>Ga0210383_10006565_pt1 | contig 10138 bp, 8 predicted proteins | sample IncBWC14OmetaG_FD_160072 | JGI IMG/M metagenome (GOLD analysis project Ga0210383, IMG submission 160072) | Forest soil microbial communities from Barre Woods Harvard Forest LTER site, Petersham, Massachusetts, United States - Inc-BW-C-14-O ...
TTGATCTCGCGCGGGCCTTCGGGATGCTGGATATGCCACATCCACTGCTTGCCGATGACGTAGATTTGCGATGAAGCAGCCGGCGGACGCGCGTTGCGCACGTAGAGGCTCGAAGCCCAGACGAATATCACGACGCAAATCAGCGCGGGGATCACGGTCCACGCGATTTCGAGGGGCAGATGTTCCTCGGTCTCGGGCGGCGGCACTTCATCGGGCGAGCGGCGGCGGTATCGCACCATGAAGTAGAAGATCACGGCGAAGATCAGAACCGTGAAAAACAGCGTGATCGCCGTAAGGAAATAATGGAGCTGGTCCACGCCTTCGGCGATCGAAGAAGCAGCCGGCGGATGAACCGGCGGCAGCAGGGCGGCCGCGGCGCTCCAGTCAAATTGAGTGAGGCCTGTCATAAACTCGGTCGAAAAAAACTCCGCTCCCCATTCCCTCGCGCGCCCAGAGGCGCGGCGGTCTCTGCTAGGCGCGCTGCTCCGGCAACTCGTAGTGCTCCTGGCGCCGCAGGGTGAAGATCAATATGCCGATTCCGAGAACCGTCAATCCGCCGGCCGCCTTCACGATCCGCGAGATGGCAACACCGTACTTCCCGGCGTGCGGATCGTAGTGGTAGCAGAAGAGCAGCACGGCATCGACAACCGGCGAACCAATTTTTCCGGCGGACGCTTCGGCAAGCGCCAGGCGCAGATCGAGGTGCGGATACTGAATGCCGTAAAGGTAGCGCGAAATTTTTCCATCGGGAGTGAGCACGATGATGGCGCTGGCGTGCGCATACTGCTTCGAGTCCGCATCGTAGGCGTAGCGGAATCCGACGGCATCGGCAAGCTGCTTGATCTGCGATTCCTCGCCCGTGAGAAAGTGCCAGCCTTGCTCCGCGCCGGGGCGTTCGTAGATTCCAGCGTAAAGATCGTGCTTCGCGAGAGCGACGGTGGTCGTGTCCGTGGGATCGATACTCACGGTGAGGACGTTGAAGTCCTTGCCCACTTCGAGCGATTGCAGTTTGAGGCTGCGGTCGAGTCCATTCAGCACCTGCGTGCAGAGCATGGGGCAGGTGAAGTATACGAGCGAGAGAACCACGGGCTTCTGGCCAAAGTACTGCCGCAGCTTCACGCTCTGGCCATGCTCGTCGCGGAACGTGAGATCGAGCGGGATCGGCTGATCGAGTTTCTGGTCTATTCCGACTTGCTTGAGCAGTTCGGGGCGTACGCCGATGTTCTGCATCGGATCGGGCAGCTGCGCCTCGGCCGGGCTGGAAAATGCCGCCAAGCCCAGCGCGACGGCTGCTGCCGCCAGGAACCACAAGCGATTCGATTGGAGCGCCTTTTTCAAATCACGTCCTCACTTCGATTCGTGCCGCAAAACAAATTCGTGCCGCACAACGGGCGAAACTCGCGAAGAGATTAGTCTTTCAGCGATTTTTCTATCTCTTCCTGCGCTTCGCGTTCTTTTTGCTGCGCCTGCGTGTGGCCGTAGATATAGCCGCACGGGCCGCCGCTTCCCTGTGCGAGCGGCGCTTCCACGGTGCCAACCTGATGAGCGCCCGAGGAGCCCGCCGGAGCCGCATTGGCCGCGCGAATCGGCAAGCCACGCTCAAGCGTCAATTCCATGGCGCGACTCACGGGAATCCGGACGACGCCAGAGCTTTGATCGATCCAGCCATACGAATTGAGCTGTTGCTCCAAGCGATTGCAATAATCAACCAACTCCTGGTGCGGCTGCACCTGGAGCATCGGCCCCTGCTCGGGTACCGGCGGCGTCTTAACTTCCGAAGCCGGCGGGCCGAGCGGCTGCGATTTCTGGAAATAATCGAGCGTCCATTTCATGCCTACGAACGAAATGAACAGCACGAAGGCGAGCACCAGGCCAGACTTCAACATGCCCGGAATGCTCGCGTCGCTCTTTTCGTACCCCGGTCCGCCGGCGCCGTGCGGGTCGCCGTGAGGATCTGCCGGGCGCTTAGTCTCCATGCTCATGCAGGAGCACTCCTTCAAATCTCGGGTCGTGTAGCGGCAGAATGGGCAGCTTCAGAAGTTGCCACGAGAAAGCTGCAACCCAGAGGCCGCCGATTCCGGCCAGCAGGAAAAAGTCCGTCAAGTGGAAATGCGGGCCGCTCTTCTCGAACGACGGCGTGATCAGCCAATAGACGTCGAAGACGGACAATACCACCAGATATGTCGCAACGCGCGAGAGCCGCTCGAGCTTTCGCTTGATGGCGCGCTGCAGCAGCATGAAAAACGGCACGAAGAAGTGAAACACCAGCAGGAACGCCGCCCACGCGCCCCAGGGGCCGAACGCGCGCTTCATGTACCAGGGGATTTCGTCGCGCAAGTTCGTGGCGTAAATCAGCAGGAACTGGTCAAACTGGAGGTAAGCCCAGAGCATGGTGAAGGCGAGCATCAGGTTGCCGATGTCGTTGTAATCCTGCGGGCGCACCAAATCCTTCATCGGCTCGCGGTCGGAAAGCTTGCCGTAGATGAATACGGTGAACGACAATGCGAGCAGCACTTCGACGTCGATGAAAATGAATCCGAAGATCGTGGAGAACCAGTCCGGTTCGAGCGACATAACCCAATCGAACGCCGCCGCGCTGACGATGAATCCCCACAGCACGACGCCGATCCCGCTCATGCCTGTCATTTTCGCCCGCTGCACGGGATCGCCCGTCTGGTCCTGCGCGACGGAGCGCTTATTGAGCAGGTAGACGATGAAAAGCAGTAGCGCGAAATAAATCACGGCACGGATCGTGAAGTTCCCAGGCGAGAGCCAGACCTTCTTGAAATGGTGCAGTTCGTCATCCGGAAACGCGTTGGGATCCGTCCACGAGTAGATGTGCGAGAGGCCGAGAAGAATCGGAATGAACAGCACGGCCATCACCCATAGCGTGCGCGTGCTGGCTTCGAGAATTCTGCGCAGCGGGTAGCCCCACCAGCCGCCTGTGAGGTGATGCAGCATGAGGATGGCGATCGAGCCGAGGGGAACCGCGACGACGTAGACGTAGGCGAAGAGATAGGAGTGGAAGAACTGGTCTTTGTCGCGGAAGAGGAAGATTACGGCGAGAGCGACGCCCACGAGACCGCAGATCAGAGCATTGCGGTGCACGCGCTGGAGTTGCGGCCGGTATGTCTCGATCGAACTCATTCCGAATGCCCCGATCCTTCTCCGCTGGCTCCGCCGGAATTCTTCGAAAGGCTGTCACGCTGATCCGCCGGAACATCTTCGACTGTGGCGTGCTGGCTAAGTTGCAGCACGCGGATGTAGGCAGTGATGCGCCAGCGGTCTTCCGGCGTTACGCGGGCGGCATAGCTATACATGCGGCCGAAGCCGTTCGTCATGACCTCGAAGAAATGGCCCGCCGGAGCGGCGCGCAAGCGGTCGATGTGATACGACGGCGGCCGCGGAAATCCGCGCTGCACAATCATGCCGTTGCCGTAGCCCATGTAGTCGTGGCACGGCGTGCAATAAACGTTGAACTGCTCCTGGCCGCGCTGCAAATCCGCCGGCGTGATCGGGAACGGAAACTCATCCGCCACAGTGCCGTTCTCCTTGCCGGAATACAGAAGCTCATCGAGGCGCAATTGGCCGCGCGCCACGGTTCCGGGCACGGGCTGACGCTCGGTTCGGCCGTCGGGGAAAAAGTTCGTTTCCTCGTACGGCAAATATTTCGGCTGCACGTGCATATCGAGACGGCAACCCGCCAGCAGCATCACGACGCCCGCGACAAACGCGAGCCGCTGCGCGCTGCGCACGCCGAGCGTGCTTCGAATGGCGCGGGATTGTATTTCAGTCTTCAATCTCGAAAACTCCGTGCGGCTTCAAGCCGTCGAGAAACGTCTTCGAACTCTGCAAATCGAATTTCTTGTCGCGAGCCTTGATGCACAGGAAAAACCGGTCGGTGGTGGCCAGCGCGAACCGCTCGACGTTGAACACCGGATGATACGGCGTCGGCAGGCCGTTCATCGCGAGCATGCCGAAGACGGTGGTAAGCGCCGCACCCAGAATCGTCAACTCGAACGTGATGGGAATCCACATCGGCCACGTATTGAACGGCTTGCCGCCGATGATCATCGGGAAACTCAGGACGTTCGCGTAGAAGCACATTCCGAAACCCGTCAGTCCGCCCATGATGCCGCCGCACAGTACCAGGATCGGCAGGCTCGTCCAGTGGAAGCCAACGGCTTCGGCGAGGCCTTCGATCGGAATCGGCGAGAACGCGTCAATGCTCTTGTAGCCGGCGTCGTGCGTCTTTTGCGCCGCGGCGAGCAACGCTTCGGGCGTCTCGAATTCGGCCATGAGGCCGTAGATCGGCTTCCGCTTCATCCATGCAGCTCCGGATTCGGATTCTTCACGCGCGCGAGATACGTGGTGCGCGGCCGGGTGTTCAAATCCTCGAGCAGGCCATAATTGCGCGACTGGGCTTTCAATTTCGAAACGCGGCTATTCGGATCGTTGATGTTGCCGAAGACGATCGCTTCCGACGGGCACGCTCCCTGGCACGCCGTGATGATTTCGCCGTCGCGAACCGTGCGATTCTCTTCCTCGGAGCGAATCTTCGCCGCGTTGATGCGCTGCACGCAGTAGGTGCACTTCTCCATCACGCCGCGGCTGCGCACGGTGACGTTCGGATTGCGCATGCCGTAAAGGCTCGGCGTATTCCAATCGGAATAGAGGTAATAGTTGAAGCGCCGCACTTTGTAAGGGCAGTTGTTCGAGCAATACCGCGTGCCGACGCAGCGGTTGTACGTCATCTCGTTTAAGCCTTCGATGCTGTGCGTAGTGGCGCCCACGGGGCAGACGTATTCGCAGGGCGCGTTTTCGCACTGCATGCAGGGCAGCGGCTCGTAGTACATTTCGGGATCGTCGAGCGTGCCGTTGAAATAGGTGTCGATGCGAATCCAGTGCATCACGCGGCCACGCTCCACCTGATCCTTGCCCACGCCGGCGATGTTGTTTTCCGATTGGCAGGCGATCACACAGGCGTTGCATCCGACGCAGCGATTCAAGTCAATCGCCATGCCCCAGGCGTAGCCATCGGACTTGAAGCCCGGATAAATCGTCAGGCCCGGCGCGGGATTCGCACCTTCAGAGCGTTGCGCGAAAGTTGGGTCTTTCTTGAATTCATCCACCGTGGCGACTTGAATCAGGTCGCGGCGCTCGGCGTTGACGCTTTCATCGTCCGCTGGGTGTCCGTCGTGGTCGATCGTGTATTGGTGCTGGACGGAGGCAAAAGAATACTTCCCTTCGACGCGCGTAACCTTCACGCCGCTGGCGATCCACGGAGCCGCGGAAGTGCGTATCAAATTCGCGTTGAAGCCGCAGCCGTTGCCGACATTTCCAGCGCGCGTGCGGCCGCCGCCGAGATGCAGAGTAATCGCATCGGCGGGATGCCCGGGGACGATATAGATTCCCGCATTGACCTTGCGTCCGGCGAGCTCCAGCAACACGTAATCGTTCTGGTTGACGCCCATCTGATGCGCGGTGGCGGCGCTGACCAGTGCGGCGTTGTCCCAAGTGGTGCGCGTGATCGGCTTCGGCAATTCCTGTAGCCAGCCATTATTGGCATAGCGGCCGTCGCCGACGGCAGGATCAGGATAGAACGCGATTTCGAGAGAACCCCCGCCACTCGAGGTGGCTGCAGCGTGCCCAAAGTCCGAACGCGGACTCGCCGATACTGGCGCCAGCGCCGTGCCCGCGATGATGCCGTCGTGCAGAGAGCGCTCCCAAAGCGTTTCGAAGGCCTGGCCCTTCTCCGAACGCTGACTTTGCCAGTAGTCGCGAAGAATGTCGTGGCCGGATTTGCCCGCATTGTCGGAGAAGAGGGCGATAATTTCATGCGCCGAATGGCCGCCATAGAGCGGAAGAATGAGGGGCTGGATGATGCCGATGGTGCCGTCGTAAGCGCGCGTGTCGCTCCATGACTCGAGATAATGCGCTCCCGGCACGTGCCAGTGGCATAGCTCGGCGGTTTCGTTGTTGTAGAGCCCCACATGTACGCGCAAATCGGCTTTATTCAGCGCGGAAGCAAACTCAAAATCCGCGGGCGCGTCGTAAACCGGATTCCCGCCGAGAACCAGGAGAAATTTCACGCTGCCGGAGTTCAAATCGTTGACGAGATCGCGCAACGATTCAAGTTCGTTTACCGGGTTCGGCTCGAGCGGCTCGGTAAATTCAAGCGTCTTGCCGATATTTCCAAGCGCCGAGTTCATGGCGTAAGCCAGCGCATGCACGGCAGGTGGCTGATGCTCGCCTGCGATCACCAGGCTCGCGCCCTTGTGGGCCGTCAAATCCTTCCCAATCGGACCGACCCAGGTCGCCGCTTTGCCGCTGAGCGAAGCGCCGCCACCGCCGGAAACTCCGACGGCTGCGGCGAGCTGGCGCGCAAAGTTCTCGACTTCGCCGGCACGAATCGCGAGGCGATGATCTGCCACGACGCCCGTATTCGTGGGCATCGCTTCAATCGTGTAAAGCCGGTTGAGATTCGACGATGGGCCGTTGGCCAAATCGCGGCGCGAAGAGAATTCGCGCGCGTAACGCACGTGGCCGGGGCCGGTGGTGAGGAAATCCGCGTCGAGCGTGACGATTACGTCCGCGCGATCCGCGTGATAGACCGGATTTAGCGGGCGGCCGAACGCCATGCGCGTGCCTTCGCGCACGCCGTCGCCACTGCAGCTTTCAAATTGGTGCCACTTCGCGTCCGGATACCGCGAGAGGAACTCGCGAATCTGCGCGGCGAGCGTGGGAGACGTGACCGTCTCAGTGAGAATGCTGACGCCCTTGCCGCGTCCCGGGAAATTCGCGCGCGCATTGGCCATCGCGGCGGAGAATGCTTCGTAACTCGTAATCCGTCCCGCGTACATTGGCGTTTGCGAGCGGTCGGGGTCGTACATGTCCAAAATCGAGGCCTGCGCGAATATGTCAGACGAGCCGAGGCTGCCCGGATGCTCGGGGTTTCCTTCGATCTTCGTCGGCCGCCCCATGTGGCTTTCGACCAGAAGTCCGGCTGCGCCGCCGGGCTGCGGCATGGAAGTGGCGTAGAAGAGCGGACGCCCGGGAATGATTTCCTCGGGCGGCTTCACGTAGGGAACGATCTTTTCCGTGGGAAGCTTGGTGCACGCGCTCAGTCCTGCGAGCGCGGTGGAAGCCGCCATCAACTTCAGCATGTCGCGGCGGTCGATGCCGTGCCAGTCTTTCTTTTCGGAGTTCGCTGGGAACTCGTTCTCGAGGAAGTCGCGGAACTCTTCCGTATTCGAGAGCTCGTGAACGCTCTGCCAGTAGCCCTTGCCGGCACGCTCGGCGGCCTTCGCCTGCGCAACGCCCAAGTCAATTGACTTGAGAGGCTCGCTCGGGGCTGAATCTTTCAGTTTGCTTTCCTCGTTCATCTTGATTCCGATGGCTCCGCGATCCTTAGCTCCGCGCTACCGATGGCACGTCGAGCAGTTCTGCAAACTCTGAATCTTGTACTCCGTCACGAGCTTCTTGCCCATCTCGTTCTGATTCTTCGGCGCCACGTAGAACGGATCGAACACATCTTCCTTCGGCCGCACGAAATTCTCGGGCTGCCGGTGGCAGTTCAAGCACCACGACATATACAAGGAACCTTCGCGATAGGTCATCGGCATCGTGCCGATCGGCCCGTGGCACGTGGTGCAGCCAACGCCCTTTGCAACGTGGATGCTGTGGTCGAAGTAAACGAAATCGGGCAGCGCGTTCACGCGCGTCCACGCGAGAGATTGATCCGTGCGATAGCTTTCGCGCACCGGCTCGAGCATCGTCGCGTTCGTCCAGATCTGCGAGTGGCACGTCATGCAAGTCTGCGTGGGCGGAACGCCCGCGAACGACGACTTCTGCACTGACGTGTGGCAGTACCGGCAGTCAATTCCGAGTTCGCCCGCATGGTGGCGGTGGCTAAAGGGAACCGGCTGCGGAGGCGCCACCTGCGCAGACGTATACCAAGGCGAGAGCATGATTTCGTACAGCGCGAAACCGAGCAAAGCCACGATGATCGCGCCGCCGAAAATGCTGATGCGCGCGATCAGGTTCGTGCTGCGATGGAAAATCTGCGCCATGGTTCCCTAAAAACTTCCCCTCTTAATGCGTCTTCTCGCGGCTCGTCTCATGCACCAGCGAACGCGCTTCCACGATGGAAATCATCGGCAGGAAGCGCACGAACAGATAGAAAAGCGTGCCGAACAAACCAAAAACTCCGACGAGCGTGGCCCAATCCCAGCGCGTGGGATAGAACATGTCCCACTTGGACGGGATAAACTCGCGGTGCAGGCTCGTGGCGATGATCACGAAGCGCTCGAGCCACATGCCAATATTGATCACCAGCGAAATGAAGAAGAGCCAGCCAACGCTGCGGCGCACCTTTCCCGACCAGAGGATCTGTGGAATGAACAGGTTGCAGGCGATCAATGCCCAATAGACGATCCAATACGGCCCCATCATGCGATTGACCATCATATAGCGATCGTAAGGATTGCCGCTGTAGAACGCGACGAACGTCTCGACGACGTAGCTATAGGCCACAATCATACCCGTCGCGAGCATGACTTTGCCCATGATATCGAGGTGCTTCATCGTGATGAGGTCTTCGAGGTGGTAATACTTGCGCAGCGGAATCGCGAGCGTCATCACCATGGCGAATCCGGAGTAAATGGCGCCGGCAACGAAATAGGGCGGGAAAATCGTGCTGTGCCAGCCGGGAACCATGGCGATCGCGAAGTCGAAGCTCACAACGGTGTGAACGGAGACTACAAGAGGCGTTGCCAGACCCGCGAGCAACAGCGAAGCAAACTCATAGCGATGCCAGTGCACGGCCGAGCCGCGCCAGCCCATCGCAAACATCCCGTAGATAATCTTCTTGGCTTTCGTGTTGGCGCGGTCGCGGAGAGTGGCAAGGTCCGGAATCAAGCCGACGAACCAGAACAAGAGCGAAACAGTGAAATACGTGGAAACTGCGAACACGTCCCAAACGAGCGGGCTGCGGAACTGCGGCCAGAGCCACATCGCATTTGGATACGGCATCAGATAAAAGAAAAGCCACGGGCGGCCCATGTGCAGCAGCGGGAACATGCCCGCGCACATGACGGCGAAAATCGTCATCGCTTCGGCGAAACGATTGATCGTCGTCCGCCATTTCTGATGCATCAGGAGAAGGAAAGCGGAAATCAGCGTGCCGGCGTGGCCGATACCGATCCACCAGACGAAGTTGGTGATCGCGAAGGCCCAGGCAATCGGAATGTTGATGCCCCAGATTCCCACGCCTTTCACCATCAGCATGGAAACCACGAGGTTGAGGACCATCAGCAGCCCGAAGGAAATAATGAAACCGCCGACCCAGCCAAGCGTCGTCTTGCGGGTCAAGACGATCGAGCTGATTTTGTCCGTTACGGTTCCGAGCGTGTAGCCAGAACCAATAATCGGCTCGCGCGAGCCTGTCTTGAGTGTGTCTTGAGATTCCCCAGAAGCCACTCGGTGTCCCCAGAACTCAATCTGTCCGTTGCCTGCAAATTCCGTGAAGGGGAATCGCATGGTTCAGAATCATCCGCCCCGATTCTGATTGCTACGGTGATTCTCGGTCCGGAGTGACCCTGCAGTTCGCTTTCTACGTCAATTTCTGCTCGTCAGGTTTGGAACTTGATAACCAAAGACCTGACAGGCTCACTTAGGACTCGCCATAATATGAAACTCGCCGATGAGACGCAAGATGAAATCGAAAATTTTTGCGCGAACATTTTTCGTAACAAACACCGGGCAAAATTATCTCTTGCAATCGCACGAATTTGGAGCGCGAGACTTCAGAATTGAAACGCTGAAGCTCAAAATCGAGATAGTTATGTTCCGGCGTTTCTCAACTCGGGAATTTGGTCCCGAATCGGAAAGCGATTTTTTCCGTTGTGCTGATTGCGGCTAGTTGAGGCGATGCAGGGTGGTCAGTTGAGGATCGGCTACCAACCGCGCGGGGCGCGTTCGAGACACAAACTGAAAACGCGTTTCCGGGCCCGTGGTGACCACGACTCCCAATAGCTCCGGCTTCTGCCCGCCCCTCACGGCATAAATCGGAATGGGCGCGGTAAAATCGTCGCGCACTTCCGATTGTTCGAGCTTTCCGGTAATCAAGAAATCCTGT
>Ga0210383_10006569_pt1 | contig 10137 bp, 11 predicted proteins | sample IncBWC14OmetaG_FD_160072 | JGI IMG/M metagenome (GOLD analysis project Ga0210383, IMG submission 160072) | Forest soil microbial communities from Barre Woods Harvard Forest LTER site, Petersham, Massachusetts, United States - Inc-BW-C-14-O ...
TTGAGTAATAAAAACAAATGGCTTGTATTCCTCATATGCGATATATCCCTGGGCAACTGGCGCCGTTCCCTTCCGAGGCTTCAAAAAAAACTGCCTAAGCTAATAGTGAGCTGAGTCGTCCTACGTCTTACCCGAATCGGAACATTTGTCCACCGGGTGGCGGTAACCCGCTCCCTATTTCCCCGCAAGATCAAGCACGGCCTTCTCATAAACAAGTGAGTTTAGGAGTCGAACACGTGGACTCACGAAAAAACATATCTTTGAAGTGCTTGCGCAATCCGCTCGCTTGCGCGACCATCCCACAGTGGCGGTATGGATCCTTTCTTAGCATTTCCCTCGAGAATCCTCGCCAACTCCGAGACAAGCAGCCGCGGGTCGTGCCCGACCAGAACATTTGTCCCCATACTGACCGTCACCGGACGTTCGGTATTACTTCGCAGGGTCAGGCACGGAACCCCAAAGTAAGTGGTCTCTTCCTGGATGCCCCCCGAGTCGGTGATGACCACCAGGGCGCGCCGCTGCAGCGAGAGAAATTCGATGTAAGGCAATGGCTCAAGCAGGTGAAGCTTTTCGATATTGATACCGAATTCCTCGATGCGTTGACGCGTCCGCGGATGTACGGGAAAGACCACCTCTAACTTCTCGTTCACTTCGAGCAGCGACTTCAAAATACTCTCCAAGTTCGCACTATCATCGACATTGGAGGGGCGATGTAGCGTGACTAGAGCATAGCGCTGTGGAAGGCCATTCTTGGAGAATTGCATAACTGCCGGCAGGAACTGAACAAGAGAATCGATCATCACATTCCCGACTCGATAGATCTTCTCAGAAGCGACACCCTCTTGTAGAAGATTGACATCTCCATCCTGTGAAGGTGTAAACAGAAGATCCGCGAGCCGGTCCGTCACAACGCGGTTGATCTCTTCCGGCATGGTGCGATCGAAAGAACGAAGTCCAGCTTCGACGTGGCCGAATCGAATACTAAGCTTCGAACACACCAGGGCTGCGGCGACCGTGGAGTTTACATCGCCATACACGAGCACCACGTCCGGTTTTTGCTCCAGTATCACCGGCTCAAACCGCTTCATCACTTCGGCAGTCTGCCAGGCATGGCTGCCGGATCCGACCTCAAGGTTCACGTCCGGTACTGGCATGTTGAGCTGAGAAAAGAAAACGTCGGACAAATTCCTGTCGTAGTGCTGACCGGTATGGACTAGCGTCTGCCGGACGGCGGGGCATCTCTCGAGAGCGCGCATTACGGGTGCAGCTTTTATGAAATTCGGCCTCGCCCCGACGACATGAAGAATGTGCATATTTTCTTTGACTATGGTACCCCGCCTGCTTCCCTTATCGACCTCCCGCGGTCGAACTAGTTTTTTGACCCGGTCTCGGGCTCGTAGGAAACCCGCCAAATCAGCTTTCCACCATCATCGGAAATCAACAACGATCCGTCCGTTTGCACAGCCACCCCCACAATTCGTCCATAGACATCTTTGCCAGCGGGGTCCGGTACAAATCCAGAGAAAAACGGGGTCGGTGCCCCCGCGGGGAAACCGTTGCGGAACGGAATGAAGACGACTTGATATCCGCTCCTTGTATGTCGATTCCACGAGCCGTGCTCCGTGATGAAAGCGCCGTGCCAATATTTCGCAGGAAACTGTTGTGCTTGGTAGAACACAAGCTGCAGCGGCGCAACGTGCGCGCCAAGCAGAACGTCCGGCACAAGCGCCTTCGCGACCAGGTCTGGTCTAGACGCCACCCGATTATCCACGTGACTGCCGATATAAGAATAGGGGAAGCCATAGAAACCGCCTTCTATGATGTGCGTGAAAAAATCCGATGGAATGTCATCGCCGAGGTCGTCCCGTTCATTTACCGCCGCCCATAGATGGCCCGACTCCCGATCGAAGCCGATACCGACGGCATTCCGCAACCCGCTAGCGAAAATTCGCATGTTTCTACCATCAGGATCGGCCACCAAAATCGCAGCGCGCCGCGGATCGGACTCGATCGAAATGTTGTCATTTGATCCGACTGAGACAAACAGCTTCTGGCCATCTGGACTAAAGGCCAGCGACCGCGTCCAATGCTGGTTATAGCCCATCCCTGGGAGGCCAAGTACGTGCTCCGCGTTCCCCAGCCGCTTCGATGTCCTGGGGTCATAGCGAAAGCGCAGGACCTCATCTGTATTGGCGACATAAACGTAGTCATCGCGGAAGGCGATTCCAAAAGGCAGGTTCAAATGATTGGCGAAGATCTCGCGGGATTGAGCGCTTCCCTGTCGCTGCGGGTCATGCAACACCACAACTTCTCCGACTGCAGAGTCAGCCACAAACACATCACCGTTTGGAGCAACCGCCAACCACCGCGGTTCAGTGAAGCCTCGGGCGAATACCGAAACTTTGAATCCGGGAGGAACCAGCGGCTGAAAGTTCGCTGGCGGCGTGACCACCAACGGGTAGTTGTCAGTCCGCAGCAGTCTCGCGAGAACAAGAGCCCTCCATCCGCGTACGTTGAGAAGGATACTTACGGCGAGTGCCGCGGCGATCACTAGTCCCAACGCAATGCAGGCGCGTCGCAACAGTTGAAGAAAACGGAGAGATCGAACGGTGGGATTGATCAGCTCCGGATTATCGCCCATCATTATCGTTTCCGCTAACCTTGCTCAGCCCCCACGCCCCATTGCTAAGCGCGGATGACGAAATCTACGTTGAAGGGACGTCGGCTGTACTCTCCGTTCCCTTCTGACTCACTGCTTTGGTTACGTAATAGTTGTTCTGTCCCGACTGCACAGTACTGTCTATTATCGGCTGGCTACAACTGTCTGTCGTGGCCGCGTCGGGCTGGGTCAAGCTCCAATTCGCCGGTGCCGGCTACGGGCACCAAAAACCTGATTCCCGTTAACAGGGAACAAATCAGGGAACTTCAGAGTAAAAGTTCCAGAAGCCCACCCAGTCCTGCAGTAGCCGCTTCGTCGGTGTCGCGAACAGGGAATTAACAGGGAAAGCTGGGTAATGACACACCTCCTTAAGGGTCCAGACCCCGGACAAGGGACTAGTTAATCATCGCCAACCAGCTTATTTCATGCGATCCCATTCGCGAAGCAATGCGCCTCGATTAATCAAGGGTGAATCGGAGGGGGGAAAGTATCTTTCCTTTATGCTCTCGGCTGCATATTGCGCAAGAGCCTGTGCAACATTGCACATCGGAGCGGATTGCTGCTTAATCCAATCCAGCGCCTGCGACGTGGAATCGGCTTGATCGGAATACTTCGCCTGGGGAAAAGTAGTAAGTTCGTGGAGGAACTCTCCCAGCCAAGGAGCTTTTTCTGGAACGTGGACGAAGCCGTTCTCAATCGTGCTGGTGACCGTATTCATACGCGTGATCTTGTGCATGGTCGGTGCGTATTTTTGAACGGCATGCACTCCTTCGGCGACTAGTTCCTGGATTAGTTGAGTACCCGAGGCCTCATCTTCCACTAAGATCGTCTTCGGGTTGTGCGTTGCTGCCTGTTCCCTTAGTGCGGATTTTAGCTCTGGATAGGACAGGCGCTTGCGGTAAACGTCAAGTAGGTAAACGTGCTGATCCACTACTCCCCAAGTGGTGCAAACGCTGAAATCACTGAGCTCCGTGGGTTTATTCGCGGTGTCCCAACTTTGAAATACCTGCTCGAACTTGGAAGGCAACTCCTCCGGAGTGTACCTCTTGAACCAACCCAACTTAACCATGCCGCCGCCCAAGGGAGCCGGTGTCTGTTGGTACTGGCTGGCAAAGTTGTACTCGCCCAGTGTTTCGCGAATACGGTTCAGTACCTCCAGCGATTCTCGCGCCGAATGGAGGGGTTCGCCGGCGCGACGCTCGTAACACCATATTCCGTACGGTGTCTGAAACTTAAGGGTCTCGTCTTCCTCGGCAATAGCAGGGAAACGGATCACCTTCCAGTGTTCACCCAACCCAAGAACATGTCCAACGAGATCGTCTTCGTGCAGTCGTTGCATGACCAGGATAATGCGGCCGGTTTTCTGGTCGTTTAGCCGGCTGTATAGCGTGTTGTCGAACCAGTCATTCACGGACCGCCTGCGAGTGTTGGACAGAGCCTCGTCGGCTTTTTGCGGATCGTCGATGATGACATACTCGGCCCCCCTGCCCGTCACTGCACCACCCACGGATATCGAAAGTCGGTACCCTTGCCGGGTGGTCATGAACTCTTGCACGGACTGTCGATGAGGTGACAGTTTGGTATTGGGAAAGAGATCTCGATAGAAACGACTCTTCAGGATCGTGCTACAGTCCAATGCATGTTTGTCGGCTAGGGACTGGGCATAGCTGGCGCATATGATTTGGGCACTCGGGTCGTGCCCCAGGAGGAACGCGACAAAGGCGTTAGTGCAGAGGGACTTCAGGGAGCGCGGAGGCACATTGATGATCAGACGGGTAGTCTCGCCACGGCGGCAGGACTCAAGTGCTGAAGCGATCACCTCGAGGTGCTGGCTCCACAACAATTCCGTTGCCGGATTCAATACATAGAAACATCCCTCGATGAAGGCGCTCAAGTCTTGACGTACACACGCGTGGAATTCACTGGGCTTCAGTTTCAGCATCATTTGTTCCATCTCCCTTCCTTCTGGCTTCGATTCGTTTAATGATCCCGAAAACGACCTTCTCGTCGACTTCATTGAGGGTCGAATTCGCGACCGGCTCTTGGATTTCGCGTTCCTCAGCGGAGTGCACCAATGCCGATAACATCTGGAACGCTTTCAGTTCGCCCGAGGTCGCCTTGTCGATTAACTGCTTCACTGCGGCCTCAAGTTTGCTGACAGTTCTTGGTCTGCCGTTCTCGTTGATGATCACTTTCTCGCGCAACGTACGCTCGAGCACCGTCGCTATATTGAGAGTGCCTTTTGGCCGGCCTTTCGGATTCCCGGATCGCCCCGTCTTGAAACGGGTGTGTTCGGGTGGATTGCAGTAGCCCACCGTGGCGTTGTTCGAGTTCGGCGGGTTAGTTCCTTTCTTCATCTTCGCCTCGCTTTCATCTTTGTTGAAATGTCCACCCCGACTGCTTCCCGCCTTCCATTCCCGAGGAAGTTTGCCCGGGGAGACAGTAAGTGAACCTAGAGTGGGCTGAGTTCGATGCCGTGGCAGATACGGCCTGCATCAAGAGCGTGCCATTCGTAGGCCCGGTGGGGCCAGCGTTAGTTTGTCGTTGCGTCGATAGAATCTGAGCCACGGTTGATCGTTCGAAAAACAATTCTGCGGCAATTATCTAGTGATCTTTGTGCTGTGAGGATTTCTTTTGGGTCCAAAAAAATCGGTAGCGCGGAAGATAGAGGGCGTTGGGACCGCATGCCCCGTGACGGGCCGCCTAGCTCTTGGCGTTGTGTCGCGGATAACGGCGCCCGGGACCGACCTGGATGTTGAAAATGCCTAGTTGTCTGGGCTTGACACTGTAGTTGGGGAGGTGAGGTACCCCCAGCTTTAGCGGGGATACCTCAGCAATCCATTTAAGGTTATCAAACCAAAGGTCAAGCTCCGGTCCTCGCACGATGCGGGGGAAAATAGTCCAAGCTCGTTCGCCGTTCCTCGCCTCAAATGCCAAGATTCGTTTTACTTCAGTTTCCGAAATCCGCATTTTAGGCAGCCGGGAGCGTACGGCTGAAACGGCATCGGTGATAGCAGCGGACCGCTTCTCTCCCCTAGCTCTTGCCCGATCGTAGGCACGCAGAACCAGAACCCTACGCAAAATCGTCCAGGCCTCTTTCACCCCATTTTTGTTCGGTCTCCCACGATTGGCCATATCGCCCTGCTAGTTGTATCCGGCGCGGAACGCCGCGATCCCACATAGTTTGAACTGTATGCGCGGCCGCAAGGCCACTGCCCAAGACCCAATTCCACGGTAGCCGAATTTGGGTTCGACAGTAAGGTCACGGAAGGACATGTTGGCCTACTCGTCGCGTTCCCCGGGTTGCAGTGCTGAGGACGCGCGCTTAACGAGCGTCCGCCATATGCTGCCTTTTCCGGCCAGCACCACTCGATAGTTTTTCCGGATCTGCGCACAAGTCGAAGACGTATCGTATGTGCAACCGCCGTATTTGACCCGCTGCGCAACTCTTGCCTTCGTTCCGTCCCAAAGTAGAAGCTTTACCCTGCAGAAATCCGAAGGAATCCGCAACAAGGTCCATCATCGAATTCGGAGAACTTTCTCCCGCGGTGGCCACGCGCTTCGCCGTGTTGCGATTTGAATTGTTCTCACCGTTTGCAGTCTTTGGGCTCGAACTGCGGCGGGTGCTTGCGCGATTCGCTTTGACCTTCTCGAAAAAGGTCACAGCGTTCTCCTTGAGGGTTCCCAGTCAGAGCGGCAGGTGGGCCACCAAATGGTCAACAGCTGATCAGCTGCATTCCCACTCTTAATTTTTGAATTGAACTAAATTCAGATTAACGATTCGCGTTCATACTCAGGTTCGTGTGAACACTCTCACCCATGATTCGTGTCGCACTCACACCCAGGACGTGCGTCAAGTCAGTTGCATTCTCCACTCGAGCAAACTTCCCACGCGACTTGCAACTTGGGATTTTGCTAGCAAGCGGGCATTGATCTGCGGAGGCACAAGGTAGCGTTCACTCGGGAGGACTTGTCCTTTTCTTGGCCTTAGCCCACCGCGCCCGTGCCGCCTGTTGCGCGATCTCGCGTCGTTGCTCGGCGGAAAGTGCAGCAGCTCTGGCTTCGCCTCCCTTCTTTGCACCTAGCTTCGATAAGGCAACAGCATGAGGGTTCTTTTTCTTTTCGCCCATGTGTAACCCATATATGCATCATTCAGCAAGGAAAAACAAGATTCAACGTGGTTCTTGACATGCCTACACGGGCAAGCATATGCTTACTCGTGTAGGCATAGACAAACTTGTGGAGGAGAACAAATGAAGCGAATTTCGCAGGCATTTCGGCTTAACAAACGACTAGCGCGACACATCTGGGGTAGGCTGTCGCCGCCACTCTTGGCTTCGCTGCAAGGCCTCACATCCTCATATGGGCTGTCCGTTGGGAGGGGGGACGTCACCTATTTGGAGGGACGATGGTATGTCACGCACTCAGGGTTGCTGCGGTTGTCGTCTCGGCGTGGCTGTTCCGGTATGCATATTGAGATAGTGCCCGACTTTTGCGATGCATCGAACAGTCATTGGACCTTCAAAGCCACGGTTTTCCGTGCAGGAAGATCTGAGGGGTTTGTTGGATATGGAGACGCCGACCCCTCCAACGTTTCGCCGCTGGTCCACGGTGCTGAAATGCGCGTTGCCGAGACTCGCGCCGTCAACCGCGCTCTGCGCAAGGCCTACGGTATCGGTATCTGCTCCGTCGAGGAAATCGGGTCCTCTGCCGAGCTGTCACAATTGCCTCGCGAGACGAAGAAAGGAACACCACAACCTGCAAACGGGAACTACGGCGGTCCCAAAGTCCGTGATCGTCTTTGCCAACTGATTCGCCAGAACCACCTCGATGCGAACTTGGTCAAATCGTACGCAACCGACTTCTGTGGCGTCAAGACCCTGCGCGATGCTTCGCGCGAACAAGTCGAGAATTTCGTCGCTCACTTGGCCGACTGGGCCGAGAAGAACCGCGATGCCCTCCTCTGCCAGCTCAATAGTTATCCCACCACCCAGAAAGAGGGTGCAGCATGAGACGTCAGATCGCAGGCCTCCATGCCGCCGATCGCTGCACGGCAGATCAAATTCCTGACGGACCTTTTCTGGTTCGAGTGCAGCGAGTCCAGTTTCGCCGTCAAACTCAGAAACCTTATCACACTGTCGCTCTAGCAATCTTGGGGCCTAGTCGATTTTCCGGCCATATAATTTCCAGCCGCCTCTATTGCAACCCCAAAGCCCTGTGGAAGTTCAACTGGTTGCTGAGCGACTTTGGCTACGACGTCGAACTACCGGGCCGAGATGAAGTCGATGAAACGCAGCTAATCGGCCTGACTGGGGTGGTGAAGATCAGTCATGTCGTCCTCAGCGGCACTTCCCTGCTCCGGCTGGATGGCTTTGCTGCGGCCAGCCGATGGGAGGAACTCTCGCCCGCCAATCTCGATGGTTCGCAGGTGGCCTGATGAACTTCAGCTATACCCAGATTAGCCAGTACCTCACTTGCCCACGGCGCTATCGCCACCGTTACCTCGATGGTTGGCAGGAAAAAGATACACGGGCCGCCATGCTCTTTGGGCGGGCTTTTGAACGGGCACTAGCTGCCTATTTCCTGCGCGAGGATGCGGCTGCGGTGTTGTTTCGCGAATGGAGCGCGTGTCAGAACCAGGGCTTGCACTACTCGAGCGAGGATGCCTGGGATCGCATGTTGCAGCAAGGCATCCAGCTTCTGGACCGCTTCTGCCAGGACGACCACATTCGCATTCGTCAGCCTCGCCGCAACCTGCAGATCAAGTTCACGCGGCGAGTTTCCGGCAAGGACGATTTCGTCGCCTATGTCGATGCCATCGGGAAGTTAGACGAGACACGCTGCCTGCTCGAGTGGAAAACCACTTCCTGCCGCTACCCGGAGGAGCCGGACGGGCTGCTGGCCTTAGATCCGCAACTGGTTTGTTATTCCTGGATGACAGGTATCCCCGAAGTCGCACAGATCGTGTTCGTCCGCAAGCGGCTGGTAGAGGTTCAGTATCTGCACACCACTATCAGCAAAGAGCAACGCCAGGAGTTCGGCGAGCTGGTCGGAGACACGATTCGGCGAATCGAATCCGCACAGTTTCTGCCTCACAGCGGCATTCGTTTCCCACAGAATCCATGCAGCACTTGCCCCTACTTGGGACTCTGTCTGGGAAAGCAAGAGTTGGTCGATGCCGCTCTGATGCGGCGGCCAGGAGCCGAGAACCTTGGTTGGCTTGACGAGCTTACTTACTAAGAATCCGCCCATGTTGCCCAAGCTCAATCGTCGCCGAGCGATGTTTGTGCTGACCAAGATCGACGAGATTCTGGCTTGGGAAAGGCAGAAGGAAACAGAGCGGGATACCCGGTTCGTTGAACTCGGACGTTACTTGTGCGAAGTGCGAGCGGGGCAGTACTGGCGAGTGGAGAACGTGAAATCGTTCGACGAGTTCTTGGCCAGACGGTTTCCGGAGTCGCGAAGAAAGGCGTACTACCTGATGTCCATCCACGAGCACCTGCCACCACAGGCGAGGAAGGAGCTGAAGGAAGTCGGCTGGACCAAAGGTGTGGAGTTGGCCAAACTGGCCAGGAGGGACCGGGAGCACTTCGATTGTGCAATCTGGTTGCACAAAGCCCGCGAGATGCCCACGGAGCAGTTTAAGCAGGAGGTCGAGAAGGGGTTAACCGGGCGGGAAACAGAACCCTGGGAGATTATCTACTTCAAGGTGTACAAAAGCCAAATGCCAGTAGTCGAGCAGGCAATCGAAACGGCGGCTCTAATGCTGGGGACAGACAAATCCCGCGGTTATTGTCTGGAGATGATTTGCGCCGACTTCTTGGCGGGAGCCAACCTGGAGAATGACAATTCCGAGGTTCTCTTGCAGTCGGCCTTACGATTTTTCAAGTTCCTCCCCAGCGAAGAGAGGCAAACGTTTCTGCATCACGTCACCCGAGAAGGCGTCATGACTCGCGTGAGACCCGAACGCGCACGCATTCGCCTCGATCCCGAGCTGTACGACAATCTCCGCAACCAAGTGCTGCGTCGCGACAGATGGAGATGCCAATCGTGTGGCGCAATGTTTAATCTTGAGGTCCATCACAAGGAATTCCGTAGCCAGTCCGGCGACGATTTGGAGCGGAATCTGATCACCCTCTGCGCTGTTTGCCACGACATGGTGCACCGTTTTTGAAGAGTCCAATCGGCGTCCCGTGCGCTCGTTTCAGCCGCCGGACGGGCTACGGAATTCCTGGGAGACGTCCTCTCAGTGCGATGTCTGACGTGAAGAGATTTCTGGTCCGAGGAGGCGCTCGCGCCACGAAGCTGTTCCGCCTGCAAAAGGAAGCGCCGACACCCCAAATCGAGTCTGCCGTCGCTCCGTGTCCGCAGAATTCAGTTACGGTTTGATCTTGAAGATGTCTCCAGACCCATTCCCGCCGCCCTGGTTCGTCGTACCGTATAGATTCCCGTACTATCGAATACCAGGTTACTAAACG
>Ga0210383_10006570_pt1 | contig 10136 bp, 6 predicted proteins | sample IncBWC14OmetaG_FD_160072 | JGI IMG/M metagenome (GOLD analysis project Ga0210383, IMG submission 160072) | Forest soil microbial communities from Barre Woods Harvard Forest LTER site, Petersham, Massachusetts, United States - Inc-BW-C-14-O ...
GACATCGGCCTTCAGAGCCATGACGTAACCCCGCAAATATTGGAATGATGGATGATCAGCTTCTCATTGTAATCCGCTTGCTTGTTTCGCTGCTGTCATCCCAAGCGACGTCGTCCTGCGACCGAGGTCGAAGAGCCTACGGTGCGCGAAGTCGAAGCAACCCGCTTTTTCTCTCGCTCGCAACCGACCACTGGCTACTGGCAACTGTCTCCCCGTTATAAACTGATCCGTCACTCCGGAGAGAACTCATGCCCCGCGGCACCATGCCCCGCCAACCTTCGAAAGCCGGACGCCACGACAAGGCGAAGACTGCTCGCGTCGCTACCAAGCCGCTAAAGGTCACAGCACCAAAGGCGCCAAAGCCCAAAGCACCAAAGAGTGCCAAGGCCTACAATCCTCTCGCCCCAGAGCGCATCGCCGAAATCCTCAGACGCCTTGACGCTCGCTATCCCAAAGTAAAGTGCGCCCTGCATCACAACAGCGCATGGGAGCTGCTGGTCGCGACTATCCTCTCCGCGCAGTGCACTGATGCACGCGTGAACATGGTCACGCCCATTCTGTTCAAGAAATATCCGACGGTTCAACATTTCGCCGCGCTGCAGCCCGAAGAACTCGAGCCCGATATCCGCTCCACAGGATTCTTCCGCAACAAATCGAAGTCCCTCGTCGGTGCGGCCCGCAAGATTGTCAACGATTTTGGCGGTGAAGTGCCGCGCACCATGGAAGAGCTACTCACTGTCCCCGGCGCGGCCCGCAAAACTGCTAATGTGGTCCTCGGCTCATGGTTCGGCATCGCCGACGGCGTTGTAGTCGACACTCACGTGCAGCGCATCTCACGTCGGCTGGAACTAACTAAGAATGAAGCGCCGCCCAAGATCGAGCAGGACCTGATGCGCGTCATCCCGCGCGCCAAGTGGATCGACTTCTCCCACCAGATCATCCATCACGGCCGCGCCATCTGCATCGCACGCAAGCCCAAGTGTGCCGAGTGTCCGCTCGAAGATCTCTGCCACGCCGCCGACAAGACTTGGTCGACCGGGGACATTCACAAGAACGCCAAACCGTAGCTAAATCGCCCGGGGTTCAACAAGTGGATTACGGGACCGTGGACATACATTCCACTGTTCCCGCTGTCGCATCGCCTTTTCGGCTCAGAACAAAGTGGTAGCCTAATTTGCTCTCGAACGCGACCGGTGTTCCATTCACTACGTACGGACGAAAGCGGTAATCCTGTAGCGCTTCCTTGCTCGCCATAACCAGCACCGGATCGCCCTCGACCGGCTCACTGCGAACAATCTTTCCGTTCTCGTCGACCGCGACTTTAAAGACGACGTCGCCTTGAATTCCTTTCAGCATGGCTTCCTTCGGATATTGCGGCAGAGTTTTGTGCTCCACCATCCCAGGCAACTCCGAAGCCGACACTTGCGCAGTCTGAGAATGATTCGTCCGCGAATCCGACGGCGCGCTAGCGTCATTCTGTGCACAGGCAAAGACCGCACAGCCAGTAATCAACACGGCTAACATCGTAATCTTCAACATAACTCTCCTACTGACGATGGCTGCGTTAGAACTGCCGTATCGCATCCCCTCCCGACGTCAGGTTTGAATCGACTTCCAGCAACTGCACCTGCGTCGGAGACACGATATAGGCAATGTAATTTCGTGTGCCTTCCGTCGTCGTCGTAATCGCCACCGTTGTCCGCCCGGGCGCGACCGTGCCAACGCTATATGTACCTTGCAGATTCACCGCGGTAAACACGCTCGACGGATCGTTGATGTCGAGTGTCCCGGCCAGGGTTCCGTTACCGTCAGCTGATATCTGTCCACTGATGCTCGTGCTGTTACTTGGTGTGATTACGCCACTCACCACGAAGTAGCCAAACTGTAAGGTCGCGTAGCTTCCGGCCCAAGCCGCATTGGTAGTGACGGCCGAGCTCTGCGCATACACATTCCCGCTTCCTACTGCATTCGCCCGCAAGTCGAGATAGTAGGCCTGACTGGGAGAGACCATGTACATCGTAAAGGGCAGCGGAAAGTTGCTGACCGTGAACGAGCCACTGACGCGCCCGTTGGAGGCCACGCTATAGGCCCCCGTCAACGACGATGTTCCCACCGTGCCGGTGTCGTTCACGTCATAGTAGCCTGTCGAAATCGAGCCGCCCGACGCATTCAACTGCATCAGTGTGTTCGAGATACCAGCCACTGTGTTCGCTGACGTGCTGATGACGTAATTCCCGTTAAAGTCGGTGACGGCAAACGTTGGCTGGGTTTGCAGGTCGGCGCTGCCCAGGAAGAATGTCGCCGCATCCGGACATATGAACCGATAGTGGCTGGGCGACACTACGTAATAAATGAACGACGAAGTACCAGTGGCAGCCGAGAACGATCCCGTGCCGCGTCCCAGCGTATCGATCGCCGAGTAGGTTCCCGTCAGCGACTGGCTCTGGGCAATGTTGCCACTGCAATTCACATCCTGCGTCCCACCTACCGTCGTTCCACTCAGATCGAAGACTCCCGCGGAGCTAATCGACACGCAGCCCAGCCCACTTCCGCTGAAGCCAAAAGCGTAATTCCCCGAGGGTGCGGTGACGCCGCTCGTCTGTTGCTCCAAGTTGCCTACGGCGTTGATGACGTTGTTATCGATCTCATTCAGCCCGGCATTGGTGAGTCCCCGCATGGCAAAGGCATACGCGAAGCTTCCGATCGAACTGGTAAGGGTCAACCCGCCGCGGCCGTCTGCGCCCACCGCATAGGTTCCGGTGAGAGACGTTGTTGTAAAGTATCCCGACCCAACATCATTCAAGTCTTCTTCGCCACCCGTAATATTGCCGTTGCCATCTGCCGTAACGGTTCCCACCGCATAGAAAGCGAAGCCGCTCGCGTCGATTCCCTTCAGGCTGAAAACGTAATTCCCTTTCAGTGACGCGTTACTGAACTGCACTGCCGTGATGGTAACCACCGCGTTGCTCGAGACCGTGCTGCTCGATTGCAACTGGGCCGTGATCGTGATGCTTGCCGGACTAGGAATGACCACGGGGGCCGTGTAGAGCCCCGAACTGCTGATGGTTCCACTGGATGAGTTACCCCCGGCGACACCGTTGACTAGCCAGTTCACTCCGCTGCTGCTATTTGTGACCGTGGCTGCAAACTGCAGTGTCGATCCCTCCTGCAAATTCGCCGTAGCCGGACTTACGGTGACCATCGGTGTATTGTTGTTGCCGCCACCCCCACCGCCGCATGCCGCTAACGTGACCACAACCGCTAGCGCAACTCCCGACAGCATTACTTTCCTCATCGCGATGCCCCTTCTCGTTTGTGTTCGAATATCAGGTCTTCAGCCGATCAACGAAGCGCAATTCCCATAAGTATTTCCTTCGCGACAACAAAAAGTTGCACAAACTTTCTCATTGAGAGATTGCTCGCTACCATCGGGTAAGTACCGTATTTCCTGTGCTTTTCGCCGATGGCGCGTTAGGGTTATTCTGCTTTCGACTCGCAACACCTGCCATCCCGCTCGACCGGAGAACTTCATGCCCTATCTCATTCATTCCGTTCTATGTGCGCTGCTCCTCGCCTCGTCTGCGTTTTCCCAAACGGCATCCCTCGGTCTGTTCGACGGCAACTCCGACGTCGGCACCGTTCTCCATCGCGGCTCAGCTGACTATGACAAGGCGAAGCACACCTACACCGTCACCGGAAGCGGCGAGAACATCTGGGCGCCTCCCGATGCCTTTCATTTCATTTGGAAGAAGGTCAGCGGAGACTTCGCGTTAACTGCCGATGTCACCATCCTGACGACGGACGGCAACCCGCATCGCAAAGCCGTCCTCATGATTCGCCAGAGCCTCGACGCTGATTCCGTCTACGCCGACATCGCTCTCCACGGTGAAGGACTCACCTCGCTGCAATTCCGCGACGAGAAGGGCGCACCCACCCACGAAGTCCAGAGCTACATCCGCGCCCCCAAACGCCTCCGTCTCGTGAAGCGCGGCGATTACATCTACATGGCGCTTGCAAGCGACAAGGCTCCACTGCAAATCGCCGCCGGCTCTCCGAGGATTCATCTTGAAGGCAGCTACTACATCGGCATCGGAGCCTGCTCTCACGATAAGGACGCTGTCACCAAGGCGGAATTCTCCAACGTCGAGCTGACCGATCGCACGTCAGCAACAGCCGCTCAGCCTGTGATGTTCAGCGTCCTTGAGACGATCGCCGTCGCCAGCACCGACCGTGCGGCCCATTACGTAACCGCCGATCACATCGAGGCTCCCAACTGGACGCGCGATGGCTCCGCCTTCATCTTCAACTCGGGCGGGCACATCTACCGCATGTCCATCGACAGCCGCAAACCCGAAGTCATCGACACCGGCTCCGCCACCCGCTGCAACAACGATCACGGCATCTCTCCCGACGCCAAAACGCTCGTCATCAGCAACCAGTCAATCGAACCGCACGATTCGCTCATCTACACCCTTCCGCTCTCCGGGGGCACGCCCAAACGGATCACGCAAAACTCGCCCTCTTACTGGCACGGTTGGTCGCCCGATGGCAAGACGCTCGCCTTCGTTGGCCAACGCGATGTCGGTCAGGGCAACAGAGACTTCGACATCTACACTATCTCCGTCGACGGCGGCTCCGAGACTCGCCTCACCACCGCCAAGGGCCTCGACGACGGCCCTGAGTACACTCCTGACGGCGCGTTCATATACTTCAACTCCGAGCGCACCGGACATATGCAGATCTGGCGCATGAAGCCCGACGGCGCCGACCAGCAACAGGTCACCTTCGGCGAACTTAACAACTGGTTCCCGCACATCTCACCCGACGGCCAGCAAATGGTCTTCATCTCGTTCGACAAAGATATGGTCGGCCATCCACCCTACAAAGACGTCGCCTTGCGCCAGATGTCCATGTCCGACGGCAAAATCACCGAACTCGCCCGGCTCTTCGGCAGCCAGGGCACCATGAACGTTCCCTCCTGGTCACCCGACGGTAGGCAATTCGCCTTCGTCAGCTTCGCCTTCGTCAGCTACGTCTTCGTCGATCCCGACGACGCGCCCGCGAAATAGTCTCGGACGGGCGCCCCACTCAAGCCGGGACCCCACCGAGCGCCGCATTTGGGCTCGGGGGGGTGGAAGCCGCCTTTGCTTGGGTGGGTCTTTTCGTCCCCTTTTCCAACCAGCCGCTCGTCACAAACTCTTTTAACCACCACCTTTAAGCCGCTACACTATTACGCATGAAGATCCTCATAGTCATCGCTATGCTAACTGCCGGTCTAACCGCTCTACCTGCCGACGCCGCTACTGCGGAGTTCGGTCCGTCGAATCCCTTTTACGCTGCGAGTACTTTGCCCTTTGAGGCGCCGCCCTTCGACAAGATCAAAGACACCGACTATCAGCCCGCCATCGAGGCTGGCATGGCGCAGGAACTCAAAGAAGCTCAGGCCATCGCTAACAATCCTCAGCCTCCCACTTTTCAAAATACCTTCATCCCCTATGAAAAAGGAGGCCAGTTGTTGCGCCGCGCGCTCCTGCCCTTCTTTCAGGTCGCCGGGGCTGACAGTAATCCAACCTTGCTGGCTGCACGCGCCGCCATCGCACCGCAACTTGCCGCGCACAACGACGCCATCCTTCTCGACGCCAAGCTCTTTCAACGCGTGAAGGCCATTTACGATCAGCGCCAATCGCTGAAGCTCGATCCCGAATCGTTGCGTTTGGTCGAAGTCACCTACGACCGCTTCGTCCACGCCGGGGCAAACCTCTCTGAAGCCGACAAGGTTCAGCTCAAGAAGCTAAACGAACAACTTGCTTCGCTGTCCAACGAGTTCGAAAGCAAACTGCTGGCCGCAACCAAGGAAGGCGCTTACGTCACTACCGACAAAGCCGCCCTCGCCGGACTGAACGACGCGCAAATCGCAGCCGCTGCCGAATCTGCCAAGGCCCGCAAGGTCGACGGCTATGTAATCCCTCTGCAGAACACTACCCAGCAACCTGATCTCGCCTCACTCACCAATCGCTCCACCCGCGAGGCCATCTTCTCCAACTCGTGGAACCGGGCCGAGCGCGGTAATGCCAACGACACACGCGACATCATTGCGCAAATCGCCCAGCTTCGCGCCCAAAAGGCCAAGCTCCTCGGCTTTCCCAACTTCGCCGCCTGGAAGCTGGACGACCAGATGGCTAAGACACCCCAGAACGCCCTGAAATTCATGGACGAGCTTGTCCCCGGCGCCACCGGCAAAGCTGCCATCGAGGCCGCCGACATCCAGGCCGTAATCGACTCCCAGAACGGTGGCTTCAAAGTCCAGCCCTGGGATTGGGACATCTACTCAGAGCAGGTCCGCAAAGCCAAGTACGACCTGAATGAAGACCAGGTCAAGCCGTACTTCGAGCTCAACAGCGTCCTGCAGAACGGCGTCTTCTATGCCGCGAATCAGCTTTACGGCATCACGTTCAAGGAGCGCAAAGACATTCCGACCTATGCTCCTGGTATGCGCGTCTTTGAAGTCTTCAACGCTGACGGCAGCCACCTCGCCCTCTTCTATTGCGACTATTTCAAGCGCGACAACAAGCAGGGTGGGGCCTGGATGAATGAGTTTGTCCAACAGTCCAAGCTTTTGGGGACGAAACCGGTCGTCGCGAATACGGCCAATTTTTCACCGCCAGCTGCAGGCGAACCCGCTCTGCTGACATCAGACGATGTCCGCACCATGTTTCATGAGTTCGGACACGCGCTGCACGGAATGTTTGCCGACTCCGAATACCCCAGCCTCTCCGGCACTTCCACCGCGCGTGACTTCGTCGAGTTCCCTTCGCAGTTCAACGAACACTGGGCTACTTACCCGTCGATCTTCAAGAACTATGCCAAGCACTACAAGACCGGCGAGCCCATGCCCGCCGATCTGGCTGCGAAAATCGAGAAGGCGCAGACGTTCAACAAGGGCTACGACATGACGGAGTTGGTCGCCGCTGCCGAACTCGATATGCAATGGCACTCCCTTCCCGCCAGCGCTCCCTTGCAAAAGCCTGACGTGTTTGAGAAGGACGCGCTGGAGAAAATCAATCTCTGGATCAGCTACGTTCCGCCGCGCTATCGCTCCAGCTACTTCAGCCACATCTGGGGGAGCGGCTATGCCGCCGGATACTACGCCTACCTCTGGACGCAGATGCTCGACGACGACGCCTATCAGTGGTTCGTCGAGCATGGCGGCCTCACCCGCGCCAACGGCGACCGTTTCCGCCAGATGGTGCTCTCGCGCGGCAATACCGAGGACCTCGAGAAGATGTACGAAGCCTGGCGCGGCGCTCCGCCCAGCATCCAACCCATGCTGAAATACCAAGGCCTGTTGCCTTCCTCTTCAAAATAGCTCTCGTCGAGTGGGGGATGTAGAAATCGGGTGCCCCGTTCAAGCGAAGCTTGAGCGGGGTTTTTCGTTGGGACAAGGGTAGATGAGTGCGCGTCGAGTACCCTTATTGGGAAACGGTGCGCATGCTGTCATCCTGAGCGAAGCGAGCACCGCAAGCGGAGTCGAAGCACCCCTATCCCGCCATAATCTAGGTGCTCATCCCCTCTCATCTTTGGGACGGGGTGGGACCCTTCAACCTGCGTCTTTTTCCGCTTTTCACCCGCGGCACGATATGATTCCTCCCCATGGACCGCCGCACCCTGCTCAAACAACTCGCGACGTTGCCCCTCTTTTCGTATCTTTCACGCGCCGAATCCAAGCCATCCTTCCGCCGCGTGCGCCCCGGCGATCCCTCGTGGCCCAGTGCCGCCAGTTGGGACAAGCTGAAGCAACAAGTCGGCGGCAATCTCATTCCCGTTGAGTTCCCGCTCGCGGAATGTCAAGCCACCACCGGCCCCGCGTGCCAGGATCTCTTCAAGAATCTCAGCAACCCGTTCTTCATCGGAGACTCGCCCGCCCTCACCCAAACCATGGGATGGGCAAACGCATGGGCCACCAAGCCGAGTGTTTATGCAGTCGCCGCACGTAACGCGCAAGACATCGCCGCCGCTGTCAACTTCGCGCGCGAAAACCATCTACGCCTCGTCGTCAAAGGTGGAGGCCACAGCTACCAGGGCACTTCCAATGCCGCGGATTCCCTGCTCGTCTGGACGCGCCATATTAACGACATCACGATGCACGACGCCTTCGTCCCGCAAGGTTGCGAAGGCAAACAAGCGCCGCAGCCCGCTGTTACTGTCGGCTCTGGCGTGATCTGGCTCCACGCTTACGACGCCGTCACCACCAAGGCTGGCAAGTACGTTCAAGGAGGAGGCTGCACCACCGTCGGAGTCGCCGGCCTCGTCCAAAGTGGAGGCTTCGGCAGCTTCTCCAAGCATTACGGCACCGCTGCGTCGGCCTTGCTCGAAGCTGAAGTCGTCACCGCCGACGGACAAATCCGCATCGCCAACGCCTGCACAAATCCCGATCTTTTCTGGGCACTCAAGGGCGGAGGCGGCGGCAGCTTCGGCGCCGTCAGCAAGCTCACGCTTCGCGTGCGCGACATCCCCGAGTTCGCGGGAGGAGCATCCTTCAACGTTAAAGCTTCTTCAGACGCCGCTTTTCGTCGCCTGCTCCACCAATTTGTCACCTTCTATAGCGCGGCTCTGTTCAACGACCACTGGGGCGAGCAAGCTCACGTCGAACCCGACAACTCGCTTGAAATCTCGATGGTTTCATACGGGCTCACGACCGATCAGGCCAGAAACGTTTGGCAGCCGTTTCTCGATTGGATCGCAAAGTCACCCACCGACTACACGCTGAAAGAACCGCCTTCGATCGGCAGCATGCCCACGCGTCACTGGTGGGATCCCGACTGGCGCACCGAGCATCACCAACATGCTTTCGTCGCCGACTCTCGTCCCAATGCCAACCCTCGCGACGTCTGGTGGACCGGCGACGGCGGTCAGTGCGGATTCTTCATTTACGGCTTCGAGTCCCTCTGGATGCCGGCATCACTCTTGAAAGAAGACTCGCAGGCTCATCTCGCCGACGCGCTCTTCGCTGCCTCCCGTCACTGGGAGGTCGAACTCCACTTCAACAAGGGACTCGCCGGTGCTCCCGCCGAAGCCATCGCCGCAGCTCGCGATACCGCTACCAATCCCGCTGTCCTCGACGCCTTCGCGCTGGCCATCATCGCCTCCGGCCAGGGCCACGCCTACCCCGGCCTTCCCGGACACGAACCCGACCTCGCCGCTGCCCGAAAAGAAAGCGATTCAGTTGCTAAATCGATGAACGAACTCCGCAAGCTCGCCCCCAACGGCGGAGCCTATGTCTCGGAAAGCAATTATTTCGAACGTGGATTCGGGCAGGCCTACTGGGGCTCGAACTATCCGAAATTGCAGGCGGTGAAAAAGAAGTACGATCCCGACGGCCTCTTCTTCGTTCACAACGGCGTCGGCAGCGACGAGTGGAACCCCGACGGCTTCACCCGCATCTCATCGTAGAACTGTTGTCATGAATGTGGTTCGAAGGGGCACGGCTTTAGCCGTGCCGTTACGATTGTTGTAAATATTGGGCTTTAGCCCCTGGGGGAATTAACCTGTGAAAAGCCTCGAATCCCACACCGCCGACCTCAACGGCCTCAATCTGCACTACCTCACCGCCGGACATGGGACGCCAGTCATTTTGTTGCACGGCTACGCTGAAACTTCCTTGATGTGGAAGCCCATCATCCCGCTTCTCGCCGAACGATTCACCGTCATCGCGCCTGATTTACCCGGCATCGGCGACTCTTCCATTCCGACTCACGGTCTGGACATGAAGAGCGCCGCCACCAGCATTCATGACCTTGCCAAGTCGCTAGGCGTGCAAAAAGCCGAGGTCGTCGGCCACGACATCGGCCTCATGGTCGCCTACGCCTACGCCGCGCAGTTTCCGACAGAAGTGACAAAGCTCGTCCTGATGGATGCTTTCCTCCCCGGCGTCGAAGGCTGGGAGCCTATCTACAACAATCCTGGCATCTGGCATTTTCGCTTCAACGGGCCCACGCCCGAGGCCCTCGTGCAAGGCCGCGAGCGCACCTACTTCGATTATTTCTGGAACGACTTCGCTGCTGACAAGAACCACTCCATTCCCGAGGACGCTCGCAAGGCTTATGTCGTGGCGTATTCCCGCCCCGGACGCATGCATG
>Ga0210383_10006572_pt1 | contig 10135 bp, 8 predicted proteins | sample IncBWC14OmetaG_FD_160072 | JGI IMG/M metagenome (GOLD analysis project Ga0210383, IMG submission 160072) | Forest soil microbial communities from Barre Woods Harvard Forest LTER site, Petersham, Massachusetts, United States - Inc-BW-C-14-O ...
AAGCATATTCGGGACTGCCGGTCCGCGTGGAGTAAATGTCGACGGGATTGCCGTCCCATGCGGCGCTGAAATAGATCGTCTGGCCGTCGGGACCAAACCGGGCGGAGTAGACAGCGCCGCGGCGGAACGTAACCTGATGATAGACCGGCTGTGAAACAGTCTTCTGCCGCGTCCCGACAAAAATTCCGCCCGCCAAGCCGGCCGCGAGTGCGACCGCGGCCGCAATCGCCGCAACACTCCAATTACGCTTCGCGGGAGCGGGCGGCGCAATCGAGGCCCCCGTCTTCGTCGGCACAGATGTCGAGAACCCCGATCCGATTCCTGACCGGCCCGATTCCGTCTCGCGCTTCAGCCGTTTCAAATCTGCGCGCACCTCCGCGGCAGTCTGGCAGCGCATCTCACGGTCTTTTTCAAGCGACTTCGCCAGTATGATTTCGAATTCTCCCGGTAATTCCGGATTCACGCGCGTGGGCGGAGCAGGCGAACGATTCAGGATGGCTTCGGTGATCACGCCCGCAGTGTTGCCGGTAAACGCTTGACGCCCGGTCGCCATCTCGTAGAGAACTGTCCCGAAGCTGAAAAGATCCGACCGCGCATCGAGCTCGTCGCCGCGCACTTGCTCGGGCGACATGTACGCAACCGTCCCGACCGCTGTTCCAGGGCTTGTGAGCAACATTTCATTCGCGACAGTCGGCATCGCCGAAGATGCAGCGCCCACCCCCACTCTGTCCGGCGCCAGTTTCGCGAGCCCGAAATCAAGCACCTTGGCCTGCCCGCGGCGAGTCACGAAAATGTTGGCCGGCTTGATGTCTCGATGAACGATGCCCTTTGCATGCGCCGCATCGAGCGCGTCCGCAATCTGAATTCCGAGATCCAGCACCTGGTCAAACGCTATAGGCTTTTCGCTGATCCGGTGCTTCAGCGTTTGGCCTTCGAGCAGTTCCATCGCGATGAACGGAACCATCTCGCCGCCATCGTTCACCACATCAATTTCGTAAATGGTGCAGATGTTGGGATGGTTTAGCGCAGACGCAGCGCGCGCTTCGCGCTGAAACCGCTCAAGCGTCGCGCGATCCTTCGAGAATCCTTCCGGCAGGAATTTCAGCGCCACCTGGCGGCCGAGCTTGGTGTCTTCCGCCTTGTAGACGACGCCCATGCCACCGCCGCCGAGTTTTTCGAGGATGAGATAGTGCGAGAGGGTTTTTCCGATCATTTTTTGAGCAGAAAGTTGAATTGAGTGCGCGAGATGTTAGGCTGCGCGCGTGCCCCAAGTCAAGCCGCGCTCGAATCTGGGTGGCCACGACGAGCGCCTTACTCTTCGTGGGTTCTTGCTTTGCAAGAGATCGTTCGAATCTGCGGAGCGCCACTGGTGTCACTACATTGTTGACACAGCGTCCAAGAAGTTCCATAATGTATCAACAAAGTAGATACAGGAGTTCTTTCGTGAAAGCACTCGTGAAGAAGTGGGGAAACAGCGCTTCGGTTCGCATCCCCGCTGCCGTCATGCAGGCAGCGCAGCTTGAGCTGGATGAACCCGTGGATGTTCGCGAAGAGGGTGGCAGGGTTGTGATCGAGCCGATGCGTCGCAAGGAATACAGCCTGGACGAGCTCGTAAAAGGAATCACTCGCGCAAATATCCACGAAGAAATCGACTTCGGCACGTCCGTCGGCAAGGAAGCTTTGTAATGGCCTCGCCCTACGTTCCCAATGCAGGCGACATTGTTTGGATCAGCTTCAATCCTCAAGCGGGACACGAGCAGGCAGGACACCGTCCTGCCGTCGTGCTGAGTCCCGCCGCCTACAATGCGAAGACGAGCCTCATGCTGTGCTGCCCGATGACAACGCAGATCAAAAACTATCCGTTTGAAGTTGTCATTGCTGGCCCCGTGGCCAGCGCGGTTCTGGCTGATCAGGTGAAGAGCCTCGATTGGCGAAAGCGGCGGGCCCGGCGGAAGGGAGAAATCTCGAGAGTTGAACTATCGGAGGTGCGCGCAAAGCTTCGTGCGCTGATCGGGTAATTGCCTCGAGCACTCGGTAGCCACGACGATCGCTTTTCATCGTCGTGGGATTTTGACTTCCTCACCTCCGCCAGCTTGCTGCAAGCCAGCAACGTGCTACGCTAATTTCGTCAATATGATCCATCCCTCCAGCGATAGGTCCCGCACCAACCTCGCACAACTCGTTGTCCGGATCTCGGCGAGCGCTGGCTGGACTCTGGGGCTCATTACAGCAGCTCTTACACCTTCCTTCGCGCAATCCCCTCAGAAAATTGTCGACGAATACGTTCACGCCGAAGGCGGCGCCAAAGCTCTCGCAAAAATCCAAACGGCGACGATTACGGGCAGCCTCACTGACGACGCCACCGGAAAATCCGGCTCGTATTCGCTGATTACCAAAGCTCCCAATAAATTCTATTCTGAAATAATCATCGAGCCGAACCGTTTCATCGAGTCGTACAACGGAAAATCCGCCTGGGGACAGGATACGGCCTCCGATTCACAGGTCAATTCGCCTGCTAAGACAGGCAATGGCCCGCAGACCCTCACCGGAGGCGCCGCTGCTGGATGGGAAGCTACCGGTAAGTACTTGAACGAAAGGCTTGCGGACGCGAAAAAATCCAAATTCGGTCTTCAGTTGGTCGGTGTCGAAAACATCGGTGGCCGCAAGACCTACCACATCGAAATCTCACTTGCGCCGCATATCGCTCGCGAAGTTTTCTTCGATGCCCAAAATCATCTGATCGTCCGCGAAACGATCACCGCCGCAACGCACGATGGCGAAAGTTCGCCGACCTCAAACTCGGAGGAATTCGACTACGGAGACTACCGCCCGGTAAATGGCATAGCGTTTCCCTACCGCATCACCATTCATCGCGGCGGACACTTATACACGATTTCCGTCGCGCGCATCGAACTGAACGCGCCCGTCAGCGATGCTGTTTTCGATTTCCCAAAGGATGCCACCCGCCCTCTACCGGACATAAAGTCGCTGCTCCTCGATGTGGCCAGGAATCAAAAAGCAATCGAAGAGCTGCAGAAGCAGTACACCTGCCACCTCGTTTCCGAGGAGGAGAAATTCGATTCGAAAGGACAGGCTACATCTCGCACCGTGAAGGAATATGACGTATTCAATTGTGGCGGCGATGAGATTCGCCATCTCGTGAAAAATGACTCGAAACCGTTGACGCCCGAAGAGCAGCAAAAAGAAGACGACCGCTTCAATAAAGAGTTCAGCGAAATGCAGAAGAAACACGCAGAGCTTGCGAACGATCCGAAGAAACAGGAGAAAGAAGACGAAGATCAGCAAACGCAGATTTCCGATTTCTTGCGCGTCGAGAGTTTCACGAATCCTCGCCGGGAGCGCTTTCGCGGCCAGGACGTGATCGTTTTCGATTTCGGCGCGAACCCTGATTACAAGCCGCGCAATCGTGCCGAGTCCATCGTCCAGAAACTCGTTGGCGTCGTCTGGATCGACGAGAAAGCTCACGACGTCGCTCGCCTGGAAGCCCGCTTCAGCGATACGGTGAAGATAGGCGGCGGCCTTCTTGCATCGCTCGATAAGGGCACCAACCTCGTCCTTGAGCAAACCAAAATTAACGATGAAGTCTGGCTGCCGTCCTACGCCGAAGTCCACGCCGCGGCCCGCGTCGTCTTCATCAAAGTCCGCGAAAACGAAATCGATCGCTACAGCGATTACAAGAAATTTCGAGTGGAAACCAAAATTGGCCCCTCAACTCCAGTTCAAGACGCTGCGCCCCGACCTCCCACACCCTAAACGCGATTTCCCAAGTAGATCACCACCAGTAGAATGACAAGAAGTCAGACCCGTAACGTCGGCGTCTCGCCGGCTCTTTTGACTTTGTCACACGCATTCCCTTCACATCCCGCGTAAGTTCCACCGCATTGACACCGCAATTGACTCACTCTAGAGTGGCACTTCTTTCAGCAACGGCGCGGGGTTGGTCTGATTGCCAATAGTTCTAGCGGGCTGAACATGGAGAGAAATGCCAGAAGTCTGCTGCTCCCTCTTATCGTTGGGGGAGTGCAAGCACTCCTTACGCTCAACCTTGAAAAGCTGTCTACGATTTCTAACAATCCTTTTCTGGGGGGCGTTCAGCGTTGCCTTGTCTCGCTTCTCCTGCCTGGGATGTTCGGGTCGATGGCGATGGGAGGCAATGTCCATGCATGGAGTCTCTGGGTTGCTGCTGGGCTCAACGGGATCATTTACTTCGGGCTTATCCTGTTCGCAGCAAGTTTCGCGTCGTACTTGGTTAAGAGAAGAGCGTAGAAGTCCCAACCGCAGGCGGCATAAGGCTAAGAACCCCCTGCTTTTAGCACGCAGGACACATTGCTAGAGCGCTACTTCAAGCTCGCGGAAAATCAAACCACCATCCGCCAGGAAATGCTCGGCGGCCTCACCACTTTCATGACGATGGCGTACGTGATCGTCGTGAACCCGCAGATCCTTTCCCAAGCAGGGATGCCGGTGGAAGGAGTTCTGTTCGCGACGTGCCTCTCTTCGGCAGCCGCGACGCTCGTGATGGGTCTCTATGCGAACTATCCGATTGCGCTCGCGCCCGGAATGTCCCTGAACGCCTACTTCACCTACTCGGTCTGCCTCAGCATGCACATTCCGTGGCAAACGGCGCTCGGCGTAGTGTTTTTCTCCGGTGTGCTTTTCATCCTCCTTACGGTTTCACGTGTTCGCGAACAAATCGTCAACGGCATTCCTGACTGCCTGAAACATTCCACGGCAGGTGGAATTGGAATGTTCATCGCATTTGTTGGTCTGAAGAACGCGAAAATCGTGGTCGCGAATCCCGCAACCTTCGTCAGTATCGGCAATTTCGCGGACCGCGAGGTGCAGGCAGCCTGCTTCGGCCTAGTCTTGATGCTGATCCTCATCGTGCGAAAATTCAAAGCAGCGATGCTGCTGGGAATCGTCGGCGCCACGCTCCTGGGAATTTTCCGCGGGGTCGCTCACTGGCCCGCGGCAATTGTTTCTATTCCGCATCCCTCGCTCACGTTTCTGAAATTCGACCTCCGCGGCGCGCTGCATCTCGGCCTCTTCGAAATCATGTTTGTCTTTCTTTTCGTAGACCTGCTGGACAATGTCGGCACGCTCGTTGGCGTATGCGAGCAGGCTGGATTCGTGAAGGATGGCAAGATTCCGCGTGTTGGCCGGGCGTTACTGGCGGACGCAATCGGCACCGTCTTCGGTTCGATCACCGGTACATCGACGATTACGAGTTACATTGAAAGCGCCGCAGGAGTAGCGGCGGGCGCGCGGACGGGCTTAAGCAATGTCCTGGTCGCCGCATTATTTCTGGTCGCGATGTTTTTTGCGCCGGTTGCAACTGCGATTCCGGGCTTCGCGACGGCGCCCGCGTTGATACTGGTCGGCGCGCTGATGATGCAGTCGGTGGCTCGCGTAAAGTGGGACGAATTCAGCGATGCGTTCCCAGCGTTTGTCACCATTCTCGCCACGCCGCTCACGTTCAGCATCGCAACGGGGCTAAGTCTCGGCCTCATCTCTTATACTGTTGTGAAAATTGCGGCAGGAAAACGCCGTGAGATCAGTCCGCTTCTGTGGATTCTCACCGTACTCTTTATTCTTCGCTACGTGTATCTCGCTGCTGAGTGACACGAAATATTTCCCTGCACCATTTTCTCGGCGCCTAGTTCCAAGCTACTTCGTATCAACAACGCACCGAAATCCAATCGTTCCCGCGCGATCGCGCCCCGGTGACATTAATAGATATTTCTGGTGCTCGTCGAGCCGGTACGTCTGCGGGAAATACCAGATCGATCCCCGCGGTTGATAGTAAGCGCCGCCGCGAATAATTGCGGCGCGTGTGTGTTCGTCGCGAAACTCGCTCGTCCACTGCGAAACGTTTCCTTCAAGATCCTGGACACCGAATGCGCTCGCTCCTTGCTTGAATGTCCCCACGTCGGTAGGAGCGCGCATCTTGCGCCCGTGATCGGGTGATGGCAAAGCCTGTGCGTTCCACTCATTACCCCAGGGATAGAGCCGGTCATCATTGCCCTGTGCGGCATACTGCCACTCCCAATCGTTCGGCAAACGCTTCCCGGCCCAAGTCGCGTAAGCGCGAGCGTCTTCAATTGATACCCACGTCACCGGTTTTGAGTCCCAGCCCTCGGGATACGTCCCACTCGTCCAATCGCGCAAGAAATTGTGATCGTCTTCCGGATGGTAGCGAGTGGCATCGACGAATTTCTTGAACTCAGCGTTCGTCACCGGCGTGCGATCGATGTAAAAGCTTTGTATCTCAAAGCGATGATGATGGAAACGCCGCGGCGAATCTTCCCAGGGATACTGGACGTCAACGCCAGGATCATTTCCACCTTCGATTTCGATTCCACGAACATCAAAATCGAAGCTCCCGCTGGGAATTCGGATCATACCGGACGGAGCCGCATCTGCTGGCTCGGTGGCGACTATGGGAACGATTTCCTGCGGCACAAATGTCCACTGCCGCGAAAACCCGCTCAGAGGCCGCCGCGATCGCTCCGCCATAAACGCAAGCAAGTCCCGCAGCGCGCCTGGTGCGGGAGTTTCCCCCGTTGCGAGCACTGCCCCGAATCCGAGCCCTTCGATCGCAAGCTGCACGGTCGCTTGGTCTCCGCTCACGGCTGGAGTTAATTCCGCACCATGCCACAGATCGTAATAGCGAATCCCCGCGCGATACGGAATGCGAAGCTGCTCGCCCGCTACGTCGTACTCATTCCGATTCACAATCGTCCATAGCGTGCGCTGTTCCGACGGAAACTTGCTCGCAAAAACGCCATTCTGCAGCGTAGCAACGTGCGGTTCCCAATCGCGACTCACCAACAAGTCAGGAAGCACTCGCTCGATACGCGTGATTCGTAACACAGCCTCCGCGTCGCGCGGCGTCATCCCGTACCAGAATCCCCAAAGATTTTCGAGCGTCGCGTATCCGTTGCCGTTGAAGAATGCGTGCTGCAAACTATTGATCTTGTCGCGCGTGAAACGGTCCGTCACGTCCACCATGTGCCGCGGCTCGAGCCATTTCGCCTGATTCACCATCGGCACAAACGGATATGGCGTGTCCTCCCACGTCACCCAGTCGTTCCAACCGAGCGTGGTCCACGCAATTGATTCATCCCGGATATCGAACTGCGGCTCAAGCGCCAGCGGATGTCCAGCCGCCTCAGACGCTGCATGAAACGCCGCCGGCACGCTTTCCAGCGTGTCAAAGTTAATTCCGTCCGCGCCAATATCCTTGAGCAATCCTGCCAGTGCGGCCGCCACAGATGTGCCTTCATCGCGCGTGCCGCTGTCCCATGCGAGCGTTGGAAAAAATACATTCACGCCCCGCCGATGAAACGCATTTACCATCTTGCGAATCGCCGGAATTCCTCCCGGCAAATCGCGCAGCAAATCAAATTGATTGCGGTCATCCACTCCGATATTCGGATAAACATGCCAGATCAGCACGGCGTCAATCGGCCCGATTCTCTTCTCGATTCCATCCAGAAAACGATCCACAGTGTAAACACGCTTCTCGGGATCATAAAAACTTCGCTCCCAGATCAACATCTGGTATTGCGAAAAGACGCGCTGCGTCCACTGAAGCTCCGGCCGGTCGTATTGGGAGCCGTCGTAACGTAGCCGCGTGAGCCGTTCATTCCGCCACGCCTTAATTCCCGCGAGCCATGCGGCGCGCTCCGCCGGATTCAAAGGGCCGGCTAGAAAAACATCCAGCGGACTCGCGGGCTCCCCCAGATTCATCACTCCTGTTGGTGGCACAAGGGCGTGGCGCGGCCTCCACTCATCCGAATAGCCGAGGCACGCGAGAAATAGAGTGAACACGAAAAACGCGAGATTTTTCAAAGCGAAGGATCGTTTGCGAACCATGGCCGACAGGCTACTACATCGCGACCGAAGCTCGCGTTCCAAACACGCGGCGAAAAATCGCATCCACCGCGCGCAGCTGGCGCTGCAAATCAAATGTATGCGCGAGCGCTTTCTCATCGAGGAACTTGCGAATATTGGCGTCCGCCGCAATTCGCTCCTGAAAGCTCGATTCCGATTCCCAGGCAGCCATCGCGTGCGCCTGCACCCACTTATACGCGTCTTCGCGCGGAGCGCCATGCTCCACAAGATCCTGCAGCACCTGCCCTGAGAACACGAGCCCCTTTGTAGCATTAAGATTCCGCAGCATCCGCTCGGGAAACACTTTCATATTCGCAACGATCTCAGTAATTCGGTGCAGCATGTAATCCGCGAGAGTCGTCGAGTCCGGCAAAATAACGCGCTCCACCGAACTGTGCGAAATGTCTCGCTCGTGCCACAGCGCAATATTTTCAAGCGCCGCGAGCGAATTCGCGCGCACCACGCGCGCCAGCCCGCAAATTTGTTCGCTCGAAACTGGGTTGCGCTTGTGCGGCATCGCCGAACTTCCCCGCTGCTCGCCGCCAAACGGTTCTTCCGCCTCGCGCACTTCAGTACGCTGCAAATGGCGAACTTCTTGCGCGATTCGTTCGAGCGACGCAGCCACAATCGCCAGCGTCGAGAGATATTGCGCGTGCCGGTCGCGCTCAATCACCTGTGAGGTGATCGGCGCGGTCGCCAGCCCCAGCCGCGCGCAGATTTTCTCTTCAATTTCAGGTCCCAGATGCGTGCATGTCCCCACCGCGCCTGAAATCTTTCCCACTGCCATTTGCCGCGCAGCCACCTGAAATCGGGCCAGATCGCGCCGATTTTCCGAAAACCAGTTCGCAACCTTCAGCCCAAACGTAATCGGCTCAGCATGCACTCCGTGCGTCCGTCCGATTTGCGGCGTGTCTTTGAATTCCCACGCCCGCCGCTCCAGCACTTCTCCCAGGCGCTCGAGCGCTTTCTCGATCTGCTGCGAAGCTTCCCGCACCAAGAGCGCCTGCGCCGTATCCACCACATCGTTCGCGGTGAGCCCGTAATGCAGCCATCGCGCCGCCTCCGGGTCCGCCACTGATTCCTGCACCGCAATCGTGAACGCGATCACGTCGTGCCGCACCTTGCCTTCAATTTCATTAATGCGCGCCACATCCACGCGCGCCCGCTCGCGCAATTTCAGTGCAGCCTCGCGCGGCACGATACCGGCCTCTGCAAGCGTCTCCGCCGCAGCCAGCTCTACGTCGAGCCATTTCTGAAATTTATTTTCTTCGCTCCAGATGCGGCCCATTTCCGGGCGGGTATATCGCGATATCAAGCGCAACTCCTTTGGCTATCTTCAAACGGTGGGGAATTTCCCTGTTCCATCATACCTGCAAATCATCTCCGAAAACGACGCCAGAAAAAGAGGTTTTGAATACAAGGTCTGAAAACGACGCCTGAAAACGCCGCCTAACGCTTCGCAGGCCGGTAACTGAAAAGTTTCTGGCATTCCTTCCGCAGAAATCCGCCGAAGACAGGGATGCGGTGATTGCCCTTCTCGAAAATCAGCCGGCACGAGATCAGGCAAGCTCGCCACTTGTAATATTCGGTGCCGTGCTTGCGCCCGTACGAGGCAATATCTTCCTGCGACACGCCGTACACCACCGCCCCAATTCGCGACCACACGCAAGCGCCCGCGCACATCGCACACGGCTCATGCGTTGAATAAAGAACGAACTCGGGCAGGTAGCGCCCATACCCGCTCGAAACATATTTCAGCGTTTCGAGTTCCACGTGTTTGATGCTCGATCCCGATGTTTTCACCCGGTTCCCGGCGCTCGCGATCACCACCTCACGCCGGCCCACCAGCCGCGTAATCACCGCGCCAATCGGATAGTCGCCCCGGTCGCCGGCGCGTTTTGCCTCCGCGATGGCCAGTTCCATGAATTTCTTTTTCGGTTTGTAAGAAGGCGGAATCATCGAGACCAATTATAGCTGTTTGTCGCGACTGTTTCTCAGATTAGCCCCTCGGGTTCGGTTTGAGCGCTTGCCAGGCGCTAGCCGAAGAGGTGTAGACTTGCGGCATTTGCCTCGGAAGAATCTCGACTCAGGAGGGAAAACATATGAGACGAAAGTTCTTGGCTCAGCTCGTCGGCCTGCCGTTTCTGTCGTTAGGAGCGAAACCGCAGGAATCAAAAAAATCTCTCAAGATCATGATGAAGAGCGCGTGGGGACCCGA
>Ga0210383_10006575_pt1 | contig 10134 bp, 7 predicted proteins | sample IncBWC14OmetaG_FD_160072 | JGI IMG/M metagenome (GOLD analysis project Ga0210383, IMG submission 160072) | Forest soil microbial communities from Barre Woods Harvard Forest LTER site, Petersham, Massachusetts, United States - Inc-BW-C-14-O ...
CAGGATCGATCATTTTGTCCAGAAGGATTTTTTCGATAGCGATTTGGAGTTGGTACCGGTCTCGGCCACCGAGCCTGTGTTTGTCACGATTTCTGGCCGGACAGATGATTTGTCGACCGGCTTGTTTTCTGCCTGGCGATTTGATGGAAAGCACGTGAGCGCACTATGGAATTCGGATCTCCTTCAGGATTCCAATTATGAGGCCGATGAAGCGGGTTTTCACCTGGCCTACTGTTCTCAAGTGGACGATGACCATCCTTCGCAGTGCCTCAAGATGTCCCGTGATCTCTATCGTTATCAAGCCGGGGAATGGAAGCGCATCGAAACGGCCGATTTGCCGCCAAAACCTGCAACAAAATAGCGATCCCCCTGGGTTATCAAGTCTTGCCGCCTTCGACATCCAATCGTTCGGAATTCACATCAAAATGTTAATCTGGATGTGGCTCTTGCTGCGGAAGGGACGAATCGCGTGAAAAGAATCCTGGCCGGTATCATCGCTGCCTTTTTCCTGGCAATGGGAGTCGCAGCACAAAAAGTTGCTCCCCCCGCTTCCTTACCTCCTCCCGCCTCCGCGCAAAGCATGGAGTTCATGCAGGCCGCCGATGAAGTGCTGGGAGAAATGAGCAAGCTGATTTCCCTGCCAATACTTTCCCCGCTGAAAAAGAGCATGCGTTCGCGAGAGGAAATCCAAGCTTACCTGCTTCAGAAAATGAAGGAAGACAAGGACGCCGACAAGCGTTACGCGGACCAGAAGACCATGGAGAAGTTCGGTCTGCTTCCCAAGAATTATCCCCTTGAGCAGGTGCTCGTAAAGGTTCTGACCGAGCAGATCGCCGGACTTTACGATCCCGATAGCCAGGAGTTTTTCATCGCGGACTGGACGACCCCGGCGGATCAGCGCCCGGTCATGTCGCATGAACTGACGCACGCGCTGCAGGACCAGCATTTTCACATCGACAAATGGACGGACGCGGCCAAACCGAACGACGACGGCGAACTGGCGCGAGACGCGGTCATCGAGGGTTCGGCCATGGCCGCCATGGTCGATTACGAACTGGGCGGAAAGGGAAGCATTCGGGATCTTGACGAATTTGACCCCTCCCTTTTCATGGGCGATGTGGACAGCAGCCCGGAATTATCCAAGGCTCCGAAGGTGCTGCAGGATGAGTTGCTGTTCCCGTATCTCGCGGGGATCACTTTCACCCAGCGGGTGCTGAAGGCCGGGAACGGATGGGCGGATTTCTACAAAGTGTTCGCCAAACCGCCGGTCTCCACGCAACAAATCATGCATCCCGATCTGTACTTGCAGGGTGTGCAGCCGGCCACGATGGAATTGCCGCCGACCAAAGGCGTGGTTTCTTCCGACTGGAAAAAGCTCGATGAAAACGATATGGGCGAATTCGGCGTGCAGGAAATACTAAAGCAATTCCTGCCCAAGAACCGCTCCACTACGCTGGCCGCATCCTGGGCCGGCGATCGCTACGTCATCTTCGAGAACCCAAAAAATAAGCGGACGATGCTGCTCTTCCGCATTCGCCTGGCGAGCGATGCCGCGGCGGCGCGGTTTTTCGGCGCCTATAGCGAAATTTTAGAAATGAAGTACGACCAGCGCACCAATTTGATGCGCCGGCCGAATTTCTTTTCGTTCGACACGCCGGAGGATGGAATCTTTCTTCGCTGTATGGACACCGATTGTTTCGTCCTCGAAGGCGGCACCCGCGCGATGTTCGATCGGCTGACAATAGAAATGGGATGGCCCGCGGGACCGGCCGCCCCGGTCAATCCAACTGACCCGCATGTCAATGAGACGGTGTATCCGGTTTATCCGGGTTTAATTGCCGATTCCGGTCGGTCCACTCGGCCCCCATCCGAACAGTTGAAAAGAGAAATCAGAGAGCGGAGTCTTTTGAGGCGCAGCGCCGCTCCAGGCGTGTAAGGCGGCGGGTGAGTCGCGCTTCGATCCTGCTTCCGCGGTCCCTGGCAAGTTTTCCGTCGTGTTGAGCAGCCCGCAATTCAGCGATAGCCCCGCGCGTTAATTCAAGTGCCCGCCGATGCTGTTTCACGCGATGTTCGTAATACATCGCGAGCTCTTCGGCGGCCTCGATAGCGGATTCCAACGCTTTTTGAGCGCCTTCCATGGGGCCTTCAAAGGGGATCTTTCTTTCGATGCCCATGTCCTGGGCTGGCGTTTGCCGCAACGCATCCCATAGCGAAATCGCTCGAGTGTAATCGAGCTCCCGTTTTGCCAGCTGGGCCAGCTCGCGCTGGGCGATTTGTTTTATGGTAAGAGGCAGGCCGAATTGCAGCGCGGCCTCGTACAGTTGGCGTGCGCGGGCGGGATAGCCACGCTTGCGCATCATTCGGGAGAGACCCAACACTTCGATCGGATCGCTCGTCTCGGCTTGCTCGGCGCTTGCGATTCCAATTCCCCTGTCGAGCAGCGCGAGGATTTTTCCGGCCAGCGCTGCCAGGCCGCGCAGGTCCATTTGGTTGTGACGGAAAATTCCAACGAGCGGTTCGGCCAGCCCTCCACGGAGATAATCGAAATACATCTGTGGAATCAGCGAAGAATCGATGTCGTCGTGGCGGGACCAGTCGAGGGAGCGGCCGTCACCGCCAAGGACATGCCGTTCGAGATCCTTGAGCCGCACGGAACCAAGCCGCAGCCGCCAGAGCTGTCGGGCCGGATGCAGCAGATCCAAATGCAGCTTGGGAGAGAATGCAGGAACGGCACGCGTCATGCGATAGCGGGTCTCGAGCAGCGGCCAGTCGAAACTCTTTCCATTGAATGTCACGAGAACGGGCCGCTGCTTCATACGTTCGGAGAGTTCGAGCAGCAGGGAATGCTCTTCATCGAGATCGCGCAGGAAGAACTGCTCGACCTGCAGTCCTCCCGCGTCCCACCATGCGATGCCGACCATGAAAGCATATGTGCCTGTGCCGCCCGCGAGGCCGGTCGTTTCCGTGTCCAGAAACAGCCACTGTTCGGGATCCATTGCGGACCTCAGGGAATCGTCCGCACCGGCTTCACAAGATTGAGGAAGCAGGAAGGAAAGCGACCGCTCATGCGGCAAACACATTTCCGGTGTGGCATACCACTGCTGCAGGGACAAGTGTTCGCCGTAATGATTGCGGCTGATGCGCGCGCCAAGAAGTCCCGCGAGGCGGTCTCCGCGCTCGGCAGCTTCCGACACGCATGGCGCAGGCGCTTCCTTCCTGCGTGCCAGGCGCAGCGCAGCGATGCGCGCAAATTTGTCCGAAGCTAAGCTCATGAGCTGAAGATTCGTTGTCCTTTGAGAATTACGCATCGGCTCATCTTTCAGACCTTCTTGTACTCGATATTGAGCCGATTCAAAACAGCCGTCACTTGACTTATCGTGTGAATACGGCCGAATGTCTGGCCAATGTATTCACAAATATTTGTCGCGGTCCATGAACCCAATTCCTCTGCGGAAATACGTCTTCTTGTAGACTCGACATCCTCTTCGACGAGCTCTTTCTCCTTGCTCGCAAAATCCTTTATACCAAGCGAATCGAGTAATCCATCTGCTCTTAGCTTCAGAATTTGGCCTGCAGTTAACGTGATTCCAGTCGGTGAGAGGAAAAACACTCGACCGTCCGGAGGTATGTGTTCCTCGGTGATTGATATGCCTTGGTTTCTCAGGCTATTTAGAGCTTTTTCTAGATCACTTATTAAATTCAGATTCAAAGCCTGACTCCCTTCAAGAAGTTGATTTGCACAGACGACTGAGGATGGCGAGCGCAGCTTCCTTGGCGCGCTCGGCTCGCTCGCCTGTGGGGCCTACGCATGAGGGGCATCCATTTTCGCAGGGGCATGCGGCGATCAGTTCTCGCGTTTTTGCTAGCAAAATGTGGTGCGCACGGTACAACGGCTCGGAAAATCCGATTCCTCCCGGGTACGCGTCATAAAGATATAAATTGGGCTCGAAGAATTCTTTTTCCGCGAGGGCCGCGATGGCTTCCGGACTCTCCGCTTGTTCCCACTCGATCTCTGAACCGGGCGATGGCGGGCGCTCGCCAATCGCTGTGCCGAGATCCCGCGCGTCGCACATCAGCAGCAGTGTGGCGATGGATACCAGGGCGTGCAGCAGACCGAATATGCCGCTCTGGCGGTCGCTGACAGAAAAAGGAAGCGATTCTATGAGCGGGCGCTCCAGGGTCAGCCAGAAAGCCGTTGTGTGCATTTCGTTTTCGGGCAGTTCGAGCTTGCCGTCGCCGACATTTTCGTTGGTGAAAAATTTGATTTTCTTGAAGCCGATCACTTGCGATCGAACCAGGACGTCACCGTGGGTTCGCGCGGCCCGGGCGTCGGCGCCGCCCGCCTCGATGCGCTCGCTGGCCGCGCACTCCAGCACACGGACCTGCGTGTAGCGGATGGCATCGGTGTAGTAGTCCACATCGACGCGCTTCACGTACGCTTTTCGCTCCTCGAAATTGAGAGCTTCCACATGAAACTGCTGTCCCTGGTGCAGGTAAATCGCTTTGGGGTGAACCGTGGTGAGCGCGCTCGAGAAATCCACTTCGCCGATCACCTCCGCGCCCTCGGTAATATTTACGATCACGAAATTGTCAGACGTCACCGAGCGGAGGCTCACCGTGTCCGCCGGATAAGCTTCCTGTGTCCAGTGCCAGTGCTCGCCCGCGCGATGAAGAAAGCCCGCGTCAGCGAGGCGCACGCAGAGATCGGGCACATCCACGCTTCCAAAGGTTTCTCCGTTCGCGATGGGCAATTCAAACGCGGCGCACTTCAGGTGGTTCAGCAGGATTTCCAGATTATCCGGCTGGACAAACGCGTGTTCGGGCGAGCGGCCGAAGAAATAATCCGGATGCCGCACGATGAATTGGTCGAGGGGCGCGGAGGAAGCGACCAGTACGGCGCAAGAGCTTCCGCTGCGCCGACCGGCGCGTCCTGCGCGCTGCCAGGTGGACGCAATCGTTCCGGCGTAGCCGGCCATGATCGTTGCGTCGAGCGAGCCGACGTCGATCCCCAGTTCCAACGCGTTCGTTGAAACGACGCCGCGAATGCGGCCTTCGCGCAAACCGTGCTCGATTTCGCGACGCTCTCCGGGGAGATAGCCTCCGCGGTAGCCGCGGATCGCGGGGGAATGCCCGGGCGACACCGGGTTGGCCTTCTGCAAATAGGTGAGCAAAACCTCGGTGTTCAGGCGTGAGTTGGCGAACACGATGGTCTGCAGGTTGCGTTTCAGGAATTCCTGGGCCACGCGCGAGGATTCGTTGATATAACTGCGGCGGATCCCCAGAAAACGGTTCACGACCGGCGGATTATAGAAAATAAAAAATTTCTCTCCGGCGGGCGCACCATTTTCTTCAATCACTTCAAAATCGGTTTCCGCCAGGCGCGAGGCGAGCTCGCCAGGGTTGGCGATCGTGGCCGACGAGCAAATGAATTGCGGATCTGACCCGTAGAAGCGCGCAATACGGCGCAGCCTTCGCAGCACATTGGCCAGGTGACTGCCGAACACGCCGCGATAGGTATGCAGCTCATCCAGCACCACGTATTGCAGGTTCTCAAAGAGCCGCTGCCAGCGCGTGTGATGCGGCAGGATTCCCGTGTGCAGCATGTCCGGGTTCGAGAGCACGATGTGGCCGCGCTCGCGAATGGCCTTGCGCGCGTCGGCGGGCGTATCTCCATCGTAAGTAAAGACGCCGATGATGTTATCGAGACGGACGGACAAGTCGTGCAGCTCGGCGAGCTGATCCTGCGCCAGGGCTTTGGTGGGGAACAGGTACAACGCGCGCGTGTCCGGATTTTCAAGCACCGCGTTCAGGACCGGGAGGTTGTAACAAAGCGTTTTTCCGGATGCCGTCGGCGTAACAACGACAACATTGCGCCGTTCGCGGACGGCTTCCGCAGCCATGGCTTGGTGGCTATACAACTGGGAGACGCCCTTTCCCTCATAGGCTCGCGCAAGCTCCGCGCGCACCCAGCCCGGCATGGGTGAAAATTTCGCCTCTCTCGCCGGAATATGGTTCACAGCGGTAATGATTTCGCCACGCAGGTCGCGCTCGGCAAATTGCTCGACGATTTCCCGGACGCGCGCCAGCGTGCTCGGGTCTTTCACGGACCGCACGGCCAAAGATTGAGCCACTTCGCGCCTCCTTTTTGCGCTTCGCCTTTTATTCGCTACGCTAACATGCCGTCGCGGGGAGTGCAACGGACTTTCTGGCGTTCTTGTTTCAAATCATCTAGCCCGCATTTCTCACAAGGTGCAATGACGTCAGCTAGGAAGAGCCCCTCTTTCTCAAGCCCGCGGAGAGATTCTTCGGGGCACAAACCGCCCCTCAGAATGACACACTGTTTTAGATTGTCATTCTGAGCGAAGCGAAGAATCTCTCTGAATTCCGTAATACACGAGAGCCATGACCGAACTTGTGAGAAATGCGGGCTAACGCCGGTCCCGCTCGAACGTCTAGAAAACCTGAATTTTCCACTTTTCAATGAATGTGGATGAGCTGTCCCACGGGCCGTACCTGACCTGTCCTCGGCGGTCCACGGCACGCCTGTACCACTTTCATCCCAACGGCCAGTCTCGCCACCCTAAGCCGTGACCTAATCTGCGACTTGTTCGGGGGAACTGTGATGCCAAAAATACAAATGGCGGGAATCATCAGAAGCAGGATTCAGGCAAGCGCGGCGGCCATTACGATGTTGTTTGCCTTCGCAACCTTGGCGCAGGCCAATGTAAGAGTTAGTCCCGAACGCGTTAATTTTGGCAGCGAATCGGTCGGGTCGCTTGGCGCCACACACAAAGTGACCATCACCAACGAAAATAGGCACAAGATTACGATTTCCGGCGCGACTTCTTCCACGGCGCAGTTTTCCATCTCCGAGCCTTCCTGGCCCGTTGTTTTAAATCCCGGACAGAGCCTAACCGTAGAGGTAAAGTTCAAACCTTCGGCCGCAAAATCCTATTTCGGCAGCCTGGAGTTTGAGAGGTCGGGCGGTTCCACTATCTCCGTAAGGCTCCGGGGAACGGGCAGCGGCCAAGTCACGCCGAGTTCGCCAGTGGCGCCGACCATTTCGACGGAGCCCGCGAATGTGAAAATTACCGCGGGACAATCGGCCACTTTCAACATCGCCGCGACCGGCACAGCCCCCATGACCTACAAGTGGATGAAAAATGGTGTGGCGATCGATGGAGCGACTTCCTCCAACTACACCACCCCCGCCGAGTCGACAGCGGATAACAATGCGCAATTCACTGTAGAGGTAAGTAATAGCGTGGGTAACACAATGAGCACCGCCGCCGTGCTGACCGTAACAACCGCCAGCGTGGCTCCTGCCATAACCACTCAACCGGCGAGCGAAACGGTGATCGCGGGGAAACCGGCGTCGTTTTCCGTCGCCGCAACCGGCACAGCCCCACTGACGTTCCAATGGAGCAAGAACGGCACACCCATCGGCGGGGCAAACTCCTCGACCTACACAACGGCGGCCGAAACTACGGCGGACAATAGTGCGAAGTTTACCGTCGAAGTGAGCAACAGCGCAGGGAACGCCACCAGCAACGCTGCCGTGCTGACTGTGACGAATGCCAGCGTGGTTCCCACCATCACGACGCAGCCGGCTAGCCAGACAGTAATCGCCGGGAACTCGGCTACGTTCACAGTGGCAGCCGCCGGCACAGGTCCTTTGACCTACCAGTGGAGCAAGAACGGCACCCCGATCGGCGGAGCGAATGGGACCAACTACACGACTCCGGCCGAAACCACCACGGACAACAACGCCAAGTTCACCGTGGCGGTGAGCAACAGCGCCGGCAACGCCACCAGCAATGCGGCAACGCTCACGGTGAGCGCCTCGACGCTCATCCTCAATTCCAGCGCATCGTCCTTAAACTTTGGAAGCGTGACGTTGCCAAACGTCGGCACGCAGACGGTTACGCTGACCAACGCCGGCAATTCTTCCGTTACGATTACCAACGTCACGGTTTCTGGAGCGGGTTTCAACGCCACGGGAGTCGCCGGATTGATCTTGACTGCCGGCCAGAAGGCGACCTTGACGGCAACGTTCACTCCATCAGGGGCGGGACCTGTGACAGGCAGCATTTCGGTGGTCAGCACCGCCAGCAACTCGCCCGACTCCATCTCACTGTCGGGAACAGGTATCGCGGCCCCGGCGAGCCACTCCGTGGCATTGACATGGTCGCCGAGCGTGTCCATGGTGATTGGCTACAACGCCTATTCCTCACAAGTCTCTGGCGGCCCGTATACAAAAATGACCAGCACGCCGGTTCCGACAACCTCGTACACCGATAATTCCGTACTGTCGGGACAAACTTACTTTTTCGTTGTAACTTCGGTCGATTCCAACAATCTGGAGAGTGCTTTCTCCACCGAGGCGAGCGCGCTAGTCCCGTAATTCTCAGAGCAGAGCAAAGGTCGGAGCCGCGATCCTCCTCGCGGCTCCATTGCTTTTTGAATCCGCAACTAAATGAAAAAAAACGCAACCGCCTCCGTGGGAATGAATAAACCGTAGAGTAATAAAAACGCTATCTGTTGCGTTGGACTTACCACTTCCTTTGTACCGAATTCCAACTCAGGCAGATCCTTCGTCGCTGTACTATTTAGTTCACTTGCCATGGTAATCGGTGTATAAAGTGGCCCATCCCGGAGGTCAAAGCGGAGATACCTGATCGGGGGTAGGACGTGTGCTCGCACCGGCGCCTGTGGAAGTTTCTTCTTTGCGCATTATGCCTAAGCGCGGCGCCAGCTTGGGCCGATGGCCATGGTCCCGCCTTCGGATATTCCACAACGCTTTTAGGTGTGGGGGATTCGAGCATTGAAACTTCCTTCATGTGGCGTTCTGGCGTGGCCATGTTCAGCCCTGTGGTGAGCTACGGTTGGCGAGAGAACCTGCAGATTTCCATTTCATCTCCATTCAATCTAAATCAGAACGAGCATCCGGTCGGGCGGTTCACCGCTACGATGCCCGGCACTCCGGAAGTAGAAGGCCTTCTGGCGTGGCGATTCCTGCACAGATCGACGGGTGTCGCCTCGCGGAACGAAGCCACTCTTTACTTTGGGGGCTCCGCTTCGACGCAGCTTCTCCCGCGCGCCGACGGGCCAGCTCTCCAGCGCGAACCAGCCATTTATGCCGCCGCGGCTGCGGGACACATTTCGCGAAAATACTATGTCTGGGCGGGCGCCGGTTATCAGCACAACGGCCGCTGGAGCAGCGGCGATCAGGATCATCAAAGCGACTCGATGCTGTCCAGTCTCGTCTTTGGCTGGAGGCCTCCGTTCCTGGACATGGATTACCCCAAACCCGATTTGCGATTTTTCTGGGAGACGACCGGAGATTGGATCGGTCATGCCTCGCGAGGGCCAATTGTAGGCACCGGGCCCTTCTGCGACCCGCACAGCGGCTGCACAACGCCGCCTCCGCCTACTTCGACTGGGGTCACCGTCTTGCCGAATTCTGGGGGAACGGCAGTTTATACAGGCCCATCGTTCCTTTGCACCTATCGCAGCATGGCTTTCCAGACGGGAGTTCAGTACGGAGTCTGGGATCATAGGAATGGCGTGCAGCCGCCAGAGAGATTTCGGGTGGTGGTCGGCTTCAGCTATTTTTTCCTGGGAGGACGGCGGAAATGAGCTTTTCTTGGAGAAGCGCGCTCCGGGGCTTCACACTTGCCGGGATGCTGCTTGCGGTTGAGCCTGCTCACGCGGAGTACTTGCGAATTCAACTGCGAGTTTATGGTTTAGACTGTGAACTCTGCGCCCGTGGCGTTAGTGCCTCCGTGGAAAGACTCAATGGCGTGAAATCCGTGGAGGTCAGCTTGAAAAAAGGAATCCTGGATATCACGCTCACGCCCGGGAACACTTTCAAGATGAGTGATCTCCGCAAGCGCATCCGCGAAAATGGCTTTCGTTCCATGGAGGCCACAGTAACGGCTCTCGGGAAGTTCGATGGGTCCAAATTTGAAGTCCTTGGCTCAGGCGAATCGTTCGAAGTAAGCAACCCCGAGTCGAAAGGCCCCCCGCCTGTTGAATTCACGTTTGAAATCCATTAATCGATTTTGACGCCGCGGAGCGTACGTCACAGAGCGCAGCAACTGGTTTCCCTCCGATGATTCGACATGAAATTGA
>Ga0210383_10006576_pt1 | contig 10132 bp, 7 predicted proteins | sample IncBWC14OmetaG_FD_160072 | JGI IMG/M metagenome (GOLD analysis project Ga0210383, IMG submission 160072) | Forest soil microbial communities from Barre Woods Harvard Forest LTER site, Petersham, Massachusetts, United States - Inc-BW-C-14-O ...
TACGGCGAGAAGATCGTCAAGATCATGGATCACGCGCTGAAGACCGGCTGCCCGATGATCGGGTTCAACGACGGCGGCGGCGCCCGGATCCAGGAAGGGGTGGTGGCGCTCGGCCTGTTCGCCGAGATCTTCTACCGCAACGTGATGGCCTCCGGCGTCATCCCGCAGATCTCGCTGATCATGGGCCCGTGCGCGGGGGGCGCGGTCTACTCCCCCGCCATCACCGACTTCGTTCTCATGGTGGAGGGCACCTCGCACATGTTCATCACCGGCCCCGACGTGATCAAGACGGTGACCGGCGAGGACGTGACGTTCGAGGAGCTCGGCGGCGCGCAGGCGCACGGCGTCAAATCCGGCGTCGCCCACTACCAGGCCAAAGACGAGCAGGACTGCATCGATTTCGCCCGCGACCTGCTGTCCTACCTGCCCTCGAACAACCTGGACGAGCCGCCCAGGCAGCATGTCCCTGAAGCAGGCGACACCGAGCCGGGCCATTGGGACGACACCGACGCGGAGCTCGACACGCTCATCCCCGATTCGCCGAACCAGCCGTACGACATGCACGAAGTGATCACCCACGTGCTCGACGGCGGCGAGTTCCTGGAAATACACGCCGGTTTCGCGCCGAACATGGTGGTCGGCTTCGGCCGGGTGGAAGGCTCGCCGGTCGGCGTGGTGGCCAACCAGCCGATGCACCTGGCCGGCTGCCTGGACATCGACGCCTCGGAAAAGGCGGCCCGGTTCGTCAGGACCTGCGACGCGTTCAGTATCCCCATCCTGACCTTCGTCGACGTGCCGGGATTCCTGCCCGGCGTGAGCCAGGAATGGCGCGGGATCATCCGCCGCGGCGCCAAGCTCATCTACGCCTACGCCGAGGCCACGGTGCCGAAGGTGACGGTGATCACCAGGAAGGCATACGGCGGCGCCTACGACGTGATGGGCTCCAAGCATCTAGGCGGCGACGTCAACCTGGCCTGGCCGACCGCGCAGATCGCGGTCATGGGCGCCCAGGGAGCGGTGAACATCTTGTACCGCCGCGAACTGGCCGGCGCGTCCGACCCGGACGCGCTGCGCGCTCAGCGGATCACCGAGTATGAGGACACCCTGGCCAACCCGTACATCGCGGCCGAACGAGGCTACGTCGACGCGGTCATCCGCCCGGCAGAAACCAGGCTCGCGGTCACCCGCGCACTGCGGGCCTTGCGGACCAAGCGGCAGACCCTGCCCCCCAAGAAACACGGCAACATACCCCTGTAGACGCAATTGCATGAAGCAATTGCTTACGAGCTGTATTCAGATCGATCCAATAGGTCGGTCAAAGTGAGACATCTGTCACGCGCACTTACCTGACTGGCCTAGAGTCGGAGGTGATGACCGAATTCGCTGCCCCGCTTCCCATCCTGGCCCGCTACGCGGTCATGGTGGATGTCGGCTATATCTATGCCGCGGCGGGTGAACTGCTGTTCGGGTCAAGCTCGCGCCGGGATTTCCGGGTCGACGCCGTCCCGCTGATCCAGGTGGTCACCAAGCACGCCGACGAGCTGATCCGCGGCGAGCTGCTCCGCGTCTACTGGTATGACGCCGCCCGCGACCGGGTGCCGACCATCGACCAGCGGGTCATCGCCCAGATGCCCTGGGTCAAGCTCCGGCTCGGCAACCTGAACGCGCGCGGGCAGCAGAAGGGCGTGGACGCCCAGATCAGAGCCGACATGGAGGCCCTGGCCCGGCACCGCGCGATCACCGATTCGGTCCTCATCGCGGGCGATGAGGACATGGTGCCCGCGGTCGAGGCAGCCCAGGCGTTCGGGGTGCGGGTCCACCTCTGGGGCATCGAGCCGCCCTACGGCACCAACCAGGCCGAGCGCCTGGTCTGGGAATCGGACACGGTCGACGTGCTCGACGGCTCGTTCCTGCGGCCCTACTTCACCAAGAACCCGGTCGCCGTCGAGCCACCCAGGTCCGACCCGGTCCTGGGATCCTCGCCGACGGCGCCGACGCCAGCCCAGTTGTTCGGCGAGCGCCACACCCGGGAGCGGCCAATGTCGCGGACCGGCGGGTTCCCGGTCCTGTCCACCAACACCGGGGGCTTCCCGGCCATCAGAGACACCGGCCCGATGCCACGCCTCGGGCCCGACCGGACGCGGGTCGAGGAAGCCGGCGAGCACGTCGCGCAGAAGTGGATCCTGACCCGCGGCCGGGACAACATCAGGGACCTGCTGCCCGGCCCGATCCTGCCGCCAGTCATCGACAAGGAGCTGCTCGTCGACGCCGAGAAGGAACTCGGCCTGTCGCTGCGCCCCTACCAGGAGGCCCGGGAGTGGCTGCGGGACGCGTTCTGGGAGCGGGTCCACCGGGAGTTCGGCATCAGCCTGGGCAAATCCCGCGGCTAAAGATCTTCATACCGAACGAGGATGGTTACCCGCCCCGCTGACCACGATCAGCCCCCCAGCCAGCCGCTGTTGCGCGTGGTACGCGGTGACGCGACGCCGGAGGAAATCGCGGCCCTGGTCGCCGTCCTGCTCGCCGAGCGCTCGGCCGATACCGAGGCCCCCAGCCCTGCTCGTTCGGCCCAAAATGCCTGGTGCGACCGGTCGCGCCTGCTCCGGCACCCGCTGTCGCCCGGCCCCGGCGCCTGGCGCCGTTCGGCCCTGCCTGGTTAGTCGGCGCAGGGTATTTGTCTGCAGTTACGGGCGTTATAGCGGCAGGCAGCAAGTCTACAAAACGCCCAAGCTCCCCGTCGGCTCACGATTGAGGCAACGGTGCAACTGTGACGCGCAGACCGGCCAGTGCGCACCTAGGCCCTCGTAACCATGGGACACAAACCTGGGCAACGGGAACGAGTCCGCCACGCCCGAACACCCGCCGGCACCCCGGCAGCCCGCCGCAGACTCGTCCACGGAACCACACTCCGTGACCGCCTCCCGGCGAGCGCCCTCGCCAACACCTTCGGCGGCGTCGTCCTCGTCGGCGTCGACGAAGACAAGCAAGGACTCGACCGGCTCACCGGAATCCCCTCCACCGACCGCACCAGGCTCGTCAGCTGGTGCTGGAGCCGACTCACCCCGCCGTTCAGCCCCGAGGTCATCCCCGTCAGCCTCGGCCATGACGACCTCTACGTGCTGGCGGTCGTCATCAACACCGACTACATCCGCCGACCCGTGATGATCAGCCAGGGCAACAGAGTCCCGGTACGCCTCGACGACCAGAACCAGGCACCCGACTGGTACCGGCTCCGCGACCTGTTTACCGAACAGGCACCCGGTAACCTCGACCTCAACCTGCCACCAGCCGACCCGACCATCACCACCCGCCAGGGCCATTACCCCGACACAGACCTCGCCCTACGCGGCCGGCTCCTCCTCGCAGGCCCACGCGGGACTGACTCGAAATAGGCCCAAATGTGCGGACCTGGCTGTTCAGAATGACAGGCCGGCGAAGGCGGAGCGCGGCGGGTTTGGCTCGTCAGGGAAGCGAAGGTGGGCGATGTGCTCGGTCATCGCCAGCCGGGCCGCATCCGGGTCTCTGGACTCGATCGCGCGCGCGATCTTCCTGTGATCCGAGGTGACTGACCGGTAGTACTCGGGGTGATGCTCCTGGCGGCGGAAGAAGGAGTAGATCAGGACCGAGACTGGCTCCCCGAACAGATGAAGCAGCCGGTTTCCCGTCGCTTCCAGGATCTGGTAGTGGAACCTGAGATTGGCGTTGATCTGCTCCCCCGTCGGCATGATGCCATCGGGAACCTCGGTGATGCACTCCTGCAGCTTTCTGAGGTGCTCAGGCGTGCGACGTGATGCCGCCAGCCAGGTCGACGTCACGTCGAGTAGTTCCCTAACCTCGTCCATCTCCTCAACCGAACATCCCTGCGTGACCGCTAGGGATCTGAGGCTTAGCTCGAGCATCTCCATGGCGCGCGGATGGCTCAGCGCCATAACCGTGCTGCCGCCGAGCGCTCCGCGCTGGGTCCGGATGAGTCCTTGGGCGGCTAGCACCCGGAGGGCCTCGCGGATCGTCGTCCTGCCGACGTCGAACCGCTCGCTCAACGCGGTCTCGCTTGGCAGCCTCTCGCCGGGCAGCGATATGCCAGACAAGATTTCTTGCCTGAGGGTATTCGCCACCTGCGCATAGATCAGATCTCGAGGCTCCTCGGCCCGGCCAGGCGCCGATGACGCCTGGTCCCGGGCGCTTGGCCGAGCCATGTTGATCACCCCGTCAGTCCGGTCACTCGCGGATCCGCCCGGCCAGCTTACCGGGCATCGGACGCGCTATCGGCACCTATTGACTGACATTTAGCGTCTTGTTAACATACAAATGAGATCGGGCCTGGTCAGGCTCGTGACTGCGGTTAGAACACTCGTGACTGCTGTTAGAACAGGAGCCAAGCATGGAATCCGTGGTATGGCCGCTCGGGCGCAGCGCTCCGGCGCAGATCTCAGGGCGGCGCGAGGTCGACGCACTGGACGGCAAGACGATCGCCTTCATCTGGGACGACCTGTTCCGCGGGGACCAGATGTTCGCTGAGTTCGTCAGGGCGGTACGCGAGCGCGGGCAGAGCTTTACCGTTGTCCCGCACCAGGTCTTCGGCGACATCCACGGTTATGACGAGCGCGACGTCATACGCCTTCTCCCGGAGCGTCTCGCCGAGCACGGCGTCGATGCGGCGATCGTGGGTGTGGGCGCATGCGGCAGCTGCACGCCCGCGGTCATCCGGGCCTGCCAGGTGGTCGAGCAGGCGGGCATCCCGTCGTTGGCGCTGGTGTCCAGCGGCTTCCTGCGGCAGGCCCGGGCGACGGCGCGATCGGTTGGCCTGGACCACATATGGATCGCCGAGTACCCCGGCGTAATCCCGAACGACTCCGACGCGACCTTCGAGGAGAAGGTCAGGACGCACGTCGTACCTAGCCTGCTGGCCGGCTTCGACGAGCTGTCGAAAGGCTTCGACGTCGACCTCGCCAGTGCCCCCGACGAGCCGCACAGCCGGGACATCGTGTTCCGGGGGACGTTCGACGAGGTCCAGGACTACTTCGACAGTCATCTGTGGTCCGACGGGCTGCCGGTCGTCCCCCCGACGGTGCAGCGGGTGGAGGCATTCCTGCGCTATACCGACCGCGACCCTGACGAGGCGCTGGGGACGCTGCTCCCCGCGATGCGCGAAGCCACTATCTGGAGCGTGGCGGTGAACGGCGTGATGGCCGGCTGTCGCCCCGAGTACATGCCGGTGCTCATCGCCATTGCCGAGGTGATCGCGGACCCCGCGTGGCGCCTGGAAGACGCCGGCTGCACCCCGGGCTGGGAGCCGCTGGTCCTGGTCAGCGGCCCTGTGGTGAAGCTCCTCGGCTTCAACTACGAGACCGGGATGATGCGGGTCGGCTGCCGGGCCAACAGCTCCATCGGCCGGTTCACCAGGCTCATCATGCGCAACCTCGCGGGCTTCCTGACTTACCCCGGTGACACCGACAAAGGGGCCATTGGACGCACCTTCAATGTCGCCATGGCCGAGAATGACGACCTCACGCTGAGCATCGGCTGGCCGCCCAGCCGGGTGGAGGCGGGGTTCGGCATCGAGGACTCGGTCGTCTCCGTGCAGAGCTGCGTCGGGATCAGCGGGCCTGCGTACACCGGCGGCACCGCCGACGAGCAGCTGGCGATGCTGACCAGGTACACAAAGGACACCTTGGGTCCCTGGTCGTTCACCAACATCACGTACCGGGCAAGTTCCACCCTCGTCTTGATGAGCCCCAGCGTCGCCGCGTCGCTGGCGGCCGAGGGCCTCTCAAAAGACGACGTCCGCCGTTACCTGTCCGCCCACACGCTCATGGAGGCGGGGGTGCTGGAGGCAGAGGCCAGGATGGCCCGCGGGAACGAGTACTCGCTGAAGGACCTCGTGGACCGCGGCATCGCGCCGCCGGCCTACGCCGAGTCGGAGGATCCGCGCCGGCTCGTCCAGGTCATTCCTGACCCCGCATCGATCCGCATCGTGCTGGGTGGAGACCCGGGCCGCAACCAGAACCGCCTGTACTGGAACAACCATGAGCAGGGCCTGCCACTGCACCGCCGTGTCGAGATGAACGCCGCCATCAGGGAGCTCGCCAGCCCCGCTGCCGACCCGGCGCCCGCGTGAACGCGGCCAGCGCGGACAGCACGGACCTGGTCGTCGTCGGCGGCGGCCCCGCGGGCATGTCGTGCGCCATCACCGCGCGTCGGCTCGGGCTCGCCGTGACGGTCTTCGAGGGCCTGGCCCTCGGCGGTGAGCTGAACACCCTCGGCGTGGTCGCCGACCTGCCGGGCCGGAGCCCGGTCAGCGGGCCTGACCTCGCGGCGGACCTGATCGACGAGATGCTCGAACAAGGCGCGGAGCTCCGGTCCGAGCACGTCGCGGAGGTGGCCTGGGCCGACGGCACGTGGTCCGTTGGACCGGGTGCGCTGCGGGCCTCGTGGCTCGTCGTCGCGACCGGCGCACAGATTGAGCTGTCCGGGCTGGCCGGGGCGGCCGAGTCGTGGGGGCACGGACTGTCGCTCTGCGCCTCCTGCGATGGTCCGCTCTTCAAGGGCAAGCCCGTCGCCGTCATCGGGGCCGGGCGCGATGCCCGCAGCGAAGCCGAGATCCTGCGGGCTTACGCCTCCGAGGTGGTCGTCCTGGTGTCCGAGGATGACCCGGAGGCCGCCGGGCGGCTTCAGATCCTCGATCCGCTCCAGTACACACCGGTCCGGCGGGTGATCGAGGTCGTCGGGAATCCGGTCGAGGGCCTGCGGGTGGAGTTCCCCGACGGGAGCGCCGATGTCGTCCCCGTGGCCGGCGTCTTCCCCACCTGGCCGCGGCGCCCGAGGACCGGGATTCTCACCTCCTGGGGTGCGCCGCCTGGCGCGCCGGTCGCCGTCGACGCGAGCCTGGCCGCCACCGGTCTGCACGCGGCTCGTGTGCTGGCTGCCGGTGACGTGAGGCTGGGATCGTCGGCCACCGTCAGCGGTGCACTGGGGGACGGCGTGGCAGCAGCATGGACGGTCCTGCGGTCGATGAGCCGCGAAACGCTCCTGCGGTGAACGCGAGCGCAGCAGCCCTGCTTGCTGGCCATCACGTCGTCGTGACCGGAGCCGCGGGCGGAATCGGCCGGGCAATCGCCCGGCTGGCGGCCCGGCGGGGGGCCCGCGTCACGTGCGCCGACGTGAACCTCCCCGGGACCGAGGACCTAGCGGACGGGATCGTCGCAGCAGGAGGCGCGGCCGCCGCCTTCGGATGCGATGTCACCGAGATGGCCCAGGTCGCCGGGCTTCTGGATGCCGCCAGGTCCCGATTCGGCGGGGTAACGGGCCTGGTGGCCAACGCGGGCGGCGCGCAGGGGCCAGGCTGTGCGTTCCTCGACATGACCGCGGAAATGTGGCAGGCGATGATCGGCCGGAACCTGACCGGCGCGTTCAACACGGGGCTTATCTTCGCCCGGCATATGGCCGCAAGCGGACGGGGATCGATCGTCTTCACGACGTCGAACACGAGCGAGATCGCCATCCCCGGCCTGGCTCATTACGCGGCGGCCAAGGGCGGCGTGCGGCAGCTCATGCGGACGATGGCCGTGGAGCTGGCCGCGGCCGGCGTCCGGGTCAATGCGGTGGCGCCCGGTGCCACGCGGACGCCGGGAAACCGGGACCGCATGGACAACCCCGCGGTGATCAGCGGCCTAGCGGCCAGGATCCCGATGGGGAGGGTCGCGCAGGCGGAAGAGATCGCGGGAGCAGTGGCCTACCTGCTCTCCGACGATGCCTCTTATACGACCGGGGCCTCTATCGCAGTCGACGGCGGCTACACGTGCCTGTGACCCGAACCCGCATACAGGAGGGCATCTTGACCAGCACTGCCCGGCTTCTTGCCGAGTTCCCCACTCTCCACGATGTCACGGTGATCGCGGACTACGACGAGGTCAGGCAGATCCTGGCCTCCCCGAAATTCGTCCAGGGCGCCTATGAGCTCACTGGCTCGAACCTCATGCGGGATGTGCTGAACTCCGTTGACGGCGAGGATCACCGCAAGCGCAGGCGGATCATGGCCCGGCTGTTCAGCGAGCGCGCGCTGGCCAGCTACCGCACCGAGCACCTCGAACCGGTGATAGCCCGCTCGCTCCGCGAGGTCAGCTCGGAGAGCGCGGGCGGCAAACCGGTGCGAGCCGACCTTGTGCCGCTCCTGTGGCGCATCCTGTTCCGGGTCGCCGCCGGCGTGACCGGGATCGACGGGCTCGAATCGGCCGACGCTGTCAACCGGTTCATCCGTCACGTCGCAACGTTCGGCCGCGCGCTGACCGCAGAGTGGGCCAAGGAGGATCCCGACGGCCTCATCCACCAGGGGACGCACGCGCGGCGGCGGATAGCAGAAGACTTCTACGCCCCGTCCGCCGCCCGCCGCAGCGCGATGGTGCAGGAGTACCGGAGCGGCACCCGTGATGCCGATTCGCTGCCCGCTGACCTGATCACGATGCTGCTCCTGCACCAGGACCCTGACTGGGATGACGATCTGCCGCTCCGTGAGGTCTCGGTATTCCTCATGGCGGCGACCCAGACGACGACCCAGGCGTTTCCGCACTTCATTATTCAGCTGGAGAAGTGGCTGGATGAGCATCCGGGGCACCGGCAGGACATTCTGGGGGATCAGGAGTTCCTGCGCCGCGCCGCCTACGAGGCGCTGCGGCTGTTCGTGGCCTCTCCGGCGCGAATCCGGCGTGCGACCGAGGACGTGGTACTGAATTCCGGGCGGCATATCAGCGCTGACGAGCGAGTTGCGCTCTTCTTCCGCTCGGCCAGCGCGAGCGCGCCGGTCTTCGGCGCGAACCCGGAGGTCTTTGACCCGCGGCGGGAGTACAGCGGGGTCGCCCCCTGGGGCCTCGCGTTCGGCGGCGGCGCACACGCCTGCATAGGCCGGCCGGTGGTCACCGGGGTCGGCAGCCGAGGGCAATCCGACGGCACAATCGTGCACATCGCACGGGCGCTGTACCGGGCCGGCCTTCGCCTGGATCCAGACCGCGAGCCTGTGCTTGACGCAACCACTTACTACGACGCGTACGAGAGCGTGCCTGTCCTCTTCGGCAACCTCTGATCCTGACCTGGCTCGCGTTTATCCCAGCACGTCGCTGCGGAGCTACGGGAAGACCTTCAGACCTTCCCGCAGCCAGCACACCAGCACACCAGCACGTTTGCAGACTTGCAAGCTGCCGCTATAGCACCCGTAACTGCAGACAAATCGGGATGAGCTAGCTGCTGAGGCGCTCCAGGATCAGCTCGAGGACGCGGGCGGCGTCCGCTTTGCCGCTGGTCGCCTTCATGACTGCGCCAACCAAGAAGCCCGCGGCCTTCGTCTTGCCGTCGCGGATCTTAGCCACCACGTCGGGATTGGCCGCGATCGCCTCATCGATGGCCGCGGTGAGCGCGCCTTCGTCGCTGACCACGGCTAGGCCGCGAGCCGCTACCACCTCGTCGGGGCTGCCTTCGCCGACCAGCACGCCATCGATAGCTTGGCGTGCGAGCCCGTCGTTGAGTGTGCCTGCCGCGACAAGCTCTGCGATTCGAGCGACCTGAGCAGGAGTGATGGCCAGGTTAGTTAGCTCGATGTCGGCCTCGTTGGCCCGGCGGGCTAGTTCGCCGAGCCACCACTTGCGCGCGTCGGCGGCCGACGCGCCGACCGCGACCGTTTGCGCCACCAGGTCGAGCGCCCCGGCGTTGGACAGCGCGGCCATGTCAAGATCGGACAGGCCCCATTCTTTCTGCAGACGCGCACGGCGAGCAGAAGGCACCTCGGGCAGCGCGGCCCGGATCTGCTCCACCCATTCGAGCGGGGGGGCGACCGGCACCAGGTCGGGCTCCGGGAAGTACCGGTAGTCCTGGGCTTCTTCCTTGGACCGTCCCGGGGTCGTGGTGCCGGTGTCCTCGTGGAAGTGCCTGGTCTCCTGGATGACCCGGCCGCCGGCGTCGAGCACGGCGGCCTGCCGCTCGATCTCGAACCGGACCGCGCGCTCCACCGAACGCAGCGAGTTGACGTTCTTGGTCTCCGTGCGCGTCCCCCAGCGGCCGGAGCCGCGTGGCGCCAGCGAGGTGTTCACGTCGCAGCGCAGCGAGCCCTCTTCCATCCGCACGTCGGAAACGGCCAGGGACCGGA
>Ga0210383_10006578_pt1 | contig 10128 bp, 10 predicted proteins | sample IncBWC14OmetaG_FD_160072 | JGI IMG/M metagenome (GOLD analysis project Ga0210383, IMG submission 160072) | Forest soil microbial communities from Barre Woods Harvard Forest LTER site, Petersham, Massachusetts, United States - Inc-BW-C-14-O ...
TGGCGAGGTTTTCGATCGAGGAGGCGACGACGGCGAGGGCGGCGAAGAAGGCGGCGTGACGGTCGCGCGGGATGACCTGGGTGGAGACCGGCTCGACCGCCAGCCCGAGCTTGCGCGCCACGTGTTCCTCGACCCGGGGATCGACATTGGCGAAGGTGCCGACGGGACCGGAGATGGCGCAGGTCGCGATCTCGGCGCGCGCCGCCACCAGCCGGACGCGGTTACGGGCAAAAGCGGCGTAGTGGCCGGCCAGCTTGACGCCGAAGGTCGTGGGCTCGGCATGGATGGCGTGGCTGCGGCCGATGGTGAGCGTGTCCTTGTGCTCCAGGGCGCGCTTCTTCAGCGCCGCCAGCAGCCGGTCGACGTCGGCGATCAGGATGTCCGCCGCTTGGCTGAGCTGGACGGCGAAGGTGGTGTCGAGCACGTCCGACGAGGTCAGGCCCTGGTGCACGAAGCGCGACTGCGGCCCGATGAATTCACCCAGCCAGGTCGTGAAGGCGATCACGTCGTGCTTGGTCACCCGCTCGATGGCGTCGATCTTCTCGATATTGGCGGCGGGCTCGGCCTTGAGCGCCGCCATCGCCTTCTTGCCGCCTTCCCAGATCGCCTGCGCAGCGTCCTTGGGAATGATCCCCAGCGCCGCCATGGCGTCGCAGGCATACGCCTCGATTTCGAACCAGATGCGGAAGCGGTTCTCGGGCGCCCAGATGGCCGCCATCTGCGGCCGGGAATAGCGGGGAATCATGTGCGGGCTTTTAGCCCCGAAGGCCCTTCGACGCCATGTTAGAAATGTCTCACCATGCACCGCACGATGATGCCCCAAATGGCGCCACTTGCCGACTGCCCGCGCGAGACCCTGGCCGCCATCGAAGGTGTGCTGACCGACATCGACGAGACCGTTTCCACCCACGGCCGGCTCACCGCCGAGGCCTACGCTGCAATGGAGGCGCTGAAACAGGCGGGATTCCGCGTCGTGCCGGTGACCGGCCGTCCGGCCGGCTGGTGCGATCACATCGCCCGCTTTTGGCCGGTCGACGCCGTGGTCGGCGAAAACGGCGCCTTCTGGATGTGGCACGACGACAAGGTGGGCAAGCTCAGGACGCGCGTCGTGCAAAGCGAGGCCGAGCGCGCGGCCGGACGCCGTCGGCTGGAAGCGGTGTGCGCCCAGGTGCTGCGCGACGTGCCGGGCGCGGGCATCGCCTCCGACCAGCCCTATCGCGCGGCCGATCTCGCCATCGATTTCTGCGAGGACGTGCCGGCGCTGCCGCATGCCGAGATCGTCCATATCGTGAAGATATTCGAGGCGCACGGCGCGCACGCCAAGGTGAGCTCGATCCATGTCAACGGCTGGTTCGGCGATTACGACAAGCTCACCACCAGCCTCCTGATGATGCGCGAGCTGTTCGGCGTCGATCTCGAGGCGGCGCGCACGCGCTACGTCTTCTCGGGCGATTCACCCAACGATGCGCCGATGTTCGGCTTCTTTCCCAACGCGGTGGGCGTGGCCAACGTGTGCGATTTTGCGGCCGACATGGACCACCTGCCGCGCTGGATCACGGCGGCGCGCTCGGGGGCGGGCTTCGTCGAACTGGCCCGCGCGCTGATCGCCGCGCGCCATGATCTTCCGGACCGCGGGAGTCCCGCCCGCTCATGATCATGAGCGGGCGGGACTCCCGCGGTCCAACGAGCATGAAAGATGCGCCACTGGAGTGGCGCGCCCAGCTGGCCCTACTTCATCACCGGTCCGACCAGCAGGGAGCCGTAGTGGGTGATGCTGTCGGCCTGGCTCCAGACGCCCATGGCGCCGGACTGCGGCAGGGAGCGGTCGGTGGCGCTGAACAGCGTCTTGCCGTCGAGCGACACCTCGAAGCTCTCGTTGGAGGCGATCAACCGCAGCGAATGCCACTTGTCGGACTCGACCGGCGTTTCCTTGCCGGCGATCTGGCTGCGCTTGCCTTTTTCCATGCGATAGAAGCGCACCGAGTTGTCGAGCGCGTTGGCGCGCACGACGTAGTAGTCGTTGGCGCTCTGTGCCCGGAACATCAGGCCGGCGACCCTCGCCCGCGTGCCGGAGAGCGGCTTGAAGCGCAGCGTGGCGTCGACGTCGCGCGTCACGGCCTGCTCGGAAATGCACAGCGGGAAGCGCAGATCGGTCGGATCGCCGCCCATTTCCGCCAGGGTCCAGCCATCCGGGCCGTCAGGATCGGCGACGGCCTGCCAGTCCGGCGGCCGGCCGATGCCGGTCATGCCCTGGGTGCAGGCGACCCGGCCATCGGGCGTGGTCAGCGGTACCACGAGCTGGGCGGAGGCCGGCGAGGCGAGGAGGAGCACAGCGAGTGCGACGGCGAGGGGGAAACGCATGCCGGGATATTAGCCGCAGGATCACGGCAAGGCGCGTCCCAGCGTGTCGCGCTTGACCGCCCGTTGCAGACGGAGGAGTTTACGCCCGGCCGTTTCAGGCGATTCAAGGGGGGATAAAATGCGTCTTTGCACAATCATGAGCGGCGGCAAGCCGGCCGTCGGTGTCAAAACGGGCAACGGCAAGATCGTCGATCTTTCCAAGCAGATGCCGCGCGGACCCAAGTCCGTCGTGGAAATCCTGGCCGGCGGCAAGAAGGTCCAGGCGGAAGTCGCCAAGGCCTGCGCCAAGCCCAAGGCCGGCGCCACGGTGTCGGAGAAGTCGGCCAAATACCTGCCGCCGATCCCCAACCCGGGCAAGATCCTGTGCATCGGCCTCAACTACCGCAAGCACGCCGAGGAGACCGGCAACCCGATCCCGGGCTATCCGGTGGTGTTCTGCCGCTTCGACAACACGCTGGTGCCGCACAACGGCAAGATGCCGCGCCCCAGCCATTCCGATCAGCTCGACTGGGAAGCCGAGCTCACCATCGTGATCGGCAGGAAGTGCCGCAACGTGGCCAAAGAGAAGGCGCTGGGCGTGATCGCGGGCTACGCCTGCTTCAACGACGGCTCGGTGCGCGACTGGCAGATGAAGTCGGGCGGCCAGTTCACCCTGGGCAAGAACTTCGACGGCACCGGCGGCTTCGGCCCCGACATCGTGACGTCGGACGAACTGCCGCCGGGTGCGGCGCCGCTGCGCATCATGACCCGCGTCAATGGCGAGGTCATGCAGGACAGCAATACCGACGACCTGATCTTCGACGTGCCGACCCTGGTGCACGAGCTCAGCAAGGTCATGACACTCGATCCGGGCGACATCATCATCACCGGCACGCCCTCGGGCGTGGCCGTGGCGCGCACCCCGCAGCCCTGGCTGAAGCCGGGCGACGTCTGCGAGGTCGAGATCGAAAAGATCGGCGTGCTGCGCAATCCGATCGTGCAGGGGGCATAAGTCAGGGCGCGCAAGTCCAGCTTCGCATCACCTCATATTCCTCTCCCCCGCTAGGGGGAGAGGTTAGGTGAGGGGGCAGCGACAGGCGTAACCCCCTCACCCAGCCTCTCCCCCTAGCGGGGGAGAGGAGCATGAGCGGGATTACGTTGCAATCAGCTCCGGCGCGGCACCTGGTCGAGCCCGCCCATCATCAGGCGGGTGGCGAACTCGGCGGCCGCGGCGGGATCGACCGGCTCGCGTGCGACCATGACCATCGAGATCTCGAAGGCGATGCCGGCCATCGCGGCGGCGAGGTAGGACACGTCGACATTGGGCAGGATGCCTGCCGCCCGCGCGGCGCGGATATCTTCGTTCAGCGCCAGCGCCAGGGCGCGCACGTCGGGCTTGTCGAATAGCGTGCGGATGGCGGTGAAATTCTTGCGGGCCAGCGCCAGCAGCTCCGGATCCTCGACGACGAACTCCAAATAGACCGAGTAGTGGCGGCGGAAGAACTCCTGCGCCGTCGTGGCCTTGGCCCGTCCCGCGCGATGGCGCTTCAAAAGCTCGCCGGTCAGCTCGCCGACCACGGCCTCGAAGATCTCGTCCTTGTCCTTGAAATAGTTGTAGAAGGTGCCCGACGCCAGATCGGTGCGGCGCACGATGTCGCGCACGCTGGCCGCGCCATAGCCCATCTCGGCGAACACCGCGCGCGCCGCCTTCAGGAGGGCGGTGCGGTTCTCCGCCTTGTTCTGCTCGCGCCGGCCCGACCGCTCGCGCTGCTCCGCTGTGACTTCGGCTTCGTCGTCCATGCTCAACGTCCCAATTGGGCCAGTTCGTGGCGCAGGCCCGCCACCATGTCGTCCATCGCCCGCGCCGCCGCCTGCAACGCGCCGCGCATGCCGGCAAAGCCGTGAATCAGCGATTCGAACTCGCGATGGATGGTCTTGACGCCGGCGGCCGACAGGCGATCGGCATAGGCGTGGCCTTCGTCGCGCAACGGATCGAAGCCCGCCGTATAGACCAGCGCCGGCGGCAGTCCCGCGAGGTCGTTGGCCCGCAGCGGCGAGACCCTGGGGTCATCGGATTCGCTGGGATCGTTGAGATAATGGCCCCGCGCCCATTCCATGCCGGCGCGGGTGAGCAGGAAGCCCTTGCCGCAGCTCGTGTAGGAGGGGCTGTCCATGCCGAGGTCGGTGACGGGATAGAGGAGCCACTGCAGGCAGGGCGGCCTCGCCTCCTCGCGCAACAGCCGGGCGGCGACGGTGGCGATATTGCCGCCGGCCGAATCGCCCGCGATCACGATGCGCGCCGGGTCGATGCCGAGGCCGATCGCCTCGGCTGCAAGCCAGCGATAGGCGGCGACGGCGTCGTCGATGGCGGCCGGGAATTTGTGCTCGGGCGCCAGGCGATAGTCGACGGCGACGAGCGCGCAGCCGGTGCGCGCCGAGAAGAACCGGCAGGGCAGGTCGTAGGCTTCTAGGCTGCCGATCGTCCAGCCGCCGCCGTGGAAATAGAGGATGGTCGGCAACAGGCGCGCCACGCTGCCGGCGGGGCGGTAGAGGCGGATGCGCAGCCGGCCGGCCGGCCCTTCGATGGTGCGGTCGATGATCTCGCCAACCGGCAGCGGCTTGCCCGACAGCAGGGGCAGGAAGGCGTCGATCTCGGCGCGCGCCTCGGCGACGCTCTTGCTCTCGACCGGCCGCCGGCCGCTGCGCGCCAGCAATTGCAGGAACCATTGGGCGCGGCCGTCCAGGGTGCGGCCATCCACCGTTACCGGCGGCCCGGCCAGGATGTTGACCCAGGCGATCGGCATGCGGAGCGCGAGGTTGGCGGCCTTGCCCTGCAGTTCGCGCGCGATCTCTTTCACCGGCATGGTGCGTTCCTAGCACCCCCACCCGCCGTTGTGGAGCCTGTGGCCGATGGCTAGGTTGCCGGCAATGACTGAGGCACCCCCCGACGGCTACGCCAACGAATTGCGCCGCGAGATCCTGCGCAGCGAGGTCCAGCGCGTTCAGATGCTGGCGATCGTTCTTTCCGTCCTGCTCGCCGCCGCCCTGACCGCCACCACCTTCTTCCCCCAATTCACCCACCGCATGTTCCGCGGCGGCATCGCCGGCTGGGAGCCGCTGGCCACCATAGGGCCGTTCGTCCTCTATGCCTGGGTAGTGCGGTTCTTCCTGCGCTGGCGAGCCGCCCAGGACAGGGATTTCCCGCGCATCGGGCGCTTCGCCAATGCCCTGATCGAGACCAGCCTGCCGAGCGTGATCATCTTCGAGCTCAGCCATCACATGGAGATGCCGACGGTTCTGGGTTACTGGCCGCCGATGCTCTATTTCGTGTTCATCCTGCTGTCGACGCTCAGGCTCGATTTCTGGCTGTCGGTGTGGACCGGCGCCGTCGCGGCCGTCCAACTGCTGGCGCTGGCCGCCTGGCTGCTGCCGATCGAGCTGTTTTCCGACATGCCAGAGCGCGCGCTGACCTACAACGTCAGCCGCAGCATCGTGCTGCTGGCGTCCGGCATTATCGCCGGCATCGTGGCCGGCAGCCTGCGTCGTCAGTTCGAGACGTCGGTGGCTGCGGCGGCGGCGCGCGATCGCGTCACCAACCTGTTCGGCCAGCACGTCTCGCCGGCCGTGGTCGACCGCCTGCTCGCCACCCGGACCGACCCGCCGAGCGAGATGCGCCGGGTGTGCGTGCTGTTCCTCGACATCAGGGGTTTCACCGCCATGTCGCGCGTGCGGGCCGCCGCTGCAACGGTGGCGCTGCTGAACGACTTCTTCGCCGAAATGATCGAGATCGTCGACCGCCACAACGGCATCATCAACAAGTTCCTGGGCGACGGCTTCCTCGCCTTGTTCGGCGCGCCGCTCGAGGACTCCAAGGCGGCGGTGAACGCGCTGGCCGCGGCGCGTGGCATGCTGGATGCGGTCGATGCCTGGAACAAGGCACGGCCCGACAACGCCCTGCGCATCGGCATCGGCATCCATATCGGCGATGCGGTGACCGGCACCGTGGGCTCGCCGCAGCGCAAGGAATACACGGTGATCGGCGATACCGTGAACCTCGCCGCGCGCCTTGAGCAGCTCACCAAGGAGACCGGCGCCAGGCTTCTCATCTCGAGTTCCATGCACGAGGCGACGTTGGGCGTGGACGGCGCGACCGACCTCGGACCGCTCGCAATCCGCGGCTACGACAAGGCGGTGCAGGTCTGGCGGGTGGCATGAACTGGTACTTCGCCTATGGCTCCAACATGAATGCCGTACGGCTGTTCGAGGAGCGGCTGCAGCCTGAAGGCGTTCCGAGAGGCGAGCGCATCGCCGGTCGGCTCGACGGCTGGCGGCTTGCCTTCAACAAGCGCGCCCGGACGCCAGCCGGCGCCGGGGCGGGCAATATCGTGGCTGCCGCGGGCGAGAGCGTGCACGGCACGCTGAACCTGCTGCCGCACAAGGGTTTCGAGATCCTCGATCGCTACGAGGGCGTGGCGGGCGGACACTATGAGCGGCGTATCGTCCCGGTCGTGCGCGCCGACACTGGCGAGACGGTCGATGCCGTCACCTACGTGGCGCTGTCGGTCGGCGAGAGGCTGCGGCCCACACGCGACTATCTCGGCCATCTGCTGGCCGGCCACGATCTTCTGCCGGCCGACTATTGTGCGCGGCTCGGCGCGACGCCGACAATCGACTGACGATCTTCCAGACCGCGGGCGGGACGTCCGCGGTCTGGAAGACCATGAAGTTCTACTTGGCGCCGACCAGCTTCTTCGCCGAGGCGGGCTTCTTCTTGGCCTTCGCTCCCGGCAGGGCATCCGACTTGTCGATTTCCGGCACGTCGGCCTCGTGCCAGAAGTTGAGCTCGATCATCACGCCGTCGGGATCGTGCACGAAGACCTGCTGCAAGGGCCGCGCCGGCACCTTGCGGACCTCGAACGGCATCTTGTCCTTCTTGAGCTGGTCGATGGTGCCGCGGATGTTCTCGCAATTGATTGCGACGTGGTCGATGGCGCCGCTGCCGTGGTCCTTGCGGCCGGTTTCCGACACCAGGTGGAGGATCGGCTTCTCGCCGGCATAGAGCCAGGCGCCGGGGAAGTTGAAGGGCGGACGATCGCCGTCCTTGAGGCCGACATAGCGCTCGTAGAAGCGCACGGTGGCCTTGAGGTCCTTGCAGTAGACGTTCCAGTGGTCGAGCGAGAGTGCGGGCATCGGTTTCTCCTCTGCAGGCCCCCAGCTTACACCGATCCGGCTCGCCCTTGGCAGCGGGAATTATCAGCTTTTTTCGTCATATTTGTCGTGCCGGCGCACCCAGTTGGTCAGGTTGCCACCGGGCGGCTCGTTGCGGCCCCGGGGCGTGACGTCCAGCAGGCCGTAGACGCCGGCGACCTGCTCGGAGCCGCGCGCGAACACGGAATAGGTGTGGAAAATGTCGCCGCGGTCGTCCCTGTAAAAGACGCTCATGCCCGCCATTTCGTCGGCCACGTCACGGCGGGGCTCGAAGTTGTAGAGCGCCTTGCCCTCGGCCAAATCGGCTTCAGTGAACGAGACGTTGAAGTCGTAGTTGAAGTCCGAGCCGAAGGACGACACCCACTTGAAGCGCCAGCCCATGCGGCGGTGGTAGGCGGCGATCTCGGGATAGGGCGCACGCGACACCGCGACCAACATCACGTCGTGGTGGGCGAGGTGCACCACCGAGCCGTCATACTGGTCGGCCCCGAAGGAGCAGCCGAGGCAGCCCTCCTGCCAGCCCGGGCCCATCATGAAGTGCTTGACGACGAGCTGGCTGCGGCCGGCGAACAGCTCGCCGAGTGTCTCGCGGCCGTCCGGCCCCTCGAACACGTACTCCTTCTCGACCTTGACCCAGGGCAGCGCGCGGGTCTCCTGGCGCAACGCTTCCTGCGCCTTCAGGAGGGCCTTTTCCTTGGCGAGGTGCGCGCGGCGGGCTTTCAGCCATTCCTCGCGGGAGACGGTGGTGTGCGCTTGCATGGTTGGCTCCTTTCAGTGGACGGGGTCGGGATGGTTGAGCACGGCATTGAACACCGTGCCGGGAACGGCGATTCGCTTGTCCTCGTAGACGGCACGCAACTCGTCGAGGTGCTCGTCGGGCGCCTGCGAGAGTTCGGCCAGGCGATCGAAGAAGGGCAGGTCGAGCCCGGCATCGCTCTGCGCCATGGCACCCCACACATCCCACGGCAGCATTTCATGGTTGTTGAGGGCAGCGACGTCGCGGATGACGTTGCCGGCGATGAACCACAGCCCGTGCATGTCGAGGATGCCGAAGGCGGCGGGATCGGCCTTGCCGCTGCGGCAAAGTTTCCAGGCGTCGCCGGCGACCAGGAATTGGTCGCGCGGCACGTCGAGCGGATCGAACGTCACCTTGAAGAGCTCACGCTGGGGGGTGTCGAGTTGCGGATCGACCAGCATCCAGCGCTTCCGCGCTTCGTTCCAGTATTCGGTCACCCAATGATCGATGAACATGCCCTGCTGGAAGTAGGCGCCGAAGCCGCAGCGGGCCCGCGCCGCAACGCCTTGGGCGCGCAGCATGGCGACGTGCAGCAAGGTGAAGTGGCGGCAAACACCGACGACCCGCTCGCCGGCCGGCCGGGCGACCGGCAAGGGCTTCTTGTCCTGCGCGGCGATGGTCTCGAGGATGCTTTCGACAGATCGGAGGTGCGCCTGGGCGTGCTGCTCGGGGCTGAGCGTGAGCCCGTAGGCGGGTGCCACGTGCTCGTGCACCAGCAGGCCCTGCACGACCTGGGCGAGCCCGCCGACATCGTGCGGCAGGCCGTCGAACAGCCGCGCCTGGCGGCCGGCGTCGCTCATGGCGACGGGCGTGCGATAGTTGTCGAGAGCGGTCATCCGTAGATCCTCTCCAGATTGTCGAGCGCGAGGGTCCAGCCGCGCTTGTGATCGTCGCGCGCCGTCTCGTTGAAGAACTGCTCGTGCGTCAGAGTGAGGATCGTGCCGTCGTCGTCGGGCTTCAAGTCGATCGTGACCTGCGATTCGCGCTCGGGCGTGCTTTGCCAGGCCCATGAGAAGACCAGCTTGCGGTCGGGCACGACCTCGCGATAGATGCCGCTCACGCTCTGGTGCGCGCCGTCCGGCGTCCAGAACTGCACGTTGAAGCGGCCGCCGACACGCAGGTCGGTCTGGGCAATCGGCGTCTTCTCGTGGCCGGCGACGCCCCACCAGCGGATCATTTTTTCCGGCTGCGTCCAGGCTTGGTAGAGCTGCGCCGGCGGCGCCTTGAAGCGGCGCTTGAGGGCGAGGCTGGGCTTGGTTGCCATGAATCTTCCTCCAGAAAGGCGGCGAGGCGGTCGAGCTGCTCGGTCCAGTAGCGTTCGTAGCGGGCGAGCCAGTTCATCGCTTGCTCCATCGGCGCGGCCTTGAGTTGGCAGGTCACGGTCCGGCCGGACTTGGTGCGCGCGATCAGGCCTGCGTCGGACAGCACGTCGAGATGCTTCATGATCGCCGGCAGCGACACCGGGAAGGGCCGCGCGAGCTCGCTGACCGAAATGCCGTCCGCCTCGTCGAGCCGCGCCAGCAGGGCGCGTCGGGTCGGATCGGCCAGGGCGGCGAAGGTACGATCGAGAACGGCACTTTGATAGTTAACCATGGAGTTAAGTTTTAAGAATTGGCGCGGCCCGCGTCAAGGGGCATCATGCAGCTGAAACCTCTTCGGTGGATGAGGAGTGGACGCTGAAGGAGGCCCCATGACCCTGCGTCTCGACTACCAGAAGCTTTCGACGGCCGGCCTGCGCGCCCTGGGCGGCGTCTACCTGTACATCGTGAACTCCGGCCTGCCCA
>Ga0210383_10006581_pt1 | contig 10125 bp, 8 predicted proteins | sample IncBWC14OmetaG_FD_160072 | JGI IMG/M metagenome (GOLD analysis project Ga0210383, IMG submission 160072) | Forest soil microbial communities from Barre Woods Harvard Forest LTER site, Petersham, Massachusetts, United States - Inc-BW-C-14-O ...
ATGGGAAGCGCTTATGTCTCATTTGACTCACGACTACGAAGAAGCGCTCAAAATGGAGCAGACCGTCAACCAGCGGATTCTGGCCGGCGTCGACAACCCGTTAATCCGCAATCAGGCTCGCCTCAACGCCGCGCGCGTTTATTTGCACATCGCGCAAGCCCAAGGCGCAATGGATGTGCTGCGCAATCGGCTTTCGCATCTCACCGGTCTGCCCGCAGCCGCCATCGAGACTGTGCCGGAGTCGATTCCCGCATTACCCGAAGTGAACCAGGAAGACAATCTCGCAGCCAAAGCCGCGCAGGACAATCCACTGATCCAGATTGCCGACAGCCACGTCACTGCCCTTGATTTCCGCGCCCGCGGCGAGCATCGGGCTATGTGGCCTACCCTCGACTTCGCCGCTCAATATGCCCTGCTGGCCACGTTCAACAACTACCAGCAGTTTTTTCAGCCTCACAGCTTCCAGCAAAACAATGCCACCGTCGGCGTGGAGATTCGATTCCCCTTTCTGAATCCTTCTCAGCGGGCGCACGCCCAAGCTGCTGACGCGGCCGCACTGCACGCCAAAAAGGATGCAGAGGCGACCAAAAACCAGGTGTCGGAACAAACATTGAAATTGCAACGCTCGGTCGCCCAGCTTGCGGCCGCGCAGCAAGTCGTCGATCTGGAATATCAGATCGCCAAATCCGATCTCGACGCCGTCCAGGTACGCGTGGACGCCGGCAGTGCAACGCTGCATGACTTGGACGACGCCCGCAATCAGGCTAACGAGCGTTACGATGCGCTGCAAGATACAAACTTCGAGCTGCAACGGGCCCGCATCAGCCTGCTTCGCGCCACGGGCGAACTGGAGGATTGGGTGGGAGTCGGGAAATAGTACCAAAGTACTGGCCAATTCGAGGCTCAGTTTCCCTGTTGGACGCATCAAACCATCCATTCAGCGTAAGCGCTTTGGATAACCGGCAACCATGCTATTAGACTCTATTGCATACACTTAAGCGGAATTGCGTGCGCTGGAGCCTGCCAAGCCTCCGACTCGCCAAAAGCAGGTACTCGGAGTGTACCCAGGCTCGTATATGACCCTGAAAATGTTAAGATAGGTTACACACACATATGCCATTAAAAACTTTGTTGCTGAATCCGCCGTCGTTCGAGAATTTCGACGGAGGAGCCGGTTCACGTTGGCCGGCTACTCGCGAGATTGAATCGTATTGGTACCCGGTCTGGCTCGCCTACCCCGCCGGAATGATCGAAGGCGCTCGTCTGCTGGACGCTCCGTCGCATCACGTCTCGGCCGAAGAAACCATCAACATCGCCCGTGACTACGAGTTCCTGGTGCTGTTCACCAGCACACCAGGCTTCCCCGGCGATATTCGTCTCGCGGCAAAAATCAAGGAAGTAAATCCCAAGATCAAAATCGCTTTTGTCGGACCGCACGTGAGCGTGCTGCCCGAACGGTCACTGAAAGATTGCCCGGAGATTGATTTCGTGGTCCGCAAGGAATTCGACTACGCCGCCTACGAGTTTGCCCACGGCAAGCCGGTCGAGGAAATTCTTGGCATCTCGTATCTGAAAAACGGATCGGTCGTGCACACTCCGGATCGCCCCGAGGTGCAGGATCTCGATGCCCTCCCCCACGTGACCGAAATCTATAAGCGCGACTTGGATATATCGCGCTACAACGTGCCGTTCCTGCTTTATCCCTACGTTTCGCTCTATACCACCCGCGGATGTCCGGCGCAGTGTACGTTTTGTCTGTGGCCGCAGACGTTGAGCGGCCATCCCTGGCGCAAACGCTCCACCGACGATGTTGCCCGCGAGATGGCCAAGGCAAAAGAACTATGGCCCGAAGCCCGAGAGTTTTTCTTCGACGATGACACCTTCAACATTCAGAAGGCGCGAACCATCGAGCTTTGCACAAAATTAAAGCCCTTGAACATAACCTGGTCCTGCACATCGCGGGTCACGACCGATTTCGAGACCCTGAAGGCGATGAAGGAAGCCGGCTGCCGTCTCCTCATTGTGGGATACGAGTCTGGCGACCCGCAAATTCTGAAGAACATCAAGAAAGGCGCCACCGTCGAGCGCGCGCTCCAGTTCACCAAGGATTGCCACAAGCTCGGCCTGGTGGTTCACGGCGACTTCATCCTCGGCCTGCCCGGCGAGACTCACGAGACGATTCGCACCACGGTCGCGTTCGCTAAGGAACTGGACGTCGAAACCATTCAGGTCAGCGTGGCCCATGCTTATCCTGGAACCGAACTTTACGATTACGCGGTGAAGAACGGATTCATGGTCGGCGACAACAAGATGGTGGACGAAGGCGGTCATCAACTCGCACACATCCAGTATCCCGGTTTGCCCGCAGACGACATTCTCGAAGCCGTCCACCGTTTTTACGACGAATATTACTTCCGGCCCAAGGCGGTCTTCCGCATTCTGCGCAAAGCGGCCTTCAACAGCGTGGACCGCAAACGACTTTACAAAGAGGCGAAGAACTTCCTCAAAGTCCGGGCCATGCGCCACAAGTGGGTTAAAGACAAGCGCGAGAAGGACGAGTCCGACGTCGCAGTCGCCGCCGCAAAGGCCTAGCGGGTTACGGAAGAAGTGGGATTCGTATCAGGGCGTGCCTTCAGGCACGCCCTAAAAATCTCGTCTCACGATCGCGCCTTCAGGCGCTGGATTTTTACTTGGGACCACTCGGCGGCCGAAAACATTCATAGCACAAAATCGAAGATCCAGCGGCTAAAGGCAGATTTCCGGCAGATTATGGGACGCCTAAAGAGGTTGCGAAGAAAAGTAAGGTTCGTGCAGATTTCGGGAAGGGCCCGACTTCAGTAGGGCCACCAGCCGCTGAAAACCTGTCCGCGCTTTAGCGCCTGAGGTGAGCTCTTTTGTCCCCGGAGAATTTTTCGCAGCCATACCCTGATACGAATCACGTGCAGTTTTCAACGTCCTGTCAGGAAACAATCCTGTGACCTTCCGCAAATATCTGGTTCTCGCCAGCGTGACGCTCTGCGCGTCCATCGGCGATTCCCTGCTCTCCCGGGGCATGAAGCAGGTCGGCAACATCTCCCTGAGCCATCTGCATGATTTGATCCTTGCCGTGTTGAATCCCTCAGTCGCGTTGGGGATTCTGCTGTTGCTGGGATTCTTCGCCTCCTACATGACCGCTCTTTCATGGGCGGATCTGACTTATGTGCTTCCCGCAACCTCGCTAGGCTACGTGCTGCTCACGCTAATCGCGAAGTTTTATCTGCACGAGCAAGTAACGACCTCACGCTGGATTGGAGTCCTGCTAATCTCGGCCGGCGTGGGATTCGTTACCCAGGGTCCAGCTTTGACGCAACCGCCCCACGAAGAATTCAAAACGGCCTCAGCGGGCAAACGGCCATGAAACAAGCCTACGCATGGAGTGCGATTGCCGCCATCGTCTTGGCGTCAACTACCGGAGACGTTCTACTCTCCCGCGCCATGAAGCAAGTCGGGGACGTGGGCGAACTCTGGCGACAAAGCGGCCTGTGGACGGTGATCGGACGAATGCTGCGGAATCCAAGCTTTCTGCTCGGCGTTCTCGCCATGACCGCCGCCTTTTACAGCCTGCTGTTCGGACTTTCCTGGGGCGACGTCAGCCTGATTGCCCCCGCCTCAGCGTCTCTGACGTTTGTGACCAACGCAATTGCCGCCAAGATTTTTCTCCACGAACGAGTCGATCACCGCCGCTGGATGGCCGCGCTCATGGTAGCAGGGGGAGTCGTCCTGCTGGCAGCGTAGTCTGAACCTAGCCACGAGACCGCTTTGAAAGGGCACGGCTTCAGAGGCTGCGGAAAAACCGTCGATTCGTATCGGGGTATGCCTTCAGGCATACCGTAGTAGCCGAGATTGAGGTCGCCTTTAGCCGCTGGGGTTCGATGTTCGTCTTAGTAGAACAAGTCCTTCTGCAGGCTGAGCCGTGCCGCAGATTCGCAGGTAACCAGCCAATCTCGCCAGCTAGTCTGAGGTCGCGGTCGAAGGCTACCCAAACAGCCGCATCAATCCGCTCGCCGGCAAATTCGGCATCAAAAACGAAGCATCTCCGATTCCCGCGACCCGCGCCATCGATTCAGCCGCCATGTATCCGCTGCGAACCGCGCCTTCCATGGTGGCGGGCCAGCCCGTCGCTGTCCAGTCTCCCGCGAGAAAAACCCTTGGCCATATCGTCTCCGGTCGCGGGCGGTATACATCGACTCCGGGCCGCGGTGAATAGGTTGCGTGGACTTCCTTGATGACTGTCGATTTCACCAGCTTCGCTTCTCGCGCGCCGGGAAAAAACTCGCGCAGTTCGGCTAGCGCCAGCTCGATGATTTCCGCTTTGGACTTCTCGACCAGAGTCTTCGACGAACTTACGACCAGTTCGACATAGCTGCCGGTCGGCTCGGATGCGTTAGCGGCCACATCCTGATTCGTATCAGGGCATCGCTTCAGCGATGCCGAAACGTCCGCGCTATTGGCTGCGCCTTCAGGCGCCGGAGCTAGCAATTTCGATTTATGGAACATCCACTGAATAGTTCGGTCCAATAGGACGGCATGATCGAGGTCGGTGATCTGGCGATCGAACCACAGATGTATGCCGGTAATCGGCGAAGTTTCAAATCGCGACAGCACTTGCCGCAACGGATCGGCCTCCGGAGTCTGCGGCAGGATGCGGGACAAAACATCGAAAGGTACGGCGAAGACAACGAAATCGAAGCTCGTCTCCTCTCCCGAGACCACCAGTTTCACTTTGTCGGGTTCGCTCAGAAAAGATTCCACTCCGCTACGGACGCGAACCTCGCCGCCACGCGCACCGATGTAGTCTCCCGCGACGCTGTAAAGATCGGTTAAAGGCACAGTCGGCACGCCCATCCGTCCAGCCACCGCCGACTTCAGGAAAGATTCCCGCACTACCTGCGCCGCGTAGGCCACCGATACTCGATCGAGGTCCTCGTTCAATGCGCTTATTAGAATCGGCTTCCAGAAGCGCTCGATGGCTTGTTTGGTCTGTCCGTGGCGCTGCAGCCAAGTCAGGAAGGGCTCACCCTCGTCTCGTGGCATCGCGGAAGCGAGCGCTGCCATCGCCGAGCCAATGGCAAGCTTGTCGGAGAAGCTCAGACACGCGGCGCGGAGAAAAGCCGGCGAATTGTGAAAGGGCGCAGGCAAGCCGGATGGCTCAATCACCGAGGCGCGTCCGCCGGGCTCAAGAAAAGTCAGCCGGTCGAACCAGCGAATCTTGCTTTCGACCCCGAGCCGTTCGTAGAACTGGATCAGGTTGGTGCAGCAGCCGAGCAGCACGTGCTGGCAGTTGTCCACGACTTCTCCCGTGCCAGGATGCTGATAAGAAGAAGCACGCCCGCCCAGAAAAGGCCGGCGCTCAAACAAGGTCACGCGAAAGCCGCGATCAGCAAGGGCGCAACCGGCTGAGAGTCCCGCCAGCCCGCCTCCAACTACAGCAACTCGGGGATTTTGTGCTGGACGCTCGCTCATCAGGACAAGCGTTTCAGGAAGCCTTTGGCCAGAATGCCGAGCTTCTCGCGCACCGGAAGGCTGACCTTCTCATTGCCGGTGAAGACATCGTATTCGCGCAAAGCAATCTTCTCGAGCAGCCGCTGATAAATCGTCATCAGCACCCAGAGCGCGGGCTGGCTGTCTTCTTCGACGAGCGGAATAAGTTCCTCTCCGGCCTTGTAATATTCGCGGGCGCGGTCGGCCTCCATCGCGAGGAGTGGGCGGAAAATCGCCGGATCGGAGACCGATTCCAACGCAGAAAGCGGAATTCCGAACCTGGCCAGATCCTCTTCCGGCAGATAAACCCGGCCTACGCTGGCGTCTTCTTTCACGTCGCGAATGATGTTGGTGAGTTGAAACGCGAGGCCCAGCCGCTCGGCCAAAGACTCGGCAGCCGGATCGCGATAGCCGAAAACATGAATGCAAACCAACCCCACGACCGAAGCGACTCGATAGCAGTACTGGTAAAGGTCGTCGAAAGTCCGGTAGTGCACGCTGAGCGCGAGCGGGTGTGGCGCGGGCGCCCCCGCCCGCGTGCTGTCGTCCGCGTTCGGACCGCCCTCAACATCCATCGCCGTCCCATAAGCCAGCTGATCGAGCAGTCCCACGCGAATGTTGTATCGCCGCTGGGCATCGGTTAAAGCCAGCAGGACGGGCTCGTCGGTCGCAAGTCCAGACTGCGCCCGATGAAAGGCGTCGAGCCAAGCAGTGAGTTTCTGCCGCCGATCGTACTGCGAGAGAGACTCATCGTCGGCAATGTCATCGCAGCGCCGCATGAAAGCGTAAACCGCGCATAAAGCCTGCCGCTTGGCGCGTGGCAACACGAGGAAGGCATAATAGAAATTCTTGGCCGCCGCTCGCGTGATGTGGCGGCAAACCGAATACGCAACCGCGAGCTGCGATTCCGTTGGCGCAAAGGGCGTGGGAGCGGGCTGCACCGCCGTGCTCATATTCGTTTTCTCCACAGCAGCTTTCCCCAGGCCGCGCGCGCCACCAGCGCCAGCTTGCGCGATTTCGAAATCGCCGGACGCCGGCCCAGCACGTTGAATCCTTGCGCCTCGATGGCGTTCAGAATCTCCTGTCCGCCCCGGCTGAACAGTTCAATATCAACTGACAGATCCCGATCCACGCTCTCAATTAGTGGTAAGCCACGCTCGAACCAATCATGAGCGCGCTCCACTTCAAAGCGCATCATGTCGCAAAAAGCGGCGGTATTGCGCTGACCCGCGATGTCATCTTCCGTGACTCCGAAGCGCCGAAGGTCTTCGAGCGGAAGATAGATGCGGCCTCGGGCATAGTCCGGACTCACATCCTGCCAGAAGTTCGCCAACTGCAGTGCGGTGCAGGTGAAATCGGAGAGTGCCTGGCGCTCCGCATCCCGGTATCCGCACACGTACAGCACCAAATGTCCCACGGGATTCGCCGAGTACCGGCAATATCCAACCACGTCCTCGAAGGTCGAATAGCGCGACACTCGTTGATCCTGTCGAAATGCGGTCAGCAAGTCGACAAAAGTCTGCTTCGGAATCTCGCACTTGCGAACCGTCTCTGCTAACGCCACGAACACGGGATGCCGCGGACTCCCGCCGTAGCATGCATCCAGCTCGGCTTCCCACTGATCGAGCAATCGCAGTGAAGCATCGGCATCTCCGACTTCATCCCCAAGATCGTCGGAAATGCGGCAGTACGCATAAACATTGAAAAAATCCTGCCGCAACCGTTCCGGAAGAAACCAGCTTGCCACCGAAAAATTCTCGTAATGCGTCCGCGCCAGTCGCCGGCAATACTCCTGCGCCTCAGCTTGCGTCGGCGCTTCCTCAGGGATGGCGTACTCAGGCGGAAGACTGCCCCACCCCGGCAAGGTGGAAATAGCTGCAGTCCGGGAGTCGCTGGCAATCGATGACATGGTAGTCCGGAGAATCCCGCCTCAGTGACCCGGAATGATCGCGGTCTTGATATCGCCGTTGCGGTCGAGCATATGATGGAAAACCTGCTGCAGCCGGGAAAGTGGAGCCTCTCCAGTAATGTAATCAGTAGATCGAATCTTCTTTTCGGCGATCAACGCAAAAGCTCGCCGCACCGTCTCCGGCGTGTGATGAAACGTCGCTTTCAATGTAACTTCCGAATAGTGCAGCCGGTTGGTATCCAGTTCCACCTTTGTGCCGCTGGCGCAGCCGCCAAAAAAGTTCACCGTGCCGCCTTTGCGCACCATGTCGATAGCCATCTCCCACGCTTCCGGACGCCCCACCGCCTCAATCACCACATCGCTGCCGCGCATTTCCGGAGAAAGCCGGCGCACCGCTTCGACCGGATCCTTCACCTTGGTGATCTGCACCACTTCATGTGCGCCCATATGCTTCGCGGCCTGAACCTGCGAATCGCGCTTGACTACCGAAATCACATTGCAGCCCACAGCCTTGGCGACCTGCACAAACATCAAACCGATCGGACCGCCGCCAACCACGGTCACCGTATCGCCAATTTCGACTCCGGTCTCGTGCAGTCCTCGCAGCACGCAAGCCAGCGGCTCAACCATCGCCGCTTCTTCGTAGCTCACATCCGGCGGGATCGCCAGCATATTGATTTCGACGATGCGCCGCGGAATGCGAATGTATTCCGCATAAGCCCCGTTGTTGAACAACAGATCTTCACAAAGATTGGCCTGGTGCTTCGAGCAGTAAAAACACATCTGGCAGGGCGCTGAGTTCAATGCCACCACTCGCATCCCCTTCTTGAATCCGCGCACCCCTGGCCCAACCTCCTCGATCACGCCGGCCAGTTCGTGTCCAAACAACGCGGGAGGGACGATCATGCGCGCGTGGTATCCGCGCTGATACACCTTGAGATCGGTTCCGCAAGTCAGCGCGACTTGCACCTTCACCAACACCTCGCCGTCGCTCACCCGAGGTATGGGAACTCGCTCGATTTTTACGTCCTCTTTGCCATAGAGGACTGCCGCTGTCATCTTTCCGTTCACTATTTATTTCCTTCCCACGAACTGCCCGCTTGAATCACAACCTTCATCGAATCCGGCTGCGGATTCGCCGCGAGCTTCAAGGCTTCTGCACTGTCTGTCAAAGAGAAGCGGTGACTGATCAATCCTTCCAGATCCATCTCACGGCTCATCACGAAACGCACCGAATCCTCTTGCAATTCAACCGACGCGCTATAGGAGCCCAACAATCTCTTCTCGTCCACGCAGATTGCCGCTGGATCAATGGTAGCCTCTCCGCGAACCGTCTGCGCAAAAAGCAAAACCCGGCCACCTGGACGTACTGCATCCATGGCGGTCCGAATCAGAGCGTTTCCACCCACTGCAACAATTGCTGCATCGGCGCCCCGACCTTCCGTTTGCTCCCGCACTGTTTTCACCGTGTCAGCGCGCGAAGCATCAACCAGATTGGTTAAACCGTACTTTCTAGATATTGTAAGCCTCTCGGGATACAAATCGGAAGTTACTACCGTAGCTCCAGACCGTTTGGCTAATGTACTCAATATAATGCCGATTGGACCTTGTCCAATAACTAGAACACTTTCGCCGCGAACAAGTTGCAGGGTTTCGATCCCCTTCATGCAGGTGTTCATCGGCTCTACAAAACAGGCCTGCTCAAACGAGACTCCATCCGGAATACGCACCGTGCCATGATCGACAATCCAATCCATCACCCGAACATACTCGGCGAATCCTCCACCCGACGGCTCGAAGCCCGCCGTGCAACCAACTTTCTTGTAGGTCTCGCATTGGGCAAAAGTTTTGTGACGGCAGTAGTAGCATTCGCCGCAGGGAATGTGGTGGAACACAACCACTCGATCGCCCGGACTGAACTGGCTAACTCCCTGACCCACAGCGGCCACGACGCCAGACGTTTCATGCCCAAAAATGCGCGGCGCCGAGTGCGAGCCGCTCGCAATTTTCTTGAGATCGGTTCCGCAGATGCCGCAAGTATGCACCCGCACGAGTAACTCGCCAGCTCCGATCTTCGGCACAGAAACGGTCTCGACACGAACATCGTTCACACCACGATAGACAGCCGCCCGCATGGTAGTCGGGATCGACTGCTTCGTCTCTTCGATCGTAAGTTGTCCAGCAATGGCCATCTATCTTGCCCTATTTACTATGTCATTCCGAACGCAGTGAGGGATCACTACCCTAGTTAATCACCTTGGACATTGGACGCAGCTCGGGCCCTGAAACTTCCGTTTTCTTCTGATCGTGAATATACCGCTCCAATTCAGCGCACAATGCCGCCGACGCCCGAGTACCGTCGCGGGCAAGTTGAACGACCTGCTGCCAAAGCCACGGACGCATCGCGACGAATCCCACAAACCGGGCTGTCCTAAACTGTCCGTCGCCCGTGACGAATCGGCCCATTGGTGGCATGACAAAATTGCTCTCGTCCGAAATGGCCTTCACCGCCATGAATCGAATCGCTCGCGCCTGCGCGCCGCGCGCCACTGCAGCCGCTTCCATATCAACCGCCTGCGCGCCGTAGGATTGAGCCAACTTCGCCTTTTGCTCCACGTCCGCAATGGCAGCGACGCTGACCAGCACGCCACGACCGATCCCTGTCTCGACGCTGCTGCCATCCCGAACGTCAATAA
>Ga0210383_10006582_pt1 | contig 10124 bp, 7 predicted proteins | sample IncBWC14OmetaG_FD_160072 | JGI IMG/M metagenome (GOLD analysis project Ga0210383, IMG submission 160072) | Forest soil microbial communities from Barre Woods Harvard Forest LTER site, Petersham, Massachusetts, United States - Inc-BW-C-14-O ...
TCCTCGGCGTCTTCCTCCGGCACGTCATCCGCGGCAAGAACCTCAGCAACCGCCGCGAGTTCCTGGAATCAGTGACAACCGCCACGCCCGAAGCCGCCCTGGCCGCGACCCGGCTGCTCGCCTACGGCACGCAGCGCGTGCCGGGCGCCGGCCACGTCCTGGTCGTTGACGTGGGGGGCGCCACCACTGACGTGCACTCGGTGAGCACCGAGCCGTCCCCAACTCAGGGATACCAGCTCCCGCTGCTCCCGCCGTCCCAGGAGTCCCGGACGGTCAGCGGTGACCTCGGCATGAGGTCCGGAGCGCCCGGTGCCGTCGAGGCGGACAGCATCTGGCTCGCCCGGCGGGCAGGCACCACCGCGGCTGCCTGGGTTAAGGAGGGCGGGCGCCGCGCCGCCGATCCGTCCTGGATAGCGGCCGGCCCCGATGAGCTGCGCCGCGAGGAGCTGCTTGCCACCAGCTGCGTCACCCACGCCCTAACCCGGCACTGCGGCCGCCAGGGATGGGTCCACCGACCGGGCGAGACGGCTCCCACTCTCACCATGAGCGGACCGGACCTGCGCGACGTCGCGGTCATGGTCGGCACCGGCGGTGTCATCGCTCACCACTCACAACCTGACCGCATCCTGAAGCCGGCCCTCGCACGCGCGGCCGAGGTCTGCATGAGCCCGGCATCGCCCGGGACGGTCACCGACCACGACTACGTTCTCGCCGCGGCAGGCCTGCTGCTCTCGCTCGACGCCGACCTCGCCGCGCGCGTGCTCAGCCGCGCGCTCGGCCTGTCCTCCCTGCCCGCTCGTCCGCTGACGATGGCCTCGCCAGCGCCGTCTAAGGGAACTGCATGAGAAAAAAGCTTCCGCTGCACCTGCTCAACTTCATCGGCGGTTCACCCCAGGAGGCCGCCTCGGGAAGGCGCTCGGTTGTCACCAGCCCGGGCGACGGCAGGGAGATCGCCACGGTGCCTGACTCGGGCGCCGAGGACGTCGGCCAGGCGGTGGCCGCTGCCCAGCGTGCCTTCAAGACCTGGTCGCAGACCACACCACGGCAGCGGCAGGCCGCACTACTGGCCTTCGCCGACATTCTCCAGGCGCACGACAACGAGCTCGCTGAACTCGAAGCGCTCGACGCCGGCAAGCCGATCATCGTTGTCCGTCCCGAGGAGCTCGAGCACGGCCTCGACAACCTGCGGTTCTTCGCCGGTGCTGCGCGCCTGCTTGAGGGCAGGGCGGCCGGTGAGTACATGCCCGGACGGACATCGTGGACCAGGCGCGAGCCGGTCGGTGTCGTGGGCGGTATCGCGCCGTGGAACTACCCGATGCTGATGGCGCTGTGGAAGGTCGGCCCGGCGATCGCGGCCGGCAACACCGTCGTGCTCAAGCCTGCCCCCTCAACCCCGGTAACTGCCCTGCGCATGGCGGAGCTCGCCGCGGACGCCTTTCCGCCCGGCGTGCTGAACGTGGTCGCCGGCGGGGACGAGGTGGGACAAGCGATCGTCAAGGACCCGCGCATCGCGATGGTCTCGCTGACCGGCTCGGTGGAAACAGGCAAGTGGATCGCGCGGACCGCAGCCGACACGCTCAAGCGAGTGCACCTGGAGCTGGGCGGAAACGCGCCGGTGATCGTCTTCGACGATGTGGACATCCACGACGTGGTGCCGAAGATCGCAGCTGTCGGCTACTACAACGCCGGCCAGGACTGCACCGCCGCGACCAGGGTGATCGCCTCGGCTAAACGCTACGACGACATCGTCGCCGGCCTGGCCGAGCAGGCCAAGGGCCTGGTTCTCGGCGATGTGCTGTCGCCGCGCACCACCATGGGCCCGGTGAACTCCGCCGGGCAGCTCCAGCGCATCACTGGCTTCCTCGACCGCCTCGACGCCGGGAGCGAGGTGGTGACCGGCGGCGGGCGGCTGCCCGTTGATGGCTTCTACCTAGAGCCCACCGTGGTGAGCGCCAGCGACCCCGCGGCGGAGATCGTGCAGAAGGAGATCTTCGGGCCGGTCATGACGGTCCAGCGGTTCACTGACGAAGAGCAGGCGTTGCAATGGGCGAACTCCACCTCTTACGGCCTGTCCGCCTCGGTATGGACCAGCGATGTCAAGCGCGCGCTGCGGGTTTCCCGGGCCCTGCAGTTCGGGGTGGTGTGGATCAACGATCACATGAGCCAGGTCTCGGAGATGCCGCACGGCGGCATCAAGGACTCCGGGTACGGCAAGGACCTCAGCATGTACGCCGTCGAGGAGTACACGACGGTCAAGCATGTCATGGCCGCGTGGGAGGACTGAGCGCTATGACCATCAAGTTCGAGGGCCGCCAGCCGTTCCTGATCGCCGGCCAGCCCGTCTATAGCGGCCACGCGGACGTGGTGACGGCCCCGTTCGACGGCGCCGTCCTCGGTGAGGTGTCGCTCGCCGGCCGCTCCGACGTCGACCGGGCGGTCACGCTGGCCAGTGAGGCCCTGCAGCGCGGCCTGGCGCCCTACCAGCGAGCCGAAGTGCTCGACGAAGCCGCCCGGCTGCTAAGGGAACGGCGGGACATCCTGGCCGAGGTGCTGTCGGCGGAGGTCGGGAAGCCGATCACTCTGGCCCGCGGTGAGCTGGACCGGGCGGTGAGCACGGTGCGCTTCTCGGCCGCAGTAGCGCGGACCTTCGCAGGCCAGGGCGTCACCATCGACGCGGCCCCGGCCGGGGCGGGCAAGCTGGCCTACACGATGCCGGTGCCGGTTGGCGTCGTCGCCGCGATCACGCCCTTCAACTTCCCGCTGAACCTCGTGGCCCACAAGCTCGCCCCCGCCATCGCCGCCGGCTGCCCGGTCGTGCTCAAGCCCGCACCGCAGGCACCGCTCACCGCACTGGCCTTCGCGCAGGTGCTCCTCGACGCCGGCCTGCCCGGGGACTTCCTCAGCGTCGTCCCCGGGAGCCCGGAGGAGATCGGCGCAGCGCTCACGGCGGACGACCGGGTAGCCGCGATCACCTTCACCGGCTCGACCCGGGTCGGATGGCTGCTACGGCAGCAGGCACCGCGCAAGAAGGTGCTGCTCGAACTCGGTAACAGCGCGCCGGTGATCGTGCACGCCGACGCCGACCTGGAGTCGGCCGCGGCCAAGCTCACCGCTGGCGCTTTCGCGTTCGCCGGGCAGAGCTGTGTGTCCGTGCAGCGAGTCTTCGCCCATCGCGACATCGCGGACGAGCTCAGCAACCTGATGGTGGCTCGCACGCTCGCTCTGGGCGTCGGCGATCCGGCCGACGAGAAAGTGACCGTCGGGCCCGTCATCGACGACCCCGCCCGGCGGCGGATCACGTCCTGGATCGGCCAGGCGGTCGATGCCGGAGCCGGTCTCTTGGCCGGCGGCACGGCGCAGGACCGCGTCATCGCGCCCACGGTGCTCGCCGAGGTCCCGGCGGATTCCCCGCTCGAACGCGAGGAAGCCTTCGGCCCCGTCTTCGGCATCAGCGCATACGACACCGTCGAGACCGCTTTCAGCAGGGCCAACGACACCAGGTTCGCGCTGCAGGCTTCGATCTTCACGTCCGACCTGCGACTGGCGCTCGACGCGACCAAGGCGCTGGCGTTCGGAGGAGTGCTCGTCAACGAGGCGCCCACCTTCCGTACCGACGCCATGCCGTACGGCGGGAACGAAGACTCCGGAAACACCCGCGAGGGACCCGCGTCGGCGGTCCGGGAACTCACCGAAGAGCGCCTCGTGATCATCGACCAGCTCGCAACGCCGCGTTCCCGTGCGGAGCGCCCCAGCCGGTGACCGGCCGAAGGAGAGGCACAGCATGAAGGCAGTCGTTTTCGAAGGACCCGGCGCCGTGGAGCTGCAAGAGCGCCCGGACCCGAAGGCCCGCAGCGAGCACGAGACCTTGATCAGGGTCCTGGCGTGCGGCCTGTGCGGCTCGGACATGCGGGCCATGACCGTCCCCCCGCAGCTGCCGTGCAATCCGGACACGGTCATGGGACATGAGATCGTCGGCATCGTCGACACCCCCGCAGCGGACTCGCGCTTCGCGGCCGGCGACGTGGTGGTGGCAGTCCCGAACTATCCCTGCCGCAAATGCCACAGCTGCCAGGCCGGCCTGATCAACCTCTGTGACAACTTCACGCACGTCGGCGTCCACGTCGACGGCGGCTTGGCGGAGCTGCTGTGGGTTCCTGACGAGTACTTGTACGCCGTCCCCGCTGGGCTGGATCCTCACCTCGCCGCCCTGGCCGAGCCGCTCGCCTGCGTCCTGAACGGCACGAGGCGCGCCAACTGGCACCCGGGCGAGCCCGTCGTCATCCTCGGAGGCGGTCCTGTCGGGCTGCTCTTCCTGGCCGTGGCAAAGCTATCCGGAGCTGCGCCGCTCATCCTGACCGAACCAAACGCTGCCCGCGCCGCGAAAGCCCTCGAGATCGGCGCCGACCACGTGGTCGACCCCACCGGCCCGGACGCACTGGAGCGCATTACGGCGCTCACGGGCGGGCACGGAGCCGCGACCGTCATCGACACGCTGGGGACGCTGCTCGAAGAGGCGCTGACCCTGGTCGCCAAGGCCGGCGAGATCTTCGTCTTCGGCGTGAACCAGACGGCCACGATCGCGATCACTCCCGCGGTCATCCAGGGCAAGGAGGCCAGCATCCACGGCGTCTACATCGCCAAGAGCACCTTCCCGCTGGCCTTGACGCTGCTGGCCGCCCGCCCCGACCTGTTCGGCAAGATCGTGACGGACTGCATCCCGATCGCCGACTGGGACCGCGCTCGGGACCTGCTGATGTCCGGTAAGGCGGCGGGCAAGATCCTCGTGACCGGAGCGCAGGCATGACCGCGGTGCCGGGGGACGTACATGCGGTCCTGCTCCCGATCTGCGGCTCGCTCACGGTGGAGCCCTGGACAGATGACTTCCTGCGTGCCGGGGGACGGTCCGTCCTCATGGGCTCAAGCGCCGAGGAATACACCGCCCGGCGGATCAGCGACGAGCGGAGGGCGGCTGAGCCCGCCGAGGCCATGCGCGCCTTCACCGCCGCCGTCGCCGCCACGTCGCCAGGGCCAGTTCTCGTGGCGGTCGACGCGGAACCTACCGGAGTGCAGCGGCTGGAGCACCTGCTGCCCCCGCTGCCCGACCGGAACAGCATCGGCCAGATGCCGGAAGAGGCACTCGAACAGGCGTTCAGCGACTACGCGCGAGCCGCGCGGGACCTCGGCGTGACGTTGTTCCTCGGTCCGGTAGCCGACCACATCACCGGGACGAACCTCTGGCTGAACGGCCGCACCCTGGCCGACGACCTGGAGTCGATCGCCCGTATCGCCGTCCTGTACTGCAAGACGGTACAAGCTGCCGGGATCGCCGCCACGGCGAAACACTTCCCAGGTCATTCGGACCTCGTTGCCAATCCCGTGCACGAGGCTGTCACGTTGCAGCTGGGACGCGATCACGTCGAGCGCAACCTGATGCCGTTCCAGCGCTTGATCGACGCCGGAGTGAGCGCCGTCATGGTCGGCCCGGTCACGGTCGACGCCATCGACCCAGAAAACCCGGCCGCCTCGTCGCGCGTGCTGGTGGACCTGCTCCGGCAGGGACTGGGCTTCGGCGGCCTGATCGTCAGCGACGACCTTGATGCGGTCAGCACCATGAAGGGCCGCTCCCTCGGCGAGGTGGCCGTCTCCGCCGTCGCCGCGGGCGTCGAGCTGCTGCTCATCCCGGGCGGCGCCGCGGTCCGCGAAACCGCCGAGGCGCTGACCGGCGCCGTCGAGGACGGACGGCTAACCGCCGCCACCCTCGCCGCAGCCGCCGACAAGGTTCGCGCGCTCGCCGACGCGGCGGCGCGCAAGGACCTCGGCTCCGCCATGTCCGGTCCGCATCCCGGCCGCTAGCAGCAGAAGAAATGAGGAAAACTGTGAGTGGAAGCCCCGCCAGCCCTGGCCGCATGCGGGACGCCGACGGCCTGTACTCCATGGTGGCAGTCGACCAGCGTGAGTCGCTGCGGGCGATGCTCGCGCAGTCCGGCTCCGGCCCGGTCACCGATGACCAGATGCGCGAGTTCAAGGTTAAGGTGGCCCGGGCGCTGTCACCGGTCGCCTCGGCGCTGCTCGTGGACACCGATCTGGCTCTTCAGCCGATTCTCGACGCCGACGCCCTGGCGGAGGGCTGCGACCTGATTGTCGCCGTGGACGCCATCAGCTACAGTCCGCAGGGTGTCGCCCAGGCTACTGCGCTGCGAAAGGACCTACTCGGCACCGCCTGGGACAAGCGCGTCGCCGGGCTGAAGTTCCTGCTGCTATGGACTCCAGGGCAATGGCTCGGGTGTGATGCATCGGAGGTTCAGCAGTTCATCGACGACGCCGCGAGGGCCGGCTTGGACAGCGTCCTGGAAGTCGTCGTCCGCGAAGCTGACGGATCGCCGCCGCCTCCCGGGCGGCAGGCCCAGCTGCTGGTGGAGGCAGCGAAACAGACCGCGCCGCTTGGCGCCACGCTCTACAAGACCGAGGTTCCCTATCAGAACCGCGCCTCAGCTGAGGACGTGACCCGCGTCAGCGCCCTCATCACCGGCAGCATCGAGTGTCCGTGGGTCATTCTCTCAAGTGGCGTGCCGGGAGACCAGTTCCCGCAGGCGGTCCAGCGGACGGCGCAGGGCGGCGCGGAGGGTTTCCTGGCCGGTCGGGCGGTCTGGCGGAAGGCCGCGGCCCTAGCCGGGGAGGCCGCTGTGAACTGCCTCAGCAATGAGTCGGTAGCCACCGTGGCAGGGCTGCGAGAGGCGCTGCGAGCCGGGCGCGCTGGTGCCGTCAATGCCTGACCAGCCGCGCCGACACGTCATCGACGTGATTGCGGGTGACGGCATCGGCCAAGAGGTCGTGCCCGCCGCCATCCGCTGCCTCGATGCAGTCAGCGCGCGCCACGGATTCGGCATCGTCTGGCGCGACCATGACTGGGGCTCTGACCGGTACCGGTCTGACGGGAGGATGATGCCCGCTGACGGGCTTGACCAGCTCGCAGACGGCGACGCCATCTTCCTCGGGGCGGTCGGGGCACCCGGTGTGCCCGACCATGTGACCTTGTGGGGCCTTCTGATCCCGATCCGGCGTGCCTTCCTGCAGTACGTGAACCTCCGGCCGGTCAGGATCCTTCCTGGTGTCAGGTCACCACTGGCTGACCCCGGCGGCCTGGATGTCGTCATAGTCCGCGAGAACGTCGAAGGAGAGTACTGCGAGGCCGGAGGCCGGATCTACGCCGGACGGCCAGAAGAATGCGCCATCCAGGAAGCCGTCTTCACCCGGACCGGTATCGAGCGAGTAGCTCGGTTCGCAGCCGAGCTGGCCGCCGACCGGGCAGGGCTGGTTGTTTCGGCGACCAAGTCCAACGGCATGATTCACTCAATGCCCTTCTGGGACGAGGTCGTGTCAGAGGTCATTGCCGGGTATGGGGGCGTGCACATTGAGCATGTCCTCATCGACGCACTAGCGGCACGGGCCGTGCTCAAGCCCGGCTCGCTGGACGTGATCGTCGCCTCCAACCTCTTCGGCGACATCTTGTCAGACCTGATCGCCGCCCTGGCCGGGTCCATCGGTCTCGCGCCGAGCGCGAACCTCAACCCCGACCGGGATCATCCGTCAATGTTCGAGCCAGTGCACGGGTCCGCACCGGACATCGCCGGCCAGGGCATCGCCAATCCCGTCGGCCAGATCTGGGCGGGCGCGATGATGCTCGACCATCTCGGCGAGACCGCCGCCGCGGCCGATCTGGTCGCGGCATTCGAGAGCGTCCTGGCTGAAGGAACGCGAACCCCTGACCTGGGCGGCTCGGCTGGCACCGCCGAGTTCGCCGACGCCGTGCTCGGCCGGCTGGCTCCAACACCGGTGTCTGCTTATACCGTGCCGACCCCCGCTCACCGCGACCAGAAGGGGCCTGACTGGACCAGGCCTCAGCCGCCAAACCATGGAACAACCGGAAGCCTTCTCGGGAGCTCAGCCGAACAACCGCCTAAGGCGCCGCATCGCATGCAAGGAGAACGCAATGTCGAAAATCTCACTGAATAACGTCTGGAAGCTCTACGGAGAGCATCCAGTCGTCAAGAACCTCTCGCTGGAAGCCCGCGACGGCGAGTTCCTGGTACTGGTCGGCGCCTCAGGGTGCGGCAAGAGCACCACACTGCGCATGCTCGCCGGACTGGAGACCCCCACCTACGGGAGCATCGAGATCGACGATGACGACGTCACCTTGGTGCCGCCCGGGGAACGCGACGTGGCCATGGTCTTCCAGAGCTACGCGCTGTACCCGCACATGACCGTCTACAAGAACCTGGCATTCGGTCCCCGGGCCCGGCGAGAACCGAAATCCGAAGTCCATCAGCGTGTCACCGAGGTCGCACGGACACTGGGCCTGGACCAGTATCTCCACCGCACCCCGAGCGCGCTGTCCGGCGGGCAGCGGCAGCGCGTGGCCCTCGGTCGCGTGATGATCCGGCATCCGCGCCTGTCATTGCTCGACGAGCCGCTTTCGAACCTTGACGCATCACTGCGTGTGCAGATGCGCATGGAGCTGGTCCGGCTTCAAAAGCAACTCAAGGTCACCACCGTATACGTGACACATGACCAGGTCGAGGCGATGACGATGGGCGATCGTATCGCCGTGCTCGACCAAGGCGTCCTCGTTCAGGTGGACACTCCGGACGCCCTGTACGACGAGCCTGCCACCGAGTTCGTCGCCACGTTCATCGGCTCGCCGAAAATGAACATCGTCCCGGGGGAGATCACGAAGGATACGACAGCCACGACGCTGAGCTGCCTCACGACCAACATGTCCATCGACCAGAGCCAGTGCGAGCTGCGCGTCAGCCAGCTGCCTGCGCAGACGCGGGTTGGCCTGCGGCCGCATGATCTGTTCCTGGCCGAGGAGTCACCAGCACGCTGCACAGCGCGCTTCAGCGCCGTCGTTGAGCTGGTCGAGCTCACGGGCGCGGAAGGATTCGCGGTGGTGAAGCCGGCGGCCACCAGCGAGACCATCCTGGTGCGGATATCACGGGCCCTTCGCGTGACCCCCGGCATGCGGATCACGGTCGCGTTTGATCCGCGGGACGTGCACCTGTTCGACCCGGACTCTGGCGATCGCGTCATCAAGTGGCACGGGCCCCGCCACCGGTCGGCGGCCGAGGAGATCGAGACCTTCCTCGGAGAATCCATCGACTGACCGGAAGAGGGTGTCCCCCTCGACCGCGGGGCGCATTGAAACCAGACCGAGTCAGCCCGGGAGGCGTAATCCAGTGTTCACCAAATCCAGACCCCGAACATTTCGAGCCAAGCTCGCCTGCACCGCCACAGCCCTTACGGTAGGAGCCGTTACCCTCGCCGGCTGTGGGGGCTCCTCAGCCGGCCCGGGCAAGAACGTGCTCACCATCGCATACGGCTCCACCTTCGTGTTCGCAACGGCGACGCTCGCCCCTCAGTACTACGGAAATATCGCACGGGAGTTCGAGGCCGCACATCCCGGCGTTACCGTGAAGCTGATTCCCATCGCCGGCAGCCCGAGCGACATCGTGACGAAGCTGAGCCTTCTCTACCGCTCACCATCGACTGCCCCGACGATCACACAGATCGACAGCGGCGACGTCGGCCTCTTTGCCGAAGCGGGCTATTTCCTGCCACTCAACTCCTACGTCAGCAAGACGTCCTGGTGGCAGGGCTTTCCGCAGGTTGTCAAGAATGAAACCACCTTCGGCGGGAAGGTCTACGCAGTCAACCAGGGCGAAAACGTCCAGGCACTGGCCTACAACAAGATCGATTTCCGCAAGGCAGGCCTACCCGTCCCGTGGCACCCCAGGACGTGGCAAGACATCATCAATGCGGCGCTCACGATCAAGAAGAAGCTTCCTGGCGTCACCCCGGTCTGGGCCGAGGGCGGAACCGGCGCCGGTACCGTAGGCGTCGAGCTGGGAGTCGGCAACCTGCTGGCCGCGTCCAGCGACCCAACCGTCTTTGACCAGAAGACCGGCAAATGGGTCATCGACAGCACCGGGCTACGGCAGACGTTCGCCTTCATCCACACTCTGGCGGCCGACAACCTGAACGCGCCCGTAGCGGACCTATTCAACCCGAACGCCCCCGGTAACTCCACTACCTACATGATGAGCCCAGGCGCGGCAATCGCGCTG
>Ga0210383_10006583_pt1 | contig 10123 bp, 13 predicted proteins | sample IncBWC14OmetaG_FD_160072 | JGI IMG/M metagenome (GOLD analysis project Ga0210383, IMG submission 160072) | Forest soil microbial communities from Barre Woods Harvard Forest LTER site, Petersham, Massachusetts, United States - Inc-BW-C-14-O ...
GCGGGAATGCGCGCGCAGGGAATGCATGCCTGCGATGGCGCGGCTCAATGATCCGGACAAGACCGCGCTGTCGCTCGCCTTTAAACCGGCATCCTCTCAGGTCTCGCAAGTGGTGAACAAAATCTTCAAGCACTATCTGCGAGCAAAGGGCTTTGACCTGCCGCGAACGTGTCTGATGCTAACGGCCTTCGAGGGCCCCAGCGCTGATGTCTCCCGCCGGTCGCGTGATGCAGGCTCCATTTACCGCAGATTTGGCGGCATCAGCATGGGGCCGAGCGCGGGCAAATCTTTCGAGTCCACCAAATACGATTTCCCCCACATCCGGGATTACTTGCTGGAGCGCGGTGTGACCGCGGACGTGAGCGAGACTTCGACGGTGTGGAGCAACATCGCTCCTTTGTATCACGCCGCGATCAGAGCGATACGGGACGGAGTTCTGGAGAGCGGGGTCGCACCCTGGACCGGCTGCCATATCAGTCACAGCTACCGATGCGGCGCGAGTCTTTATTTCACATTTGGTTTCGTCCAGAACCTGGGACGCGAAATGGAACAGTATTTGAAGGTCAAGCGCGCCGCCCAGCAGTCATTTATCGATCACGGCGCCACTCTCTCGCACCACCATGCCGTTGGCACCGAGCACTTGCCTTGGCTAGCCGCGGACATCTCGCCGCTGGGGGTAAAGGCCGTGGCGGCGATCAAGCGCGGACTCGACCCGGGCAACAATATGAATCCCGGACGACTGCGGCCATCGGCGGATCCATTCAAGGAGTGGTCGCGAATCGGCAGTCTGCCCCCGGTAGACAGCAAAAACAAGGCCGCCTCCTTTTGACGAGCCACAGAATTTCCGGCCAAGGTCAGTTGAGGTCCACGCTCATGAGGCGCGGGCTGCGGTGCACCCGCACCGTCCGATGTGGCTGAACCAGAAGGAAAGCAGCCCCAATCGATCGCTTTTCATCATGATCGTCGCCCCCAGAGCAGCCGTTCACAGCTCGGCTCGAGTTGAGATGTCCGGGTTAATCACGCACTGTGGGGTAGGCTCGTGAACCGAAAGTCCTAGAGGGCCTTCGGGCGCCGCCGTCGCCATTCGGCGCGCGCCTCGTTGCGTTGCAGGGTATCGGCGACTCAATTCGCTAAGTATTCGAAGTCGGCAAGAACTCCGCGTTTGCGCGCCTCAGCTTCGAGCGCAACGTCACGATGCACGACAAAGTCGCGGATGAGATCGACCACATAGTAGTCCCCACGATCAAGCTGAGCACGCGCGCCACGGGCTCGTCGCAGCAGATGGAAAGGGTCATCCTGCTTAAGAGATCGGTTAATGCGCCGCACGACTTCGCGCCGCGTGACCGCAACGCCTTTTGGTTTCCTCAACGGAGCACCCCCGAGGCGCTTGTACTCTAGAGGAACCACCGAGTCAATCACACTGGCCTGTGGATTTCTGCTGAAAACTGGAAAATCACGACTTGGGTATCGCCGTCTCCACCCACAAATTCGACCTGCCCGATTGGTCGTGAACCGGGACGAATCGGGAGTTGGCCAGGGATCTCCCCGATTTAGGGCTCGCGGACGACGCTCTAGAACCCGGCTGAATGCAAAGCGAAATGCTCAATCGCGAAGGTTAACGCGCTGAATCTATAGAGCTTGGAAGTGTGACGATCCCTTGACGGATGGCGTAGTGGAGGAGTTCGGCGAGCGAATGCAGTCCAAATTTCTGCATGATTTTCGCTCGGTGTGTTTCTACAGTCCTGATACTGATTCCGAGATCGGCGGCAATCACCTTATTTGCTTTCCCCTCTGCCAAAAGTCGAATAATTTCAGTTTGGCGCGGAGTTGGCCTTGGTTCGCTACGTTCTGGCAGGTCAGCTTGCTTTCCACTCTTCAGAAACCCTTTCACTACGATTTCGGATACTTTGGGCGTTAGAAAGCGCTTGCCTGCTGAAACAGCTTTCACGGCCTTAACGAGATTTGCTGCGAGATCGGATTTCAAGACGTAGCCGAGGGCGCCAACGTCCAGAACGCGGCGGACCATCTGGTCGGACTCATGCATGGTGAGAATTACAACCGCGGTATTTGGACTTGCGTCTCGAATCTGACGCGTCACCTGCAGGCCGTCTAATTCAGGCATGCTGACATCTATAACCGCTACATCGGGTTTCAGCTTGTTTGCCTTTTCTACGGCTTCCCGCCCGTTCGCCGCCTCTCCAATCACTCGCCAGCCGCGTCGGGAGCGGAGGAGTCCGCGAATGCCGCGGCGCACGAGTTCGTGGTCGTCGGCCAGCAATATGCGTAGCTTGCTAGTGCGTCCGCTCATTTATTCGTATCGTCACGCGCACGATTGTGCCGCTGCTGCTGGAATCGATTGTAAGCTGTCCGCCTACTAGCTTCACGCGTTCGTGCATACTGGGGATGCCAACACCGAGCTTAAACGGAATTTCCCCGTCCCGCATCGGTTGCTTTTCCGAAATTCCGCTGCCTGCATCGCTCACTTCCAGTGTGATCTCTTGCGGGTTGCGAGCCAGTTGTATTTTGGCGCGCGGGCTTCCCGAATGACGCTGGATGTTGTTGAGGCTCTCTTGAACCACGCGAAACAACGTCAACTCCGCATCAGGGCCAAGCCGGCCGAGTTCGGGAGACACTTCCAGCTCCACCTGGATTGCGCTGCGCTTGGTGAAGCCCTCCACAAATAGCCGAATGGCGTCTTCCAATCCCTCTTCTTCCAGCATTGGCGGGTGCAAGAGATATGACAGAGTGCGGATTTCACGGATGCATTGCTCTGCCAATGCCTGACACTCGGAAGCGAGTTTGCGCAACCTCCTGGAGGAGGAAGGAATTGAGGCACGGAGCTGACTCAGAGCAGTTGCCAAAGCGACCAGGTCTTGGCCTGTGGAATCATGCAAGTCCCGGGCGATCCTCCGTCGCTCCTCGTCCTGCAAGAGCAAGAGTTGTCCGGAGAGGCGTCGCAGCTCCTGGTTAGCGGCTGTGAGTTGACTGGTGCGCTCGACCACATGTTGCTCGAGCCTTTCGTTGAGTCGCAGGATTTCAGCCTGCGTCTGCCTGTCCACCGATGACGTCAAGATAGCTGTGCCGAGAACCAGAAAGGTAGCAATAGCAATTCCAGAGCCGCCGAACGGGGAGATGCTCACAGTGTGCGACAGGTTCGGCATCAGTGCAGCGGGCAGGAAGCTGACGGCGGCCATGCCGCTGTAGTGCATTAGGGAAATGGCAGCACCCATCACTGCTGCGCTGATGACCTTGGCCAAAGTGGTTCCCCCGGAATCTTCGCGGCGGTCGAAAGTGAACGCCAGTGCAAGACGGGAGAACAAGATCGCGAGCACAACAGACAGGACCACGAGTAACGGCTCAAAGCGGGTTGTCGCCGCCAATCGCATGGCAGCCATGCCAAGGTAATGCACGGCTGCTATGCCGCTGCCCATGATAACGCTGCCCGCCCACGCCTGAGCCGGCCCCATTTTTTCTCGGGTCGCTATATAGAGTGCTATTGCCGACGCAAGGACAGCTACCACGAGGGATGCCAGAACTGTGGGCCAGTGGTATTCCACTTTGACCGGCAAGCGGAACGCCAACAACGCCTTGAAGTTCATCGACCAGATTCCGATGCCCATCGCAATCGCACCACCGGTTAGCCAGGCCGCTCGAACCCGGCCGCGCGCGGCGGTTACGCGTCCCCCAAGATCGAGCGCGGCGTAGGAGGCGGCGAAGGCGATTAATATCGAGCGAGCTACCTCGGCGTAATCGTAGGAGCCTACAAGTGGGGCGCCGGTTTGGCTCATGGTACCTTTCGCCGGACCCGAACTGGCACCTGTCAGGGCGTTTGCTCCGCTGACCGGCTGCAAGTCCTGTATTTCAACCGGAAGTGGCCACTTACAGTACCGCTTCTTCGTTGAGCCGATGGTACTCCTATCCTTGAGAAATGGCTCGCTGTCTTGTCCCGTCGGGCCGGGTCTATGTTCGACGGATCCGGTTCCAGAGCCGGAGACGACTGGATTGGCGACAGCCGCTAGCGCGTTTCGATGCGAACGTGAGCTGCGAGCGCGTACCTAGATGGTGGTACGTAGTTCTCGGCATTGCACGCAGCCAACTTGGCGTTCCATATTGTCCGTGTGGAAGCTTCACGCGCGGGCGAACCGCGCGGGCGGTGGCGCGCGCTTGATTCGCAATCCCGTCGGTCCAACAGGTTCGATTGAACTTGATCTCTGGAAGCAAACAAGCGATTCCAGGCCCGCTCTCAAAGCTTGCGCGGCTCTCGCAAGCTTCTCGCGACACCAGGAGAGGTGTCGCTCGCCAGGGGGTTCGCCGCGTGGAAGAATTCTTGATCTGTGAAAACAGAAGATGCCGATTTCTGGTTTCTCTTCGGGATGGCAGCAAGCTGGTTCGCCGGCGAGAGCTCGTACTCAGCAACTGCCCCGAGTGCGATCACGAATGGTCGGGCCGCTGCCCATTCTGTCTTCAGACTCTTGAGGTTACATGGGAGAGAAAGACTCCGTGCTGCTCCCATTGCCAGAAACCGCTAACGCCCGAAGTCAAAGCGAAGTAAGACGCGCGCGGATACGGACGGCGAAACGGCTGCGGAACAATGTCTTTGGCTGCGTTTCTCCTAGCGGGATTTTCCAGATCGGAGCGAAACATGTCTGTGGTGCTGATCGTTGACGACGATTGCGCATTCCGAGCCGAGATTCGTACGCTTTTCGAATCGGGCAGTGGATTTGAGGCTTGCCTTGCAGCCGAAAATGGCGTGGAAGCCATCGCCAAGGCGAAGCAGGTACCGCCCAACCTGGCCGTCCTGGACTTCTCCATGCCGGAGATGAATGGATTGCAGTTGGCTCAGGAGCTGAGAGCAATAGCGCCTAAACTGCCGATTTTCTTCCTCACCGCAAACGGCGATGCAGACACCGAGAAGCAAGCTCTTGCGAGCGGAGCAGCGGCAGTCTTTTCCAAGCGCGAAGACTTGACGACGCTCGTCGACAACGCGCGCGCGGTCTGCGGCCTCGAACCGGCCAGCAGTAGTTACCAGGAATTCGGTGTGGCCGACCCGTACGATTGCGTCGGGTAAATACTGTATTGTCCGACCCGGGAGATGGCGGCAACATCCGCGAAAACCCTCGGTCGAAACCCGAACCGGCCATGCGAATCTGAAGGAAGGGTGGACACATGAGCACTGCGGGATCAAGATCGTATCCGGACTCAACGCGCCTCGCCGAACTCGTCCAGAAAATTCGCCTATTGAAATCAGACCTGAGCGGCATGATCGAGCACAGCCGCGATTCCAAAGCTATTTCCCGTCTGATTATGGCGTCTGGTCTTCTCGATGGAGCCCTCGAAGAATTGTCGAAAGCGGTGTGGGAACAGAGGGACTAGCCTACCGACGGGACGCAGGAATGTTGCGATTCATTCCGATTCGTCCCTCGGCATAAATGCTGACCTCCAATGCGGTCAATACGAATTGACGACTTGAGTATCGTTCTAGTATCACTGAACCTAGCGAGTGCATTTCGTCAGACTCCTGGGAGTTCCGCTCTGACGGCAGAAGACCTCAGATCGCTGCTTTCTTTTGCTTCGCGTCCCGAAGGCTGACAACCACTCAAAGCTAACGTTGCTCCTGCCGATGGCGAGGTAAGGAGGATGCATATGCGAAAGCCTGCAACCGTGAGACGCGTCCCCCCTGCGCCGACCGACGATGACTTCTTCGTCCGATTCACCATTGACGCGCTCACAGGCTTGATGACGGACCTGCGAGACCGCGTGGAGCAATCGGGCACTCGGCGCGAGGTCGCTCAAGTTTTGCTGGCAGAAGCACACATCGACGAGGCGGTTGGCCTCTTGAGAACAGTCCAGCCTGCGCCCAGCGTGTGCGAATCCCATAAGCTAAGTCCGGATCGGCACGCCGCTAGGCGAGTGCAGCGCGTGGGACGCGCTGGTCTGCAGGTCGTGTTTTGAGCGGCCCAGCCGTGAGCGTCTGAAGCTCGGCCAGCAGCGGCGTATGATTTTGCGCGGAGGATTCGAATGGTCATCGGCGACAAATTGAAGACTTTGAGAGCACAGAAGAAAATGTCTCAGGGCGACGTGGAAAAACGCACCGGATTGCTGCGGTGTTACATCTCACGGGTCGAAAACGGGCACACGGTTCCCTCCGTGGATACGCTGGAAAAGCTGGCTCAAGCGCTCGAAGTCCCCATGCACCGGCTTTTCACGGACGACGATCGCGCGAAGAAGCCGAAACTACCGGCAGAAAGTATTCCGAGGCGGGCCGCCAACTCAACCCAGGAGCGCGAGATCCGGGAGTTCGCTAAATGTTTTTCACGGATGGACGACAAGTACCGCGCGCTTGTATTTCAAGTGGCGTCGAAGATGGCGAGCCGCGCTGCCATGACTGAAAATGCAGCGAATCAGCGCAAACGGATTGAAATGCATTAGTGGAAACCGAAGCAACGGCGGGTGATTTCAGTTGGGCCAATCGTTCCTGGGCCGCCGGGTTTTTTCCCGAAGCAAGACTCACAGACTCTGGTTCCGTCTTTTCGTGTGAACTCGACTCCTCGGGTCGAGTCAATCTCGGCGCGACATTTCCCGCAAAAATCGGTCCGCGCTTCGCTCATGAGACCGTCACCCACACTTGTGCTGATCGATCCAAGGTTGTAACGCTCTGTGGTCACAAGTTTCTTGACAACCACCTTGCAACGTCAAATCAGTGCCCTTCAGGTGAAGCCTTGACAGGTCACGTCGATGAACGCGTCAAAGACTTCGCATTGGCATCCTGCGATGCTGCCGGTACAGAATCCGCCACTTCCCATAAACAACAAGGCGAATTCAGAACTCCCGTGCAAGTTCGCTGAATGGCTTCTCGCTCCGAGATTTTCCCGGAGCGCGTGCGAGGCTTGCACGAAAGTGGCGCTTTCGTTCTGTTACTGGATCGGTCAACGACACGTCGGCACATCCGATCATCGGGACATGCGCTTTCGCTTAATCGATTTGATGAAGCGAGATCTCACCGTTGACGGCTATAACCGCCAGCGCTACCGCTGCGACGGTTCTTCGACTTCCTGTACAGGGGCGGCGTGGTAGGCGCGATTGCGCCTCGGCTGGTCCGCGGCAGGCAACGAGACCGCTCACTGCCTAAGGTAGCGTCGGTTGTGGGAGGAATCGAGAATCTCTCCGGGGGGCTGGAAGATTGTGTGTCTCGCGCAAGGCAGATCGTCGGTCGACCGCGGATTCGGAAACACAACTAGGATGTTCGCAACAGCTCGTGCATCCGAACTCGCGTGCGCAAAATCGCCTTCGTGTGTAATTGCGACACGCGTGATTCTCCAATCCCCATCAGGACACCGACGTTCTTCATCGTGAGTTCTTGGTAGTGGTACAGAGCGAGCACTTGTCGCTCTTGCCGCGGCAACTCGCCCACCGCTTTCACCATCAGCACGACCATCTCGGCTCGCAGGGTCTGACAGAACGGATCGTTTTCTTCTCCAACACGATCTGCCAGTACATCGTCGCTCAAACGGTCCTTGCCAGCGAACTCCTGCAGGCTTACCAGGTCCAGAGTATGCAGGTCTCCGAGAAGGTGCTGGAAGAACTGCAGCGTGACACCGACTTCGGCGGCAATCTCCGGTTCCGTGGGATCGCGGCCAAACCGCGCTCTGCATTCTGAAATCGCGCTTTCGATTCGCCGCGCTTTGCGGCGGAGGCCGCGTGTGCCCCAATCCACTTCTCGGAGGCTGTCCAGAATCGCACCGCGAATACGGAACGCGGCGTAGTCACGCAGTTGAACGTTCTTGTTGGGATCGTATTTGTTCACCGCTTCGAGAAGACCCAGAATCCCAGCATGCACCAGGTCTTCCAGGAGCACTTGGGGCGGGACGCGGGCGTGAATGCGACGTGCGATCCAACGGACATGCGGAAGCTGTTCGATAATGACCTTCTCGCGCTGGACTTCGTCGAACGCAATCAGGCCGTAACTCACGTGTTGAGCCATTTCATTCCTTGCTCTCTACAAATTGCGGACCGGCGCGGTCAGCAACTGTATTCATTTGGTAACCAATTCCTCGCACGGTGTGAATTAGCTTGCGATCGAGAGGGCCGTTGATCTTGCTTCGCAGGTAGTTCACATAAACGTCTACGACGTTTGTCAGCGTGCCATTTGGTAACTTCCACACTTGATTGAGAATCTGCGCTCGGGTGACGTGCTTTCCGGCATTACGCATGAGACATTCCAGAAGTCCGAATTCCTTCGGCGTCAATTCAATCACGCGTCCAGCGCGCTTCACGGAGTGGTCCACGCAGTTCAACTGCAAATCGTCCAGCCACAACGCGGTTTCCGCAGAACTCGCGACCCTGCGCAGCACGGCGCGCACCCTGGCGGCCAACTCTGGAAATAAGAAGGGCTTCAAGATCAAATCATCTGCACCGAGATCCAGAACTCGAGCGTAGTCCTCCGCACGGCTCTGGCTCGAGAGAACCAGGATGGGGAGTTGACTCCGTTTGGCCGGGACGAATTGCAGGACGTGCGTGCCCCGGCCCCGCTCAATATTCAAGTCTAGGATCGCCAGGTCGTAATGACGCCGTTCGATCCAGTACTTCGCGTCATCGCCGTCGCCCGTGACATCCACGGCATAATGCTCGTGGTCGAAACCTTCTTGCAGAAATGTCGCGAGGGCGGGATCGTTCTCGGCGACTAACAGACGCATGACGGCTCCAGAGGAAGGGGGAAAACTGCGAGAAATCTAGAAGGGGCTTAAACTGTAAAGAAAACAGGCGAATGTGTCAAAGCAAATCGCCACCACGGCCGAAAGTAGTTTTGAACCTGCGCAATTCTGTAATGATTCGGAACAAGTGTTCTCAAACCGCTCCAAGTGTGTGCCGGTTCGCAACATCGGATGCTTGGAATCAGTGAACAGCGGTGCCAGGCACCGGGAAGTAGCCATACCGAAGTGTGTGCTGAAGAAGCAGAAACCGCCGCCGCCGATCAATTCTGGTTTCGTCCTGTATCCCATAGACCTTGCGGGTCGGTGCCGAATCGAATTTGCGGTCGCGCGCGGAACGTGCAACAACTCGGCGCCCGTTAACCAAGTTCTCCACGCCTAGGGGCGCTCCCACTTTGCTGTTCGTCTCCTGACGGCGGTTCTGCCGGAACCAGGCGCCGCGCGGCCTGCAGGTTCAATCACGTTGGCGCTGAGTGGTCGCATTATGCTTCCTTGGCCTTCGCCCGCAGCGGCCGAGACTGCGCCAGCGGGCTATAGATCAGCGTATGCTTGCTCGCCCAATTTGGAAAACACTGCGGAAACTTCCATCGAGTCGTGTACAACAATGCTCTCACGTGATGGCGTCTGCGGTTTAAGTCCCCGAGCAGACCATGAAGCGCCTTCCTATCACGCTGATACCATTCCGGAGGTATCTCGTCTGCAAGATGATCGAGCAATTGTCCGCCAGCGTCGTCTTCCAGAATCTGAATCCACGTCTCAAAAGAATCAATTCCCAGGACCGTTTCGTAGGCAGATGCTCTTGGGGAGAGCCCCCCTCTTGGGAGATTCGGGAAGCTCCATTCAAGGCCGTTGAAGCAGCACCCGTTGTCGATCATCGTGACAGTATAGTCTCGGGAGCCACTGGCGCGCGTGAACATGACTTGCCGAAAATCGCTGTTGCACGTCCATTTGTCGAACACAAGCATCCGGACAAATTCCGCATTGTTCCTGACTTTCTGGGGTGGGCAATCGGGCAGAAAACTGTGGATTTCGATTGGAACGCGGATGCCGTATGGACCTGCCTCAGAAGGAAGACGGGAGCCAAAACACGTTCCCGGACTACAGGAAACATTTCCTCGTCCGCTCTGAATTGTGAGATCGTCCGCTCGCTTCAGGAGAAGCTCCGCCACATCCACGATAGCGCTTTCAGGAACCGGCAGACCCAAGCGACCCGCCAGAACTGCCGCCAACAATTCGTTGGCAAGGATTCTGGTTCCTTGCGGGTTGTTTTGAAATTTCACGACATAGTATTCTCCATCCGAACAGCGCAACAGATGCGCTTGCGAGCCGCCCCGCATGCGGCGAACGTACTCCACTGCAACCACCTTGGTAATCATTGGGTTCCTTTCCGAAAACACTTTAGGGCACATGCAGTG
>Ga0210383_10006585_pt1 | contig 10122 bp, 11 predicted proteins | sample IncBWC14OmetaG_FD_160072 | JGI IMG/M metagenome (GOLD analysis project Ga0210383, IMG submission 160072) | Forest soil microbial communities from Barre Woods Harvard Forest LTER site, Petersham, Massachusetts, United States - Inc-BW-C-14-O ...
CGTTTGCGAGACAATTTCGCGCGATCGTTATAAGCGTCTGGTTCCGACTGCGCTTTAAGCTGCGCGTGTCGTTTTTGTTCGACCCTCTCAGCGTCCTCGTGTGCTAATTCGTTTTCCCGGGCCACGTAGCAGAATTCCCCGTCGCCTTGATCGCGTCGCCGTGATCGAATGACGATCAAAGGCGTGGAGCCACGAACTCGTGCAGGACGAACGCTTCAAGATCTTCTCCGGGACGGCGAATCTGCCGCTGGCGGAGAGCATCTGCCAGCACCTGGGCACCACGCTTGGCAAGATGAAGCTGGGGCGCTTCAGCGATGGCGAGATTTATCTCCAGATTCTGGAGAACGTACGCGGGGCTGATGTTTTTGTGGTGCAACCGTGCTGCTACCCGGTGGACAACCACCTGCTTGAGTTGCTGTTGATGATTGACGCGTTCAAGCGCGCGTCGGCTTGGCGTATCACCGCGGTGCTGCCGTATTACTGCTATGCGCGGCAGGATCGCAAAGACAAGCCGCGCGTTCCGATCTCCGCGAAGCTGGTGGCGGACTTGCTGGAAACCGCGGGGGCCAGCCGGGCGCTGACTTTGGATTTGCACGCGCCGCAGATTCAAGGCTACTTCGACGTGCCCGTGGATCATTTGTTCGGCTCGCCGGTGCTGGTCGAATATTTTAAGAGTTTGAAGCTGCCGAACGTGACTGTGGTTTCGCCCGACGCTGGTGGCGTGGAGCGCGCGCGCTTTTTTGCGAAGAGGATGGACGCGCCGCTGGCCATCGTCGACAAACGGCGCGTCGATGTGGACGTCAGCGAAGTGATGAACCTGATCGGCGACGTTCGAGGACGAACCGCGCTGATTGTCGACGACATCATCGACACGGCGGGCACGCTGGTAAAGACCGCGGAGGCTTTGATTCGCGAAGGCGCCTTGCAGGTGTACGCGGCTTGCACCCATGCGGTGCTGTCGGGACCGGCGATCGAGCGCATTGCGAATTCGCAGATCAAGGAAGTCGTCGCGACCGACTCGGTGCCGATGTCCGAGGCTGCGAAGAAGATGGGCAAGATCAAAGTTTTGAGCGTCGCGGATTTGCTGGCTCGCGGCATTCGCTCGATCCACGAAGAAACGTCGATCAGCGAACTGTTTATTTAGCTGGTCGGCGCGTAGTGTAGTGGCGGTCTTTAGACCCGCCAACGCGATAGGGAATTGCAATGCAGGGGCGCGCTGTAGCGCGTCGCAGCAAGATCGTAACGAAGGGAAGAAAGTATGGCTCAAGAGAAGATTGTCGTCGAAGGAGCACCCCGCGCCACGCGCGGCAAGAACGAAGCACGAAGGCTTCGCCTGACCGGGAAAGTTCCCGCCGTCCTTTATGGCGGCAAAGGTGAAGCAATCACGCTGGCGTTGAACGCTAAGCAGGTCGGCGCGATTCTGCGTTCCGAGAGCGGTCACAACACTCTCTTTCAAGTTGATCTCGGCGGAAAGCACGAACCCGCGATCCTGAAAGATTGGCTGGTCGACCCGATCACCGGCCGCTTGCTTCACGTCGATCTTCTGCGCATCGCCATGGACGTGCGCATGCGCGTCAGAGTTCCTATACACACCTTCGGCGAAGCTTCTGGCGTAAAAGTGGAAGGCGGGGTTTTCGAAATGGTCACCCGCGAAGTAGAAGTCGAAGTTTTGCCCGCGGACATTCCCACGGAATTCAAGGCGGACATCAGCGGCCTGGCCTTGAACCAGGCGCTGCGTGCCGGCGACCTGCAGTTCGACACCAACAAAATAAAATTGATCACTGACAAGGACCGCGTTCTTGCACAGTAGTCGCGCTGAAGGTCGAAGAAGAGAAGCCCGCCGAAGCCGTGGCCGCCGACGCCGCAACGCCCGCCGAGCCCGAAGTCATTAAGAAGGGCAAGAAGGAAGAAGAGGGCGAGGAAGGCGAGGAAGGCGAAGCCAAGGGCAAGGCCGAGAAGAGCGACAAAGGCGAGAAAAAGAAGTAGCTCCATTTTGCGCGCGCGGTTTGCGCGGCGTGTGGACACAGACTTATGCGGCTCATCGTGGGGCTTGGGAATCCAGACCCGGAGTACCAGTGGACGCCGCATAACCTGGGTTTCATGGCGGTGGACGAGTTGGCGAATCGCGGTTCGATTCGCGTCGAGCGGCCTGAAGGCAAAGCGCTCGTCGGCCGTGGAAAAATTGCCGGGGAAGACGTCGTACTGGCAAAGCCGCAAACGTACATGAACCTGAGCGGTGTGTCGCTGCGAGAGTTGCTCGGCAAGTACGAGTTGGATGTAAGCGATTTGCTGGTGATGTGGGACGAAGTGCAATTGCCGTTGGGCACGATCCGGATTCATCCGGACGGCAGCGCCGGCAGCCACAACGGCGCGAAGTCGGTGATCGGTTCGCTGGGCACGCAGCAATTTGCGCGCCTCAGACTGGGATGTGGCGCAGATCATCCGGTCAGCAACCGCAAGGAATATGTTCTGCGGCCGATGCGGAAGGCGGAGCTGGAAGTCGCCAGCGAAATGATCGGAGATGCGGGCGACGCGGTGGAATTGATTCTGACGCAAGGGATCGATGCCGCGATGAACAAGTACAACCGCCGCAAGCCGATCGAGTCCGACGAGTTGTAGTGGCGGGTCTTTAGACCGGCCACCCTTACGCCGAATTTAAGTGTCGGCAGCCTGTAGCCGCCCTCTCCGAGAGGGCGGGATTTAGACTCAAGGCTGCCCAGCCCATAAGGCGTGCAAGATTTTCGCAGCGACGAATTTACCGGGCCAACGCCCGGCAGAGAAGGAAAGAGGCAATCATGGAAGAACGTCTATACGATCTGATCTTCATCGCCCGTCCGGCCACTCCGGAAGACGAGATCAAGAAAGTAATCGCCGGCATCGAGCACACCTGCGCCGAAAAGGGCGGCAAGATTGAGAAGACCGAGCACTGGGGCACGCGCAAGCTGGCCTATCGCGTAGCCAAGCATCGCGAAGGTATGTACGTCTATCAGCAGATCCGGACGTCGCATGCGGACCTGATCGCTGAGCTGGAGCGCCGCCTGCGCGTGCAGGACGTAGTCATCAAGTATCTGACCGTGCGTCTCGACGAAGACCTGAAGCGCCAGAAGAAATACGTGCACAAGCGCGAAGTGCGCGCCGCGCGCCGTCCACGCCGCACGCCGGCCCCGCAATCCGCTCCTCCGCCGCCAGCACCTGCGGCTCCCGAGCAAGCCCCGGCGAGCTAGTCGGTGACAATGTAGCGGCCGCCGACCGTTTAGCCCGAGTTTCGAAGGGTGGCGGGCGCTTTCTGAGTTTGCATTTGTGACTTGGTTTTTCTTTTTGGATTTTTTCTTCAGGAGGTCGGGGCTTCAGCCCCGACGAAAACTCGCCGAACGAGCGGGCTTTAGCCCCTGAAGAACGAAATGATTCGATAGCAGCGATCCGAAAGGTAGGCAGGTATGGCAGAGGAACAAAAGCAATCAGCAGGACCCAGCGGTCCACGAGGTGGCGGACACGGTCCAGGAGGCGGTCATGGTGGCCCCGGTGGTGGACACGGCGGACCACGGCGCGAAGGCGGTCCCGGCGGCGGCGGTCCCGGCGGCCCAGGCGGACCGCGCCGCGGCAAGCGCCAGTACTTTCGCAAGAAGAAAGTCTGCAAGTTTTGCGTCGAGAAGATGGACTTCATCGACTACAAGCGCGCCGACATCCTGTCGCAGTTCGTGCAGGAACGCGGCAAGATTCTGCCGCGCCGCATGACCGGCGTCTGCTCGCGTCACCAGCGGTGGCTAGGCGAAGCGATCAAGCGCGCCCGCAACATCGCGCTGCTGCCATTCGCCGGCAGCGCCGCCGGCACGCACGCGCCGCGCGTAGCGCCTCCGGCGGGCACACACGTACCGGCACCCGCGACAGCCGTGGCGCCGCCACCAGTTGCGGCTCAGGCCGCAACCCCGGCTGCAACAACCCCGGCTGCGCACGCACCAACAGCGGAAGCCCCCAAGAGCTGAGCGCCGGTGGTTGGTTGAACTATGCAGGCGCTGGGCTTTAGCCCGTCGCACGAAACGAAGGCCACGGTTCAGGTTTTCTCCGAGCAACGACAGGCCGCTGAGGTCCGCTACGGAATCGAAATCAGGAGCAAAGGGAAACGCAATGCAAAAAGTAATCCTTCAGGAAGACATCGAAAAGCTTGGCCACCGCGGCGACGTCGTCTCCGTCAAGCCCGGTTACGCCCGCAATTTCTTGCTGCCGCACAAGCTGGCCATCGAAGCCACCACTGGCAATATGAAAGCGCTGGAGCGCATCCGCACGTCGCTGGCAAAAAAGACCGCGACCGAAATGGACGCCGCGCAAAAGCAAGCTGCCGCGCTCAACGGCATCGAAGTCCGTTTCACGCGCAAGACCGGTGAGAACGACCAACTCTTCGGCTCGGTCAACTCCGGCGACATCGCCGACGCGCTCGAAGCGCAGGGCTTCAAAATCGACAAGCGCCAGGTCCAGCTAGCCGAACCCTTCAAGGCTCTCGGCGAATATCCCGTGAAGATCAAAGTCTTCCGCGACGTCATCGCCGAAATTAAAGTCTTCGTCGAAAAAGAATCGTAGTCGTCGTTCCCATCCTGAAGAGGCGCGAGCAAGCGCGCCTCTTTTTTTTCGCGCTGAAAAAAGTTTTGCAACGTTTTCCGCAGCGATGCACAGCGACACAGAATTAGTTTTGTTGACGCTCGCGAACCTTCCGCGCACAATGCGTTCACCAGTCTTCATTCAGGGTAGAGGGAACGGTCGAGGCCCCAGGAAAATTTCCCCGACGCAGTGAAAAATTAGACGCTTGAACCGCGTTCGCTGGGCGTGTTAGCCTAGGCGAATAGAAAGCGAAGAACAGCAGAGTCTGCATGCCTGTCGAATCCACTCTCGAACGCCCGCTACCCAATAATCTCGACGCCGAACGCTCCGTCCTTGGCGCCGTCCTGCTCGACAATAACGCGCTCAACGCCGCGATCGAGAATCTGCGCCCCGAAGACTTCTTTCTCGATCAGCACCGCCGCGTCTTCCTGCAGATGATTGCGCTCAGCGAAGCGCAGCAGGCCATCGACCTCATCACGCTCACCGAAGAGCTGCACCGCCACGGCGAGCTGGAATCCGCAGGCGGCGCGCCGTATCTCGCCTCGCTTGCCGACGGCATGCCGAAGGTCTCGAACATCGAGCACTACGCGCGCATCGTCAAGGAAAAGGCGCTCCTGCGCAACCTGATCCACGCCACGCACAATATTCAGCAGCGCGCCTTCGAAGGCGAAGATGGTGCCGACGCCGTTCTCGACAACGCCGAATCCTCCATCTTCGCGCTCGCCGAAGATCGCGTAAAAATCGGCCTCATCCCCATCAAAGACATCGTCCGCGACAATTTCGAGCGCCTCGAAAAAATCTTCCGCGAAGGCAAGAGCATCACCGGCATCCCCACCGGCTACACCGAGCTCGACAAGCTAACCTCCGGCCTGCAACCGAGCGAACTCCTGATCCTGGCCGCGCGCCCTTCGCAAGGAAAAACCGCGCTAGCCCTGAATCTCGCCGAAAACATTGGCATCCGCGCAGGCCAACCCGTAGCCGTCTTCAGCCTCGAAATGTCGAAGGAATCGCTGCTTCAGCGCTTGGTCGCCTCTGTCGCCCAGATCGACGCCCACAAATTCCGCACCGGCCATCTCAGCCGCGAAGACTGGCGCCGCATGACCGAAGCCCTCGGCACCATCGCCGCCGCCCCCATCTGGATCGACGACGCCGGCTCCATCAGCGTCCTCGAAATCGGCGCAAAAGCTCGCCGCCTTAAGCGCGACAAAGGCCTCTCCCTGCTGATCGTCGACTACCTCCAGCTCATCACTGCCCGCGGCCGCTTCGGCAACCGCCAGGAAGAAGTCTCCAGCATCTCCCGCGGCCTCAAAGGCCTGGCCAAAGAACTCCAGATCCCCGTTCTGGTCCTAAGCCAGCTAACCCGCGCCCCCGAACGCGACGAACGCGGCCCCCAACTCTCCGACCTCCGCGAATCCGGCGCCATCGAACAAGACGCCGACGTAGTCATGTTCATCTACCGCCCGAATTTCTTCAAAGCCGGCGCCACCCAAGAAGAGCGCGAAGAAACCGAACTACGCATCGCCAAGCAACGCAACGGCCCCACAGAAAACGTGAAATTCGTCTTCCGCAGCCGCTTAACCCGCTTCGAAGAAGCCGCCCCCGACGCCTTCAGCAACCTCGGCCCGGATGATTTGTAGAAGATAAGGAGTAGGCATGAGACACCGAGCTCATATTGTTGAGGGCACTGACTAGTTCCTCTGTCGAACGCGTAAGTCGTATAGTGATAGCAAGTAGACCTAACCTCCCTCTGCGCATAATATCAACGGTGCTAGATCAATTCTGGCACCACGAGGTGAATAATTTGGCTGTAACAAATAATCTCGTGTCGGTTGCCGCGTTGAAGAACGCACCCAAGCGTGGATCTCGTGAAATCGTTGTCGAAAGTGCGTCCAACGAGTTTGTATTTGCCGTTGTTGGCCACGTAGGTTGCCTTTCCCCGAAAGCCGACACCACAATCCAACCAAAAAGGCGTCCACAAGCCGCTAACCCCTTTACAATCCGCACTTCCGCAAAACGCACCCATAACTCGTTTAGAATCCGCACTTCCAAATTCACTCGACTTAAAGTCCTTTGGAATCCGCACTTACAAAAAAGGTGGGGGGAGGAGGGCAAATTGTTAACTAGCTCACTGCTTCCGCTTCTTCAAGACACCCATCTGCGTCGCCAGGCACTGGTTGTACGCACCCGGACCCTGCGACAACTTCGCGGTAGTGCAGGCAAACTCCACGGCATCCCGATCCGCGCCGCTCAGCTTGGAAAATCCCCGCGGCCTCGGTGACCGTTTCAAATCCTCGACCTGCTTCCGCACGCATTCGTTGTACTTGTCCGTCCCTCCGTTCAACTTGTCAGAGGCGCAGGTAGCCTCCATCGCTTCCCGATCCGCACTCCTCAACCCGGACAAATCGGGCTCCGCGATAGCTTCTCCGTCAGCGGGCGGCCCAACGTGCGGAGCAATTTGTGGCGCAGCCTGTGGCACAGCCTCTGGGCTATTCAACGGCGGCGCGCCGATCTGCACCGTGTCCACCGGCGTCATGACGAACACGGGAATATCCTTGGTGCTTCCCTCCAGCCGCGTATCCGAATACTGGCTGAGCGTCGCCATCGAGTCGTGCTCACGGTCACCCTGCAAATTCTGTTCCGTGCAAATGCCCACCCAACTTGCCGCTCCGCCGCCCGCCCGATGAAATTCGCATTTGGTGATTTCCCCGGTGCTCTTTCCGCCGCTGGCGATCGCCTCCAGAGACAACAGCTCGCCATCCAGGCGCGTGCGATAGATCTGCCCATCTTTCAGGTTGCTCCAGATTTTCGTCGGCAACGCCCCATCTCCTCCGCTCTCGTCAACGACGGCAACGGTGGGACCTGGCGTCGCGTGGCCCGCAGCGGCGGCGGATTGGGCATTCTTCATGACGTTACTTGGAGATGGCGAACTACCGGCGACGCGCGAGCTGGCAAGGTCGAAATACGACGGCGACAGCAGCAACAACGCGAGCAGAACGATGGCAATCAAGCCTGCAGTGACAAGAAGCGGTGTGCGCCCGCTGGTAATCGTGCCGTAAACGGGCCGCATGCCGTTCACGAAAGACAAAATACCCAGGCCTGCCGTGATGGTCGCCAGCCAGACGGGCGGCATTCGGCCGCTCCACACCAGCGCAGCCAGAAAGAAAATAGTGGCCATGCCCAGCAGGATGAACAAAAAGCTATTCAGATTTTTGATTTCAGGCAGGTGAGGGAGTGGACGAGGGCGCCGCGCCGCACCCGCGCTCGCGGAAGAAGCACCCTTGCGGAAACGCGAAGAGCCTCGTGCGCGCGAAGAGTCCCGCGGTGGCGCGTTTGCCCCGACCGAACCTTCCGGACGCGAATCGGGCGGAGTTTGTTTCGCACCGCGCGAGGCGGCCAGCTCTGCATCGTACTTTTGACGCGCGGTGGGATTGATCAGGGCGGCCTTGGCTTCCGACAAGTCCTTGAAGGCTTCAGCCGCAACCTTCCGCATGTAGGTATTTTCCGCCGGAACGGTGTCCGGATGGACCTCCCGCGCCTTCGCCTTGAACGCAGCCTCGATCTCCGCCGCCGTGGCATTCTCCGCCACGCCCAGTATCTCGTAGTAGGTCTGTCCCATTACCCGATCACGACTTTTGCGAACCCATGTTCCAACTCATTGCACCATAGTGTGAGAACGGTAGCACACCAGAAACCAGCATAGGAGAGGCGAATCCGGCACGATGTGCAATAACGATGTGCAACAACGCTCTCGCCGTGAAGGCCACGATGCAAGCGATCGTTTCACCAATCTAGATCCGCCAAAATCGCGGCATACACCTCGATGCCATTCCACAAATGCCCCAGCCGCAGATTCTCATCGGAACTATGCTGGTGATTGTCGTAGTTCACGATCGGCACACCAATCCACGGTACCCCCAAATCCTCGAAGATGTACATCGGGACACTGCCGCCGAGGCCCGGCGCAACCACGGTGCGGCCGCCGGTGCCGTCCTGAACGACCTGAATCAGCGCCTTCGACACTGGCAAATCCATCGGCGTGCGTGAAGCCCGGTATCCGCCTTCGTCGATCACCTTGGCGATCAGCGGATTCGCGCGTCGCTCCTCGATCGTCGGCTCGCGATCGGTCACGAAGTACCCCTGCTCGCGGATGAAGCCGACGATCTGCTCGAATTTGTGTCGCGGATCTTCGCCCTTCACTAGCCGTGCATCGATCGAGGCTTCCGCTTTGTCAGGCACCACGTTCTGCGCGCGATCTCCGACGTACGCGCTGCTCAGGCCGCGAATGTTCAGCGACGGCAATTGCAGCAATTCCACAAGTTTTTCTCCGCCACCTTCAGGTTTCGCGATGCCCAGCTCATGTTCGAGTTCCGCGTCATTCTCCGGCATCTTCGCCAACCACTCTTTTTCGAGAGCGGTCAGCGGAACGACATCGTCGTAATACCCATCGATCAAGACGTGCCCGTTCGCGTCTTTCATCGAGGCCAGCAAACGCGACAGTTCCATCGCCGGATTGGGCGCCCAATTGCCGTAGTGCCCGCTGTGCAGCGCCCTTACAGGCCCGTACACGGTGATGTCCAAACCAATGTCCCCGCGATTGCCAAAGAAAACCAGCGGCCGCCCCGACGGGTGCACCGGCCCGTCCGCGGTAATCAGCAAGTCCGCGCCCAGCAAATTTTTGTGCAGTCCGAGGGTGCGCTGCAGGTTCGTCGACCCTGCTTCTTCCTCGCCTTCAAAAATCACCTTGAGATTCACATTAAGTGGGATGCGCTTTGCACGCAAAGCGTCGAGCGCCGCCAGCAGCGCCACGATCGGCGATTTATCATCCGAAGAAGAACGCGCGTAAATCCGCCAGTCATCTTTGTAAACTGCCGGTTGCTTTGCCGCATTCTCAGGAAAGGGAATGCGTTTGCCGCCAGCCTCGATCGCCGCGTCACGCAGCACGGGCTCGAATGGTTTGCCATCGGTCCACGCCGCCGCATCGACCGGTTGCCCGTCGTAGTGCGCGTAGAAAATGACAGTGCGCTTGGCTTCCGGCGTTATCAGCTTGCCGAAAACCACCGGCCCACGCCCGCTGATTGGCAGCAGGTGCGTTTCAATCCCGCGCGCCTCCAGCATCTCTACCAAACGCGCCGCGTTCTTCTGAATGTTTTCCATGTCACTGGCCACGTTGGGTATGGCCAGAAATTCCGCGAGTTCCCGCACGATGCGATCTTCGTTGCCAATCCGGTAGTCGCGCACCTGCTCGACAACTTGAGCGGACCCAACGCGTGGCTTGCTGGCCGCGTTCTGCGCGCTCCCGGTCAAAGGCCAGAACGCCATCAGGAAAGAGATCAAGCAAACGCTAAAGAACATTCTCAAGACGACCCCCTGGGATCTCCATCACGGCAGCCGGCGCAGCCTGAATCGCGCCCCCGGGCGACGGAGTGCCAGATTGTATCCGACTCCGCAGGCATCCGCTTGGCTCGATCCGTGCCAAAAAATGCGTGCGAGACCTCTTCGAGAGATGCTGACACCAACCCCGCGCACGAA
>Ga0210383_10006588_pt1 | contig 10119 bp, 8 predicted proteins | sample IncBWC14OmetaG_FD_160072 | JGI IMG/M metagenome (GOLD analysis project Ga0210383, IMG submission 160072) | Forest soil microbial communities from Barre Woods Harvard Forest LTER site, Petersham, Massachusetts, United States - Inc-BW-C-14-O ...
GCCGGCTCGGGCCAGCGCCATCAGCTAGCGGACGCCAGTGCCCGCGTCGGTCGGCTCGCCGAGCGGCTGGTCCAGGCCGTACTCGGCGACCTGCTCGTCGGTCAGGCCGGGGAACTGCAGGCTGCCATGCCTGGCCCGGCGCCTGTCATTGGCCCAGGCGAAGATCTCCGATGCCTCCACCAGGATCACGCAGGGCACCGCGAGCAGCAGCATGCTGATCGGGTCCGGGCTCGGCGTGAACACGGCGGCGAACGCGAACACCAGGAAGATAATCATGCGGCGCCACTTGCGGAAGCGCTCGTGCGTCAGCACCCCCGCCATGTTCAGCAGCACGAACACCAGCGGCAGCTCGAACGCCAGGCCGAAGATCAGCAGCATCGCGCCGGCGTAGCTCAGGTAGGTGTTGATGGTGATCAGCGCGGTCGTGTCAGCTGGCACAAGATGCAGCAGGAACCGCAGGCCCTTCGTCATGGCGAAGTACGCGATGGTGGCGCCGATCCCGAACAGCGGGATCGCGGCGCCGACAAAGTAGTAGGCCCAGCGTCGCTCCCGCTTGTACAGGCCGGGGGCGAGGAACGCCCACAGCTGATACAGCCAGATGGGCGAGGACAGGATGACGCCGACCGCGATGGAGATCTGCAGGCGCAGGAACAGCGGGTCCCACAGTCCGGTCACGAACAGCTGACAGCTCTGGTGCAGGACGTGCGCGCCGTAGCCATTCGGCTGCGGGATCTTGCAGTAGGGGGCGCGGATGAAATTCCAGACCCGGGGATACACGAACCACCCGACGATCGAGCCCGCGGTCAGCGCAAGCGCCGCCTTGATCACGCGGCTGCGAAGCTCGCGCAGGTGCTCGATCAGGGGCATGCGCGCGTCAGGATTGGAACGCCCCGACAGCCCCAGATCTGCGCGCGGCTGGCTGCTCAGCCCGTCCTCTGCCACGGCCATCTCAGGAGCCAGTTAGATCGGCCGTGTGGTCTGCGCGTCAGATGGCTGTCCGTTGCCTGCCGAAGTCTGCCGCTGGAGGTCCTGTACCTGCCGCTGCAGGTCCAGCAGCTGCTGCTGGGTGGCATCTGGAGCGGCCACCGCGGGCGGCGTGACGGCCGGCGGCGGCGTGATCCACGACCCGGTGGCTGGCGCTGAAGGGTTGGCTGCGGTCCCTGTGTCGTCCTGGTGCAGGCCCTGGACCGACTTTTTGAAGATGTGCATCGACTGGCCGAGCGACTGAGCCGCTCCCGGCAGCCGTCTGGCCCCGAAGAGCACCACGAGCACGATCAGCAGAATGACAATGTGCCACGGTGCAAGTGCATCGCCCATCTCAGTCCCCATTCAGCGGAGCCCGCGCTCCTCGCTTGACGAGTCTACACGCGGGCTCTATCTAAATGCCTGAACGTGTCCAGCCGGCAGCAGGCTGCTGACCACGGCGTTAACTCGACACTTCGGTCGGACGGCCGCGGGATCTTGCTCACGCATAGTGACTGAGTGCGGCCGTGGCGTCAGCGATCACCTGCTCGGCGAGCTCCGGCGGCGATACCAGCCGCCCATCCTCGCCGAGGCGCAGGGCGAGCCGGCGCACCCACTGGGTATCCGGCGTCCGCAGCTGCACCCGGAGCCGCCCGTCGGCCAGCTCCTCCACCTGATCGGTCGGCCAGTACTCGGCCACCCAGCGGCCAGCGGCAGCCAACTCGAACACGACCAGGACGTCGGTCGGCGAGGGCCGGAACAGGCCGTGGTCCACATCGACCTGCGCCGCGCCTGCCGGGACCTCGCTGGCGACATCCAGGACCTCGATGGCAAGGATGCGGTCCAGCCGGAACAGCCGGACATCCTGCGCGCTGCGGCACCAGCCCTCCAGGTAGCTGTGCCCCTCGACGAGCAGGAGCCGCATCGGGTCCACGTCCCGCTCAGTCGCCTCGTCCCGGCCGGGCACGTAATACGCAATGTGCAAGCGCCTGCCCCCGCTGAGCGCCTCGGCCACCTCGGCGGCGGCTGCCTGGGCGGTGATGTCGTCGACCTGGACGGCCACCTGGGCGCTCGGCCCGGCGGCGGCTCCGGCCGCCAGTTCCAGCTTGGCGATCGTCCGGCTCAGCGCCGACCCGGCCCCGACGCTCGGCAGGTCGGCCAGCATCCGCAGCGCGATGAGCAGGGCGCACGCCTCATCGACGCCAAGGCGCAGCGGCCGGTCGATGGCCTCCGCCTCGCTGACGACGATCTCGCCGCCCTCGTACGACAGGTCGATCGGGCAGTACGGATCGGGTGAGCGCAGCTCGATGCACCACAGCAGGTTGAGGTCGTCCACCAGCTCGCGCTCGCTGATGCCGAAGGCCGCGGCGGTATCTTCCATGCCGACGACGTTCCGGCTCACGACGTACGGCACGAGGGCCAGTAGCCGCTGGAGCCGCTCGGTCGCCGTCGCGGTGCTGGCCTTGACCGGGCCGTCCTTGACCGGGCTGGCCTTAACCGGGCCGTCTTTGACCGGGCTCGTCACGCCAGCACCCCCTTCAGCCGCCCGATCACTGCGTCTCGCAGGTCGGTCGGCTCGATGACTACGACGTCCGCACCGAAGGACGCGACGTGCTCGCTCCACCATCCGGTGTCGGAGTAGTTGAGCTCGACCCGGTCCCAGCCCGGCACCTCGTCGGGCTCCTCGCGCAGCGCGTGCCGGCGCAGGCCGTAGCCGGCACCAGACCGGATCCGAAGCAGGCAACTGCGCGGCGCTGATGCTTCGCTGTCCCAGTCCCGCACCGCCCCCCGCACGTCCGTGCCGGGCGGTACGGTGACCGATCCGGCCGGCCCGGTGAAGTCCACCGTGCCCTCAATCCGGCTGAGCCGGAACACGCGCTCTGCCTGCCGGTCGGTGTCCTGGCCGACCACGTACCAGCGGCCGCGCCGGTTGACCACGCCCCACGGCTCCAGGTTGCGGCGCAGGGTGGTGCTGCGGCCTGCGCCTCGGTACCCGAACGCCACCGGGCGCCGGTCGCGCACCGCCTCCCACAGCGGCCCGAACGCGGCCTCGGGTGTCTGCACTCGCGGCTCGATCCCTGGCTGAGTCAGGTCCTCCGCGTCGATCCCGGCCGCTCGCAGCTTCAGCAGTGCGCCTTCTGCGGCGCCGGCCAGCTCGGCCTGCCGCCAGACCCTGGCCGCCAGGCCCAGCACGGCGACCTCGTCCGGCTCCAGCCTGATGTCGGGCAGCTCATAGGCCTGCCGCGAGATCCGGTAGCCCGACTCCTCGTCGCCAGGCGCGTTCGTGCCGGTCTCCAGCGGGATGCCGAGCTCACGCAGCTCGTCCTTGTCGCGCTCGAACATGCGCTTAAAGGCGTCGAAGGAGTCCGGATAGCCCGGCACCGCGGCCCTGATCTGGGTGGCCGTCAGGTACCGGCGGGCGGACAGCAAGCAGACCACAAGGCTCAGCAACCGCTCAGTCTTCCGCCTGGACATCGTCATCCCTTCCCGCCACCGACGCTACCCTGCCGGAGTGATCAGGTGGCGTAGTGGCGAAGTTTCCGCGGTCGGCCGATCGTGGCGAGGCGCGCTCGAACTTCGAGTGCAAGTCGGCGGGGGCACGATCCCGGCGCTGGCCTATCCCCAGCTAACCGGCGCCCCGCAAGCTGGCGACCGGGTGCTGCTCAACACCACGGCGCTCGACCTTGGCCTCGGCACCGGCGGATACGCCCTGGTCGTGGCCATCCCGGATCGGCTGCCAGCCGACCCTACCGGTCCAGGCCACCTGATCAAGGCCCGCTACACCCCGCTCCAGGCGTCCGTGCGCGGCGCGGACGAGCAGGGCTCGCAGTATCACGAGCTGCTCAGGGACGCCGACGACCTGGCTGGCCTGCCAGTGGTAGTCGCCGACCTGCACTCGGCGCTCCCAGCGATCCTGGCCGGCTATCTGGCCGCCCGGCCCAGCGGCACTCCGGAAGGACCGCCGCCGCGGATCGCCTACGTGATGCTCGACGGCGGCGCGCTGCCTGCCTGGTTCTCCCGGTCCGCCGCTGCCCTGACCGAGGCCGGCTGGCTGGCTGGCACCGTGACCGTCGGCCAGGCTTTCGGCGGCGACCTGGAGGCAGTCAGCCTCCACAGCGGGCTGCTCGCCGCGAAACACGTCCTGGAGGCCGAGCTGGCTGTGGTCGCCCAGGGGCCTGGCAACCTCGGCACCGGCACCCGCTGGGGCTTCTCCGGCGTGGCCGCCGGGGAGGCCGTCAACGCTGCGGCGGTGCTCGGCGGCCGACCCGTCGGGTCGCTGCGGATCAGCGCGGCGGATCAGCGGCCGCGCCATCGCGGCATCTCCCATCACAGCCTGACCTGCTACGGCCGGGTGGCGCTGGCCAGGGCTGACATCGTGGTACCCGAGCTGCCAGGGGAATTCGGCGCACAGGTACTGGCGGCCGCTCAGCCGCTGGCCGCCCGGCACAACCTGGTGCAGGTCAGCGTGGCGGGGCTGGCTGAGATCCTGCGCGACAGCCCGGTGCAGCTGTCCACCATGGGCCGCGGCCTGGACGAGGACCTGGCGTACTTCCTGGCCGCCGCCGGTGCAGGCCGGCACGCCGCCGCGCTTCGCGCCGGGCCCGAGTACGACCTGGAGCGGTCCTGCGTGCGGGTGGTGCTGCGCGACCGGGCCGGCCGGATCCTGCTGTTCCGCGCAGAGCTGGCGTCCCGGACAGCCGGACACTGGTGGGAGCTACCCGGCGGCGGGATCGAGCCGGGCGAGAGCTACCAGCAGGCCGCGGTCAGGGAGCTCCGCGAGGAGACTGGCCTGGACATCAGCCTGGCAGCGGTCGGCCCGCCGCGCTGGCGGCGGACTGCCACGTGGACGGCACGCGGGATCCGGCGGCTGCAGCACGAGGTGGTCGTCGCTGTCCAGCTCGACGCCGACGCGCCCACCATTGCGAGCAGCGGGCAGACAGCTGAAGAGCTCGAGGAATACGTCGACGCGCGCTGGTGGGACGTCGCCGAGCTAGTAGCGAGCACCGAGCGCTTCTACCCCGGCCGGCTGCCCGAGCTGCTACCCGCGTTCCTGGCAGGCGCCGACCTGACCGAGCCATTCGAGCACTGGAACTAGGCGAGCCGCTACCGATCTAGGCCAGCGCCCGGTCCGGCTAGCTGCCGGCCGGTGCCGAGCCGAGGACGTCCATCACGAATACCAGGGTGTCGGTCTTGTTGATGCCCGCGCTCGCCTGGCCGCCGGCCGGCCCGTAGCCAAGCGCCGGCGGGACGACGACCAGGACCCGGCTGCCGACGGGCACGCCCTCAAGCCCGGTGCTGAGGCCCGCTAGCACCTGCGACCCGCCCACCTGGAAGCTGAGGAGCTGCCCGGCTGGCGCCTGCGACGACGGCCAGGAGGAACCGAACACGCTGCCAGTCCGCCAGTTGACGCCGACGTACTGCGTGACCGCGGTGTCGCCCTTGGCGAGCTTCGGCCCGGTGCCCTTGATCAGCGTGGTGACGGACAGGCTCGACGACGGCGAGTTCTTCGGGATCGTGACGACCGGCGCCTGGCCGGACTTGGCGGTCACGGTCGGCAGGGTCCCGCCGCCGCTCGAGACCTGCGTGCCGGTGGCCGACTGAGTCGGGGAGTACTGCTGGAGCAGGTCGATGACCCAGACGAGGGTGTCAGTGCCAGTGATCTGGAGTTGCGACTGGCCGGCCGTGCCGTAGCCGTACTTGGGCGGCAGGACGGCCACGATCCGGCTGCCTACGCGCGCGCCCTTGAGCGCCGTGGTGAGACCTGGCAGGCCGAGCTGAGCGGGGATCACCTGCGGCCCGCTGCCGAACGTGGACTCCACCAGGGAGTGCTTGGTACCGCTCCACTTGTAGATGGCGACGTTGGCCAGGGCGCTGTTGCCGCTCGCCAGTACCGCGCCAGTGCCCTTGACGGGGGTGCTGGTGACCAGGTTCGCGGTGGCCTTCTGCGCCGGGATCGTGACGGTCGGCGTCTTGTCGAAGGTACCGGACACCGTGACTGCGGCATTGGCGCTGGCAGGCGAGCTGGACGAGCTACAGCCGGCCAGGACTGCGCAGGCAGCGAGCGGGACCAGCAGGGCGGCGGCGAAGCGGCGCATGTGTTTCCTCAGCGTTGATGTCAGGTGCGTCGTGTCAAGACCGAGTCAGCCTACCGCTACCAATCGACTGCACTGGGTTAGTAAAAGCTGCAGAGTGACTGAAAGCCCAGGGTGACTGAAAGCCCAGGGTGACTGAAAGCGCAGTGTCACCGAAGCGCAGTGGGACCAAGTCCTCGGGGCGAGCAGGCTGGCACGCCGCAGCATAGCCGCACCCGCCGGCCGCAGTTCCCACCGACCGGCGCCTGGCGCAGGCCAGCAACGCACAGTATTCACTCGACTACGCCGTGCATACGTCGGCTACGCCGTGCTTACCTCGGCTACGCCGTGCTGTCCATCGGCTACATGCCGGCGATGAGCTTCTCCACCCGCTCATCGACGGAGCGGAACGGGTCCTTGCACAGCACTGTGCGCTGCGCCTGGTCGTTGAGCTTCAGATGGACCCAGTCGACGGTGAAGTCGCGGCGCCGTTCCTGCGCCCGGCGGATGAATTCGCCGCGCAGCCGCGCCCGGGTTGTCTGCGGCGGGATCGACTTGGCCGCGAAGATGTCGAGATCCCGGCACACCCGCTCGACCGCGCCGCGCTTTTGCAGCAGGTAGTACAGGCCGCGGCCCCGATGCACGTCGTGGTAGGCGAGGTCCAGCTGGGCGACCCGCGGCGAGGCGAGCGGCAGGTCATGCTTGGCCCGGTACCGCTCGATCAGCTGGAGCTTGGTCACCCAGTCGATCTCGCGCGCGACGAGGCCGAGGTCCCCTGTCTCCACCGCGCGCAGAGTGCGCTCCCACAGTTCGAGCACCCGCGCGGTGATCGCGTCCGCGCCCTTGCGCGCGGTGAAGTCCATCGCCTTGGCTAGGTACTCCTGCTGGATATCTAGCGCGCTGACTTCGCGGCCGTTGGCCAGCCGGACCCGGCGCCGCCCGGTCATGTCATGGCTGACGTCCCTGATGGCCCGGATGGGGTTCTCCAGGGTGAGGTCGCGCATGACGATCCCGGCCTCCACCATGCGCAGCACGAGGTCGGTCGCCCCGACCTTGAGCAGCATGGTGGTCTCGCTCATGTTCGAGTCACCCACGATCACGTGCAGCCGCCGGAAGCGCTCGGCGTCGGCGTGCGGCTCATCGCGGGTATTGATGATCGGCCGGGACCTGGTCGTCGCGGACGACACACCCTCCCAGATGTGCTCGGCCCGCTGACTGACGCAGTACACGGCGCCACGCGGGGTCTGGAGCACCTTGCCAGCCCCGCAGATGATCTGCCGGGTCACCAGGAACGGGATTAGCACGTCGGCCAGCCGGCCGAACTCGCCGTGGCGGCCGACAAGGTAGTTCTCGTGGCAGCCGTAGGAGTTGCCGGCCGAGTCGGTGTTGTTCTTGAACAGGTAGATGTCCCCGGCGATGCCTTCCTCGCGCAGCCGGGTGTCGGCGTCCACGAGCAGGCCTTCCAGGATGCGCTCGCCCGCCTTGTCGTGGGTGACGAGGTCGATCAGGCTGTCGCACTCCGGCGTCGCGTACTCGGGATGGCTACCCACGTCCAGGTACAGCCGGGCGCCGTTGCGCAGGAAGACATTGCTGCTGCGGCCCCACGAGACCACCCGGCGGAACAGGTACCTTGCCACTTCGTCCGGCGACAAGCGCCGCTGCCCGCGGAACGTGCAGGTGACGCCGTACTCGTTCTCCAGCCCGAAGATTCGCCTGTCCATTCGGTCCCAGCTACCAGTCCACGGCGATGTACTTGGTCTCGGTGTACTCCAGCAGACCTTCGTGCGCGCCCTCGCGACCCAGGCCAGACTGCTTCACTCCGCCGAACGGCGCGGCCGGGTCGGAGACGACGCCGCGGTTGATGCCGACCATGCCCGCCTCCAGCGCCTCCGCGATCCGCAGCGCGCGCCTCAGGTCGCCGCTGTACAGGTACGACACCAGCCCGTACTCGGTGTTGTTCGCCAGCGCGATCGCCTCGTCCTCGTCGGAGAACCTGACGATGGGTGCGACCGGTCCGAAAATCTCCTCGCTGAGGATGCCGGCCCCGGCCGGGACGCTGTCGAGCACGGTCGGCTCGTAGTAATACCCGATCCGGTCCGGGGCGTGTCCGCCGGTTAGTACCTTGGCCCCGTCGCCGGTAGCCGACTCGACCAGCTCGGCGACCTTAGTCCGCGTGTCGGCGTTCACCAGCGGCCCGAGATCGACGCCGTCCTGCAGGCCGGGGCCGACGCTGAGCGCCGCGAGCTTAGCCGCGAGCTTGGCCGCGAACTCGGTGGCCACCTGCTCGTGCACGTAGAAGCGGTTGGCCGCGGTGCACGCCTCACCGCCGTTGCGCATCTTGGCGAGGAACGCACCCTCCACGGCCGCGTCCACATCCGCATCCTCAAAGACCAGGAACGGGGCGTTGCCGCCGAGCTCCATCGAACAGTTGATCACGTAGTCGGCCGCCTGCTTGAGCAGCATCCGGCCCACCTCGGTCGACCCGGTGAAGGAGAGCTTGCGAACGCGCGGGTCAGCCAGGACCGCGTCGGTCAGCGGGCCGGGCTTGCGGGTGGGCAGCACGTTGACCACCCCGTCCGGCACGCCCGCCTCGGCGAGCAGGCCGGCCACCGCGAGCGCGGTCAGTGGCGTCTCCTTGGCCGGCTTGAGCACGACGGTGCAGCCGGCCGCCAGCGCCGGGCCGATCTTCCTGGTCGCCATCGCGGCCGGGAAGTTCCACGGCGTGATCATGAAGCTGACGCCGACAGGCTGGCGCTGCACCATGATCCGGTTGGCGCCAGAGGGCGCCACGGACAGGTGCCCGTCTATCCTGACGGCTTCCTCGGAGTACCAGCGGAAGAACTCGGCCGCATACAGGATCTCGCCGCGCGCGTCCCGCAGCGCCTTGCCGTTCTCCAGCACCATCAGCCGGGCCAGCTGCTCGGACCGCTGTGTCATCAGCTCGAAGGCCCGGCGCAGGCACTCGCCGCGCTGCCGCGGCGGCGTTGCGGCCCAGCCGGGCAGCGCTGCGGCCGCCGCATCCACGGCCGCCAGCCCGTCCTCCGGGCTAGCGTCGGCCACCTCGGTGATCGCGTCCTCGGTGGCCGGATTGATCACGGCCAGCGTCCCGGCGCGTCCGGATGACCACTGGCCACCGATGAGCAGGCCAGTCGGCGTGTCGATGCCAGTGATGTCCGCCAGGCCTGCTGTCACGCTGTCGGCTGCCACGCTGTCCTCCTGCCACGATGCGAGGACCGCCACCGCGCAGCCCTCAGCACGAGCCTACGCGCCGGTTGCATCGCCGCCGCCAGCTGAGCCATCGGCCGCTGAGCTGTCGGTACCTGAGCTGTCGGTACCTGGGCTGTCGGCAGGTGGCCCGTCAGCGGTCGCGGCGCCGTTGACCGCCGCACTCGCGCTAGCCGACACGGGCCTTGCCTCGGCGAGCAGCGCATCGAGGCGAGCGCCGGTCAGCCGACGGAATGCCCGATGTGGACGGTTACGCTCCAGCAGCGCGACCTCCAGCTGGTTGGCGGTGACTGGCTCGGCGCTGCCGTCACCCTGGCCAGCTAGCGCGGCGATCGCCAGCCCCATCGCCTCGGTCAGCGACATGGACTGCGAGTACCGCTCCTTGAGCACGGCCGCGACCTTGTCGGCCTGGCCGCCGACAACCACGAAGTCATGCTCGTCGGCGACCGAGCCCTCGAAGGTGATCCGGTAGATCTCGTCCTCGGCGGCGGTCTGCCCGACCTCGGCGACGACGATCTCCACCTCGTATGGCTTCGGACTGTCGGTGAACAGCGCGCCGAGCAGCTGCCCGTACCAGTCGGCCAGGCCGCGCGCGGTCACGTCGCGCCGGTCGTACTGGAAGCCGGTCATGTCCGCGTAGCGGACGCCAGCCTTGCGCAGGCTCTCGAACTCGTTGTAGCGGCCGACCGCGGCGAACGCGATCCGGTCGTACATCTCGCTGAACTTGCGCAGTGCGCGCGACGGGTTCGGCGCGACGAGCAGGATGCCGGCTTCGCACGTCATCACGACGCCGCTGCGGATCTGGGAGATGCGCTTGCGCGCGTAATCCGCCTTGTCCTTCATCACCTGCTCAGGTGAC
>Ga0210383_10006590_pt1 | contig 10117 bp, 7 predicted proteins | sample IncBWC14OmetaG_FD_160072 | JGI IMG/M metagenome (GOLD analysis project Ga0210383, IMG submission 160072) | Forest soil microbial communities from Barre Woods Harvard Forest LTER site, Petersham, Massachusetts, United States - Inc-BW-C-14-O ...
CGGATCTGTTGACACTGGCCGTCGCTGAGCACGGCGATGTTGGGCAACAGCAGCGCGCGATACCGGCTGAGACGTTCGGGCGTTAGGCGGTCTTCGTGTACGAAGTCGAAGGCAAAGCGGCCGCTCAACAACATCTCATAGAGGCCATGGGTTGTCTCACGCATATACTCGCGCGAATGCAGCGTGGCGGGACCTTTGTAGAGGAGCTGGGTACTCTGACCCATAATGACGCCAATGTTGGCTATGGAGCGGCGAGTTGTGAGATGCGCATCATGGTTGGCGGCCCAGCGGAAATAGTCGGCCCCCACCTTCTGCCAGCGGCGATCTTCTCCCAGGCCGTCTTCGGAACCGATGAAGTGGTAATAGAGGGCCATGCCGCCGGCGAGCGCCTCGTTCATCCACATCTTCGCTTCGGCCGGATTCTTAGAACTGTTGCGCCACCGCACGACGCCCGTCGAGTATGCGGCGGCGACATTGGCGGAAAACTTGTTGTCGAGCACTGCATTCGAGGCGCGGCTCTGCAGCGTGCATCCCCAGATGGCGGGGTCGTCGTAGGTACGGCCCTGGTTATCGGCCTGGAACCAAACCGCTAGTTTGCCAATCCGGTCCAAATTAGGGCCGGCGTGAACGTTGCCGCCAAGGTTCGCGAAATAAAAGCTGTCAGGTTTTTTTTCTTTGGCGATGGCGTCGTATTTGCTCCAGAGTTCGAAGGTGCGATCATTGAAGACGTGCCAGTAGTCTGCGGTGCCGGTACGCGGCAATCTGCTGCAGATGGCGCAGTAACAGTCCGGCAGGCTGCCAATCGGCGGCCATCCGTTGGTGTAGAAGCAGTCGACATCGTAGAGAGAGTTGACTTCTCGCATGATGGCGGGCACGTAATCGTCCATGTAGGCGGAGAACATGCAGGTCTTGAAAAGTCGCGGTTCTTCGCCGCTGCGCTGCACCGAACCGTCTTTGTAGCGCATGGCCCAGTCCGGATTGGCCTCCATCGCGTCGTCCCAATTGAGGTCGGGGCTCATACGGGCCACCACGCGCATGCCGCGTTTTTTGGCGGCAGCAACACACTCACCGAAGAAGTCTCGCCCATTCAGGAACTTCCCGTGGCGGTGAAACTTCACTTTCGAGGGATAAAACGCGAGGATGCCCGTTACGCTGACGAAGACGATGTCCGCGCGGGCGGAGTGCCAGTAGTTGGCCCACTCCTCGATGTTCATTACCGCGGGGTCGTGCTCAGTCATGTTGCTCTGGCCGACGCGGCGAATCTTCTGTTGCCAGGCCTGGCTGGCCAAGTCAACTGGTGTCAGGCGCTGTGGAAGCGGGATGAGATTCGGCGTGTCCCCGCTCACGGCTGCGGTGGCAACTGTTTCCGCGGAGAGCGCGAACGCAGGCTCGAGCCCGTCGAGCGCGCTGGCCATGGGAAGCGCTGCAGCGGTGGCTTTGAAGAAGGTGCGGCGATTCAACATCGAGATCCCCTTTTTGTTATGGCGGCCGAGGGAGTGTAGTCGCTAGAGGCGACAATGCGCCAGCTTCGTTGCTTGCGGCAGAGAAAGAGAAAGTGTCGCGATGGATGTCCCAACGCAGAAGTGCGCGCGCCACCGGGCAGCTTCGTTCTAACGGGCGACCGGGAAGTAACGTGCGATTCGGGCATGGTGGACAGAAGTGTGCGCGATACACGCCCCGATACACAATAACGTTGTCTACCACGTTCTTCCAGTGACTTGCGGCGCCGTCCGTGCCCTTCGCGCGACCGCCTTTTTCGTGGTAACTTTCGGTTCGCCGATTACCGCCGGCGAACCGGAAAGAATCTACACTTCGATTAGAACGCCATTGCGGGGAAAAATGGACTGAGGCGCTCAGCCTGGAAACCAAGAAAGATAAAAACCATTAGCACGGCCATTCCGGAGAAAAAGACTTGATTGTTAGCGGATTTGGAGACTATCTCGGAATCAGGAATTGGTGGTTTTATTGACCTAAATTGTCGAGCATGACAGCTTAGGCGGGGTTTCGCTTACTATGTTCGCGCGCGATATGTCCCACGGTTTTCGGACGCTCATAAGAAGGCCTGGTTTCACTCTTGTCGTCGTAATCTCGCTCGCGTGCGGCATTGGTGTCAACACGGCGCTCTTCAGTCTAGTGAATCAGCTGCTGCTCCAGTCGCTCCCCGTAAGAGATTCGGAACAGTTAGTTCTGGTGCAAAGAGTGCTTGAGATAGAAGGTGCCCGCCCAAAGCTACTTGGGTTTTCGGCCGATGACCTCGAAGTTGTGGGGCGCAATACGACGGTGTTCTCGAATGTGTTGGGGTTCTCGAACCTCGACCGTCCCGCCGTGAGGATTCAGGGTGTCACCGAGCCTCCGCTCGCCGTCCAGCAGGTTTCCGATGCTTTCTTCCGCACCCTCGGCATGCCCATGCTGATGGGCGCTTCAGAGAGCAATGCTCCCGGCGCGGTGATTAGCTACCGTTTTTGGCAGACTCGTTTCGGTGGCAATGCGAATGTCCTGGGGAGCACCGTGGAGATTAATAGCGATTCCTATTCGATCATCGGAGTCGCCCCAACCCGATTCCTCGGGTTGGAGCTGGAAAACTCGCCGGACATTTGGTTTGAGCCGAAGACGTCTGCCGTTACCTACAACATGGTCGGCAGGCTGAAAACAAATGTCACCGCGGAGCAGGCACGACCAGCTTTAGAGGCTTTGTTCCACCACATAGATCAGCACGAGACAGGCCAAGAACGATTGCAGGTACGACTTTCGCCCGCCGGGAGGGGACTCTCGAGCCTGCGGGGCCAATACCAAGGTCCGCTACTAGCCTTAATGGTCTTGCTCAGTCTGGTCCTGCTGATCATGTGCATTAACATCGGCAGTTTGCTCACGGTGCGGAACAGCGCGCGATCCAGCGAGTTGGCGGTCCGGGTCTGTTTAGGAGCGCGTCGTTCGCGGCTCATTATGCAACTGCTCGTAGAGAACGCAATGCTGGGCAGCGTTGGGAGCGTGCTGGCTGTGCCCGTCGCACGCGGTTGTGTTTCGGGAATCCTGACTATGCTCCCTTCGGCACCGCTCGCGCTAGAGTTCCACGTGGACTGGCGGACGTTGGCGTTCCTTGCCGCGGTCTCGTTATTCTCCACCCTGCTCTTTGCCCTAGCGCCTGCCTGGCGTGCCACAAAGCTCGATGTCGCAGCTCGGCTCAAGGCCGGTTCCGGATCTAGCTTGGGACGCGACGCCCGGACGCTGGCGAGGATCCTAGTCGTTGGGCAGGTTTCGTTATCGGTCCTCCTTCTGGCAGGCGCAGGCCTGTTCGTTCGGACCTTACGAAATTTGGACCGAGTCGATCCTGGCTTCGATTCCGCAAATCTATTGCAGGTTTGGGTGGACACCGAGAGTAGTGGATATCAGGAAGAACAGGTTGGCCAAATCTCCAGATTGTTAATCGACGGACTAACCGCAATTCCGGGCGTGCGATCTGCCAGCGCTACCAGGAATCCCATCATGCGCGGCCCGCTGTCCGCTTGGGGCGACGTAGAGCAAGTGCAGGTAGGAACGCAGTTCTTTGAAACCATGCGCATACCGTTGTTGCAAGGACGCTTCTTCACGGTCGAAGACGAAACTGCGGGTTTCCGCAGCGTCCCGATACCTGGCGGCGGAATGGTGGACCTTCCTGTAGTCGTCGTGATCAGCGAATCTCTCGCGAAACAACTGTTTCCTGGAGGCCATGCGGTTGGCCACCCTCTGCCTGACCCATTGAGCCAACACCCGCTGATCGTCGGAGTGGTCAAGGACGCGAGGTTCTCAGGTCTTCGAGACCTTCGCCCGACCGTCTATGTTCCTCAACCAAAAAATCCCGATCGATTTAACGCCATCGAGATCCGAACCGCAGGGGACCCGTCGACAATGGCGCGCGAAGTCCAGGAAGAAGTGCGGCGCGTCAATCCCCGGCTGCTACTAGGCGTCAACACCGTGCGAGAGGAAATCGATAGGTCCATCATGCGAGAGCGGATGGCAGCCGCGATCAGCGCATTCTTCAGCACGCTGGCCCTCGCTCTAGCTTGTGTAGGATTGTTCGGCCTCGCCGCGTATAGCGTGGCCCAGCGGACTAACGAACTGGGCATCCGCGTCGCCATCGGGGCACGCCGGTGGGATGTGATTCGCGAAGCTCTAGGGGAGACACTGTTGTTATTCTGCGTAGGGTTGGTCGTCGGTGTAGTGATCGCTATAGGGGGGACGCGGCTTGCTGCGGGAGCTATATCTGAATTGCTCTTTGGTTTGACAGCGACGGACTCACTAAACATCGCCGTCGCAGCGCTGATCATGATCGGCACGGCAATCCTGGCTTGCCTGATTCCTGCGCATCGCGCAGCGACGGTCGATCCATTGGCGGCGATCCGCTACGAATGAGCGATAACCGAAGAATGAAGACGGACAAGCTTTGGCGCACTTACGGCTGCGAAGCGACCTAGATCATTGCGTGATCATTGGGGACCGTTTTGAGATCCTCCTGGCCATGAATGGCAAGGATTCCTACGGTGGAGCCATGACAGTTTCGCATGGTCGCTTCGGCGGGTTCCTGCTTCACAGATCAGCCTAACAGCGCCGCATCTCGAGAGGCTTCACAGTGGGCCTGGCCCGGCCCTAGGTCCACGCACCCTCGTCGCTGGCGATATCGTGGCCAATGAACCCGTAGCTAGCGGGGACGCGGGCGGAGGGGCGGGCGGGCAGTTAGGGACCGCGGGCGCATGCGGAAGCGCGGGCTTAGCGGCGGGGGAACGTTGCGGAGGAAATCGCCGCAGCAGGGGCAGCGACCGTCGTCGGCGATGGGGCCGGTGGCGTCGGCGCGGAGCCAGTGGCCGCGTAGGTCGCACAAGGGATTGATGCATTGCACGGTGAAACCGGGCAGATATTGCATGCGGACTCCCTCAGTGGCCAGCCAGCTCTGCGGCGACACGGTGCGGCTCGTGTGGCCGAAGCTCCCATGGGCGGCCCGGGCAGAATCGTTGGTGTGAATTTTGCCGTCACACTGCTGTGGTGTCAAGAGAAATGAATACCACAGATGGTGGTGGGGTTGCGGCGATTCGTGAGTGGCGCGAAAAGGGCACAGACCTATAGATTAGGTAACAGACTCTTGAAGAAAGCGTTCCTCAAAGGTGCCGAGGCGAGACAATGCTGAGCCCGAGATGGGTTTAGAGTTTATTGCTCCCGGGCAGACCGGACGTCAGGCTGCGGAAGTCTTAGATCTGTGGCGGAGCTATTGGCGCTGGCGGAGTCGCGCTACCTGACGACGCTTGGAGAGCCGCAAGTTGCGTTTTCAGAGCGTCGAGCGCCTGCTGTTTGTCGGTGATTTGCGCGAGCATGGCGTCGAGCTTGGCCTTTCCAGGCAGGTCGTGGGAGTGATCGGGATTGGATAAGTAGGTGTCTTGTTGCAACGCGAGTTCGCGCTGGAGAAGGTCGAGATCCTTTAGCGCGTCGGCAACCTGCTGCTTCAGCGTGGCCAGTTCGGCGGACTCCTTTGCCTTTTGGTCTGCATCCCCGGCATTTGCGGCGGGGGCCGGTTGCCCGGCCGGAGCTGCAGCTGCGCTAGCATCGGGTGCGTCGGAAGAATCCGCAGCAGGTTGGGCGGCAGGCGCTCGAGGAGGTGCCGGAGCTGCTTCGGAAGATTGCGCGGGAACGGGCGCGTTGGCGGCCTGTGCCGCAGGAGCGGCTGGCTTCAGAGTGTCGTCCGTAATAACCGGAGCTGGCTGCTTAGCCGCAGCTTTCTTTTGCTCGCGAGCGCGACGGGCGGCATCGGCCACGGACTCAGCGGGTGAGTCTTGCGATTGGGCGAGCGTTGTCAAAGGAAGGACGGCAGCGGCAAGGATGGCGGCAATGGCCAAGCGCAAACAGACGCATCGTGGCATGTTTTATACCTCTTGGGCTATGGGCAGGCTCAACCTCAAGCATACCTCCTCGCTTGGCTGCCGACAATTCCCGGGGTTTCAGGTGATGCGAATGTGGCAACTCGCAGTGGGAATTACAAACAGTCGCGGCATGAGTGCGGGACGCTTCCGAGTCAGTGCTTTGTAGCAGTCTCAGTCCACGTCTGGGACCGCGCGAAGCAAGGCCGCCGCTTCAGGCGTTCGAGCTACATCGCGGAAAGAAAAGTGGGTTTCGAGGTTTTTCACTTGTTGCCCGTTGATTTCCGCGTAGGGGTAGATGAAATAGTTAAGCGGGTCGCCTTTTTGATCGGAAGAGAGGCGGATGTCGCGGCCGTAGGTAAAGAAAACGCGGTTCACGTCGTGGGCTCCGAAGAAATAATCGTGCTTGGCGGGGTTTTTCCAGGCTTCCGAGGCGTCTACGGGAACCCATCCAATGCCGTTGAGATAAAACTCGGCCCAGGAGTGGTAGCCGGCGATGTCCCCTTCGGTTTGGCCTTCGGGCAGTGAGAAACCCATTTCGAAGCGCGCGGGAATGCCGGAGGAGCGCATCATGCCGATGAACAGAGAATGGAAGTCCGTGCAGTTGCCGCGCTTGGCGGTCGAAGCCCAGACAGCGTCGCCGCGGCCCCAGCCATCGCCGGTCTTGTCGTAGCGCATGGTGGAGACGACGTAGTCGTAAATGTGGCGCGCTTTTTCGATTGGCGTGGTGTCGCCGGCGGTGTGCTGCTTGGCGAGTTCGGCGATGGTGCCGTTCAGGGGAACGAGTTCGTCGGGTTCGAGATAGCGATGAAGCAGAGGGCCGGCCGGGGCGCTAACCGAGGCATCCTTCAGTACGCCATCTAAAGCGACCTTGTGCTCGCGGCGCGTTGCCGTGAAGCGCAGAATAACGTCAAAACCGGTTGCGTATTGTTTGGCCGTGGGCTTAAACATGGCAAATCTGTTTTTGTATTCGGAGTCGCGACCTTCGGAGTACGCAGCGGGGCTGTCGAAGTGCAATATGCTCACGTCCTGATAGCCGTCGGCTTGCGGCAGCGGAATCCACAGCCGCACCGGGCCGCCCGGGTGTTCCGTCGCCGGGAAATGAACTTGATAGGTGAATTCGAAGGCGCGCGAGGCCCTGGTCGGGGCGGAATCGGCACATACCGCAGGCCAATGGCCGGCAACGTAGACGGCGTAGATTGCGGCGGCCAGGATGGTGGCCAGTGAAAGAAGCCGACGGGTCATTAATGACTCCTGCCAAGGAAGGGGGCTACGCGATTATACTCGTTTGGGTGATGAAGCGAAAACGGCCGCAAAAAGACTGGCGATGGGAAGGAATGTGAGCATGCGCGGGCTCGGAGTGTTGCTGCTGGCGGCAAATGGCTTGATAGCCTGTCTGCCGATCGCTTCGCATGCCCAGGAGCAGGGCGCGCCGGTTGGCGTTCGGCCGTCCCCTTCAAGAGACCAGGAAAAAACTGCGCCTCGAAAAGCGCATCGGTTCTGGGATCGGGAAAACGACTGGCTGTTCGCGGGAGTCGGAGCGTCGCGGACTCTCGATTATTTTTCGACCTTGAACATGCGGCGGCGCGGGCGGCAGGAGATTTTTCTGACGAATGATGCCGTCGATAATCATGCGGCGTTCGCGGCGATCGAAGCGTCGGCGACCGGCGTCTCCATCGGGGCGGCGTATTTGTTTCATCGGTGCGGACATCACAAACTGGAGCGATGGACGTCGATCGTGCACCTTGGGTTGGCTACCACGGGTTCTGTCCGAAATTATTGTCTGAAGACGGCACACTTTGCCGCAACTCCCGGCTCGCCTTAGCGGGCCGCGGCGCTTGGCCAAAGCCAGTTCGGCCTAGATCAGCAATCCCAGTCCCAGGACATCCAGTCCCCTTGCGCGCTGGCGCTTCGTGCGGCATACTCGCGCCCCGTGCGGCCTTGGTCGGTAGCGCACTGTGGCTCGGTTGGGTGGTTTGCGAGGAGGTCTGGATGGAGCGGTGTGTCTGTTTTCACCGTTTCGGGGTCCTGCTTTGTCTGAGCTCGTTTCTCTCCACGGGGGTTTACGGAGGCACGCGGGCCGCAGTCCCAACGAACGAGCGGCCTTTTGCCGCGCAGGCCGTGCCGGCGCCTTCGGCTACTAGGGAAACGCGATCCGCCCCGCCTGCGGCACAGCAGCCACCAAAGAGCGGGGAATATGTGCTCTCCTCTGACCGCTATGAAAAGGCGGTCACCTATTCGCGCGCAGCCTACACCATGTATTTCGTTTCGGTGGGCCTCAACATCCTGGCGCTCGTGATTCTTTTGCGGCTAGGGATTGCCGCGAAGTTTCGGGATTGGGCCGAGAGCGTCAACGATAAGAGGTGGATACAGGCGATGATTTTCGTCCCGCTGCTGGTTTTGACAGTGAATGTCGTTGCCCTGCCGCTTCGATTGTATGGACATGTGCTCTCGCTGCGCTATGAAATGTCGGTAGAAAGATGGGGCTCCTGGCTCCTGGATTGGACCAAGGAGCAGTTGCTGATGGTGGGATTTGCGTTGATCTTCGCGCTGATGCTGTCCGCGATCATGCGTCGGAGCCCGCGGCGCTGGTGGCTGTATTTATGGCTTGCTGCGCTGCCTGTCGTGCTTTTCTTTGTCTTCATCAGCCCTTGGCTTGTCGATCCGCTTTTCAATAAGTTCGCGCCCTTGCAAGCGGAACACCGGGAGCTTGTCGCGGCCATTGAAAACCTGACCAGACATGCGGGTGTACCGATTCCCGCGGAGCGCATGTTCCTGATGCGAGCCAGCGAAAAAACCAACGAAGTCAATGCCTATGTGACCGGATTGGGAGCCTCGAAGCGCGTGGTGATTTGGGACACCACGATTCAGAAGGCTACCGCCAACGAAACGCTCTTCATTGTGGGGCATGAGCTGGGACACTATGTTCTGGGGCACATTTGGAAAGGATTTTTGTTTGCTGCGGCACTGATGTTATTTGGGTTTTACGCGTTGTTTCGCGCGTTGCACTGGACTCTGGGCCGCTGGAGCGGGATTTGGAGAATCTACGGCCCCGAAGATTGGGCCTCCTTCGTTGTGTTGCTGCTGCTGGTAGAGATGGGAATGTTTCTTGCGGCGCCGGTGGAGAACGGTTTCTCGCGGATCGAGGAGCATGCCGCCGATGTCTATGGCCTGGAGGTTACGCACGGGATTATTCCCGATTCCTCGGAGGTCGCTGCGCAATCCTTCCAGGTATTGGGAGAAGTTGACCTGGCAGATCCAAATCCGCCGGAATTTATTACCTTCTGGCTGTATTCGCATCCACCGCTAGGCGAGCGGCTGGTTTTCGCGCACAGCTACGATCCGTGGTCGAAGGGCGAAGCGCCCAAATACGTAAAGTAGTCCTGCGCGATTTGTCGCCGACGGGTTGTCCTTGCTACCGGCGGCCCGCGGAATGGCGGCGGGAAAAGGCTCGGACTTTGTGGCGATTGCCGCAACGGGACATGGAGCACCAGCGGCGGCGGCGCGTGCGTGAGGTATCATAGAAAAGCAGCCCGCACTCCGGGTTCGAGCAGACGCGCAGGCGGACACTGGCGCCTTCTGCGATCAGCTCCGCTGCCGAACGAGCCATGGCCGCGAGAAGCCAGTCCAGGCCACCTTCGCGGGCGACGAATTCCAAGCCCCATTTGCCGTTCCGCGGGAGGATCTCGTCGTGGCCTTCGGTGACGCGCAAAACGTCATTGATCGGCTCGACCCAATCGCGCAACAGGGTTTCTTTCTGAAGAATCGCGCGGAAGGCCAGATGTAGGGAAGCGTGTAGCCTTTGTGCTTTGCCGAGCAGTGTCCCGGCGCTTTGCGGGTCATTTTGCGGGAGTGCCAGGAGCTGGGCACTGCGCTCTGAGGAAATGATCTTTGTAACCAGAAGAAAATGGAGGAGTTCTTCCCAGGAGAAGTCGGAAGAAGTGCCGAGTTCGTTTACGAAATCGAGGCAAAGCCTGCCACCGATGAGATCCAGGGAAGAGTGGGGCACGGGGGCTCACCTCCGTAAACCGGTTAGTAGCGGATTTCGGAAAAACAGTGGCGCAATAACCGGTTAAATGTAACAGTACGGTTACACTTTGTCACGCCAGTTTTTTGCCGCGGCGAAGATTCCTTGCACGCTCTCCGGCATCAGATGGCCTGGGGAGCTGGTTCTTATGAGATGGATGGCTACCGTTGGTGCGGTATTGCTAGCGGGGTTCTCGGTTTGGGGATTG
>Ga0210383_10006591_pt1 | contig 10117 bp, 4 predicted proteins | sample IncBWC14OmetaG_FD_160072 | JGI IMG/M metagenome (GOLD analysis project Ga0210383, IMG submission 160072) | Forest soil microbial communities from Barre Woods Harvard Forest LTER site, Petersham, Massachusetts, United States - Inc-BW-C-14-O ...
CTCGTGAAAAGTACAGGGTTCCGAGCAAATAACGCGCGGTCGCATCCTGCGCATTGAGACGAGCAGCGGTCCGCAAAACTTCCAGATCTTCTGGGCGGCTGGGAAATACATAATTCGTTGGAAGGTGCGCGGCAGCATTGAAATCTGCCGAGGAGGATTGGCCGAGTTTCTCGCGACAATATGCGCGGAAGTAGGCGACCATTGGATGTTGGCCCGGAGCGAGCATCCCGGGTTCAGTTTCATCGGGTACCGCCGGGGGATAATTACGTGATAAAACATCAAGTGCCCGAGAATACATGCCGAGACGCATGTATTCAGATGCGACATTCAATACCCGCTCAGCGTCATTACCAAGGTGTTGAAGATCAGGCTTGCCGATTTGCTCCAGCAGAAAATAATGCTGCGGAAATCGCGCTAGCCATTCGTTAGCAAGGCTCTGAGCTTCTTCCTTCTGTCCCTCAGCCTCCAGGACCGCAGACAACTCTTCGGCAGCGCGCGGATCATCCGGAGCAGCGCGTGTTGCCGATCGCAAATAATATTCCGCCTGCTGCGGATTTTTCGCGCGGGCTGAAAGTTCGGCCAAACGCACTCCCGCTGCTGCACGAAAAGCCGGCAGTCGCTGGGCAGCTTCATAGGATTCGCGAGCCTCGCGATTCTGTCCCAGGCCTTCGTATGCAATCGCGAGGTAATAGGAGACTTCAGCATCGGTGGGGTCTCGAGCCGCAACCGGCTCCAGAAGGGTTTTGGCTTCTTCGTAGCGCAACAAACTCGCGCATAGGCGTCCCGCAGCTTTGCGCCCTTGCATGCTCTCTGGAAATCGGGCCAAGGCATCGCGATAGGTTTGCAGGGCAACCAAGAGCCCACCGCCGAGTTCCTCTTCGTTTCCCAGTTGGAGCCAGTCGTCTTCCGTGCGATGCTCTCGGTCTGGGATGTTGAAGGAAGGCTGTGGGCCGATTTGTATTTGTTCCGCCGGCGTCCAATCGTATAGGCCCTCGGTTTGCCGCAGAAGCAGAGACCCTTTGCTGTCGCGTAGCTCGAATGTGTATTTCTGTTGCTCCTCAGCCTTTTCGAGCCGATGCGACCAGGTCTGCTGGGGACTCAGGTCAGTCTTCTGTTGAAAGACCTCATGATCCCCGGCCAGGATGCGAAGCGTGGCTTGGGGAACTGCCTGGTTCACGTTCAGTCCGGTAACTATCGCTTGTTGCTGCCGGTCGAGATGGACGATCCCCGTTAGGTTGGCCCTGGAAATTCCGCCAATATCCCGCACTGGCATCCAAAACTCCGAAAATTTGATGGTCTGTCGCGGTTCGAGAAAGGCATAGGTTTCCTGATTACGAAAAAGTCCCGCCTGCACTTCGACGTAGGCGCTGTTGTTGTCCGACAGAGCCGTCCGCCAGTCCAATCCATCCGGATCGGTGCCCCAGGACCAGATCTTCTTCGCAGGAAGTTGCGCATAATCGGCGTAATGGACAACCCCCGTGTTGGTGTGCGGATTCCAAACGCCCATAAAGGGCTCGCGGCTCCCATGCACGAACAGAGAGACAGGGCCGCTCGTTTGATTCTTCACAATGCTCAGGTCGACGCCGTCTTTCTCGATCGGCCAGGACTCGACGTCTCGAAATCCGTGGCTCGCTGTGAATCGCATCGGATACTGAATTCGCGAGTCATCCCAAACTTGTACACCCGCGTTGTTCCACCAATAGAAGCGATGCCGAACGTCGCTGCGATTGTTGAGGGTGACTCTCTCCTCGAGAACGGTGGAATGAGGCTGGAGCACGAGTTCCACGGACCACTGCATTCCGTATACGCGGTCAATATTGCCTACCTGAACGAATGCGCTACCGTCATCCTTTTGACCGAAAGCAAAATCGACAGGAGAAAGACTCACCCAATTGTGGGAAACCGGAAAATTGAACTCGATGCCAAACGCCGCCCAAGCGCCCCGATAAGATATAGCCGCCTTTTTAATGGAGGGATTGGCGTAAAACATGGGCTGGCCGCTGATCTTATCGGTGCAGGTGTAAAGATGGCCTCCGAGGTCGGGCAGCACCGAGCACTTCAAGTACTCATTCTCCAGAAAGAGAGCGCGCCAGGCACGATCGGTTCGTTGGTTGGTCAAATTCGCGCGAAGCGTATAGGGATAATTGAATCGGCCGTTCGCATATTGATCAAACGGCGGATTGGGATCGGGCGCTGCTTCTTCGTAGGTGGGTAGTGTAAGAGTGCCTTGCCAGACCCTGACTTGAGCAGTTGCCTGGCATAAAGGAAGAAGCAGGAGAGCAGGGAGTGATTTTAGGCGCATCGTCTTGGCAAGTGTGCTTGAAGCCCACGCCGCCATTATCTACGCCCAACAACAAGGGTGTCAGATTTATTCCAGGGGAAGAAGCATACTTGGCCGATCCATTTTCTCCCCATCCGCATTGGCGTCGAGTTGCAGGCTGGCGCTCGAAAGACGATTAACAGAAGCCATTTCGCTTCCGAAGAATATTCGCAGAGCGTGCGCGACCTTGTAAAGTTTAGCTATCTTTCTTGAACGGCTGCAGTTAGTTTGCAACCCATTCAGAAACAGGAAAATTCATGCGAAACAGATCCGAACGGTTCTCCAGCCGAACCAGGGCAATACAATTCAGCGTGGCCGCGGTGCTGCTTTTGCTTTGTCTCGCCTCAACTCTCGGGGCACAGGAGACGGAGCCCAACATGCCCATGCGAGCGCACTCTGAAGACGGTGCCGAATTTCGCTGGCTTCACAAAAAGGTATTGGATTCCCGCGTCCTCGATAGTATGGAGGACCTTTCCTCATGGTCGTTCGCAGGCGTTGGCGAGATGACGCTAACCACAGATCGAGCCAGAGACGGAAAGTATTCTCTGCGGATCCGTTCAACCACGAATGTGGCGCGAGCCGGCGGCGATGAAGAATGGGAGGACCTGGTGGCCACGCGGAAGTTCGCGAATGAGGACTGGTCCAGGTTTAACCGTATTTCTCTGTGGGTCTATCCCGACGTGGTCGGCGCTCCCGCGATCTCCTGCACATTGGTGCTGCACAATGACGGCACGCACAAACTGCCCGACAGCTATAACGAGGGCCGCCACGAATCCATCATTCTCAAGAATCATGAGTGGAACCAGATCGTGTGGGAGATCGCCCCTCTCGCACGCGACCGTGTCACGGCCGTCGATTTCGCATACAGCCTCCCCAGGAAGTTGCCCGAGCCGGGCGACCGCACGTCTCTCGACCTCGATCGGCTGGAGTTGCAGACCGTAGTGCCTGATCACGTCGAAGGCTGGGACGTCGCCGCCGGCAAAATCGCCTTCAGCCACAGCGGATACACAGTGGGTGCGCAGAAATCCGCCATAGCCAGCGATCTTTCCGCCCGTCAGTTTTCACTCGTCGATCAACAAACAGGTCAGGTGGTTTTCACAAAGCCGGTCGACGAGTTAAGTACTCCGCTCGGCAAATATCAGACGCTGGACTTTTCCGAATTTCGCCAGCCGGGCACCTATGCGATCAAAGCCGGAGACACGCTGACTCGTCCTTTCCGAATCGGCGATGACGCATGGCGCAGCAGTATCTGGAAAGCAGTCAACTTCATGTACAGTGAGCGCTGTGGAACGGAAATTCCAGGCATCCACAACCGTTGTCACCAGGACATCTACACAACACATGAAGACCACCGAATCGTGGTCAATGGCGGGTATCACGATGCCGGCGACCTGAGTGCCACTGGCCACACGCCCGCAATGGCATATGCCTTGCTAACTCTGGCCGACTCCCTCAGACGTCAGGGCGAAGATCCTGTTCTAACAGCTCGTCTGCTGGAAGAAGCGCGGTGGGGTTTGAACTGGGTTCTGAAAACACGCTTTGGCGATGGCTATCGCAGCACCGGACAACTTGTGAGTTATTGGACTGACGGCATCATGGGAACAGCGGATGATCGCTTCGGAAAAGCCGTCAACGATCCAGAGTGGAATTTCCGGGTGACCGCCGTCGAAGCTTTGGCGGCGCGGGTGTTCAAAGACAGCGACCCAGAGCTGGCAACCCGCAGCCTGGCAACTGCGGAAGAAGATTGGAAGTATGCGGTTGAAGGCCTGAAAACGGCGGCGCCACTTCCCGAAGTGTATGGCGCATCCGACGAATTGGAGAGAATATCGTTCGGAGTAGTGGCATCCGTCGAACTCTACAATGCAACCGGGGAGAAGCGATACGCCGATGAGGCCGTGGCTCTGGGCGATCAAGTGCTGGCGTCGCAGGAACGCGACCTGCAGCCGTGGAGCATTCCCCTGACTGGATATTTCTATACCAGCCCCAAACAGGAAAATCTGTTTCACCGTTTTCATGTCGGTCAAGAACAGGAACCGATCATGGCTCTGATCCGGCTGTGTGAAGCATTGCCGAACCACGACAAATGGATGAAGTGGTACTCGGCAGTTGTCCTGCACTCGCAGTATTATCTAAAGGCCGCTGCAGCCGTCGATGAGCCGTACGGTGTGTTGCCCGCCGCAGTTTATCGCGACAGTGAAGTCCGCCTCATTCCCGAATCCAAAAATTGGACTCCGCTGCGCGCCGCCGATCGTGATGCTTACGTCCAGGAAGTCCACAAGGGAATTCCGCTCGGAGGCGAATACTATCTGCGCAGATTCCCGGTTTGGTTCGATTTTCGAGGCAATTCCAGCGTTCTGTTATCGCAAGCCAAGGCGCTGTCAGCCGCCGGACGGCTGCGAGGTGATCTGGACGCTGAAGATCTGGCTCAGAAACAGGCGCAATGGTTGGTCGGTCGCAATCCTTTCTCTGCCAGCCTGATGTACGGCGAAGGATATGACTGGACGCCGCTCTACAGCGTGCGTTCCGGTCAAATGGTGGGCGCGCTTCCGGTCGGAATCGAAACCAAGGGCATGGACGACGCCCCCTATTGGCCAACACAAATCTGTTGGACCTATAAAGAAGTCTGGACGCAGCCGGTCGGGCAGTGGATATGGTTGATGCAGGATATTGCCGTGGCCGCCACCGTCAGAGGAATAGTTGCCCCGTCTAACCATCAACCGGTAGAGTTCCGTGAACAAGGAAGCGGCCAGGTGGTGACGACGATACCAAGTCCGATTGACGGCGCCTTCAGCCTCCATTTGCCGGAAGGCCGATATGATGTTCGGCAAGGCTCAGTTCATACCAACCTTACGGTCTTACCCGGTGGTTACGACTCGATAGATCTACGCCCGGACCACTTCCTCGATTTCAAAGTCTCCTTTCAGGATTTAGGTCAGAACGAAATTCTGGTGCGAGTGTCTGCTGAAGGGGCAGGTCCGCACGTGTTTTCGATTCGAAGCGATAATCTAGCCGTGCGAGAGCAAGGAGCCCTGAAAGTCGATCTAAGGGCCGGCAAAGTTCAACAGACCCTCTGGCACGCTCACGTTCTCTCCGCAAGTACGCCATGGGTCGCGGTAGTGATACCTGATGATTTGCTGGCTGAACGCCGCGAGGTCACAGGAACGGAAACGCGTCACTGAGCAAGAGAAGCCCGCTATACCCGTCAGAGGTGGGATATCATTTTGAAGCACCGGATTGCGGAAACATCTCGGCAGACGAACCATCTGGACCATTCACCCATCATGCGTTTCTTAACCGGGATACTTGTCGTCGGTCTGGCCGCCTCGGTCGCGCTGACTCACTCTCTGGTCAAATCGAATGCCGCGGCACAAACATCGGGCAATTCGGGGACCATCCGGTTCGAGGACATTGCTGCCAAAGCAGGCTTGCGCTTCACGACTGAAAACTCCCCGACTGCAAATAAGAATCAGATAGAAACCATGGTTGCCGGAGTCGCGCTGCTCGACTATGACGGCGACGGGTGGCAGGATATCTACCTGGTGAATGGCGCGGCCATACCTTCGCTGCAAAAGGAATCTCCGGCCTACTGGAACCGTCTATATCGAAATAATCACGATGGCACATTTACCGACGTCACCGAGCATGCCGGTGTCGCCGGCGCGGGCTACGGAATGGGCGTTGCTGTCGGCGACTTTGACAACGACGGCAAGCCGGACATATTTGTTGCAAACGTCAACGGCAACCAGCTGTTTCACAACAACGGGGATGGAACATTCACAGACGTAACCGCGAAAGCAGGGCTGAGCGGTGCCGAGATGAATGGCAAGAAAATGTGGTCGGTCGGTGCGGGTTGGTTCGACTACAACAACGATGGCTTGCTTGACCTGTTCGTGGTGAATTACTGCGGCTGGGAAGTAAACAAAGATCCAGTATGCCTGCTGAAGGACGGAGTGCGCGCCTACTGTCATCCCAAGAATTACACCTCCCTTCACAACACCCTGTACCGCAATAATGGCGACGGGACTTTCACCGACGTTTCGCAGGAGACGGGGATCGCGGCACATATGGGCAAGGGCATGAGTGTCTCCTTTGCAGACTATGACGGCGATGGATTTCTCGACGCCTTCGTGGCGAACGATACAACTCCGGCCTTCCTCTTCCATAATCTTCACGGCAAAAAATTCGAAGAAGTTGGGGCGACGGCGGGCGTGGCGTACTCTCCGGAGGGATTCACGCTTTCAGGAATGGGGTCGGATTTTCGGGATGTAAACAATGATGGATTGCCTGATATTTGGTACACGGCCGTCGAGCACCAGATGTTTCCGCTCCTGGTTAACGCCGGGGATAGAGTTTTCGATAATGCAACTCACACTAGCGGACTGCAATCGACCAACGAGATGTCGGGATGGGGCAATGGAATTTTCGATTTTGATAATGACGGATGGAAGGATCTTTTTGTCGCAAGGGCGAATGTGCTGGATAACGTCAGCGAGCTGACCCCGATTCGAAAATATCCGGAGCCTAATTCGCTGTTCCGGAACCTGGGCAATGGGAAGTTCGCTGATGTCAGCGGTACGGCTGGACCCGATTTCCAACTTGCAGCCCCTCACCGCGGGGTTGCATTTGGCGACCTGTTCAACGATGGACACATCGACGCTGTCGTCACAGTGCTCAACGGACCTGTCAAGCTTCTTCGCAATATTTCCAATACAGGAAACCATTGGGTCCTTTTGAAACTTGTAGGAACCAAAAGCAATCGCATGGGAATCGGAGCACAGATTCACATTACAACAGAAGATGGGCGCCAGCAGTGGAATGAAGTGACGACAGCGGTAGGTTACACGTCCTCAAGTGACAATCGGGTGCACTTTGGCCTCGGTCGTAACCAGCGGATCAAAGATATTGAAATCCGTTGGCCAAGCGGGATCCGTCAGGTGTTGCACAATGTTGTCGCTGACCAGATTCTCACCATTGAGGAGCCCCAGCACTAGCCTTCGGCGAGTGTAGCTCATCAAATCGGTGATTCGATTTCCGCGTCTCTTCGTCAGAAGGAAAACTACGAAGTTGAAAACTCCTGAACTAGCTTCTAGTCCTGCAAAGGCGGTTAACCGCGAGTTAGCGCGAAATTCCAGTTCGATGAGCGCACAGGCGATTTTCACCAACCGGAAACGCTGGCTTCAGTTGAGGAAATGATCTCGTCGACACAGGTCAGGGATGGTCCGGACGCTATGATCTTCTTCTTATGAGAAATGTGCGTTTTTTGCTGATTGTTTTCTTCATGCTTGCGGGTGGGGTGGGATATGGACAGGGGACGGCACCCACTTTCCGTTATGACGCGAACCACCGCCTTGTAACGCTGCCAGGACGCGATCCGGCGCAAAGCGGAACGACAGTGATTCCGACGGTGCTGGTGCCCGTGAGGCTCGAGTTCCCAGCGCGGTCGGCCTCAAGCAAGCCATGGAGTCTGGATGCCGCACGTCATGTTCCGCAGGTGCTCAATTCGCCGGTGTTCTCGACGGCGGCATTCGGAGCGGAGGAAACGACGCAATACGCGGATGCCATGTTGCGCGCCACGACGGGAAGGGCGGCAGGTTGGCATACGCTGCTCGGACAGCCGAAGGTGCAGCCGGTGATTGTAAAGATTCCGCCCGGATACGGATACGTGCTCACGTCGAAACGGACCGGAACCCTGCTGGGGATGGCGGACGCGGAGTATGTGCAACGGGCAATCTTTCAGCAGATTCCGCGTCAGGAAGGCAAGCTGGTGATCGCGGTAACGTGGAATACCGCTTACTACACTTATGGCGACGCGACCGTGTGCTGCTCGTGGGGAACGCATGGAGTAGACCAGGCAACTGGAAACTCATTTGTCCTAGCGTCGTATTTGGAGGCCACGCCACCCCTCGTGGAAGAGCGCGACGTGCAGCCGCTGACTGAGCAACTGGCGGAGTGGGTGAACGATCCACTGCATGACCCGATGTTTCATTTGGACTCGCGTCAGCCGCTGCCTGAAGGAGAAAACGTGATTCCGCGGTGGAAATGGCCGACCGTGGAGAACGCCGAACTCCGCGGCTGCGGCGGAGACAGTCCGGCCACGCGGTACACGCTCCAGGATCCGCTGGATACGAATGAGCGCAGCAACCTGCCGGCTGGGCCGGCGTCGGTGGTGTATGCACGCAGCAGGGCCTGGCATGTAGCCAATGTCGCGCTGATGAGTTGGTACGCAAGTGGAGGGGAGCCGTACAGCTTTCCGAACCCGCGGCTGCTGCAGAAGCCGGCGACTCCTTGCCCTGCCACTCCCTCTCCGGCATCGGGAGTGTCGAAGGAGCCTGCGCCTCCACCGGCTGTCGCGGCCGTTCCGTCGGCAGCAGAAAAGAACGGGCACGAACTGATCGGGTACTGGACGGGGAGTGGACCAGGAGGAACGATCCTGCGCCTGCGAGATGTTCCGCCGCAGTGGGATGTGATCATTGTTGCGTTCGCGAACGTGAATCATCAAGCGCCGGAGGGCACGATGCAGATGAATGTGCGGCCGGGGCTGGACCTGGCGCAATTGAAAGACGATATTGCGTGGCTGAAGAACGAGGGGAAGAAGGTGCTGATCTCGCTCGGCGGCGGGGGCGAGTATTTCACGCTGGACCAGCAAACAAGTATCCCCAACTTCGTGAACTCAGTGGTGCAAATCGAGACGGAGTTCGGGTTTGACGGAATCGATCTGGACTTTGAGAGTCCCTCGCTCGCGCTTGATCCTGGAGACACGGACTTCCGGCATCCGAAAACTGCCTCGGAGGTCAATCTGATCTCCGGTCTGCACCAGCTGCGCGAGCACTTCGGGCCAGATTTCATGTTGACGTTGGTGCCGGAGGGTACGCAGATCCCGGGAGGCTATCCGGGCTATGGTGGGCAGTTCGGATCGTACTTGCCGTTGCTCTGGGGGGTGCGAGACATTCTGTCCTTCGTTGACGTGCAGGACTACAACACGCCACCGCTCGAAGGGCTGGATGGGGAGATCTATCAGCTCGGATCGGTGAATTATGACGCGGCGATGACGGAACTGGTGCTACGTGGGTTTCCGGTGAGTGGGCGCGCGGGCGATTTCTTTCCGCCCGTGCCTGCGGATAAGGTGGCGGTGGGGTTTCTGGTGGGAACCGCAACACCGAATCTCGTGAGCAGGGCGATGCAGTACTTGATCACCGGGAAGGCTCCCAAAGGCATCACGTACAGGTTGCGGCAGCCGGACGGATATCCCGCGATGATTGGTGCGATGTTCTGGACGATTGACGGAGATCGAAACGAAAGCTATGCGTTCTCGAACGTGGTAGGGCCACAGCTGCATGGTTATCTTGCAGCAAAGGGCCAGCGGCGAAGGCACGTTTCAGCTCGGTCCGAACCCTGAGTGCCGAGAGAATATGGTTCGCAGTTTTTATAGAACTCCAACGATTGCGGTGACGACGGAATTCCAGAATTTTGCGCTACCGATAACGAGGACGGCACCGATGCTTTCCCCTTTTACCTGGCGGATGGTGTCGTGACGGATGTTGGGGAAGAGCAGTTGCTCCTCAGAGAGCGGGAGGAGCAATTGCTGCTGCTCGAGGCCGCGTTTCTGAATCTTCTGGCCTAACTTGGGCACGGGTGGAGCACCGAGGCCTTCGATCAGAGAAGCCAGGGGGTCCTTCATCGTGCCCACCCAAAGATCTCCAGTCAGATTCACCGGAGGTAGGCCCTTCTCATTCTTCACAAATTTCCAAATTGTTTCTCTCGCGCGCTCTGCCAATGCGGAGTCCGGCGCATCATCGA
>Ga0210383_10006592_pt1 | contig 10116 bp, 10 predicted proteins | sample IncBWC14OmetaG_FD_160072 | JGI IMG/M metagenome (GOLD analysis project Ga0210383, IMG submission 160072) | Forest soil microbial communities from Barre Woods Harvard Forest LTER site, Petersham, Massachusetts, United States - Inc-BW-C-14-O ...
GACGACGTTGCCGTCGGCGATCAGACGGGCGTCGACTTGATAGTACCAGGCGCGGTCGGCGTCCATCTTGGCGCGGGGCTCGGTGTAGTGCACGTGGCCGATCGCGTACATCACGCCCTGGTCTTCGTAAGACTCGGCGCTGTCGGAGATCAGCGTCAGGTTCTGCGCCGGGCAGTGGGCGATCACGCCGTTGCCGAGGAACGTGTTGTATTTCCCGCTCGGGAGTTTGACGGCCGTGCCGCGGGTCGAGTCGGTGTTCTCGAATACCAGACGGCATGGGCCGGCTGGCGGTTGGGCGCCGACGGCTCCCGCTATCAGGAGTAGCGCGAGGGACTTCATGCTTTCGGTGGGTGCACGACGGTGCTGTCGCGGCGCGTGCTGTCGCGACGGGTACTATCGCGCCGTGTGCTGTCCACGGGCGCGGCCGGCGGCGGTGGCGGCGGCGGAGGACCTGTCGGCAATCCCTGCGCCTGGGCCGGCGTCGCGACTTGTGTACCGGGGGTGGGTTGGGCGCCGGCAGACGCTTGGTTCGACGGGAGGACGACTTGTCCACCGAGACCACTGCACGCGCGCAGGCAATGAATGTTGTTCATGTTCGGGTCGGACGTGAATCCGATCCCGGCCAGGCGGCGCGACGAGTCGGTGGTGACGAACGCCGAGTCACTCGAAATTTCGTTCCGCGTCTGGTTGAAGCGCAGCACGGACGTCGTGAGGTGCCGGCCGTCGACGGTGTTGACGATGACGTTGCCGCGCGCCTCCATGTTGCCCGTGCGATTGTTGTACGTGCCTTCCTTCGAGGTCAGCACCGCGTTCTTGGCGCCGACGTCGGTGAAGAACGTCACCATGACGTGGCCGCGCATCTCGATGCGGGTGTTGTCGTCGAAGAAGTAGGCGGTGTCCGAGTACAGATCAGACTTGCTCACGCCGCCGTCGGTCATCTTCGACCGGGCGCCGAAGACGACCTGGTCGGCCGAGTCGGCCAGCGGATTATGCGGGGCGCTCGGGGACTTTTGGCCACGGCCGCATCCGATCAGGCCGAGCACCAGCATGAGTCGGTGCGGCCTCACCCACACCCCGCTCGCATCAGATCGTGCAGGTGCACGACACCGACGACCCGCTCGGCGTCGTCGAGCACCGGCATCGCGACGATGCTGTGCTGCTGCATGCGGTGCACGACCGTGCTCCCGAGCTCCGTCGCGTGGGCGAGGCGCGGGGACGGTGTCATCACCGACCGCACGGGCGTCGCGAGTGGATCGGTGGAGCGCTCCATCAGGCGCGTGAAGTCGCCGGTCGTTACGACGCCCAGGACGTGGCAGGTCTCGTCGGTCACGACTACGATACCCCGACGCTCGGCGAGAAGTACCATGGCCTCGCGTATCAACGCACTCGGGCCGAGTAACGGGAGCGCGTCACGCTCCATCACATCGCCGACCTTCGTGAGGAGACGGCGACCCAGCGCTCCGCCCGGATGCAACCGCGCGAAATCCTCGGCGCTGAACCCGCGTTCTTCGAGCAGCGCGACCGCGAGGGCGTCGCCAAGAGCGAGCGCGACTGTAGTACTTGCCGTCGGCGCTAGGTCATGGGGGCAGGCTTCTTCATCGACGGCGGCATCGAGCACGACGTCCGAATGGCGTGCGATGGTCGAATCTGGCACGCCAGTGATCGCGATAATCTTGACGCCGAACCGCTTGAGGTGATCGAGCAGCGCCACCAGCTCGGCGGATTCCCCGCTCTTGGAGATCAGGATCGCCACGTCATCTTCGCTGACGAGACCGAGGTCGCCATGGAGACCATCGACCGCGTGCAGGAATGTCGCCGCCGTGCCCGTCGACGTTAGCGTCGAGGCGATCTTGGCGCCAATGTGGCCAGACTTGCCTACGCCTGTCACGAGCACCCGGCCCTGGGATGCGAGAACGAGCGCCACGGCTTGGGCAAACTCGTCGCCGAGCCGGGCTTCCGCGCGGGCGAGCGCGGCGTGCTCGGCGCGCAACACCCGGCGGCCACGTTCGACGGAGCTCATCCCAGTACCACCTCGCTCACGTCAGCCTGCGACTTCTCGGCGACGTAGCGCTCGACGACCCGGGTCCATTCGCCGCGAGCGGTGAGCAATAGCTCGGAGAACTCGCGGATGGCGCCAAAGCCGCCCGGGCGCGTGAGCTGCAGCTTGGCCACGGCGCGGATCTCGGGCACTGCGTTGCCGACAGCAACCGGCAGCCCGACCACGCGCAAAATGCCGAGGTCAGGAAAGTCGTCGCCAACGAACGCCGTCTCGGCCAGCGTATAGCCCTCACGCGCCAGAAGACGGTTGAGCGCCGGGAGCTTTCGGGCTTGGTCGTCCTGGGCGACGCCGTCGAGGCGAAGCTCGGCCGCACGGAGGCGCACGCTTTCGGAGATCCGCCCAGTCACAACCATGACCCGGAGACCCGCCTCGCGCATGCAGTAGATGCCGAAGCCATCCTGGATGTCGTAGCGCTTGAACTCGTGCGCGGTGCCGCCGACATCGCCGAGATAAATCCCGCCGTCGGTGAGAACGCCGTCGACGTCCAGGCCGACAACTTTAATGCGACGCGCGAGCGCTGGGTCGATTACTGGCGGCATCGGGTCCAGAGGTCGATCGCGCGATCGATCAGAGCGTCAAGCTCGGACAACGGCAGCATGTTCGGCCCATCGCTCGGCGCTTTGTCGGGATCCGGGTGCGTCTCGAGAAAGAGACCATCGGCTCCAGCTGCGACCGCGGCCAGAACGAGGTCCGGGATGCACTCACGGACTCCACCGCTCGACCCCTCGGCGCCCTTCCCTGGCTGCTGCACGCTGTGCGTCGCGTCGAAGATCACCGGCGCGTCGCAGGCGGCGCGCAGGCGGCGAAAGTTGCGCATGTCGACGACGAGGTCGCCGTAGCCGAAGAACGTTCCGCGCTCGGTCACCGCGACTTCCGACGGACCCGCGCAGCGCACCTTCTCTACCGCGCCGCGCATTCCCTCGGGATGCATCCACTGGCCCTTCTTGATATTCACGGGTAGGCCGGTGGCACCCGCCGCGACCAGGAGATCGGTTTGCCGGCACAGGAACGCGGGGATCTGGAGGACGTCGACAATGTCCGAGACTTCCTCACATTGTTCCGGCTCGTGGACATCGGTCAGGACACGGAGGCCTGACTCCTTGCGAACGCGCTTCAAGGCGGCGAGACCGAGGTGCAAGCCGGGCCCGCGGGCAGCGCTGACGTTGGAACGGTTGGCCTTGTCGAAGCTGGCCTTGTAGATCACCCCACCCGGCACGCGCGGCGCCAACCGCGCGAGGTGTTCGGCCACCTGCAGGTTGAGCGCGTCATCCTCCAGGACACAGGGCCCGGCGATGAGAAAGAAGGCCTTTGGCGGAAACGCGCTCGGCACGAGACCTCAGTCCGCGGCGACGTCGAAGCGAACGCCCGCGGGACGACGGACCTGGGCACGAGCCACCGCGGCCGAGATGAACCCGGCGAACAACGGATGCGGGCGCGTTGGACGCGATCTGAGCTCGGGATGAAACTGGCAGCCCAAGTACCACGGATGGCTCGGCAGCTCGATCATCTCCACGAGGGATCCGTCGGGTGAGAGGCCGGAGAGCCGGAGCCCGGCTTCGACCAGTGCGTCCCGATAGGTGTTCGACACCTCGTAGCGATGCCGGTGCCGCTCGCGCACCTCGCTCACGCCGTAGATCTCGGCCGCCTTCGAGCCCTTGGCCAGGCGGCAGACGTAGGCGCCGAGTCGCATCGTGCCGCCCATGTCGGTTACGTGCTGCTGCTCTTCCATGAGCGAGATCACGGCGTTCGAGCACTCCGGGGCGAACTCGATCGAGTTCGAGTCGGAGAGCCCGACGACGTTGCGCGCGAACTCGACGATCGCGACCTGCATGCCGAGGCAGATTCCGAAGAACGGGAGGCCGATCTCACGCGCGGCGCGGATCGCCTCGATCATGCCCTCGATTCCACGCACCCCGAATCCGCCGGGTACGAGCAGGCCATCATATTCGCTCAGAATCTCACGCGCAACGGTTTGATTCGTGAACGTGTCGCTGCCGACCCACGAGACATCGACTCCGACGTCGTTGGCGATGCCACCATGAATCAACGCCTCGGATACGCTCTTGTAGCTGTCAGCGAGCTCGGTGTACTTGCCGACGACGGCGATCTTTACTCGCGAGCTGGGACTCACGATGCGATGCACCATAGCGCGCCAGTTCGCGAGGTCTGGTGCAGGGCGGTTCAAGGACAGGCGACGGGCAATGCGCTCATCCATCCCCTGCTCATGGAATAGCAGCGGGATCTGATAGATAGTCGGGACATCGCGACTCTCTATCACCGCGCCGAATTCGACGTTGCAGAATAGGGCAATCTTCCGCTTCGTGTCTTCGGTGAGCGGGCGCTCGCTGCGGCAGATCAGGATATCCGGCTGGATTCCGATCTCCATCAGCTCACGGACCGAGTGCTGCGTGGGCTTCGTCTTGACCTCGCCGGCCGCGGCGATGTACGGGACCAGCGTGAGGTGGATAAACAGCGTGTTCTCGCGGCCGATTTCCTGGCGGAATTGACGGATGGCTTCCAAGAATGGCTGCGACTCGATATCGCCGACGGTGCCGCCGATCTCGACGATCACGACGTCGTTCTCCGGCGCGATGCGCTTCATCGCGGCCTTGATCTCGTCCGTGATGTGCGGGATCACCTGGACTGTGGAGCCCAAGTACTCGCCACGGCGTTCCTTGGTGATCACGTTCAGGTAGATCCGGCCCGTGGTCACGTTGTTGGTCTGCGAGAGCGACCGATCGATAAAACGCTCGTAGTGACCCAGGTCGAGATCGGTCTCCGCGCCGTCATCGGTGACGAAGACTTCGCCGTGCTGGAATGGCGACATCGTACCAGGGTCGACATTCAAGTACGGGTCGAATTTCATCATCGTCACCCGCAACCCGCGCTCGACCAGCAGGCGGCCGAGCGAGGCGGCGGCGATCCCCTTCCCGAGGGAGGAAACGACGCCTCCCGTGACGAAAATGAACCGTGTTTGCTCGATAGTCGGTTCACTGGCCATTTTATCGCCGTCCTCCATTGTGCAAAGTAAGAATCCCTTCTGCTCGCTTGAGATCGTCCTCGGTGTCGATCCCGCCGCCTGGAGGGGTCTCGGCTACTACCGCGACCCCGATCGTCTCGCCCGCGGCTAACGCGCGGAGTTGCTCCAGGCGCTCAACAATTTCCAACGGATGCGGCGGTCGCGCGACCCACGCGGCCAGTGCTGGTCGCGTATAGGTGTAGAGGCCCAGGTGCTGCCGAACCAGTCCATTGCGCACGGACTCGTCGGAGGCATCGCGCAACCACGGAATGGGGGCGCGCGAGAAGTACAGCGCCCGGCCGGCATCGTCGACGATGACTTTCACGATCGACGGGTCCTGCAATATCGCGGGTGAGGCAGGAACCGCGGCGGTGCCGAGTTGGAACACGCCGCCGGCGACCTGCGCGATCGCTCCACGCACGGCCTCGACGCCGATAAAGGGCTCGTCACCCTGCACATTGAGAATCAGATCGTAGCCAGCGTACTCCTGGCGCGCCGCGACCTCGGCGACGCGATCCGTCCCCGAGATGTGCGACGGACTCGTGAGCGCGCACTCGGCGCCCGCGGCGCGGACGACTTCGGCCACCTCATCGCTCTCGGTCGCGACGACTACCCGATCGGCGACATCCATCTCGGCCACGCGCGACCAGACTCGGACGACGAGCGGGGTGCCGGCGAGGAGGCGGAGCGGCTTTCGCGGGAGGCGAACCGCCGCGAGGCGGGCTGGGATCACCGCAAGAGTTCTCATGCGCGGAGCGGCCGCGCGGCTGCAAAATTCACGCCATTCAAGGTACCCGTAACGCGGGCAAAATCCAAGGCCGCTCCGGGGGCGCGGGCCCCCACCCGTAACACGGGCAACGTGCGATGTCGCTCCGGGCGCAGGCTCCCGGCTACGTCTTGGTTAGAACAGCGGCGTCGTCGGCAACACGGCGCCGACCGCGAAGTCGTGATGGCCCGTGGCGGGGTCGAAGAGCACGACGAACTGGAAGATGCCGATGATTGCCTGGGGCCCGATGTTGTTCGTGAAGTGCGGCAAGTGTCGGACGCCGGCCGCGCCGGTTGTGTAGTAGGGGCCCACTTGCGGCGGCCCGAAGAGGGGGATCGAGAAGACGTGGATCGGGATCAAATAGCTGGCCGAGAGCCACACGAGATCGTCCCCGCCCTCTTGGAGCATGAAGAGCGTCGGGATCGTCGGCGCGCCGCCGACGTAGGCGTAGCGCTGCGCGGGCGAGGCGTGGCCTTCGGTCACGACATCGTGCGTCAGGAACTCGAACGTGTGGTCCGCGATCGCAGGAATCTTGAGATCCGCGTCGAGTGTGGTCTGCACCCAGGTCCCCGACACCGGCGACGTGAATGGGACCTCGAGCCCGAAGCTCCCGTTGGCCGAAATCCCTTCGGGTGACGTCCATAGACCCCGAAGGCCGCCGATCGCGGAGATAATCCGACCCTGTGTGATGGGCGGGTTGACGCGACGGACGCCCGACGTGTCCAACGGGTTGATCAGGCTCCACGCATAGTGACGCGAGTGCAAGTCGGGACCGACGGACCGGTCGAACTCGTCATTCAGCGAGACGTACGGCGCGATGTTGTTCTGCTTGTCGCCGTATGTCTTGCTGGCGAGCAGCGAGAAGTGATCGGATCGATAGTAGTTTCGCGCGTCTGACCCCGCGCCGAGTGTGGCGGTGGAGTTGTAGTACCCGGGCCGACTCCACGCGTCGTTCGTGAGCGTCGTACGCTCGCCCAGGAATGTCAGGAACCGCCAGTTGATGGCGAGCGATGGATCGAAGTGGCCGAGGTTCGACCGGTACGTGACGAGCGGTGACACGTGCAAGTGCAGGCTATCGAAATTCACATTCGGGCCCCAACTCGCGGAGAGCCCGTCGCTCCGATCGTAGCTCGGGATGCGAAAGCCGTAGAACACCGGAAAGCGCACGGCGACGAGCGGCGCGAGGCCGCGCGGCCAGTATTCGACCGTCACGGTCGGCCCATCGTTCTTGAGCTGGATCTTCTCGCACGGCTCGATCACGACACCATAGCGAACCGACGCCTTCGCCGACGCGTACACGCCACCGCAGATCGCGATCGCGTGGCCGTCGATGTGCGAACCGGGATGGAGGTAGAGGTCGCCGCCGATCACCATCACGTCGCCGTGGACCGTGTCTTCGACGGCGACGGCTTTGGCGATGAGCACGATCGTCCTCGGGATCGTCGCCCCGCGGGCGAGCGTCATCGTCGTCGTGTCGGTGCCGCAGACCATCTCGTGCGGCTGCGCCAGGACAGCGCGGACGACGGGGCCGCTAACGGCGCTGTGTGCGTCGATGAGACGCGCGCTCAAGCAGTGCGGTCCCTCCTGCTGCTGGGCGTGCGCCGAACTGCCCGCGATGAGCGCCGAGAGGAGCGCTAAACGTAAGCGTCTCACGCCGCGCGCTTCGCCAGGCTCAAAAAATTAGCCAGAATCTGCCGGCCGCTGGTCGTCAGGATCGACTCGGGATGGAACTGCACGCCCCACACCGGGTGCGTGCGATGGCGGACGGCGTGGATCTCATCCGGGTCGTCGGTCGCACGGGCGATGATCTCGAGCTCGGGTGGTAGCGAGGCCGGATCGACGATGAGCGAGTGATATCGCATGACATCCAGCGGTGACTCGACCCCCGCGAAGATGCCACCGCCGTCGTGGACGACGCGCGAGCGCTTCCCGTGCATCACGCGCTTTGCGCGAATGACATGGCCCCCGTAGGCCTCGCCAATCGCTTGGTGGCCCAAGCAGACGCCCAGGATCGGGATCTCGGCGCCCCACCGTTTGATCAATGGGACGGTGATGCCCGCTTCGATTGGCGTCTTGGGACCCGGGGAGATCACGATCGCGCGGGGGCGAATCGTGCCGATATCGTCGACCGTGATGGCATCGTTCCGGTGCACGAGGGGGCGCTCGCCGAGCTCACCCAGGTACTGCACCAGGTTGTACGTGAACGAGTCGTAGTTATCCAGGACGAGGATCACGGGCGTGGATGAAATTGGCGGTGGACGCGGCGCAGGTATTCCCGATCGACGTGAGTATAAATCTGCGTCGTCGAAATATCGGCGTGACCTAGCATCTCCTGTACCGCGCGGAGGTCCGCGCCCCCTTCCAGCAGGTGGGTGGCGAACGAGTGCCGTAGCGTATGCGGTGACACTGGACGGGTGATCCCGGCCTTTTGCACGTATTTCTTGAGAATCTTCCAGGCGCCCATGCGGGTCAGTGGCTGGCCGCGGGCGTTCAAGAAGAGCTTGCCTTGGGACTCCCCACGGTCGAGCTTCGGGCGGAGTTCCCTCAGATATACGCCGACGGCACCTATGGCTGAACGGCCAATGGGAACGAGGCGTTCTTTGGAGCCCTTCCCGAACACTCGGACAATGCCGTCGCTGAGCAGCACGTCCTTGACGGTGATCGAGAGCCACTCGGAAACACGCAGTCCGGCGCCATAGGCCAACTCGAACAAGGCCCGATCCCGAAACGCCAGCGGCTCCTCTAGCTCGACGGCTTTGATGAGTCGTTCGGCCTCGTCGACCGTGAGCACTCCCGGAAGCGTGCGCCAACCGCGGGGGGTTTCCAGGCGCTCACTCGGGTCAGTGGTCGCGCGACCTTCGGCGAGGAGAAAGCGATAATACGTGCGAATCGCCGAGATGTTGCGGCGGATCGAGGCTGGAGCGAGCCCGAGATCCTTCATGTGGTAGACGTAATCGCGCAGGAGCTTGGGCGCGATCGTACCAGGGTCGTGGGCGCCCTTGACGAGCGCGAACGTCGCGAAGCGCGTGACGTCGCGCTCGTACGCCTCGTGCGTCAGGGCCGCCGCGCCTTGTTCCAGGGTGAGAAAGTCTACGAAGCGGTCGACTGCATAGGGGCCAAGATCAACGGTCACGGGTACTCGGTGATCGTCGCGACGGCGATGCAGGCGAGGCCTTCGCCGCGGCCGATCCATCCCATGCCTTCGTTCGTTTTGCCCTTGAGGCCGACGAACTCCGGCTCGATCTCGAGGATCCGCGCCAGCGCGTCGCGCATCGCGTCGCGATGAGGCCCGATCTTCGGGCGCTCGGCGATGACCGTGACATCGACGTTCCGAGGGGCGAATCCCGCCTTGTGCAGGCGCTTCACGGCCGCGAACAGCATCTTCATCGAGTCGGCGCCTTTGTTCGCCGGGTCTTGGTCGGAGAACATGGCGCCAATGTCGCCGAGGGCGGCCGCGCCCAGGATCGCGTCGGTGATCGCGTGCGCGATTGCGTCACCGTCGGAGTGGCCGGCCAGGTGCACATCGCCCGGGATCTGGATGCCGCCGAGCACCATCGGGCCGCCCTCGGCGAAGCGGTGCGAGTCGTAGCCGATCCCGACCCGCGGCTGGCTCACGCCGCGATCAGCGAATAGTCTTGCCGCCGACGCGCGGGAGTGAATCCGGCGTCACGAATCAGGCGGTCCAGCTCTTCGACAGTCGTCCGGTACGTGGTGTTGGCGGCCGAAACGACGTTCTCCTCGATCATGAGGGAGCCGAAGTCGTTGCAGCCGAAGCGGAGCGACAGCTGGCCGATCTTGAGGCCCATGGTCACCCAACTGGCCTGGAGGTTCGGCACGTTGTCGAGCGCGATTCGGGCGAGGGCCACGGTTCTCAAGTACGTCACCGCGTCGGTCTTCGGCTGCTGCGACATCGTCGGCGTGTTCTCGGGCTGGAGCGGCCAGGTGATGAAGGCCGTGAAGCCACCGGTACGGGCCTGGACCTCGCGCACTCGCATCAGGTGCTCCAAACGCTCCGCGTTTGTCTCACCAATGCCGTACATCATCGTGACCGTGGTCTTCATGCCGGCCTGGTGGGCCAGCTCCATGATCTCCAGCCAGCGATCGGCACCGGCCTTCTTGCGGGCCACGATGTCGCGCACGCGCTGAACCAGGATCTCACCGCCGCCGCCCGGAATCGAATCCAGACCCGCGGACTGGAGCTCACGAATCACATCACGAGCATCCATACGAAACAGCGTCGAGAAAAAGTCTATTTCGCTCGGGCTGAACCCG
>Ga0210383_10006595_pt1 | contig 10113 bp, 12 predicted proteins | sample IncBWC14OmetaG_FD_160072 | JGI IMG/M metagenome (GOLD analysis project Ga0210383, IMG submission 160072) | Forest soil microbial communities from Barre Woods Harvard Forest LTER site, Petersham, Massachusetts, United States - Inc-BW-C-14-O ...
AGTCCTTCCACTTCGAAAATTGTAACTAGTGATGGAAACTTATGTAATGGATTTTCATCTATGTAGTCGTTGAATTGGAGCAAGTCTCAAAGAATTAGACGGTGTGTTGCTTCGGGCAGTCCACCCCAACTTTTCACCCATGTTGTGTAAATACATATGTGAGAACTGTCCTTTATAATTAAATAAACCACAGTCAAAGGGTATGATAGTCCTCCCATGCTGCATTCCACGGCGTAGAAGTAGACTTGAGCGGGTTCCGTAGAATCACGGTACCGACGTTGATATCTGCTCTGGCTTCCGCCTATGATATCTATGAAACAAAGGATTTGGAGTTAGCTCAGTCCCGGTTAGTAACAGCAAGCTTGAGGCCAAAAGCAAATAGTTCCAAACGTGTTTTTCCTCGAATATTCAAGTTAATATTCAAATTTCATACTGTTACCTCTCGGCAGATCCTTGAGTTCCAGGTTCAGCGCTCAGCACCGGCCAACCTGGAATGTGATTTCAGCAACAGTCCTTGGTCACATTAATGGTGTGCAGAAATTGGCCATGTGACATCGAGGCTTCAAACTAATCTGGACTTTGATGGTTGACATTGCTGCAAAGACTAGGAATGTACAAGGACTTCAATGCCATAAAATGTATTAAAAAAAGGGATGAGCGGGGTGTTCAGATGTCAAATAGATAGATAATTGACATGATGATAATAGTGTAAGGACAGCGGCTGTACTTTTCTTGGGAGTGGTGCGTCATGCGGGTGTGTAGGTCGGGGAGTGCGTGCCAGGAAGGTGTGAAGATGTGACATATGAGGTTGGGATTGAGGTAACGGCGGGTGATTTAATCCTTCTTCTCCTCCTTCTTCTCCTCGGTCTTCTCTTCTGACTCGGATGGCTGTTCCGAAGGGTTGTTCTCCGCACTCCTCTTCTCGTAGACCTGTAAGTAAGAAAGTTTCAGCTTCGGATTCAGAACAGGGACAAAGTACGGCACAACCTTCTGGAAGAGGAAAAGTGATGCTTGTTGTGTTTCGTTGATCTTCTCCCGGATAGCTTCAGCTGTGATCGATGGATCTGCAGCCTGTCCCTTAACCGCAATAGCCCTCAGCTCTGTAAGGAGTGTGGTGACCTTATCCTTCTCCGTAGCGTCTAGTTGGTCCTTGAACTCGTTCATAGCTGTAGCGAAAAATCAAGTGGGTTTGAAATTGAAATTGGGAATGGTGGAAATATAAATATGACGAACCCTTCTCGGTATCAGCGCAAACAGAGTCAGCCTTATTGGCCTCCTCGATGAGTGTCCTGCGAGCCTTGTCCGTTTCAGCATACTGTTCAGCATCCGACACCATCTTCTCAATATCTTTGTCGCTGAGTCCAGATGATGAAGCGATGGTCATCGACTGATCCTTGCCCGTAGCCTTGTCCTTTGCCGAAACATTCACAATCCCATCTGCAACGCATTCCAGTCAATATGACATAAACACATGTTTGAAGCTTATATCTCCTACCAGCGTCAATATCAAAGGTGATCTCGATCTGAGGGACACCTTTCGGTGCGGGAGGGATGCCGACGAGGTTGAAGTTGCCGAGGAGTTTGTTGTCGCGTACGAGCTCTCGCTCACCCTGGTAGATTTTAACCTCGATCGCGGTCTGGCCATCAGCAGCAGTGGAGAAGACCTGCGATTTCTTCGTTGGGATAGTGGTGTTCCGGCTGATTAGTTTGGTCATGATGCCTCCGAGAGTCTCGATACCTGAGAGTATATTAATGAGAACTTGTTCGAATACGTCAAAGAAGCGCAAAAAGTACCAAGGGAGAGCGGGGTAACGTCAAGCAAGAGAATATCCGTAACGTTGCCAGCCAAAACACCACCCTGGATAGACGCGCCAATAGCAACAGCCTCATCGGGGTTAACACCCTTGCTTGGCTCCCGTCCGAAGATGCCCTTGACAGTCTCCGCAACACGAGGCATACGGGTCATACCACCAACCAAAATAACCTCATCGATCTCGCTGGGTTTAATACCCGCATCGCTCAATGCTTTCCTGCAGGGATCAACAGTACGCTGGACAAGTGGGGCGACGAGACCCTCGAATTGCGACCGCAACAGCTTGCTGTTGATGTGCTTGGGGCCTGACGCGTCAGCAGTGATGAAGGGTAGATTGATTTCCGTCTGTGAAGTCGAAGATAGTTCGATCTTGGCCTTCTCCGCCGCCTCGCGAATACGCTGGATGGCCATCCGGTCACCATTCAAATCAATCCCTGATTCCTTCTTGAAGTCGTTCAGGAGGTGGTTGACAAGGACGATGTCAAAGTCTTCTCCGCCTAGATGGGTATCACCGTTGGTCGATTTGACTTCGAAGACACCTTTTTGCATCTCGAGGATGGAAATATCGAAGGTGCCTCCACCAAGGTCGTAGACGGCGATGATGGAGGAGTCGGAGCGGTCGAGACCATAGGCAAGGGCTGCGGCAGTAGGCTCATTGATTACCCGGAGAACGTCGAGACCGGCGATTTGACCTGCGTCTTTGGTCGCTTGCCGCTGAGCATCATTAAAGTAAGCAGGGACGGTAATAACAGCATGGCTGAAAACAGGCAAGGTTACACGGAGTCTTAACGAAATATGGAGTTACGCACTTGACTTTTTTGTTCAAGAACTGTTCCGCAGTTTCGCGCATCTTCGCCAGAACCATTGAAGACAATTCTTCTGCAGACTAAGAGAGAATGAGTCAACAGTACGAGACCAACCGTCGAATAAACTTACGAATTTCTGTTTTTTACCACCATTTTCGACCTCAACCGCCGGGCGACCATCAGATTTTGCCACAACGGCGAATGGCCTTCAATAAGAGTATTAGCCTCATATAAAGACATAAGGTGAAGTTAACTACCAATGCTTCTTATCTTCTTGGACCTCCTTGTCTTTGAACTGGCGACCGATCAAACGTTTGAAGGCGAAGACGGTATTGGTCGGGTTGACCACGGCCTGACGCTTAGCGGGCAGTCCAATGAGACGTTCACCATGTTTTGTAAAGGCGACGACGGAAGGTGTTGTCCGTGCACCCTCGGCATTCTCAATTACTCGAGAAGTCTTGCCCTCCATCACGGACACGCACGAATTTGTTGTCCCCAAGTCAATGCCAACAACCGGGCCTGTCCGGATTCGTTAGAAAGGGGTCTGAATGAAAGTTGAAATTAAACACTTGCCATTTACTTTGGAGTTCATATTCCGCGCAATCATGGATCGCGGGATGCTCTAAAAACTCGTCAGCTGAGAAAGAGCATCTTACAAGGTGAACTTACAGCATAGTTGCCCGAACGAGCGACGCAGGCACGAAGGGAACGAGCAGCAGCGAACATCATAACCTGTGAGTACAAGGGATCGAGGTCAAATTTTTTTCTGGCCCAGTGCTGGACGGAATCTCCCGAATATTCGAGAAGATCACGTGCACTCGTTCTGACTCTTACTCCACCGGACACCGTGGCAAATCTATTAGTCTATTGTGCTACGCTATGTGTCTTCCAGAACTTATCGATTATCTGTGGCTACGACCTGGGCAAACCAACGAGATACTTTGATCATCATGGAGAATTTGCAGATTTCCCTTCCGAGTTGTTTCCGATTCGAAACTATTCGTTATAAATTTTAAATGGTGTCGGCCTGCAGAAAAGCCTGGAAGGACATAATGGTTGCAAACTTACCATGGGGCCCCGATTGACGAGGAACGCGAAATAACCGGAGTAACGGGCAGTCACTCACCAATCTGGCCCGTCAGCATTTAATTTGTAGATAGCCTCCACTGCATCATCAGATTTTGCTGGAATGCCCAGACACCCCAATATCGCTCATATTCCTTGTGCTCTATGTCCTTGTGCTCTACGAGTAGTACGACTAGTACGCGCTTGGTGGAGTTAATTTCATGTGAATCTAAAATATCATGATAACGACGTTTACATGGCATTTTCGGATGTCATATATTTTGGTCTTGGTGTGCATACAATTGCGGATTTGACTTGCGATTCATTCTTCAAATTGTTCATGCAACTAATACATAGACAAGATGCACGTTGGACAGGAATTCCAAACATTGCCGACGTATAATTTGTTTTGCTGTCGAAAACGGATGAGGACTCAGATAACGATATTCCTGTCATTATGGCTCGCATCATGATGATTAATATTCCGGTCACAATTGGTTGCCGTCACTTCTTACCGGGATGCAGTGAGAGTAACTTGAAAAGCTCATGCTTCAACCTGGGTCCCACCCTTGATTCTTAACCAACCATGACGAACGAATCACCAAAGAAAATCGGAGGAGAGTACGGGGACGTTCGGGCAAACATAGACGTGGAGAAGCTGAATGCATACCTGGTGAAGAATGTTAAAAGTCTCAAAGGGCCAATCGACGTCAAGCAGTTCAAAGTGAGTATTTCTTGAAGGATCCACAAGCCTTTCCTGACCCCATATTTAGTTCGGTCAGGTATGATTCCCGTCACGGTGTATGCTATGTACTCTTCGTTTACAGTGACATCGTGCCTATAGTCCAACCCAACGTACTTCTTGACGGATGCAAGGTATGTAACATTGAATCCGTTGTACGACCTGTTATTCATTTGCTCCCGGCTAGTAAAAAGCGCTTTGTTCTACGGAAGAAACCTGCTGGACAACTTCTATCCAGGACGGCGCATCAAATTGAACGAGAGTATACCATGTTGTATGCCCTTCACAAGCACAACATCAACCCTTCAACCCTTCCTGAGCAAATAGTTCCCGTACCAGAGCCTATCATACTCTGCGAGGACAACGCCGTCATCGGCACGCCCTTCTATGTGATGGAATTCTTGGACGGACGGATATTCACCGACACTAGGATGTCGGAAGTATCTCCACAGGACCGACGAGAGTGGTGTGTTAATTCTTGATCCACGCGCCCTTTTCCGTATATAAATTTCCTTTCGATTCAGTTGGCTATCTGCTGTCCGCGCCCTAGCAGCCCTTTCTTCCCTTTCTCCAGCTGCTATTGGCCTTTCCAAGTTTGGACCATCGACCGACTACTTCCCTCGACAAATCAAATCCCTTTCCCGAGTTTCCACCGCCCAGGCACTGGCCGTTGACGTTGACTCTAATAAGCCAGTCGGAAATATCCCTTACTTCGACGAGCTTATCCACTGGTACAGGCAAAACCTTCCAGATGAGAACAAAACGGGCCTGAGGATTGTTCACGGTGACTACAAGCTCGACAACTTAATATTCCATCCTACCGAAAATCGCGTGATTGGCATATTGGATTGGGAGCTATGTACCCTTGGCAGTCCAGTAAGTCCCAAACAATCATGGTGGGCAGAATCATGAATTCACTTTTATGGATAGCTTGCAGATTTGGGGAACTTAACACAGCCGTGGTCAATTGATCCAAATGATATTCCGAATGACCCCGAAATGACCCGCTTATCTTCAATAAAGGGGTTCAAGAGGGCGACCAAAGATGTCCCCATCCCACTTGAAGACTTGGAGCGAGAATACTGCCGACTGACAAATCAACTATACCCTCTCAAGGAGATGGTGTTTGTGCGGAGCTGGATGTTGTTCCGAGTAAGTTCATTTAACCTCTACGTTCACATTGTGTTGACTCTTGTGATCAATAGCTGGCAGTCATCTCGCAGGGCATCGCGGCACGCTCCGCTCGCCGGCAGGCTAGCTCGGAAATTGCCTACATTCACGTGAAGATTTTCCCTTTGATTGGGAAGCTGGCGAAGATTTCTCTGGAGGATGAAGGCATCAGACTCGATCCCCGATCGAAGCTTTGACGATTGATTGCTATTCTAAATAGATAATGCAGATAACCGTTTTTCCCTGGTTCACATCAACGCAAGTCTGACGTTGTTGATGAAGTATACATACTTTGGATTTTCGCCAGTGTAAGTCGTCGATCTCTGCACTGTTTGGCCTTGATCACCACTTGCATCTCCCGTGCATGACGCGCAATGAACACTAACGGTGTAGTGATCATCTCGTCGGTGAAGGCCCCTGACTGGGGTATTTAACCCACGAACAGCCTTGCATTTACTTCCAAGATCTACGGAGGCAGGAAAAGAGATCAACATCATCTGAGGGGCGCATCCTCACAATCCATGTATGATTTTGATAAGCTTTCCGGCAATGGACAATACAACATGACAGCAAAATACATAGCCTATAGTGTATAGCCTGCTCTGCCTCCAGTGTACAAACAAATTGGCCACCTAGTCACTTTCACCGCTGGTATTATACCGAACTTCGACATTATCCGCCGACAATAGCTCCTTGGGCATAAAGCAAGAAAACCTCGATTTCCGCCTCTCCGGCGTCGGTCGCATTCCCTCTTGGTGTGTACTTGCATGGGCGTCCTTGTCCTTGTCCGGATTAACCGTCAAAAAGTTCACCAACACAGACCAAAGATTATTCCCACTCCACAGGTTCTCCTCTTGCAAAACTGATTGATCAGCAATCCTCGCCAATCTTCGTGCCTCCCCTGTATCTCTTCTCGACACAATACTGCTCGGTGGCGGCCTCTCGTCCCCATCAAGTGCCCAAGCCCAACTCCAACTCCCAGATGAGGCCATCAGACCTTCCTTGATACCTTTCTTCGACCTGTCCTTCCTGGTTGCCTTCTCATCTTGGCTGAGGAAACTCTGCAGGACCCTCATATTTCTAGTTGCGTCCTTCCTGGATCGTTCCAAGTTCAGGCTGCGATGTTTCTCTATGGTCTTGATCGTCCCAGCAAATTTCTTGTCAAATTTTGCCTTGCCGCTGAGGTAACGTTTGACTGAAAGCTCTGAGAGGACACCGATGATCTGGGGGGGGACTGTGAAAGCATCCAGCTCGCTTTCAGGCTCTAAAGGTCGGATCACGCCTTGGGTGGAGACGCGTTCCCGAATCATAGTGTTCTTCCAAGATGGAAATTCCTGCGAAAAGTAATCTTAGGACAACGAACTCGCGGTCTCCGTAAAGTCAACATACATGTGTCTCGCTATACACAACAGCGTCGCCGGCGGTACGAGCTCCTGGCGAAGGGAGTGTAGATGACGACGTCGTATGACGGAATCGGGGTCCAGCAACATCACTCGACTGGTCCGAGTTTCCCCTGTTAGGTTGCGGAGCTATAGGGTCACGCACTGCAGCAGCACTGACAGAGGCATCCTTTGTGATCGACGTCGACCGCCGTCGGATCGCATGCCTGGCCCGCGTTAGGTTTACCGATAACGATCTTCGCAGCGAGGGTCTTGGCAAAGGTTTCGGTGGGAACTTGGGAGGAGAGTTCTCGGCATCAGTACTTTGAACAGTGGTCACACTTGTCGAGCTGTTTGAAGTAGGAACTTGGGATACTGTTGCTGAATGTGAACGAAGGATGCTCCCGATAGAGGCCACTTTTTTGAGGCCTTGCAGGGGAGGAGACTGCGGTGTCAGACTGGGATTCGAGAACGTGCTGGGGACAGAACTTTGAGGATTCTGGACCATTCCGGTGACTTGCTTGCAGAACGTAGCGATCGCTCGATAGCAATACTTTCCGGGCGTGGTGAATGAGAACAAAACTGGCAGAACGTGCGCTGTATCTGGAGATGAGGTAGTTTATCAGGGGCATGTAGGAACGGGTGATGAAAATTCTCACCATCGTAAACTTGCAAATGAACTTGAGTAGCTTTGTGTCTGCTCTCGATGCCCGCAAGAGGGGGGTACATCGCTCGCACTTCGTCTTTCAAGGGGAAGTTCTGCGGATTCGCAGCCTTGTGAGCGCTACTACAGTATCAGGAACGTAAATCAAAATTCATAGCATTGAATAACTCACGCATAGATAATCTCATCTCTTAGCACCTCTTTGTCACTAGCAATAACGAGCAGCGGAGGCAAACCTCCCAGATATGAGAGCGCCGAGCTGATAAGTGGATGTGCAATGAGACTATTCTGGGTATAAAAATGCACTTGTTGATTTATCGTCAAAGTTTCGCCCGACTCAGTAATCAGAGATATCTTCTGATTATCCTCGGAACCAAGTGGAGGGAGGGACGTCGTCGCTCCAACATCTACAGGCATATGCCCAGCTGAGGAGGTGGATATTTGAGGCTCCGAGGGCGTTGGGGAGGTGAGTCCATTCTCGTCCATGTGCAGCGCCTGGCGGATCCTAGATCGTAAAGATGCATGAACGTGGCTTGTCATTTCATCAGAAGGCGGCGGCCACAATGTACTGGGTTTCTGCAACGACAGGCCATGTTCAGGAATTACGTCCTGTCAACAACGTCCAAACCTCAACCGCAAATTTATGACAATAGAATTACGCACAGTGGCTGTATTGGTATGAATGCTGGGGAAAGAGTGGGTCAAGTCACACCAGGGGGAGATAAGGACCCCGCCAGCAGGCATTGGCAGCCCCGTGTCACGGATTACTTGGAGGAGGGCGAGGGAGATGCCGCCCCCTGCGGAATCACCTGCTATGACGATGTGTGCGGGTTTGACGGGGCGGTGGGAGGCTGTGGGTGGTGGTCTGATCAGATATATGTCTGAAGAGGCGGCGGTCAGTAAAAAATGGGGCGGAGCAGGTCGGAGGAAGCATACATGCTGCTATGAGGTCTTGCAGGGCACAAGGGAATGGATATTGGGGAGCGAGCCGGTAGTTTATGGCTTTAAAGGACGTCAGCATGATCTTGCGCCGATCGTTTAAGAGGTTACGCACCAAATACACGACCATTAATTTTCCGCGCATGACGCTGGATGCTGTATCTTAGTTACGGGATTTAGTTATTCTCGCACAAACCACGTATTCGGGATTCTAATTTCACCTTTCCTGATCAACGCTCCCAAAGTAATAACCACCTAAATTTGTATGAGCACAATCTCGCTCAGCCCAGTGCGCAACATACAGACCTCCATGAGCATACAGAATACATCGCATTTCATCCATATCTTCCTCGTACATGTCTGTGGCAGCTAACGGTTCAGGCGAGGGTTCAGGAGATCTGGGGGGGCTCGGAATGTCGTCATTCCCGTTTAGTTTCTCCTGCATTTTGGAACGGCGCTCGGCTTCTCGCCAATCCTTCTTGGAGGTGATCCATTGGGCATCGACACTGGAGGGTCATGAGATGCATATGAACGGGAACAAGCTTATGGAACGCACCCCTTAACACCACGGACCTGCCACCATTTGACCCCACCGATGACGCGTCGGGCAGCATCTTCGCCACCAAAGGCCTCGATGAGATGGATAGCAGCCTCGTCGCAACAAGACATCGGCACGGTTTCTCTGACAACGTGAACCCATGGAGGAGAAGGGGTGCGGATGTTTGCAAAGCCTTGTAGGTCATCAGGACAAACAAAAATAGACTGTCATCTCGTATGTAACTCACCCTGCACTTCCTCCACCGTATGGCTATGTTCAAGAATGAAATAAAGCAAGGTAGAAAAATAGATTCAACCCACTAGCTTGCTGCTTCCAGGAATGCCTATCAATCCGGTCAGGTTATGTGCAGCGCTTGAACGAGAGTGATATTTACCTTTGCAATGTTGAAAGCTTCGTCGTACAGAAATTCATCCTGTCTCAGCCTAGTTATGGACTTACCCTCCCTTACATCACTCTTGAGCTTGTCAAAGTAGTGCTTTACGAGGGTTTCGAGAACTACAGGCCCGATTTTGAGACTTGCATGTCTCGTGAGGGCGTTGACAGGCATCACAGTTCAATGTAGAATTTGAAGTGGATCGCCAGGCCAGGTAGTGCAAGAAAGCTCAGATATACACCTGATAAGGGGCAAATCAAGTTTGACGTTGGATGCACTTGCAATTGCAATAGTGCGCAGTGGAAACGAACAAACGAGCATCGTTATTCAACTGTAATAATGCCGCAGCGTTCCAAAAAAGGCAAAACACCGCAACGATGATAATTAGACTAATCATTGCCTATAACCAACAACTTTTCGAAAGTTCAAACATCATGATCGCCTAACTATGTAATACAAAATGCATGGCAAATTTCCTTGATCTGACTTTCACTGGATGACTTCCCGTGGGTTTAGAAAACCTAAAACCTAGTTCTAAACACGTTAGCCGAGAGATGCCGCGATGCCGCCTGTCAGAAACGTTCAGGAATGTTGTTTTGGGAC
>Ga0210383_10006599_pt1 | contig 10110 bp, 9 predicted proteins | sample IncBWC14OmetaG_FD_160072 | JGI IMG/M metagenome (GOLD analysis project Ga0210383, IMG submission 160072) | Forest soil microbial communities from Barre Woods Harvard Forest LTER site, Petersham, Massachusetts, United States - Inc-BW-C-14-O ...
CTGAGCGCGGGCGTCGACATCCTTGATATCGCGCGCGTTCTTGGCCTGAAGTTGATCGAGTTCGTTCAGGCGATCCCTCACCGGGTCGAGCTGGCGGTTCACCCACCGTTTGCGGGCGAATGGATTCATGCGGCCCCAGAAACCTTCATTCGATCTAGTGGGAAGGGGCTGACCGGTAGCAAAATTGCTGTCACCCGGGTTTGTCCTGGCGGGCTGGCTCTGGCTAGTTGCAGTGGGCGTCGTCTGGGCCTGAGAATCAGAGGGTTGTGTCTGACTGTCTGAGGGTTGCGCCTGGGCAGTTGACGATTGACTGGTTTGTGCGCTGGTTTGCGCGATCGACGGATACCCCAAGGCGGCCGCAAGAAGCAGCGCCGAAATTGCCGAGGGTGTAAGAAATGTCTTCATTCTGAGCGTTTTAGTTTTTTCAGTCTCTTCAGTCATTGTCTGCATTCCTTGGTAGGTTCTTCGGAAAGAACACACGTTTGGAGGCTGCGCAGCATCCTGTTTGGCCATGCATAGTGCATTCAGTTTGCCAAACCACTCCGGAGTGGTCGCTGTCGGATTAAATCGTTCTAATTAAGCCATTTCCATAGAAATTAGGCCGATACCCGGAAGATTGGTACCGTGTAAAAAACACTCGGCAGACCGTTTGTCGACGGCTGGGATGAAAATTTTGCCCTGTCAGAACGGATTTACGAGGGATTTAATTCATTGTTTCGCCGTGTAGAACTTGGGCGAGGTGCAAGGCCCGGCGGGGTGAGTTTTGGGCGATCTGCTCTCGGCAACTGAATCCGTCAGCGATGAGGATGGCGTCTGGTGCAGCGGCGCGGATGGCGGGCAACAGTACGCGCTCGGCCAGCGTCTGGGAGATTACGAATTTCTCCTTTTCAAAGCCAAAGGGGCCGGCCATACCGCAGCATCCAGAGTCGAGGAGGGTGACGTGGGCACCAGTACGCTCAAGGAGTTCGACCTCCGATTTCATCTTCATGAGCGATTTCTGGTGGCAGTGGCCGTGCAGAATGGTGGAGCGGCCGGAAAGATCGGGCGGCTGGTAGTCCGTGGCGTGGCGGAGGAGGAAATCACTGAGCAAGAAGCTTTGCTCGCGCAGGCGCTGGGCACGGGCACTCGTGGGGAAGAAATTGCGAAGTTCGTCGCGGAAGACGCTGGCGCAGGAGGGCTCGAGAAAAATGAAGGGCCGCCCGGCGTCGATTTCAGGAGCGAGCCTCTCCATGACGCGCTCGAGGTAGGCGCGGGCTTCAGTCAGGAATCCAAAATCATAGAGTGGACGGCCGCAGCAGACGTGTTCTCTGGGGAGCCGAACGCTAAATTCAGCGCCAGTAAGGACGCTGTGAGCGGCGGCAAGGGCCTCAGGGTGGTAGTAGTTGTTCCAGGTATCTGGCCACAGGACGACGGTCTGCCTGGCATGTGAGGGCGTTTGCGGCTTATACGTGCTCTGGAAGCTGCGCGCGGCGAATCGCGGCAGGTTGCGCTGCGGTGCGATACCGAGCAAGGCTCTTACCGCATGGCTCAGCCCAGGCAGCCGCAGGGGAAGATTCGCGAGATATGGGGTGATGCCAGGGACGAGGGATGCCACGCGTGCCCACCTATCCATAAATCCGAAGCCGTAGTGGCGCAGGGGACGGCGCTGAGCCTGGTAATAGTGGGCGAGAAATTCAGCCTTATAGGTGGCGAGGTCGACATTGACGGGGCACTCGGTTTTGCAGGCCTTGCACGAAAGGCAGAGGTCGAGCGCTTCGTGAACAGCCTCGCTCTGCCAGTCGCGATCGAGAATATCGCCTTCGAGCATCTCCCATAGAAGGTGGGCGCGGCCACGCGTGGAATGCCTTTCTTCCTGCGTGGCCATGTAGCTGGGACACATGGTTCCGGGTCCCTGTTTGCGACAGGCTCCGACGCCGACGCAGCGCAGCGTGGCTTCGGAGAGCGAACCCTGATCGTCGGGAAACTGGAAGAATGTCTCCTGACGGTGAGATTTGTAACCGTCACCGAGACGTAATTTTTCCACGGGATCGTAGACGGCGACGGGATCGACCACATGGCCGGGATTCATGCGGTTGTCCGGGTCCCATAACGCCTTGAATTCAAGGAAGGCCTGCATCAGCTCGGGACCAAACATCTTTGGCAGGAGGGCCGAGCGCGCTTTGCCGTCTCCGTGCTCTCCGGATATGGACCCGCCGTGGACGATGACGATGTCCGCGGCGCGGTCGATGAATTCGCGGAAATTGCGGATGCCGGTGGCGCTCTCAAGGTCGAAGTTGATGCGCAGATGAACGCAGCCTTGGCCGAAGTGTCCGTACATGGGGCTGCGGTAGCCGTATTCGCCCATGAGCGCGAAGACCTGGCGCAGATAGGAACCGAGTTTTTCTGGCGGCACAGCGGCGTCTTCCCAGCCTTCCCAGCCGTGCGGCTCTCCGGGGACAAAGACGGTGGCGCCGAGGGCGGATTCGCGCACATGCCAGATACGGGCCGCATCCGCAGTCGAGTAGAGGCGGACGGAGGGGCGAGAGGGTTGGAGCTGGACGTGTTCGAGGAAGCGGTTGGCCTGGTCGAGAACTTCTTCTTCGGTGGACGCGCCGAACTCGACGAGGAGGAAGGAACTGCCGGGCGGGAGCAGTGTGATGTCGTCGACGGCCAGGCCCTTGCGCAGCATGAAACCGGTGAGCATGGCGTCGATGCCTTCGAGGCCGATGGGGTGGTATTCGAGGATGAAGGGTACGTGATCGGCGGCGATGAAGGGGTCGTCGAATCCCACTACCACCAGCCTTCGGCAGGGAGGGCTGTGCTTGAGGTCGAGCGTGGCTCCGAGGACGGTGACGCAGGTGCCTTCGCTGCCGACCAGGGATCGGGCGACATGGAAGCCGTATTCCGGTAGGAGCTCGTCGAGGTTGTATCCGGAGACGCGGCGGGGGATGCGTGGGAAGCGCGCGCGAATTAAGTGCTGGTATTTGTTACGAATGCGCGCAAGGCCTGCGTAGATCTGGGCGGGGCGGCCTCCGGCGGCGAGAATGCGCTGAAATTCGTCTTCGCTGGTGGCGCCCACGGTCATGCGGGTGCCGTCGTAGAGCAGGACATCGAGCGAATGGATATTGTCGACGGTTTTGCCACCCATGAGGGCGTGCGTTCCGCAGGAGTTGTTGCCGATCATCCCACCAAGGGTGCAGCGAGAGTGCGTGGCTGGGTCGGGCGCGAAGGTGAGGTGATGAAGCTCGGCAGCTTCGCGCACGCGGTCGAGGACGATACCGGGCTCGACAACGGCGAGGCGCGTATCGGGATTGAGCGAGAGGATAGACCGCATGTAGTGGGAGAAATCAAGGACGACAGCGACGTTGCAGCACTGTCCGGAGAGGCTGGTGCCTGCACCGCGGGCGAGAATCGGTGCGCCTAAATCGCGGCAGGCAGCGACGGTGGCCTGGACATCGGCGATGTCGCGCGGGAGAACGACACCCACGGGAACCTGGCGGTAGTTGGAGGCGTCGGTCGCGTAGAGCGCACGGCTGCCGGGATCGAAGCGGACTTCTCCGCGGATGACGGAGTTGAGCCTGGCCTCGAGTTCGCGGGCGGCGCTGAAGTTTTCGTGCGGGCGGGCGTTGTTGTCGAGAATGGGAAAGGGCGACGGCATGGCTCAGGCTTCGAGCGGAAGATAGTCGCTGGGCTGGGTTTGGTCAATGGGGCGTTCGCGGCCCATTGCGTCGAGCAGCCAGGTGACCGCGACGGAGACGAGAAGATTTACCAGCAACGCGGGAATGGCGACGTAGACGATATAAATGTGGCTTCCGATATGAAAGGGGAAGACGGAGCTCTTGAGGTCGCGCGCGAGGGCCAGGCCGGTGCCGGTGGCCATGCCGGCTGCCCATCCCCAGAGCAGCGCGCTGCCATGAAACCAGCGGGTGAAGACGCCGAGGACGACGGCGGGAAAAAGCTGGGCGATCCAGATGCCGCCGAGGAGCTGCAGTTCGATGGCGTATTGGGTCTGCACGAAGAGAACAAAAACAAGCGCCCCGACTTTGATGAACAGGGAGACAATTTTTGCGTGGTTGGATTCCTGCGCATGGGTCATGGGCGTGCGGCGCAGCTCGCCGTAGAGGTTGCGGGTGAAGAGATTGGAGGCGGCGATGGACATGATGGCCGCGGGAACGAGGGCCCCGACGCCAATGGCGGCGAGGCAGAAGCCGGCGAACCAGCTGGGGAACATGGTGACGAAGAGCAGCGGAACGGCGCTCGATGTGTTCGTGGTATGGATGCCGGCGGCTATGGCCATGTATCCGAGCAGAGCGATGAGGGCGAGCAGCAGATTGTAGGCGGGCATGAGCGCGGCGTTGCGGCGAATGATGCGTCCGCTGCCGGCGCTGAGCACGCCGGTGGCAGTGTGCGGGTAGAGGACGATGGCGATGGCGGATCCGAAGGCCAGGGTGGCGTAGCTGAGATATTGCGGAGGCTTGAGGATGAGGGATGCCGGCGGCTTGTGCGCGGCGAGCGCGCTTCCCGCGACGGAAAAGATGTGTGAGTAGCCTCCGAGTTTTGCGGGGAGGAGGATGATGGCGGCGAGGACCATGATGTAGAGCATCACGTCCTTAACAATGGCGATGGCGGCGGGCGCGCGCAGGCCACTGGTGTAGGTGTAGGCGGCCAGAATCACAAAGGCAACGATCAGCGGCACCTCACCGTGGATGCCGAGTGCGGCGATGACCTCTCGGAGACCGACCAGTTGCAGCGCGATGTAAGGCATGGTGGCAAGGATGCCGGTGAAGGCAAGGGCCATCGAGAGGGCACGGCTTCCGTGGCGGCCGCGAGCGAAGTCGGCGAGGGTTATGTAACCGTGACGGTGACAGACGTTCCAGAGGCGCGGCAGCACGAGCATCATGTAGGGATAGAGCAGGATGCAGTAGGGGATGGCGAAAAAGCCGGGGGCTCCGGTGCCGTAGAGGGCGGCGGGGACGGCGATGACGGTGTAAGCGGTGTAAAAATCGCCGCCGATAAGGAACCAGGTGATCAGGGTTCCGAAGCGGCGCCCCGCCAACCCCCATTCTTCGAGACTGTTGAGGTCGGCGCGCTTCCAGTGCGCGGCGAAGAATCCGGCAACCGTGACCAGCAAAAAACAGATGCAGAATACGGCGATGGCGACAGCGTGCGGGTAAGAGGCCATAGTGTCCGGTGGGAGCTATCTTATCAGCGTTGTTGGTCAGCGCCGGCGCTAGCGAAGCAGGCCGGCGCCGGGCCATTCGTAGACGACAACACCGAGGTCGTTGAGTAGCTGGATGGTGGTCTCGACGTTGCGGCGCACCGGGATGCGGTCGGCGCGCACGGTAACCGGGCCTTCTTCGACGGCGATGACACGACCATAGGGCCATGCTTCCTGGGGCAGCGCAGCGAGGGCCTCGGGGAGATCGGAAAGGCGAAGAGTGAGCTCCTGCCTGCGGGCACCGGCGGGCTGCATGAGGGTGCCGGGCGCGAGGTCGCTGTGGGGCGGCTCAGGCTTCATGATGCGCAGGGTTACAGTCTTTTTGCCGACGATGAGGAAGGGATTGCCCCAGCTTTCGCGCGTGTGGATGGCCATGTAGCGGCTTTTCGCCGGCGGGGGGATCTGCTCCAGCTGCTGCCGGTCGGTGTCGCGTTCCTGGGCGGCCGTCTTTGCCTGATCGGGCGTGGGCTTGTCGACCTCGGAGGCGGATGGGGTGTTGCCTCCGGATGAGCAGGCGCTGAGCGCCGCGGCACACGCAAGCGTGATGACAAGCAGACGGATTCGATTCATGATGCAGGTGCGGAGAACGCCGGGCAGCCCCAGCATATCAAGCGAAAGAGCCGGTAACATGCAAAATTCGAGGAGACTTACCTTCCCTGCCAACTGGGAACACGCTTTTCCAGAAAAGCACGCGTACCCTCGGCCTTGTCGGCGGTGCCGCAGCAGAGACCGAAGAGCGCGGCTTCGTGGGCGAGGGCCTGACGCAGGGGCAGGTCGTATCCGGCGTGGACGGCTTCGAGGCACTTCGCGATGGCCAGAGGGGCTTGAGCGGCGATGGTTTTCGCGATCTGTTCGGCGCGCGGGAGAAGATCGGCGGTGGGAACGACTTCTTCGACTAATCCGATGCGCAGGGCTTCGGCGGCGGGAATGATGTCTCCGGTAAGGAGCAGGCGCAAGGCCGCGCCTTTGCCGATGAGGCGCGGGAGGCGCTGGCTGCCTCCGTAGCCGGGGATGAGGCCGAGCTTGACTTCGGGCTGGCCGAATTTTGCTGTCTCGCTGGCGATGCGGAAGGTGCAGGCCAGGGCGAGCTCGCAGCCGCCGCCAAGGGCGAATCCGTTGACGCAGGCGATGACCGGCTTGCCGCAGTTCTCGATGCGATCGAAGAGGTGCTGGCCGCACTCGGCGAGCGCCTGGCCTTCGATGGCGGAGACCTGGGCGAGCTCCTGTATGTCGGCTCCGGCGGCGAAGGCTTTCTCTCCGGAGCCGGTGAGCAGAATGACGCGGACGGCAGGGTTCGAGACGAGATCTTCGAGTGCAGCGCTCAGCTCACGGAAGGTCGCAGCATTGAGCGCGTTGAGGACTTTGGGGCGGTTGAGGGTGAGGACGGCGATGGGCTCGCGGAGTTCGACGAGGATGTTTTCATAGGGCATAGTGAACGGGTGAGGATAGCATGAGCGAGTCCGGGTCTCAAAAATCGAGTCTGGCAAAGATTCTTGATTCTCGTGCAAGAGGTATTACACTTACCAGTAGGAGTAATACCATGCAGATTACCAGCAAGGGCCAGGTGACGATTCCGCAGGAGATTCGCAACCGTCTTGGCCTGCTACCTCACACCGAAGTCGAATTTGAGATAGCGGGAGATCACGCCCGCATACGCAAGGCCGTGCACCCTTCCGGCACTGGACGCAGAGGACGGCGCTTGATCGAACTCCTTCGTGCCGCGCCGAGCACAGGTTTGAGCACTGATGAGATCATGGCTATGACTCGGGGCGTGGATCGTCCTGCCAGAAAGCGCAAGTAATGGTATTGCCGCGGAACCTGCCAGAGCGTCTTCGCAGTTGCCGCGGCGTTCTGGTGGACAGCAATGTTCTGTTGGACGTCGCGTCGGGCGACGCTCTATGGAGTCGCTGGTCGACACAGGCGCTTGACGAGTGCGCCGAACACAGCGAACTGTTCATCAACCCAATTATCTATGCTGAGGTTTCGATCCGTATTCCAACAATCGAAGCTCTGGATGAGGCCCTGCCTCGCACCGAGTATTTACGAGAGGCGCTTCCCTGGGAAGCGGGGTTTCTGGCCGGAAAGTGCTTCCGTGCTTACCGTCAGCGTGGGGGCCCTCGCCAAAGTTTACTGCCGGATTTTTACATTGGCGCGCACGCCGCCGTCGGCAATCTCGCTCTGCTTACACGGGATGCCGCACGCTATCGGACATACTTCCCGAAGGCGGAAATACTTTCACCGTCGAAGGAATGACATAAAGCTTATTGATCATTTGCGATCGCGATAGTATCGAGCTCTTCCCGTTGGCCAACCCCGGATGCGACTTCTCTTCCCTGCTGCCGTCTCCTGAAGACTCCTCGTCGAAAAGATGGCGATGAGCAGCGCAAATAGGCCGATCACGATGGCAAAGGGTGCGAAGACAAAGCCGCCCCACCAATTTCTGTACTCGAGATGGCCATTGAAGAGTGCACCTATGCCAAGAGTGATAATTACGAGCGAAATCAAAGCAAGAACAGCGCGATGTGTCCGGGATGACTTAAGAGGTTTTTTCATTCCAGAGAGTAATAAGGCGCCCTTAGCCGGTAACTGATCACCTCACACTATCACGCCTGATAACCCATTCCTGCGAGCACGCCGCGCATGTAGGCGAAGCTCTTGATGACTCCGGGCATGGGATCGTCGCCGTGGATTTCGTATTCGAGGTCGACATAGCCCTGGTAGTTGATGGCGATGAGCGTCTCAAAGATGGCGTGGATGGGCAGGATGCCGTCGCCGACGGCGACCTGGCTCTCCTTGTCGTGGAAGTCGGTGAGGTCTTTCATGTGAACGTCGAAGAGGCGCGGGCCGACCTGCTTGATGGCGGTGACAACGTCGGTGCCCGCGCGCTCGCAGTGCCCCACGTCGATGCAGCAGCCCATGCGCGGGTCCATGCTTCCGACCACCTTGAGGACGTCGAGTGGGGAGGGCCAGACCTTGTCTTCGGGGCCGTGGTTGTGGATGGCGAAGCGGATGTCGTATTCCTTGACGAACTTCTCGATGCGCGGAAGGGTGGTGGGCGCGGGGTCTCCGGCGACGATGACCTTGACGCCGGCGCGCTTGGCGTAGTCGAACTTGGAGCGGATGTCGTCGTCTTCGTCTTTCGGAAAATAGACGGTGCCGACAGCGGTGAGCTTGATGCCGGCGGCGGTGTAGGCGGCGACGGCCTGCGCAGTGGCTTCGGGCGGAGCGGTGGGGAGATGGTCTTTGATGTCCTTGGCGTTGAGGTGGTCGAGCTTCAGATCCTTCATAAAGTCGATGACGTGGGCGCGGTCGAATTCGCGGAAGGTGTAGCTGGCCATGCCGAGCTTTATCGGCGATGGCCTGGATGTGGACTGGGCCGTAACCTGACTTGCGGACAGGGTTGTGGACTGCTGGGCCGCGGCGAAAACGGGATGCGCGGCGGTCGAGGCCAGGGCGGCGGTAGTGATGGCGCTGTTGCGGAGGAAGTCGCGGCGGGAAGTTGACATGACGGAGGCCATCATAAATTTCTGCGGGGCGGTCTGTCTAAAGTATCTGCCCCTGTCTCGCATGCAGAGACGACGACCTATTTATGCTGGAGGCATGAAGAATCGACGGCTTCTTTCTCTCGCATGGCTTCTCCTTGGTGTTTTCGCGGTGGGTGTAGCAGCAGCGCAGAGCTCTACTCTCAAAGGCGACCCGGCGCATCCGGCGCACGCGCAAGGGTGGGTGGATACAAAACTCTATTTTGGGCTGGGGCGGTTCGAGTCTGGAACGGAGACTGGCGCGGATCACACGGAAGCGCGCGTCACCGAGTCAGGATGGCTGGAGTTCCTGGATACGGAAGTGACGCCGCGCTTTCCCGACGGGTTGAGCGTGATCGACGTCTACGGCCAGTGGCAGGGAAAGACGATGAGCAAGCCCGAACGCCTGCGGTCGAAGCTGCTGGTGATCGATTATCCGGATACGGCGGAGAATCGGGCGAAGATCGAGGCTATCCGAACGGCGTGGAAGAAGAAAACTGGCGACCAGTCGGTGCTGTGCGTGACGCAGCCGGCGCAGGTGTCTTTTTAGGCTAGTCAGGCGTTCAGGCGGGCTTTGGCGATGGCATCGAGGACTCCGTTGAGGAAGTTGATGGACTCGGGGGCGGAGTAGCGGCGGGCGATCTCGAGAGCCTCGTTGATGACGATGGGCGCGGGCGTGCCGGGGAAGCCGAGCAGCTCGGCGACGGCGGTGCGCAGCACGTTGCGATCGACGGCGGACATGCGGGTGAGCTTCCAGTTGGCCGAATGCTGCTCGATCAGGGCGTCGATCTCGGTCTCGCGGGCGGTGGCGACGCGGAAGATATCCTCGGTGAAGCCGCGGGTGTCGTCTTCGACATCTTCGCGAGCCGGCCAGAAAGTCTTGCGGACCTCGTCGGGGTTCTGCTTGCCGACATCGGCCTGGAAGAGCATCTGCATGGCGAGTTCGCGGGATTTGCGCCGCTTGCCGGTGAGGGTCATGGATGGACCTGCGGAGTCTGCCCGGTGATTTTGCGATGCAGGGAGACCATTTCGATCGCTGCTGACGCGGCTTCAAAACCCTTGTTGCCAGCCTTGAGGCCAGCGCGGTCGAGAGCCTGCTCCAAGGTATCGCAGGTGAGCACGCCAAAGGCGTGGGGGATGCCGGTCTCCTGCTGCGACTGGCCGATGCCGCGGGAGACTTCGTTGTAGATAGCCTCGTAGTGGGCCGTCTCGCCGCGCAGGAGGCAGCCCAGCGTCAGGACCGCATCACAGAACTTCGACTCGGCGAGAGTACGGGCGGCGGAAGGAATCTCCCAGGCGCCGGGCACGCGGACGACCTGGACATCAGCCCTGGCCGCACCGCTGCGCAGCAATCCGTCGAGCGCGCCCTGCAACAGGCGATCGGTAATCACG
>Ga0210383_10006602_pt1 | contig 10107 bp, 8 predicted proteins | sample IncBWC14OmetaG_FD_160072 | JGI IMG/M metagenome (GOLD analysis project Ga0210383, IMG submission 160072) | Forest soil microbial communities from Barre Woods Harvard Forest LTER site, Petersham, Massachusetts, United States - Inc-BW-C-14-O ...
GGAGGCGGGAACGCCAGCCCGTTTGGTCAAATTATGCCCTGTGCCGGCTCGGGACCCACACGGCTTGTGGTGACGCACACGGGGCGGGATTCACCGGCTCGGTTATGCAGCTTTAGGTTTCGAGCGGCCCCAGCGAATAGGTGGCGCAGCAATTTGCCGCTGCGACGTTAGGCCCGCCGGGTCAATTATGGAAGATTATGCATGGCTGTGCACAAATGCACGCATAGGCAACGCCTCAATTCAGATTCGGACGTTGGTAGGCCGGCGGCCGTACCCGTAGCCGCACTCAGATTATCCGGTTCGGCATGACTCAGGCAGTCACCACGCTGACCAGGCGACCGTCCCGAGCGGTCGCTGCGTGAGTTCGACATGTGCACGGACCGTGATCGGCTTCTCTGTGCGCAGCTCCTGGCGGGAAGGCAGAGTCGCGGCCGTGGCAACTCGGCCCGCTCGTGCGAGGCGGAGGCTGTCACGCGCGGCCGCTGTCATGCGGCGGTGGCGGTGTCGCTGACGGGCAGCCGGATGGTCCTGTCACCAAAATCGGCGACGAGGTCCAGCCGTCCCCCGAGAGCCTCGACGTAACGGGCGATGACCTCAAAGGAGGTAACTTCGCCGTGCTCGATCTGGGATACCCGGGCGACGCTCACTCCCATGGCGGCGGCGATCTGCTTCTGGCCCAGGCCCAGCTGCTTGCGGGTCTCGGCGAGTTGGTGCCCGCGCGCCTGGGCGAGCAGCTGGCGCGCGCCCGCGTCGATTTCCTCGGGGGAGACTCCGGCGGCGTGCAGCTCGCGCTCGAGTTCCTCCCAGTCCAGGGGGGTGCGCTTAGGCATGGTCGGCTACTCCTCTGCTTCTGTGGTGTAGTCCAGGTACAGTCGCTCGGCGATCGGGATGTTCTCCTTGTACCACCGCTGCCAGTTCCCGGCCTTGTCGCCGCCGAGGAGCGGCAGGGCCGAGCGGGTGGGATCGAACGCGAAGAGCACCCGGATCTCGGACCGGGCCGCCGAGCCGGGCCGCAGCTCCTTGAGGTGATGGATCCTGCTGCCCTGGATGCGGTCCACCAGCGGCCGGCCGAGCGCGGGTCCTTCCTCCCTCAGCGCCGCGACCGCCTGCGCGACCTGGATCGCGGAGGCCAGGTCGTCCTTGATCAGGGCGGTGAACCATGCGGCGTACTCCTCGGTGACCTTGACGCTCCACGCCACACGGTCCCCTCACTGCTTAAGGCTGGACTTAATTCAAGGGATGCCTTAACTCTAGGCCCCGATCGGGGCTCGCGGCAATCGGAGCGTGTCCCAGCCTTCACGAGCCGCGCCGCATGGGGCGTGCCGCCGCAGGACGGGTCTGGCTCAATAGGATAGGTCGCCGGCTGGACTCACGGGTCGGCCCTAGGCCTGAGCACCCGAACATTAGCGCCGCTAACGAGATTGCGGGGAGCCAAACGGGGAGCCAACGACCCCAGGCACAGGGCCACGTCGGGCCACATCGAGCCATTATCAGTGCAGCCGAACGGCACGTCAGGCCACGCCAGGCCCTGTCACGGGAGTGCCTCCTAAGCAGTAGGCCGTAGATTCGAGTCCCGGCTCGTTTTCACGGGGATCGCACATGCGCCAGTGGCCAGCCGCGGTTTGTAGCCTGCACAGGTTTGGTCGGCTGTTGACTGGTCAGGTGAGCGGCACGTCGGCGCGGATGCACGTGGGCCCGTCGGACGGGCTGCTCACTGTCAGCCGGCCGCCTGCCACTTCGACCCGGTCCGCGAGCCCGCGCAGGCCGCGCGCGGCGGACATCGTCGCGCCGCCTTGGCCGTTATCGAGGACGCTCATCGTCAACTGGCCGTCGTCAAGGCGCACATTCACCGTCGCGGCCGTCGCGTGGGCGTGCCGGGCCACGTTGGCCAGGCATTCAGAACAGAAGAAGTAGGCCAGCGCCTGCCGCGTATCCGGCAGCCCGGCCAGCGGGCCGTCGGTGACGACCCGTACCGGTAGCGGCATTCCCGCAGCAAGTTCGCGCAGGACCTCGTCCAGAGGGCGTGCGCCGAGTCCGCCGGGGAACAGCCCGCGCGCGAGCCGGGCGAGATCGTCCAGCGCGATGGCCAGCTGATCGCGGATGTCTTGCGCGGTCCGGTCGCCCAGCCCGGCCAGAGCCTGGTCGACGTTCTGTAGCCGGCCGACCGGGCCGGCCCGTAGCCGGGTCTCAAGGACCTGGCGCTCCGCGTCGGCCACCGCGAGCAGCCGTTGCCGGGACTGCCTGACGGCGCTGGCCTGCTGGCGTACCTCAGCGCTGAGGCGAGCGCTTTCCAGGGCGAGCGCGGCTGCCGTGGCGGCCGCGCTCGACAGGGTCGGCCCCGCCGCGGCTGTCGGACCGTGGACCAGGACGACCTCGCCGCCGTCCGGTGCGGCCACCCGGGTCACGTGGTCGCCGCCATCGCGGCCGGCGGGCGGATCCGGGACGCGCAGGCCGCTCTCGTCGAACCAGCCCAGTCCCGGTACCGCGTAGCGCACGTCAAGCTCCGGATCGGCAAGTGCGTCCGACAATAGGGCAGACACGGGGGCAGCCGGGCGTCGTGACGGGCCGAGTTCGACGACGAGCGCGTTGATCGCGCTCTGCAGCCAGACGCCTCGTGCCCATCCGGCGGTGAGCACCACGGCCACGGCAACCAGCGCTAGGTCGTTGACAAGCTCCGCGGCTGTCCCACTGGCAACGCTGCCGGCGGCGAGCGACCAGATAACGGCCAGCGCGGCAACGGAGAAGGCGGCCGCGGCGAGGGCCCTGCGACGGTCGGCGGGAGAGCGCCGGGCGGCCCGGGCGGCCAGGACCGCGAGGCCGGCTATCAACGCGGCGGTGGCCAGACCGCCCGCGGGCACGGGCAGCAGGACAGCCAGGTAACTGGCCGCGATCAGCAGGCGCTGCGCGCCGGCGGGCCGCTGCTCCCACAGCGCGCGGACTAGCAGGTGCAGCAGGAAGGCGCGGTAGCTGAGGGCAGCGACGTCACCCAGGTAAGAAGGCAGCCACGGTGCCGCGGTCGCTGCGGTGCCGGCGAACCAGCCCGTAGCCGTCGCCAGGCTGAGCCAGCCCCAGCCGCGGCCGGCCACGATCAGCCACGCGCCGGAGATGGCGAAGGCTGTGCCGACGGCGTAGTCGGTCGCTGTCAGCAGGACCGTCGGTTCCGGTGCGGCGGCCTCGGCGGCGGCGCCGGCCGCCAGGATGGCTGCGCAGCCCGCGGTGGCCGTCAGCCGACTTTGCGCCACGGGTGTGCGGTGTAGGTGACCCGGCTGCCGTTGTCCTGGACGTTCACGATGGTAAAGGTCAGCTGCCCGTCGTAGTAGCTCCACCGCACCGTCTCGGGAGTCAGCCCCATGTACTCGTCCCAGATGAAGGTGACCTCATCGCCTTTCACGACGTAGCGGCCGCGGCCGAAGGGCTGGTCAGGGTAGTCGGGCTGCTGGGTCTGATAGACCGTGCCGTTCGGGTACAGGTGCCAGGTATAGGTGACCGGCGTGTCCCAGTCAGAGCCGTATACGCCGTCTGCCGCGAAGTCCGCCGTAGTGTCGGTGGTGACGTAGGTTCCGGGCGGGATGGTCGCGCCCTGATGCCCGGATGTGCCGTTCACGCTGAGGTTGTGCAGCGCGATGGCTTGCGCCGCGGTAGTGGCGGTGCGGCACTGCGGGGGCGGCGGTACCGCGTACGGCTGCGGCCCGGTGCCGGGGACGGCTGCCTTGATCATCTGGGTCGTGGCGGTGACCTGCGCGCCGCCCGGCGCGGCGGCGGCCGCCTCGCCCGCCAGCCCGGCCAGCTGACCCGGCGACGGTGCGTCCAGGACCAGCCCGCTGCTGCACAGACCGGCCAGTTGCTGCTCCTCACGGGCCGGCACCTGGCGGGCGTGCACCAGGGTGTCCGCGGCCGCCTGGCGGATCGCCGCCTGCTGCGCCGCGGTAAGCGCCTGCCAGGCCGACCTGCTGGCCACGATCGTCTCGAACTTCGGCAAGATCGCGTAGGACGTGAGGTAGGGGGCCTCGGCGTTGTAGGAGTTATCCAGGACATATTGCGGCGAGGTCTCCACCCCGACCAGGTTGGACCTGAGCATGTCGCCGGTCTCGAGGGCCGACTTGCCCTCCACGGGATGGGCGCCGAGGGCCCTGACCAGCGCCGCGGTTAGCGGGTTGTCGTTGATCCGTACGCTGATCCCGTCGAACGCCGCGGGCGTGATCAGCGGCCGGGTGGACAGGACCTGTCGCGGCTGGGTCGGGATCAGCCCGATGCCCACCAGCCCGAGCCGCGACAGCTGGCCCAGCAGGGCGGCGGCGACCGGGCTGGCCGCGAGCGCCTCGCTGGCTTGGACCGTGGTCACCAGGAACGGGGTGTCCAGCGCCTGGAACCCCGCCACCCCGGCGGCGGCCCAGTCCCGGGCCGGCTGGTAGCTGAACCCGACCCGGCCCGCCCGCAGCGCCGCGGCCAGCCGCGCCTCGTTGGACGGCAGGGTGCTGGCATAGCTGGCCCCGTCGACGTCGACTTCAAGCGTGCCGTGCGAGCGCCGTGCCACGTCCTGGGCGAAGTACACCCCGTCCGGGTCGTCGGTGTCGGGCATCTGCAGCGTGATGGTAGTTACGGCCCGGTTCACCGCGCCCGACTTGCCGATGCTGGGCGTGCCCGTGCACGCCGCCAGGCCGAGCACGGCGGCGGCCAGCGCCGCCGCGGTCCTGAGTGGCACCCGAATAGTCCGGTTCATGCAGGTCACACTGTCCCACCATCGGCGGGCGGGACATCAGTGCCGGCACTGAAATCCCGAGATTGATCCTCAGGCTCCTCGCCGGTTGCCGATGCCGTCAAGCCCTGTCAAGCTCCTGCCATGAAGGTCAGGCCGCGGTTCGTCGTGCTGGCGGGCGTCCTGCTCGTGCTGGCGCTGGGCGTCGCGACGTCGCGGGTGGCGGCTGAGCACCCCGATGCGGCGCTCGGCGGCGGTGACCTGGCGGAGAGCATCATCCAGGTGGGGGCGGCGGTCGCGGCGGCCGCCGCCGGGTTGCGAATGGCCCTGGACCGCGGGCTGGCCGCGTGTGGCATGCTGCTGGCCCTGACCGGCCTGGCGATCTTGCTGGCCCAGCTGCCTGCCCAGGATTCAGGCTCTGCCTCGCTGTTCACCGCGGCGCTGGTGGGCGCGCAGCTGGCGCCGTTCCTGGCCGGATCGGCGGCGCTGGCCTGCCCGGTTGTCCCGGTGCGGCGGCCCGACTGGGCGATCATCGCGGTCAGCCTGGCGGTGGCCGTGGTGATCCGGGGTCTGCTGTCGGCCGCCGTGTTCGACCCTCAGGCGGCCGGATGCTTCACCTGCCCGGCCAATCTGGTTGAGGTACGGTCCGACCCCGGCTTGTACGCCGCTCTCGGGCAGTGGGGGCTGGTGCTGACGATCGTGGCGGGCGTTGGCCTCGCCGCGCGGGCGGGGTGGCGGCTGGCGCGGGCGCCGCGGATTCTCCGCCTGATCTACGCCCCGATCGTCGTCGGCGGGATGGCAGCAGCACTGCTCGCGGTGGCGGCAGCGGTGCATACGTTGCCCCTGCCGACGCCCGAGATAGATCCCGCGCTGCGGACGCTCTGGCTGGCGATGTGCTGCTGCGTGGCAGTGATGGCGGGTGACGTAGCGGCCGGCCGGCTTCGGGCGGGCTGGCTCGCCGGGAAGGTAAGCCAAGCCGTGCTCGCGGCACTGCCCGACCCGGAGTCGCTGCGAAGGGCTCTGGCCGACAGTATCGATGATCCAGATCTTGCTCTGGTATTCCTCCGCGACGACGGCACTGTGGTGGATGCCGACGGCGTGCAGGTCAGCGGGGCCGATCACGAGCTGGCGGTCATCCGGGTCACCCGCGCCGATTCGGCAGTGGCCGAGATCCGGTACCGAGCGGACCTGGCCGGCGCGTCGCATCAGCTGATGGCTGCCGTGCGGGCCGGCGGGCTGGCTATCGAGCATGTGGCGGCGGGAGCGCGGCTGCGCGCTGAACTCGCCGACCTGGCCCGGTCACGGCAACGGATCGTCGAGCTGGGCGATGCCGAGAGGCAGCGCCTCGAACGCGACCTGCACGACGGCGCCCAGCAACGCCTGATCGCGCTGCAGATGCTGCTGCAGATGGCCAGTTCCGCGGCATCGCCGCCGCTGAACGCCAGCTACACGACGGCACGCAAGGCCGTCGGTGCCGCACTCGAAGAGCTTCGCGATCTCGCTCACGGCATCTACCCTGCTGCCCTGGCCGACGGAGGCCTGCGGACGGGACTGGTCACGCTCGCAGAGACCAGCCCAGTGCCGTTGGTCATTGACGGACCGGGGCCAGGCCGGACGCCGGCCGCCGTGGAGGCAGCCGCTTACCGCCTGGTCGCCGACGCGGTACGGATAGCCGGCCAGGCGGCCAGCCCGGAGACCATAACGGTTACCATCGGCGGCTCCGCCGATCGGCTGTGCGTCCGGCTCAGCGCGGCAGGCCTGGATCAGGCAGCAGGAGAGCAGATCGTGGCCGGGGCGCGGGACCGTATCGTGGCGCTAGACGGGTCGGTCACGCTGGCGACCACGCACGCGAAAACGACCATCGAGACGGCAATCCCATGCGGGTCGTGATCGCCGAAGATATGGCGTTGCTGCGGGAAGGCCTTACCCGGCTGCTCGATGAGGCGGGATTTGACGTCGTGGGCGGGGCCGGAGACCTGCCCGGCCTACTTGAACTGGTCAACAAGACGGCCCCAGACGTGGCGCTCGTCGATATCAAGATGCCGCCCACGCATACCGATGAAGGACTGCAGGCGGCCGCCATCATCCGCGAGCGTCATCCCGATACCGGGGTACTGCTGCTGTCGAGTTACCTTGAGTCCCGCTATGCGTCCTCGCTGCTGGAAAGCCATCCAGCGAGTTCCGGCTACCTGCTCAAGGAACGGGTTTACGATCCGGCCGTCCTGGCTGACGCACTAGAGCGGGTGTACGCGGGACAGTGCGTTGTCGACCCGGCCATCGTCAGCCAGCTCCTCAGCCGCCGTCGGCAGCGGGGACCCCTCGACGAGCTCACCGAGCGTGAGCGGGAGATCCTCGCCCTGATGGCCGAGGGCCACTCCAACCACGCGATCTGCGGCCAGCTCGTCATCTCACCTCGGACGGTTGAATCGCACGTGCGCAGCGTGTTCATGAAACTCGGCATACCCGAATCATCCGACAGCAGCCGCCGCGTCCTCGCGGTCCTCACCTTCCTTCAGGCCTGACCCTGCGGTGCGGTCATGGTAACCGCATATTTCGTTGAAACCCGTCCGAGTTCCGCCGGAAAAGGCCAGGCCGCTCTCTCGCAGGCCCCTCACCATTCCCGAACTGCTCATGCCGCCCTCCACGCAAGAATGCGGGTGGTGAATGCGGTGGATGATGTTCATGGCAACCTCCTAAAGATCATTGCTTGACGGCGACGCTATGGGCCCGCGCTCCCGAAGGTCATCAGCACAGGCACCGAAATACCGGGAAACGCCTCACAGGCCTCAGCCTTATCCTCATCTGACAGAAGCGAGGCGGCGGCCAGTATCCGTGCGAACCGCCCCGGGCCGGATGTGGCGCTGACAGACATCGCGATCCCAGAGGGGTCAGCCGCCTCTGGCGGGTTCGGTCGTGGTCGGCGTTCTTGGGATCTGTTCTGCTGTGCCGCCCGCCTCCTGGCGACCTGGCGGACTGCGGAGAGCAGCTGAGTCATGGTGTTTCGGGCGGATACCGGATCTTGCGCAGCGTGGCGGCCAGGGCAGAAGTCAAGGATCTGAGCGAGCACGGATACGTGGCCGCATTGGGCAGCGCGGCCGTTGCGTGCTGGCCGCATGGGCCTGGTGTATTCAGTGGCTGCACTGATGACCTCCGGTTGCGCAAGCCATAGCGTCGCCGTCAACTGACGATCACCAGGAGTTCGCCATGAATATCAGTGAGCACGCCAGCAGTGGCCCCGGTGTACTGACGCGGAAAGACGCTCGCCCCGTACGCGATGAGCCGGTGGTCATTGACCTGGTCGTCCGGGCTAGGAACGGTGACAAGCGGGCGTGGGACGCCCTGGTCGAGCGGTACGCCCCGCTGATCTGGTCCATCTGCCGCAGGCACCGGCTGGGCGACGCCGACACCGAGGATGTCGCCCAGACCGTCTGGCTGCAGCTGGTGGACGGGCTGGACGTCATCCGCGATCCGGCCGCGCTTCCCGGCTGGCTGGCCACCACGACCCGGCGGGCCTGCGGCAGGGTGCTGCGCGGACCGCGCGCCCGCGGATACGCGCTGGAGATTGGGGACATCGCGGACGAGCAGGCCGGCCCGGCTGAGCAGGAGCTGCTCGCGGCCGAGCGGCACGCGGCGCTGCGCGAGGCGTTCGGCGACCTGCCCCCTTTCTGCCAGCAGCTGATCACCTTGCTCATCGCCGATCCCCCGGTGCCGTACGCCGATATCAGCGCCAGGCTGGGCACACCGATCGGCAGCATAGGGCCGTACCGCGGCCGCTGCCTGGATAAGCTGCGATGCCATCCGGCCATCGCCTCCCTGATGATGACCTGTGAACCGTGATACCGGTCCACCTGCCCGGCCCGCGGCGGCTACAGCATTGTGAGCGGCGCCACCCTCTCCAGCCAATCTGGTCCGGCCGCGACTGATGCCATATGCGGCGTTCATGCCAGCCCGGAAGTCGCCCGGGTGGGAGCCATCGCCGAGCGCGGAGGCGGGCTGGCTGAGCTAGGTGAGGCGATTGGCTGGCTTCTGTCGCGCATCGGGCTGGCACGGGGTTCTTGGCCATTCGAACATCGGCGTTGCTACCGGCATCCTGGGAGCCAAACTGGGAGCCAACGACCACGCGTACGAGGCTACGTCAGGCCACCTCCAGCCATTTTCGCTGCAGCTAGAACCCACGTCAGGCCATGCCAGGCCACATCAGGCGGCGTTCGGAAAGTGCCTCCTAAGCAGTAGGTCCCGCGTTCGAGTCGCGGTCGGGGCGCTCACCTTGAAGCCCAGGTCAGGCGGCATCTTCGCCGGACTCAGACGCACAGTCATGACGCGGGCCGCCGTCGCCGTGGCCGGCGTCACGGGCAGCCCGCACCGACGCTCCCACGTCGCCCGCCCGCAGGACAGCACAAACCCAGCCCTAACGCGGCAGCGGCCTCAGCCCGCCGCGACCCGCACCGGCCCGGATTTTCACGCTCTGGCGACCATCCCCCGGGGATGAAATGGCTGAGTGTACGTGTCCGCCCCTCCAGCTTCAAGCGTGACTGTGGCCGCAGGACAACGGGCACAGGCGGAAAATGCCCAGCCAACGTACACGCGAGGTCACCGCTTGACCCCGGAGCCTCTGCGGACACTCCGGTCAGAAACCAAGGGCCAGGCCGAGCCTGCCCGGACCGGACGCGGGCCATCCCCTGCCCGGTGTAGGCGGTCACCGGCAGTCTCCAAAGGTCGTCAGCTCCGCAGTGCACATGGTCGCGGTCTCGTTGGATGACCTGCGCCGATCGTCTTCGCTGGTCATCGTGCTCCCTCGGGTCGATGATTACCTTGTACCAGAGAGCCGCACGGTGGAGGGCAGGCAACCATGAACGATCCGTTCGCGCGGCTGCCGGTGGTGCCGAGCTTCAGTGTGACCAGCACAGATGTCACCGATGGCCAGCCGCTGCCTCCGGCACAGATGTCTGGCATCTTCGAGGTTCCGGGTGGCAAGGACCTGTCGCCCCAGCTGTCGTGGTCCGGCGCTCCTGCGGAGACCAGGAGTTACACCGTGACCATGTACGACCCCGATGCGCCCAGCGGGTCAGGCTTCTGGCACTGGGCCGTCGCCGATATCCCCGCGTCGGTGACCGAACTCCCGGCCGGAGCGGGAGACGTTACCGGCGAGCACCTGCCCGCCGGAGCGGTCCAGCTCCCCAACGACGCGCGCTGGGCTCGCTTCATCGGCGCTGGGCCGCCGCCCGGGGACGGGCGTCACCGCTACGTCATCGTGGTTCAGGCCCTTGGCATCGAGAAGGTCGGACAGCTTCAGCTTCGGGTGCAGGCCGACTCGACTCCAGCCTGGCTCGGCTTCAGCATCAACATCAGCGGCCATCTCCTCGCTCGTGCGGTCATTATCCCCTGGGCAGAGGTCCCGGCCGCGTGATGCT
>Ga0210383_10006604_pt1 | contig 10104 bp, 7 predicted proteins | sample IncBWC14OmetaG_FD_160072 | JGI IMG/M metagenome (GOLD analysis project Ga0210383, IMG submission 160072) | Forest soil microbial communities from Barre Woods Harvard Forest LTER site, Petersham, Massachusetts, United States - Inc-BW-C-14-O ...
GGACAGCAGGCCGCGGCATAACGAGCCATAGGCGAGGACGGCAAGGCCGTGGTCCCGACAATAGGGAAGCACGTCCTGTTCGATCCCGCGCTCGAACAGATTGTAGGGTGGCTGCGCTGCCTGAAGCGGCGCGACCTTTTGAAACTCGTCCATTTGGGCTGGACTGAAGTTGCTGACACCGATCGCGCGGATTTTCCCGGCTTTGCGTAAAGCACCCATGGCCTCCGCAACTTCCGCGATCGGTGTGTTCGGGTCGGGCCAATGAACCTGATAGAGATCGATGACGTCGGTCTTCAGTCGGCGGAGCGAGTTCTCGACTTCCACGACAATGCGTGTTTTTTTCGCATTCCGAAATGGCTGGCCATCCTTCCAGTCGAGGCCCACCTTTGTCGCAATGATTGCACCCTTGCGGCGGCCATCCATCGCCAATGCTTTTCCGACGATTTCCTCCGAGCGACCGAAACCATAGACGGGCGCTGTGTCGATCAAAGTGATACCGCGGTCCAGTGCCGCGTGGATCGTTTTGATGGCCTCGCGTTCGTCGCTGCCGCCCCACATCCCCCCGCCGATGGCCCAAGTTCCCAAGGCGATGCGGGAGGCGCGGATTGAAGTGCCAGGAATATCGACGAATTCCATTTCGGCCTGGCAGGTTTGAAGAGGATTCATTTTGAAACTCCGTTCGGTGCAGTGAGCTCGACCCATTTGATGCCCAGCCTGGATTTTGATTTGACGATCTGCTGACCTGGTCTCGCCGACAGGCAAAGCGCAGGTGGACCTTCACCCTCGGAGGTAGGTAAGCCCGGAAAAGGCGCCACTAAATTGGTCTTTATGAGCGAGTTTTTTTCGAGGATGAACGGTTGCGCTCTTTATTCCTGAAAGCTCCGATTTGTCCGGCTTGCGTCAGACACGCAACGACCACGCATTGAAGTGCGCCAATCCGTGCGGCTTTCAACAGTCCCTCTCACAGGCAGGATTCTTTACATCCGGTCTTGAATCTCCGACGAACATCCTCCGGTTCGGCAACTTGACGGGCGCGACGCTCCACTGCCGGACGCACGCCAACGTATGCCGGTGCGAAACCGGCGGCCTCAACCCGTAAGAGCGAGTTGGACCGCCGGAATTGAGGTTCAGGAGCTTTGCCTCGAAGCGGAGGATGCGGTCGCGGATGAACCCCGCCACCCCGTGTCTCCAACGTCGTCGGCGATGAGCAATGCGCCAGTCCGATCGACGGCCAGGCCGACCGGCCGCCCGCGGGCGTGACCGTTCTGATCGAGGAACCCGGTGACGATATCTTCCGCGCTACCGGAAGGAGTGCCGCCGTTGAATGGCACGAACACAACCTTGTAGCCGTTAAGAGGCGTGCGGTCCCAGCTTCCATGCTCGCTGACGAACGCGCCGCGCCGGTAATGCGCGGGCAGGGCGCTGCCGGTGTACATGGCAAAGCCCAACGGCGCCACGTGAGAGCTCAGAGCGTAGTCGGGCTTGATGGCCTTGGACACGAGGTCGGGCCGTTGCGGCATGACACGGGGATCGAGATGCTGGCCGTAGTAGCTGTAGGGCCAACCATAGAAGCCGCCATCCTTTACGGAGGTCAGATAGTCAGGCACCAGATCGGGCCCGATCTCATCGCGTTCGTTGGCAATGGCCCAGAGCTTGCCGGTTTCAGGCTCCCATTGCATTCCGGTGGGATTGCGAACGCCGCTGGCGTAGACACGATGTGCGCCGGTAGCAACATCGACCTCCCATATTGCTGCGCGCTCGCGTTCGGCCTCCATTCCATTTTCGGCTATATTGCTGTTTGACCCGACACCAACGTAAAGCTTGGAGCCGTCCGGACTGGCGAGCAGCGTCTTGGTCCAGTGGTGGTCGATCGGACCACCGGGCAGGTCGGTCAGCTTGGTTCCCTTATCCGTGATGAAGGTTTGTCCATCCTCGTATGGGTACCGGACGATTGCGTCGGTATTCGCCACATACAGATAGTGGCCGACCAGCGCGACGCCAAAGGGGGAGTTCAGGTGGTCCAGAAATACGCTCCGCAATTCCGGAACGCCGTTACCATTGCTGTCGCGCAAAAGGGTAATGCGGTTTGCATTGCTCGCCTTTGCGCCCGCAAGTCGCTGTACCACGCCGGTGATGAGGTCCTTCGGACGAAAGACAGGTGCTTTCGGACCGTTGCTCTCGATCACCAGCACGTCACCATTAGGAAGGACGTAGAGGGATCGCGGGTGCTCAAATCCGGTAGCCAACGCGTGGATCTGCAATCCCGCCGGCACCTTCGGGGTGTCATTCACCCATGGAACAGGCCGTGCGATGCGGATCGGAGGCAGAAGATATTGGTGGATGGCAGGCAACGCGGGATTGGACCCGATCTGTACTCTCGGATCGCCACCGGTATCGTCGCAACCCGCTAGTCCAAGACTTGCGACGCCGACGGCAAGTACGGTTGCGAGGCGCGGCAGTTTCGTGCGGTGGATCTTGGAGGGGTTCATGGGCGTGCTCCACGAGGATAGGTGAGAGTCCAGTCGCCGGCGACCGAGTACAGCAGCATGATGGCCACGACGATTGCCGACAGCATCAGGCCCGTCGGTACCACGGCTGTATATCCATCGCGACTATGGACGAAGACATTCAGTAGGGACAGCAAAACGGCGACCGCATAGCCGAGCGCGCGGATCCAGGCCGGCCTTTGTTTGCCGAATGCGAGATCGCACGCGGCAGCCAGCGCGACCAGAGCTGACATGACCAGTCCGCCGGCAATTAGCCATACCGAAAATCGCTCCCACATCACCTCGGCCGTTTGCCAATACGCGAGGTCGGTGGCAAGCGCGGCTGCGAAATAAGCAACGGGAAATGGTACCAGTATGCGGTGAATTGTTCTGTAACTGGCCATGGCCATCGGCCCTTGACCAGCAACTGGCCGGAAGCTCGTTTCGGCCAATGCGATGTGCTTCATGGTTTAATCCTGTTCATGTTTCCACGGGCGCGCCTCAGTGCGAACCTCTTGTCTGGTTCTGTTCCTGAACCGGCCAACTCCCAACAGACATGGTTTGCCGGCGTTCAATGTTCTTTCGAATTCGCACGTAAGCCATTGTTGGGCAAAGTTCCTCATGAGGTTCTCTCCATCGGGCATCGCGCGAAAAGAAGATGAAGCCGTCTGATTTGAAAGAAACCGGTGCAAGAATCTTCGTCCAAGATCAGTGGCTGAACGCGAAATGTTGCAGCAATGATTGTCGACCGTGATTGTCGACCGTGATCAAATGAGAAAAAGAAGCTCACTCGGCGAGCGGTCACAGCTGTGCGCTCAAAACGCAGAGCTTATTTCGGTCTCTGTGCCGTTTCGGATTAGTCGAGGTATCGGTGATCGGTTAGCCATACGCCACTCGCGCGGGCTATAGCCGACGAACCTTTTGAATACAGTGCTGAAGTGAGCCTGCGTTTGGAAGCCAACACTCAAGGCGATCTCGACGATCGCCATTGAACTGCTTCTCAAGAGCTCCTCAGAGCGTCGAATGCGGCGGCCGAGAAGGAACTCGTGGGGTCGCAACCCCGTCGCGACTCTGAATTGGGAGGCAAAGTGCATCCGGCTCAATCCGGCGACCGCTGCCAGATCGAACAGGCGAATTTCGTCCGACAGATGATCGTCGACGTATTCGGTGACCCGCTTGAGGCGCCATTTCTGCAAGGGGCGGATTTGCCGTCTGCCCCGGTCTGCCCCGCCGGACCTGGTTGCAGTCGGGTCTTCCGCAAGCAAGCCAGCGGGCCTGGCGGCAACGGCGAGCCTCAGCGCTTCAGCGCAAGGTCGAACGTGCTCCAGCTGTTGGCGATCGATCGATGACGAATGAGCCCGAGGCGTCGCGTCAGCCATATCCAGCGTTACGGGCCCAAATCTCAAGGCTGATTTGCTGCTGCTGGTCATCGGACCTCTGCGGACTTTTTGCTTCGGACGCCCAACGCTCGAATGCCCCGTGCAAACTGGGGCTGATGGCGGGCTTGCCCAATTGATTTGCGTTTCATGGACCGCAGGCTGCCGGCGCGCTCCGCAGCTTCAGCAGCCTCTGCAGATCGAGCCGAGCATCTTCTCGACTTTGGCTTCCTCCCGATCGATGGCGGGGCTGGTGCCGAGCAGCGGCCCAGGCATAGGCTTTCCCATTCCGGATGAGGGTAGCGCAGTGCCCAGCGAGTTTGTGCCAGGTGTATAGGGACTCGTTCCGAGGCTTCCCCCGCCAATTCCCATCTGAGCCGAACCCATGTGAGACATTCCCATGCCACCCCGAGCGAACACAGCCGTGCTGGAAAGAGCAAGACCAAGCGCGATATGGATGATTAGACGATTTTTCATTCACCGAAACCCTTCGTTGGAAGACGAACAATGCAGGGGCGTGGACCCGAGCGAATTTCTACGGGGGTAAGTCCGGCTTCATCTGAAGGAATCAAGCCTATACGAAGGAATTAGGCGTCGTGAAGTTGGCGGCGCGAGCTCGTGGCCCGGGCAATTGGGATGTCATGCTCATCCACGCCGCGTGGCGGAGTGCCTGGATTCACGCTTCATCACAACACGGGCGGCCAAAATATAAACGAAAAGTTATTAGGCTTCAGCGGCGCGCTGCTTAGCTAGCAGGTCAACACGCAACGCTATCGGCCGCACTTTATGAGAATCACCAATCCGCGCGTTCCTGCCCGACATTGAGAAGAACGCACTCGCGCGATCGAGAGGAGTCCATCTTGAGCGAGCGACCCCGACAAGAATTTCCGGAATGAAAAATGGCTATCGTTCGCTTCGCGCTGAGATTTCCTCACACGTTCTACGTAGTCGCAGCCCTGATCCTGTTTCTCGGCGTCACCACGATCTACGCGATGCCGACCGATATATTTCCGGAGATCAGAATCCCGGTGGTAACGGTGATCTGGCAATATACCGGGCTCAGCACACCGGAGATGGAGCAGCGCGTCACCACTTACAGCCAGTATTCGATCAGTGCGAATGTCAACGGCATCAAGGATATGGAAGCGCAGACGCTGAACGGTCTGTCCATTCAGAAGATATACTTCCAGCCTGACGTCAATCTTGACCTGGCGATAGCGCAGATCGTTTCGGCGACCAACTCGATCCGCGCCTTGATGCCGCCGGGCATCCAGCCGCCGATCGTCGTGCAATTCAATGCCTCGAGCGTGCCTGTCCTGCAACTCAGCCTGAGTTCGGACAAACTCAACGAACAGCAGCTCTATGATTTCGGCATATATCGGGTGCGCCAGCAGCTCGCTCCCGTACCAGGCGTCACTTTGCCCACCCCTGCCGGCGGCAAATATCGCCAAATCATGGTCGACATCGATCCGGACAAGCTGCTTTCGAGGGGCCTTACGCCGCTCGACATCGTCAATGCGGTCAATACGCAGAACCTGACGCTCCCGTCGGGGACAGCGAAGATCGACGACAAACAATATACGGTCCGCACCAACGCAACGCCGGCGACAATCGACGACCTGAACATGATGCCCGTCAAGTTCATGAACGGGTCGACCGTATTCCTAAAAGACGTGGCACAGGTGCGCGACGGATCATTGGTCCAGCAAAACATCGTGCGGCAGGACGGCCGCCGTTCGGTCCTGCTCAGCGTGATCAAGAACGGCAACGCCTCGACGCTGGCCGTAGTCAACGGGGTCAAGCAGGCTCTGAAGAACGTGGAGGCGGCAGCCCCATCGGGGCTCAAAGTCAGCCAGCTTTTCGACCAGTCTGTCTTCGTTACCTCGGCGGTGCGGGGCGTGCTGCGCGAGGGCGCGATTGCCGCTGGCCTGACGGCGCTAATGATCCTGCTCTTCCTCGGTTCATGGCGTTCGACCCTGGTGGTGATGATTTCAATACCGTTGGCGATCCTCTCTTCGCTGATCGTCTTGTATTTCCTTGGCGAGACGCTGAATACGATGACGCTTGGAGGACTCGCGCTCGCCGTAGGCATTCTCGTCGACGACTCCACGGTAACGATCGAGAACACCCATCGGTTGCTCACCGAAGAGCACATGCCGTTGCCGCAGGCGACGCTTCATGGCGCGGCCGAAATAGCAGTTCCAACGCTTGTATCCACGCTCGCGATAAGCTGCGTGTTTACGTCGGTAGTGTTTCTTGATGGTCCGGCCAAGTACCTCTTTACACCGCTTGGGCTTGCGGTGGTGTTTGCCATGCTGGCGTCCTACGGGCTCTCCCGGACGTTGACGCCGATAACGATCGGACTCTTGCTGAAGGGCGAACATCGTCACGCGCCGGAGGGAACCAAGCCAGGTTTGTTCCCCCGAATCTCTCTCGCATTCGAGCATGCCTTCGAGCAGGTTCGGGCAGGTCACAGCAAGTTATTGGCGACGCTCCTGCGGCGGCGAGCAATCGTACCGATCGCGGGCGTTCTCATCCTGGTTCTCGGCGGCACTTTAGCGGCCTTCGCCGGCCGCGATTTCTTTCCGTTCATCGACGGAGGCCAGATCCAGCTTCACGTGCGCGCTCCAGCCGGAACTCGGATCGAAAATACCGAACGCATCTTCCAGGCGGTGGAAAACAAGATTCGTGAGGTCATTCCCGAACAAGAGCGGCAACTGATCGTCGACAACATTGGTCTGCCGGCTCGCGCCTATAATCTGGCATTTGCAGACGGATCTACGATCGGCATCAACGATGGGGTGATCCTTGTGGGACTGAAGGAAGGCCACAAGCCGACCACGGATTACATTCGAAAATTGCGTGAAGTGCTTCCAGCCGCGTTCCCGGAGGAGGTGTTCTACTTCCAGGCAGCCGATATCGTCACCCAGATCCTGAACTTTGGATTGCCGGCGCAAATTGACGTCCGCACCGTCGGCTACGGTACGAACAACCTGCAGGTCGCGAAGGAGTTGCGGAGGCGCATCGCCGATATTCCCGGCATCGTCGACGCACATCTTCAGCAGGAGACCGACGGACCTGCATTCTACGCCATGATCGATCGCACGCGCGCCGCACAGCTTGGACTCAACGCGAGCACGGTGGCCACCAACATCAATGTCAGCCTCTCGTCGTCGGTGCAGGTGTCGCCGAATTTCTGGACCGATCCATCTTCCGGTATCCCATACTACCTTGCCGTTCAAACTCCGGAATATCGGGTCAATTCATTGAACGCGCTGGATAATACGCCGGTTTCCAGCATGCTGACGGTCGGCGGCCAGCCAGTGCCGGGAATGCTCAGCAATGTCGCCACGTTAAAGCGGGACCGCGTCGCAACCAATTCGAATCAGTCCAACATCCAGCCGGTGTACGATGTCTATGCAAGCGTTCAGGGACGTGATCTCGGCGGCGTCGCATCGGAGATCAACAAGGTAACGTCAGCGCTTCAAAGAGAGCTTGGGCCAGGGAACACGATTCAGGTCCTCGGCCAGGTCCAGAGCATGAACGATTCCTTCCGAAACCTGGGCATCGGATTGGTGTTCGCTGCGGTGTTTGTCTATCTCCTGATGGTCGTGAATTACCAGAATTTTGGCGATCCATTCGTGGTGATCCTCGCATTGCCCCTTACGTTGTGCGGGATCGTAACGATGCTTTTCATTACCGGCACTACGCTGAACGTTCCCTCGCTCATGGGCGCGATCATGGCGGTAGGTGTTGCTTCCGCGAACTCCATCCTGCTCGTGACGTTTGCGCGCGAACAACAGCTTGCGGGCCACTCTGCGATCGAAGCCGCGATTAGCGCCGGGCACACGCGGATAAGGCCGGTATTGATGACCGCAGCCGCGATGATCGCCGGCATGATTCCGATGGCAATCGGTGGCGCGGGTGAGGAACAGAATGCCGCGCTTGCTCGCGCCGTGATCGGCGGCCTTTTGTTCGCAACGCCCACCACGCTGCTGATCGTGCCTTATTTGTTCGCGATGCTGCGCAGGAAAAATGACGGCAAATCTCACCACGGCGTGTTTGAAGGATCAATCGAATGAGCGAGAAGCAGACAATGTCGGAGGGACCGGTGGACCCGCTTTTGACCGATCGTGATTCAGAGTCCGTCCGAAAGAGCACAGGCAGAAAATCTTTCCGGCGATTTCGCGGCGCCTCAATCTTGACCGCTGCAATGCTGCTCGTGCCGCCAGGAAGCCTGGTCGCAGGCGCCTTGCGGCACTACAGGGGCGCGCAGATTGTGGCGGCAACGGCCGAACAACATCGTGACTTCGTGCCAAAGGTTCGCGTCGCGGCGGTTCGGGCAAGCGAAGGGATCATAACCGTTTCCTTGCCGGCCACGACAACCGCGTTTGAGGCAGCCAATATTTTCGCCCGCACCAGCGGCTATATCGAGAAGCGCTACGTCGACATAGGAGACCAGGTCAAGGCAGGTACTCTGCTGGCGGAGATCACCGCGCCTGAGCTCGATCACCAGATATCGCAAGCCCAGGCGACGCTGGCGCAGTACCAGGCGACGTTGCACCAGACCGAGGCGAGCCGTGAGCTTGCACGGGTGACCAATGCTCGCGACTCCGGTCTGGTCAAACAGGGATGGCTCACCCAGCAGCAGGGCGACAACGACCGGCTGACCTTGGCGGCACAGGAGGCAGCCGTTGGCGTCGCCCAATCAAATATCGTGGCGCAGGAAGCGCAGATCAGAGTCCTCAGCCAGGAAAAGGCCTATCAGCGCGTCGTTGCGCCCTTCGATGGCGTTGTTACGCAACGCTACATCGATAATGGCAGCCTGGCGCAAGCCGGCTCCACGATGATGTTTACGATTATGCACAGTGACGTCATCCGCATCCAGCTGTATGTCCCTCAGGACGAGGCCTTCGGAGTCGCGCCCGGGGTCAAGGCCGTGGTGCACGTTCCGGAGTTGCCGAACCGCAGCTTTCCGGGGACGGTAACGCGAATAGCGCACGCGTTACAGCCTGGCAGCCGCACCCTGCTGACCGAAATCGACGTTCCGAATCCCGAAGGAGCGCTCAGTCCCGGAATCTATTGCATCGTGGATCTGCATATTCCCCGGAAAACGCCGTCCTTCGTGGTACCGGCCGACGCGGTCGTGTTCGATCAAGATGGGTTGCACGTGGCGGTCTTCAGGGACGGGACCGTTCACCTACAGAAGATTGCCATCGCGCGCGACTTGGGAAGGCGGGTTTTGGTTGAGGAAGGACTCAAGGCTGGCGATCTGGTCGTGCTCAATCCCATGATCGATCTCGCTGATGGAGCCAAGGTAGAACCGCAGCCCGAGCCCGCGAATTCATGAACAATTCGAGAGATTGGCTGCGCCGGAGCGGCTTCAATATGCGCACTTTTCGCTACGTGATGACGATACTTGTCCTTGGCGGCAACAGCTGCCTGGCGCAAGTTTCTACCCTGGGTACGACGGAAATGGCGATCCCGACGACCCCGGGCGCGATCGTGTCGTCTCCTTTGGGCGGACCGAGTCCATTTACCAGTCTGTTTTCTCCCGCCACCGTTTCCGGCGCCCCGGCGACCACTTTGGCTACGCCGCCACTCGCGGAAAATCCTACTATCCCCGGCACAAGCGTGAACTGCTCCGCACCGACATTTACGGTTTCACCATCCGTGATGAGCGTGACGTCCGCAAACACCAGTGCATTGTCCAACCAGATGTCCTCTACGAGCCCAACGAGCGTTACCACAATGCCGGTCTCGCCGGCAGCACCAATGTCCCCGATCACAACGCCGCCGCCGGTTTTGCCGCCGGCCGTGCCGGTGATGATCCTGGGTTCGCTCAGTGGCAGCACGACGGGCACGTTTACAGCGACTTCGATTGGAAAGCCGGCAGCAGGCACTTCGTGTACTTCGGCTCCGGGAAACGCGTTGACCAGCGCGACGGTCTTGCCGCTCGCCACTCCAGACATTCCGGCAAACCCGCCGCCCGGAACAATTCAATCAGCTATTGCGAGCCTCGGCGGTACGAGCATCGAGCCCGCGACCACCGTGATGCCGACGCCGAATTCAGCCGCGTGTAACGAAAGTATTTCGATGGATCTAGCCAATCCCGCGATGATGGCCCCGGCCAACGCGACCGGCACTGACGCCGCGCGGCGCGTTGGGCCGCCGAACGGGTGTTGAACAGTTTCACGGGATTTCCCAATAGCCCTGATTGACGGTCGAAGCGCTTCAAGCGG
>Ga0210383_10006605_pt1 | contig 10103 bp, 10 predicted proteins | sample IncBWC14OmetaG_FD_160072 | JGI IMG/M metagenome (GOLD analysis project Ga0210383, IMG submission 160072) | Forest soil microbial communities from Barre Woods Harvard Forest LTER site, Petersham, Massachusetts, United States - Inc-BW-C-14-O ...
TTGGGCAGGTCAGCAGCAGAATGGCAGGCAGCGGGTGCGCGTGACACAGTCTACGGATCTGAAGGTTGGGGGTTCGTCCCTCCGAGCGCGCCAGCCAGGTAGGAGGCCACTTCCGAGCCTGCCCGGAGCAGGCGCGGGCCGTCCCCTGCTCGGTGCAGGCGGTCACCGGCAGTATCCGATGGTTGTCTACTCCGCAGGGCACATGGCCGGGATCTCGCCGGGTGATCTGCGCCGATTGTCTTGGCTGGTCATCGTGCTCCGTCGGGTCGATGATTGCCTTGTAGCAGAGAGCCGCATGGTGGAGGGCGGACAACCGTGAACGATCCGTTCGCGCGATTGCCGGTGGTGCCGAGCTTCACTGTGACCAGCACTGACGTCACCGATGGCCAGCCGCTACCTGCGGCGCAGATGTCTGGCATCTTCGAGGTTCCGGGCGGCAAGGACCTCTCGCCTCAGCTGTCGTGGTCCGGCGCTCCTGCGGAAACCAGGAGTTACACCGTGACCATGTACGACCCCGACACGCCCAGCGGGTCAGGCTTTTGGCACTGGGCCGTCGCCGATATCCCCGCCTGGGTGACCGGACTCCCGGCCGGAGCGGGAGACGTTACCGGCGGGCACCTGCCCGCCGGAGCGGTCCAGCTCCCCAACGACGCGCGCTGGGCTCGCTTCATCGGCGCCGGGCCGCCGCCCGGGGACGGGCGTCACCGCTACGTCATCGTGGTTCAGGCCCTCGGTATCGAGAAGGTCGGACAGCTTCAGCTTCGGGTGCGGGCCGACTCGACTCCGGCCTGGCTCGGCTTCAGCATCAACATCAGCGGCCATCTGCTCGCTCGTGCGGTCATTATCCCCTGGGCAGAGGTCCCGGCCGCGTGATGCCCGGCGCGGGGACAACCTGTGACCCGGTCGTCCGCGAACGGATGGAACCCGGCCCGCGAAGTCAGCCAGCCTAAGTGCCGTTCAGTGTTAGCGGCGCCACCGCCCGTCCGCCAGAAACGATACAGGAGAACCCAAGATGACTCCCAGCACTCCCGCGGCAAAGACCGCGACCGGCCGTCCTGCCACCGACCCTGCCGGTCCGACCGGCCGGCTTGCTACCTGGGTCGCGAAAACGACGCTCGGCGACGTTCCCGCCTCCGTCCGCGACCGGGCCAAGCACCTGGTGCTAGACGGAATCGGCTGTGCCCTGGTCGGTGCGCAGCTGCCCTGGTCCCGCATCGGCGTCGAAGGGGTAACAGCACTCGATGACGCCGGGGATTCCGCACTGATCGGGTGGGATGGCCGGGCTGCCAGCGCCACGTCGGCAGCCATGGTGAACTCCAGCTTCATCCAGGGCTTCGAGCTCGACGACTACCATCCGCTGGCCCCGCTGCACTCCAACTCGCTGGTCCTGCCGGCGATGCTCGCCGCCGCCCCGCGGGCGGGCCGGGTCTCGGGTGAGCGCTTCCTGCTCGGCGCGATCCTCGGGTACGAGACCGGCCCGCGGGTCGGCCAGGCGCTCGGCGGCCTGGACATGCTGTCCCGGGGGTGGCATTCGGGCGTGGTCTTCGGCCCTCTCGCCGCGGCCGCGGCCGCGGGAACGCTGTACGGGCTGGACGCCGCCGGGTTCGAGGACGCCTTCGGGATGGCGGCCACCCAGTCGTGCGGGCTCATGTCGGCGATGTACGAATCGATGGTCAAGCGCATGCAGCACGGCTTCGCCTCGCGCAACGGCCTGACCGCCGCTGCGCTGGCGGCCGCGGGCTACGTCGGTATCAAGCGGGTGTTCGAGCGCCCGTACGGCGGCTGGCTGGCCGTCTTCGGCGAGGGCCACCGTACCTACCCCGAAGACATCTACAAGGGCCTGGGCGTCCTGTGGGAGACCGGACGGATCGCGGTCAAGCCGTACTCGTGCATGGGATTGCTGCACGCCGCCGTCGACGCCGCCCTTGAGCTGCGGCCGAAGGTCAACGTCAGTCAGATCCAGCGGATCGACATCGACATGGGCGAAGCCGCCTATTCCCATGGCGGGTGGCAGGCCGGGCGCCCGCTGCAGGTGATCGGCGCCCAGATGAACGTCGCCTACGCCGTCGCGGTGGCCCTCCTCGACGGCGACGTGCTCATCGACCAGTTCCGCCAGGACCGGATCAACCGCGACGACGTCTGGGGGCTGATCGACAAGACACTGACGCACCACGAAAAGGCCTACGACAACCTCCCGGTCGACGAGCAGCTCACCACCCAGGTGCGCCTGACCCTCACCGACGGCAGCACCCGCACCGCCAAGGTCATCCACCCGCGCGGCACCGGTGACCGGAGCCTGACCAACGCCGACATCCGGGAAAAGTACGCCAAGCTGACAGACCGCATCATCACTGCCGACCGCCAGGCCGCCATCGAAAAAGCCGTCCTCGGCATCGACACTCTCGACGACGTCGCTCAGCTGACCGCCCTGCTCACACCGGCCGTGCACTCACCGCTCGATTGAAACCCCGCGGCCGGACGCGGGCCACCCCCCGCAACGCACAGGCGATCACGGGACAGCCCCGGGAAACACCAGCCCTACGGCAGTAGCTGCTTTGCCCGCCCGCCGCCTGCAGAAGGGTCGAGCATAGGAGGGTGGTCGATCATCCAGAGCGCTGGCGCTCCCCGTTCACCCAGGTCGAGAGGCGCAAAATATGGACGTACAGAGATGGCGCCCGCACGGTCAAGGGGTACTGGCGGCCGGGCGGGACCGCCGGGGCCGGGAGCTGGGTCCTGGTCGACCAGGGGACCGGGAATGTCGAGGGCGTAGTTCGGGCAGGAGAATTCTCCCGCCGGTTCCGTCCGGTGGACGTGTTCGCCGATGTGCCTGGGCTTCCCGGCTACCTGGGGACGGTGACCGCAGCTGACGGCACCGCGCTGGTGGACCTGGTCCTGGATCGCAACCCCTTCATGCTGGCTAACGGGCCCCAGCGAGCGGCACGGCCCCATGCGCTCATGGTGCCCCGCCGCCACCGCGACGGATGGTCCTCGGCCACGGCTGCCGAACTGGCGGCCCGTCAGACGGCGATGACCCTGGTCGCCGCGTGGTACCGCAGCCTGGACGGCGGGCACGTGGTGTTCTGCGCCAACGACAGCGCACCGAACCTGGATTACCTGCGTGACGCGGAAGCCGCGAGCGGGATCCTGCCCGGCAGGGGCCCCGATACGGCGATCACCAAGAATCCCCGGCAGGACGTGCAGCACGCCCACTTGCACGCCTTCTACGCCGAACACGACAGGACCGAGAACCACGAGTCGTCGGCGCTTGCGGGGCATCTGGTCATCGCCGAGGGTCACCGGGCGTTCAGTGCCGCCCTCGGCAGCGACGCCGTGCCGGTGGAACGGGACAGCACAAGCCTCGCCGCCGGCCTGCGCGCCGCTGCGCAGCCCTGGGGTGGTAATTACTGCTCCTACCAGCTGGGCGTAGATGGCCCCTTGTGGGTTATGCCGGCCCTGGGACCATCCCAGGACGAGGTCAACCGGCGCCTGGCCCGGGCCGATGGCCTGCAGGCCGAGCCCGACCCGGCGCTGGGCGGGGCCATCAACCTGGTGCGGCCCACCCTGGCCGATACGGGGCGGCTCCATGCGGCGCAACGGGCCACAGCTGACCAGCGGGCCAGTTTCGAGACCTTCGTGGCCCAGCGCGGACTGAACGCACAGTCGCTGACCGCGGGTCTTGCACCCCGAACGCCGCGCGCTCTGTAGAGCCTGGTCCGGTTACCGGTGGCTGGCGTGCCTGGCCACTGGACTCGCCCTGGGAGTACCGCCACCTCCGCGGCTTTGGGATCACGCGTACTGCCGCTGGCGGCTTCCAGCTCGGCATCGGCCTCGTTCTGCTCTCGCTCGGCCGTAGCGCGTGAACCGACGAGGAGCGACGCAAAATGTACCGGTTGTCAGCGTGGTTCCTGGTGTCCGCGGCGGGGAATCTCGCGGCTGGCTACTGGTACATCACTGTCACTAGCTCCGCATCTGCCCGACCCTGAGCCTAGTCAGCTGAAAACGAGCTTGCCGAGGTGCGGGATAGCTACTGCCTGTGCGGGTCGCTGTCGGGCAGCCAGGCGTCCGGCCGGTGGATTCCGAGGTCGCCGACCTCGTCGGTGAGGGCGTCCACGACAACTAGGACAGCGGCGCGCTCCTCGCCGCGGCGCCAGACCAAGGACCAGGTCCAGTAGACCTGTGGCGCGATCACCGGGCGCCGGACCAGGTCGGACGGCAGCGGCGTGGTCTGACCCTTGGGCGCGTTGATGATGGGGCGGCGGCTGCGGCGCACGTGGTCGAAGAAGGCGTGCCCGGTAATGCCGCCGTCAGAGATCCGAACGGCGCGGGCGCCGGTGTCGCGGGCCAGCTGTGCGGCGTACAGGTTCCACGATCCCCACGAGGTGGTGTCCTCATCGAGGAGAACAGCGGTGTCCTGGGCGTGGATATCGCTGGTGTCGTCACCGGCGGCGACGGCGTAAAGGCGGTCGGCGCCGATGAGCCGGGCGCTGAGCCCGTACTGCTCCAGGTCCTGGGTGGGCACCCAGCCCACCGCCAGGTCCAGGCTGCCGTCCGCGACCCGGGCGGCCTGGGCGTGGGAGGGCGCGATCCACGCATCTATGCGTAGCTGCGCCACCGCGGACGCGCGGGCGGTCAGGTCTGCGGGCAGCCAGTCGACGTAGCCGAGCCGGACCGGTTCGGAGCCAGATATCTGGGCGGCGCGGCGCTGCAGGTCGTCGGCCCGGTCCAGCAACGCGCGGCTGTGCGGGAGCAAGGCCGCGCCGGCCGGGGTCAGGGCCACCGAGCGGCGGTCACGGTCGAACAGCCGCACTCCGAGGTCGTGTTCGAGCGCCTTGATCTGCTGCGACAGGGACGGTCCGGCGATCAGCAGCCGCTCGGCGGCCCGGCCGAAGTTCAGCTCCTCGGCCACCGCGACGAAGTACCGCAGCTGGCGCAGCTCCACGCCTTTCACGTTACGTGCCGTGGAAGGCTGCGCCTACCAGCAGCGAGGAAGCCGGTCGTGGCGCCGGTCCTGGTAGCAGGCGCACGGTGGAGCCAGGGAAACCCGAAGGCAACCCTTTGACGGACGAAGGAAGGTAATCCGATGATCGAGCAAGCGAGCAATGTGCGGAAGCACCTGGGCAGGTTCCTGACTACTGATCCCGGGCGATTCGCCGGCAGCTCCGCGGTGAGTGACCCGTTCGGCCTGCTGGCGGTCGAGCGGGAACACCTGACGGTGCCGCGGTCGCCGCAACATGAAGGGAGCCCTCAGGCGGCCGCACCCGCGGAACAGAGCACCCAGCCAGACCCTTCTGGGGACGTGACTGGCCCCACGGAAAGCCGCACCGCGGGACGATACCGCCGGCCGGTAACCGGGGCTGCCCGGGAGCAATCGCAGCCGAAGGCGTCGCCGCGGCCGGCGGCGTTCTGGCTGGTGGCCGGGGTTTTGTTCCTGTCTTTGGCCGCGGCTAGCGCTCCGGCGCCGCTCTATGGTGTCTACCAGGCTCAGTTCCGGTTCTCGGCGGCCACGCTGACCGCGGTTTTCGCGGTCTATGCCCTCGTCGTTCTCATCACGTTGCTGGTGTTCGGGTCATTGTCGGACTACCTGGGCCGCCGGCCCGTGATCATAGCTACCCTGGCTGTCAACATCGGCGCGTGCGCGTTGTTTCTTACGGCCCAGGGCGTCGGTCTGCTGTTCGCCGCCCGCGTGCTGCAAGGCATCGCCGTCGGCGCAGCGACCGGGGCGCTCGGCGCGGCGCTGATCGACCTGCAACCCGGCGGCAGCAGGCTCGCGCCTGTCGTCAACACCGCAGCCACCATCTTCGGCTTGGCCGCGGGCGCGCTCGGCGCCAGTGCGCTGGTCCAGTACGGGCCGGCGCCGACTCATCTGGTGTGGTGGCTGCTGCTCGGCGCCTTCTGTGTGGCCGTCGCCGGGATACTGGTGATGCCCGAGCCCGCGGCGCGGCGTCCCGGCGTGCTGGCCTCGCTACGGCCGCGAGTGAACGTGCCGCCCCGGGCGCGCGGGGCCTTCGCGGTGGCCGTGCCGTGCCTAGTTGCGGCGTGGGCCCTGGCTGGCCTGTACCTGTCGCTCGGGCCGTCGCTGGCCGCGCAGGTGCTTGCCTCGCCGAACCGGCTGTGGGGCGGCCTGGTGGTCTTCCTGCTCACCGGGATCGGAGCGGCGGCCACTGTCATGTTCCGCCGCCTCGCCCCGCCTACAGCGATGCTGGCCGGATGCCTGGTCCTGCTCACCGGCGTAGCAGTGACCTTTGCCGCGGTCGCCACGATGTCGGCTGCCGCCTTCCTGGTCGGCTCCGCTGTGGCGGGCGCCGGCTTCGGGGTGGCGTTCCTCGGCGCCTTTCGCACGCTCAGCGCGCTGGCCGATCCCGGTGAGCGCGCAGACCTGATCGCCGGGATCTTCACCGTCAACTACCTTGCGTTCGGCATCCCCGCACTGATCGCCGGGGTGGCCGTCACGCGCTACGGCCTGCACCACACCGCCCTGGTGTATCTGGGCGTGATCGCCGCGCTCGCCGCGGCGGCAGCGAGCAGCATGACGGTCCACAAGCACCCCGCCGGCCAGCGTGTCCGAGCGCGCAGGCTGACGCTCACTGACTCTTGAGAGGACTGACCAGCCATGCCAACTGATACGCCAATGCAGCTAGCGGCGGTCACCGGGCTTTGCGGCCCTGGCCGCGGCACGGCACAGTCACTATCGTGGGCTGCGTGGACGCTGGGGTGGCGGAACAGGTGGGGGAGCTTTTTCGTGGCGGCGCTGCTGTTGTGGCGGCGACCGCTAATGCGGAGGGGCGCCCGTCGATCACGCGGGGCTGGGGTCCGACAATCTAGTGTTTCGCTCCTCCAGGTCGCAGGTCACACGTATACCGAGAACGGCCTATGTACTGAGCCGGTTCGTACCGAATGCGATGGTGACTTACTGGCGCTTCACGCAGCGACGGTGACGACAGCGACATGGCTCGTGGCCGGCGACGCGCTCTAGGGCGTAGATGCCGCCGATCCGCACGTCGAGCTTGTCTGAACCGAGCTGCTCGACGGCCTTGGTAACCGGTAGGTCACCTGCCCCTGCTCGGTCAGCTCAAGCGTGCGGCGCGACAAGGTGAAATTCCGCGCGGTGAAGACCAGGGCCCCAGCAGCGAACAGACCGGCGCCGAGTGTCAGCAGCCGGCCTCGGGCGTTATCTACCGCCGTCTCGTGCAGCGCTCCCTTGACGGGGCCGACGTCATGGCGGGCGAGCCAATCCGCCAGCGGGACGAACAGCACCTACACGATCGGCAGCGCCAGGACGACGATGGCGATCCCTGCCAGCCATCGGATGCCTCGCGGCCACGTCGCCCAGCGCTTTGACATAGGCAAACGCTAGCGGCGTCTGCTGTTGCCCTGCGCCTACATCAGACCCATGGCGCGCAGCACGGGCCTATTTCAGGACTGCTCGGCGCGCATGAGCGCGAGCACCACGTCGTTAACGACGTGGTCGGCCGCAGTTGCCCGGATCATGGCACTGACCGCCCCGGCCAGGGTCATCTCGTCGGCCGACTGATCGAGTTCCTCGCCGGCGCTAGCTAGCCAGCGCTTCAGGACCTCATAATCGGCCGGGGTCACCTCGACCATGATCCGGCGGCGCTTAGCGCGGGCCTCCCGGCGAGAAATGGGGGGAGAATCCCTGGGAGATGGGCCGTATGGCATAGGCCTAATTTACTATGCCTACTGCAATTACATCAGGCCCATGGCGCGCAGCTCGGCCGCGAGGTCGACCGGCTCAGCCAGGGACGGCTCTGGCCGATGAGCCGGGGGAGGCGAAGGACTCGCCACCGGCACGAACGAGACCACGAACATCTCGAGCGGGCTATCCCGACAGAACTCCGCGGACGAGGCGGCGTCATCGAAGACCCTGGGCTGATCCGGCAGGTCTGTCCAGAGCACGAGAGCGCCGCCGTTGGGCCGCGGCTCGACGCGGACAAGGTACGAGTCAGCCAGGTCGGCGGGAATACCGGACGCGTGAGTGTCGCACATGATCATGACGCGCCTGTCCATGCCTTCAGGATGCGGCTAGCCCTACGACATCAGTCCATCGCCACGCTTGGGGCGACTCCTTGTCATTGGATCCGAGCCACCGGCAGGCTGCTGACCTGGGGTGGCTCAGTTTGAGCGGCAAGGCGCTTGTGCTGCTGCGGACGCTGCTCTGCCAGTAGATCTGAGCCAGCAGGCCGTGGGAGGCCGCCAACCGCTGGGGTCTCACCATCGCGGTGCCCGGCGGGGCGGCGGGGTCAGTGCCCGGTCGGCCGGGCGTGGTCGGTGATGACGCGGCCGATGATCTGGCGTGGGCTGTAGCGCCAGCCGAAGCGGCGGGCTGCGGCTTGACCGCCATCACCGCCGTGCTGTGCGCCGCTGAGGGTGACGAGCGCTTTCCACAGCGCCCAGCCGCGGGCCCGGGCCCAGGTGGCCTCGCCGAAGGGCAGGCGGCGCCGGAACACGGCAGCGGCCTGGCCAGGAAAGAACGTCCAGGCCATGACCAGGTCGCAGGCCGGGTCACCGGCCGCGGCGCAACCGAAGTCGATGACCGCGTGCAGGGCCCCGCCGCTCAGGAGCAGGTTCGAGGCGGCCACGTCGCCGTGCACCCACACCGGCCGCTGCTGCCATGAGCTGGCCAGGGCCCTGTCCCATACCCCGATGGCGGCCCGGGCGTCGATGTCCTGTGCCAGCAGGTCAATGGCCGTGCGGGTCTGCTCATCCCAGGTCGTCAGCGGGCCGCCGCGGAAGGCGCTGTGCCGCCCGGGCGGCGGCCCGCCGCTGGCGTCGATGCCGTACAACGCGGCCAGGAACCCCGCCAGGTCAGCAGCGAAGCCGGCCAGGTCTGCGACCTGGCCCAGGCACGCGGGCTCGCCCTGGATCCAGCGGTAGACCGACCACGGCCAGGGGAACCCCGCTGCGGGCCGCCCCAGGGCCACCGGCCCGGGGATCGGCAACGGCAGCTGGCCGTACGCTACATAGCCTGCCCGGACCGGTCCTGGCTCGGCGGCCTTTACGACTACGGGCACCGCGAGTCGGCCGTCACCGAGCACCACGCTGAGGTCCGTGCGCCGTGGCTGACCGTACGCCTGCCCGCCTCCACCCGCGTCCGCCTGACCCGCACGCTGGCCTGCGGACCCGGCCCCCGTCGTACACCACGCCATTCGGCGGGGATCTTGGGCTCCCAAGCCAAGCCCCGGCCAGTCCGACAGCGTCCCGGGTCGCTGTGCCACGGTCCGTTCGGAATAGGTCTATTCATCCGAACGGACCTTGGTGCGAGCCCCGGAGCTGGTTCTGACGCAGCCGTCGGGGAGGCGTCACGCTCAGCTGGTCAGGGCCACGGCTAGGTAGGCGACGGTGATGGCGAGGGCGAGCAGGGCTGGTGCCATCTCCTTCCCGCCGTCTGCCGCCCGCCGGTGGGTGATCAGCGCGCCGAGAAGAAGCAGGGCCATCCCGGCTGCCGCGGCGAGGCCGAGGGGATGCCACCACAGGCCGGCCAGGACACCCGCGGCGGCGGCGAGCTCGGCGACGCCGATGAGCCGGTACCTGGGCCAGGGAATCCCGAAGTGCGCGGCGGACCGGCGCATCTTGGGATGGCTCGCTAGCTTGGCGGCCGCCGGAGCGAGGCAGGCCGCGGCGAGCAGCAGGGAGACGGTGACGAACATGGGGACTTCTCCTACACAGTGGTCGGGTTAGCTGGATGGACGAAGCGGTGCGCCGTTTCGGCGCATCCGCACAAGGCGGAGGCCGGGATGGGCCAGGGCAGTCGCGGCAGCCGGTATTTGGGCTCTACCGTCGCGACCACGCGGTCCGGGCGCACGATGACGGTCAGCGCCGGGTTGGACAGCAGGACGGTCAGGGCGGCGGGCCCGCCGTCGTCGGCGAGGCGGACGTCGATCCAGTCGGCGTCCGGGTCCGCGCTTGCTCGCGCTGGTGTGCCGGTGCCGCCGATCCGCACCAGGGCCAGGCCGTGCCGGTGGCAGTAATCGGCCAGTTCGGCGTCCGGCTGCCGCGCGGTCAGCACGGCGGTGCGTCCGGCCAGGATCGTGTCCAGCCGGACCGGCGGACTCTCGCCGGCGGACACCAGCGGGTTGGGGATCAGG
>Ga0210383_10006607_pt1 | contig 10103 bp, 9 predicted proteins | sample IncBWC14OmetaG_FD_160072 | JGI IMG/M metagenome (GOLD analysis project Ga0210383, IMG submission 160072) | Forest soil microbial communities from Barre Woods Harvard Forest LTER site, Petersham, Massachusetts, United States - Inc-BW-C-14-O ...
CCGCGCTCGGCGCCGGCACCAGCTTCAGTGCTTCGGCGGCAGTTGGTCCGGCTGCAACATCAGCCGCTCGACTCGGCCGCCATTCTTGAGGTGGGTCTCGAGGATCTCGTCGATATCCGACTGAGAATCGTAACGGTACCAGGTGCCCTCGGGGTAGATCACCATCGTCGGCCCGAACTCGCAGCGATCGAGGCACCCCGCGATGTTGAAACGCAGATTCTGAATACCCATCTGCCGCGCCTTTTCGCGCGCATAGCCGCGCAGCTTGTCGTAACCGCCAGCGGCTTCCGCGCGCGCCATACAACAGCCGCGTGGATGCCCTTCCGCCCGCACGTTGTTGCACATGAAAATATGGCGGTCATAGAAAAGCCGCGGATCGTCTGCCATGTGGGTCTCCGGATCGCCAGAACCTGGGAATCGGCGGAGAGCTGACGCGACCCGCCAAACTGCGCTTAAGATACGGAAGCAAGCCTAACCCGTCGAGCCGCGCTGTCTAGTCATTTTGGGGCAACGCTGCCCCGCGAAGGAGCCATCATGGACCGCAACCGCCTCGGCGATGAAACCAGCCCCTATCTGCTCCAGCACAAGGATAACCCGGTGCACTGGCAGGCCTGGGGTGAGGAAGCGCTTGCCGCTGCCAAGGCCGAAGACAAACCGATCCTGCTGTCGATCGGCTACGCCGCCTGCCATTGGTGCCACGTGATGGCGCACGAGAGCTTTGAAAATCCGGCGATCGCCGGGCTGATGAACGACTTGTTCGTGAACATCAAGGTCGACCGCGAGGAGCGTCCCGACCTCGACGCGATCTACCAGCATGCGCTGGCGCTGCTCGGCGAGCAGGGCGGCTGGCCACTGACCATTTTCCTGTCGCCCGATGGCGAGCCGTTCTGGGGCGGCACCTATTTCCCGCCCGAGCCGCGATGGGGGCGGCCGGGCTTCCCGCAGCTGCTGCAAGGGGTGGCGCAGACCTACCGCGGCGCCCGCGACAAGGTGACGAAGAACGTCATGGCGCTGCGCGAGGCGCTGGCGAAGCTTGGGCAACCCGAAGCCGGCGAAGGCATCGACCCCGCACTGTTCGATCGCATCGCCGAGCGGCTGCTGCGCGAGGTCGATCCGCTCAACGGCGGAATCGGCACCGCGCCCAAATTCCCGCAATGCGGCATCTTCGAGCTGCTGTGGCGCGGCTGGAAGCGCACCCGCCAAATCCCGTACCGCGACGCGGTGCTGCGCACGCTGACCACGATCTGCCAGGGCGGCATCTACGATCATCTCGGCGGCGGCTTCGCGCGCTATTCGGTCGACCCACGCTGGCTAGCGCCGCATTTCGAGAAGATGCTCTACGACAATGCCGAGTTGATCGACCTGCTGACCCTGGTCTGGCAGGAGGTGCGCGACCCGCTTTACGCTCAGCGCGTCGCCGAGACGATCGGCTGGCTGGAGCGCGAAATGGTGACCGCCGGCGGCTTTTGCTCGAGCCTCGACGCCGACAGCGAGCACGAGGAAGGCAAATTCTATGTCTGGTCCGCTGCGGAGATCGAAACCGTGCTCGGTGACGACGCGGCCGTCTTCAACGAATTCTATGATGTAACGCCGGGAGGCAATTGGGAGGAGAAAACCATCCTCAATCGCCTGCGCCATCCTGAGCTGATGGACGCCGAGACCGAGGCGCTGCTCGCCCGCTGCCGTGAGAAGCTATTCGCCATGCGAGCGCCCCGTGTGCGGCCGGGGCTCGACGACAAGGTATTGGCCGATTGGAACGGACTGATGATCGCCGCACTGGCCCAAGCCGGGCTGGTTTTCCAGCGCGCCGATTGGCTTGCCCTTGCCGAGCGCGCCTTCGCCTTTATCGAAACCGAGATGATGGCGCCTGATGGAAGACTGTTCCACAGTTGGCGTGGCGGCGAGGCACGTCATCCCGCAAGCGTCGATGACTACGCCAATCTGTGCCGTGCGTCGCTCGCGCTGTTCGAGGCGACACAAGACCCGCGCTATCTGGCGCGGGCGCAGGTGTGGATCGTGGTACTCGATCGGCATTATTGGGATGGCGCGGGCGGCGCTTATTTCTTCGCTGCCGACGACACGCCGGGCCTGATCGCGCGGGCCAAGACTGCGGCCGACGCCGCGGTGCCGGCGGGCAACGGTACGATGGTGGGAGTGCTGACCCGGCTGGCGATCCTGACCGGAGATGGCACCTACCGAGACCGCGCCGAGGCGATCATCCGGGCTTTCGCCGGCGAGGTATCGCGCAATTTCTTTCCGCTCGCGACGCTCATCAACAATGCCGAACTGGCGCAGAAGCCGGTGCAGATCGTGCTCGTCGGCGAGGCCACTGATCCCGCCCTCGTAGAGCTGCACCGCGCCGTCTATGCGGTCTCCCTGCCGCGGCGGGTCGCCCAGATCATCGCGCCCGGTGAGGCGTTGCCCGCGGGGCATCCAGCCCATGGCAAGACGCTCGTCGAGGGCAAGGCGACAGCCTATGTCTGCGAAGGCCCTGTCTGTTCGTTGCCGATCGTAGTGTCGCAGCAATTGGTCGACGCGCTCGCCGATCTCCGCTAATGTTCCATGAATGTTCATGGCGGAGATCGCCCGATGAATTCGCTATCGATATCTAGCCCAATCGGCAATCTCGTCATCGACGAGAGCAACGATGCGATCGTCTCGATCCGCTGGGCCGACGAGAGGACTGGCAATGGCAGCCCCTTGCTCGCCGAAGCGGCGCGCCAACTCGACGCCTATTTCGCCGGTAAGCTCTCGGATTTCGACCTGCCGCTCCGCCCCGCCGGCACCGATTTCGAGACCCGCGTCTGGGACGCGATGCAGGAGATTCCTTATGGCGAGACCCGCTGTTACGGCGATCTCGCCGCCGCGACATATTCGGCGCCGCGCGCGGTCGGCCGCGCTTGCGGCCGGAACCCGATTCCCATTGTGATCCCGTGCCACCGGGTGCTCGGCAAGGGCTGGATGGGTGGCTACAGCGGCTCGGGCGGGCTTACGACAAAACAGGCTCTGCTCGCGCTCGAAGGAGCACTCCCAGCGCAGCCGCGCCTGATTTAGCGCGAAGGTCGCAGGCGAAAAGCTTTTCCGCACCACGGCTTCTTCGCTACAACCGCTGCCATCCGTTTCCGGAGGGCAGAGCAATGGTACAGGCGATCCGTTTCGAGAAGACCGGCGGGCCCGAAGTGCTGATCTGGCAGCAGATCAGCGTCGACAAGCCCGGGCCGGGCCAGGTCAAGCTGAAGCACACCGCGGTCGGGCTCAATTATATCGACACCTACCAGCGCAGCGGGCTCTACGCCGTGCCGCTGCCGAGCGGGCTCGGCGGCGAGGGCGCCGGCATTGTCGAGGAGGTCGGGTCGGGCGTCACCGATTTGAAGCCGGGCGACCGCGTCGCCTATGCCGGCGGTCCCCTGGGTGCCTACAGCGAGGAACGGGTTTTCCCGGCCGATCGCCTGGTCCCGGTACCGGACGGCGTCAGTGACCGGGAAGCCGCGGCGATGATGCTGAAAGGCATGACCGCCTGGTACCTCATTCGCCGCACACATGTCGTGAAGCCAGGCGAGACGATCCTGATCCACGCCGCGGCCGGCGGGGTTGGGCTGATCGCCTGCCAATGGGCGAAGCATCTCGGTGCGACGGTGATCGGCACAGTCGGCAGTAATGAAAAGGCGGTACTCGCCAAAGCACATGGCTGTGACTACCCGATCCTCTATCGCAGCGAGGATTTTGTCGCACGGGTCAACGAAATTACCGGTGGCAAGAAATTGCCCGTGGTTTACGACTCGGTCGGCAAGGACACGTTTTTGAAGTCGCTCGATTGCCTGGCGCCGCTGGGGCTGATGGCCTTGTTCGGCCAGTCATCAGGTGCGGTGCCGCCGGTCGATCTCGGCATTCTCGCGGGCAAGGGCTCGCTTTACGTGACGCGACCAACCCTCGGCAATTACACAGCGACGCGCGCGGATCTGCTGACCGCCGCCAATGATCTGTTCTCGGTCGTCAAGAGCGGCGCGGTCAAAATCATGGTCAATCAGACCTATCCGTTGCGCGACGCGGCGCAGGCACATCGCGACCTTGAAAGCCGCAAGACGACCGGCCAGACGGTGTTTACGGTCTAAACGTTCGGGGAATCGGGAGAGCCGGGTACCCAGATCTAGCCCGGCTCGAACGAAACGGCTTTTTCATCGTTGACCCCCACACTCGGCCCGAATCTCTCTGTATGGCCGGGCCAAGCCCGACCACGTGTGCTTACATTCGGGTCAGGAACCATCGTGAAAAAGTTGTTCGCCGTTTTTGTTGCCTTGTTCTTGTTCGGATCGCTTGGGGTGGCGGCCAGTCAGGCTCAGCAAGCCTCGCCCGCCGCCCAGCCCGAGCAGCGCTTCAACATCCCCTATGGTCCCGACCCGGCGCAGAAGCTCGATCTTTGCCTGCCGCCCGTAGCAGGAACCCAACGGCCGGCTGTGATCATGATCCATGGCGGGTATTGGACCATGGGTCAGAAAAACGCCTATGAGCCGCTTTGCAAAGGCGCCGCGAGCCAGGGCATGGTCGCCGCGACGATCGATTACCGGCTGGCGGATGGCAGCGAGCACCATCGCTGGCCCGCGCAATTGGTCGACGCGCAACTGGCCGTCCGGTGGCTCCGCTCCCATGCTGCGGAGTTCGGTGTGAACCCACAGCATATTTGTGTGCTCGGCGATTCCGCCGGGGCCCATCTCGCGATTTTTCTCGCCGTCCTCAACCGCACGTTCCCGGGCGACTACGCCAACGAAATACCGTCGGTTTCCTCGAGCGTCGCCTGCGCGGTGGACAATTTTGGTCCGGGCGATCTTACCGCGGACAATTTCTGGCCGCCGATGCAGCAATTGTTCGGTGTCGAAGGCCGCTCGCCGGCACAGGAGCGTGACGCGTCACCGTTATTTCTGGTCGGGCCGACTACCGCGCCAATCATGATCGCGCACGGCCGGCAGGACAAAGCCGTCAATGTCGACCAGTCCGTGCAGTTGTACGACCGACTGAAGCGGGCCGGCGTGCCCACTCGGCTCGTGCTGCTGAATGGCGGTCACAGCTTCGAGGGGCTATCGCCGCAGGAAGTCTATAAGGTGCTGCAATCCGAGCTCGATTTTATCAAGAACCCCCGCGCGGTGACGGCCGGCAAGTCGTAAGGCCCCAGCGCTAGCGCGTGATCGCCCAAGGTTGACGCAGTTCAGTTAAATCGTCTCCCCCGGGGCTTGTCCCGGGGGTCCACGTCTTGCGCGCAGGCGATGAAACAGAAGACGTGGATGACCGGGCCAAGCCCGGTCAAGACGCTGAAAAAGCGATTTAATCCAAAGAGATCGTGCGCTAGGTATTCATCGCGTCAAAGAACTCGGCGTTGTTCTTCGAGTCCTTGAGCTTGTTAATTAGGAACTCGAGCCCGTCGACCGTGCCCATCGGCATCAGCACGCGACGCAATACCCACATCTTTGACAATGTGCCGCGTTCGACCAGCAGCTCCTCTTTACGGGTGCCCGACTTGGTGATGTCGAGCGCCGGGAAGGTGCGTTTATCGGCGACCTTGCGGTCGAGCACGATTTCCGAATTACCTGTGCCCTTGAACTCTTCGAAGATCACCTCATCCATCCGCGAGCCGGTATCGATCAGCGCGGTCGAGATGATCGTCAGCGAGCCGCCCTCCTCGATATTGCGCGCCGCGCCAAAAAAGCGCTTTGGCCGCTGCAGCGCGTTGGCGTCGACGCCGCCGGTCAACACCTTGCCGGATGACGGCACAACGGTGTTGTAGGCACGCGCCAGGCGGGTGATGGAGTCGAGGAGGATCACCACGTCGCGCTTGTGCTCAACCAGACGCTTCGCCTTTTCGATGACCATCTCGGCGACCTGTACATGGCGCACCGCGGGCTCGTCGAAAGTCGAGCTGACGACCTCGCCGCGCACGGTCCGCGCCATGTCAGTGACTTCCTCGGGCCGCTCGTCGATCAGCAGAACGATCAGAAAGACCTCGGGATGATTGACCGCGATGGCGTGCGCGATGTTCTGCATCAGCACTGTCTTGCCGGCACGGGGCGGTGACACGATCAGCGCACGCTGGCCCTTACCGAGCGGGGTGATCAGGTCGATAACCCGCGTCGTCAGGTCCTTCTTGGTCGGGTCGTCGAGTTCGAGCTGAATTTTTTCTTCAGGGTAGAGCGGCGTCAGATTGTCGAAATTGATCCGGTGGCGCAGCCGATCCGGCTCCTCGAAATTGATCCGCTCGACCTTGACCAGCGCGAAATAGCGTTCGCCGTCTCGCGGCGAGCGGATCTGACCCTCGACCGTATCGCCGGTGCGCAGACCAAAGCGGCGCACCTGGTTCGGGCTGACATAGATGTCGTCGGGCCCAGCCAGATAGTTCGCTTCCGGCGAGCGCAGAAAGCCGAACCCGTCGGACAGGACTTCCAGTACGCCGTCGCCAGAGATGGGTACATCGTTCTCGGCCAATTGCTTCAAGATCGCGAACATCAGTTCCTGCTTGCGCAGAGACGACGCGTTTTCGATCTGCAGTTCTTCGGCAAAGGCTAAAAGTTCAGCGGGAGTTTTCCGCTTGAGTTCGTCGAGGTTCATGGAGCTTTCGTCGCAATGAGGCCCTGGGTGATTGGCACAAGGGCGTTGAGGACAAGGATTGCCCGTCTGCGGGAGCCCGGCGCAGCGCGAATCCGGCGGGCGGGAAGTTACGGAAGTTTAGTTGGGAAGTGTGAAGAAAAGCCGATGCTCGGCTCGAGCCATCCCTTACCGAATGCAGATATGCAAGTCAAACGTCTTTGCAAGGGCAAAGTGCCGCCATTGCTATGGTTTTTTCTTCAGAACGGCTTGACCACCACAAGTACGACGATCGCGATCAACGCTAATGTCGGCACTTCATTGACGATGCGAAAGAAGCGTGGGGTGTGCGGCACACGATCCGACGCGAATTGTCGGTGACAGCGCGCAAGCTGTAGGTGAAAGACGACAAGTCCCAGAACCAGCACCAATTTCGTCCAGATCCACCCGCTGCGCCAATCAACCACGCCAGGTGTAGCGGCAAGCAATATTCCAAAGAACATTACCATGATCGCCGCAGGCAGCATGATGCCGCGCAACAGGCGACGCTCCATGATTTTGAACACTGCGGCGCGGTCCGAGCCGGCTGGCGCCTCGGCGTGATAGACAAAAAGTCGCGGCAGATAAAGCAGCCCCGCCATCCAGGCGACGACGCTGATGATATGCAGCGCCTTGATCCACGGATAGGCGGCGCTGAGAAAGTCGCTCATATCGCGGTCACGACCAGCTCGGCCAGCGCCGCAATAAAGCGCGGGTCGGTGCCAACGGCCGGCACGCGGTAATACCCCGGCACGCTGCAAGACTCCGCGAGCCGCCGGTAGTCGCGGTCGAGCTCTACCAGCGTCTCCGAATGCTCCGAAACAAATGAGATTGGCGCGACCACTACCGCCACACCGTCCCGTCCGGCACGGCGGATCTCGTCATCGGTCGCTGGACCGAGCCAGGCGAGCGGTCCAACTCGGCTCTGGTAACACACAACCCAGTCAAGGTCACATCGGCCTAGCGCCGCGACAACCGCCGCAGCGGTTTCCTCGACCTGATTGGGATAGGGATCGCCGGCGCGCACGATCTTCAACGGCAACCCATGCGCGGTGAGTAATAGCCGAACCCTATGTGATGCTTCCGCCTCGCCCAGCACCGGCCCGATCAGTCCAGCCAGCGCCGCGATAAAGCCAGATGCTGTCGGGTAAGATTGCACCACCCGGGTCGGAGTGTTGAGCCCTCGCCGTTTTGCCTCACCTCGCCAAACCGCCAATGACGATGCCGTCGTCGTCGTTGAAAATTGGGGGTAAAGCGGCAGGCAAACGACCTCGTCTGGTTGCCATTCCTTCGCCGCGGCAACCGTCTCCGCGGTCAGCGGGTGCCAATACCGCATCGCCACAAAACAACGATAACCGTCGCCAAAAACCTCTTCCAACGCGCGCGCCTGCGCTTCGGTATTGGCGAGCAACGGCGAGCCGCCGCCGAGATGATCGTAGATATCGCGCGCAATCTCGGCCCGCCGCCACGCGATCAGCCGCGCCAATGGCCAGCGCAGCAGCAAGGGCAGATTGATGATCGCCCGATCGCCGAACAGGTTGACCAAAAACGGACGGACGGCTTCCGAGGAGTCGGGCCCGCCCAAATTCATCAAAACGACGGCACGGCGCGGCATGCTTACGGGCGATGCAGCGGCTCGGCGAGAATACGGGCCAGTTCGGCGACATGCTCCGGCGGCGTCTCGGGGAGAATTCCGTGCCCGAGATTGAAGATATACGGGCCGCCACCGAGCGTTTCGCGCAATGCCTGAACCGAGCACCGCATCGCATCGCCGCCAACCAACAGGGCAATGGGATCGAGATTCCCTTGGACCGCGCCACGCGGTTGCAGTCGATCGCGTGCGAATTCCGCCGGCACGCTCGTGTCGAGGCTCACCGTATCGACCCCGGTTTCGGCCGCGTACCGCTCATAAAGTAGCCCGGCGCCACGCGGAAAGCCGATGATCGGAACTAGTGGAAATCGTTCCTTTAACGTCGCGACAAGCTGCTTTGTCGGCGCAATCACCCAGCGCTCGAATTCAACCGGGGACAACACACCTGCCCAGGACTCGAAAAGCTGCAAAACCTCGACCCCGGCCTCAACCTGAAGGCTGAGAAAATCGAGCGTCGCTACGGTGATTCGCTCGATAAGCGCTGTAAACCCTACAGGGTCGCGATAGGCCCAGGTTTTGACGCGATGAAAATCGCGGCTGCTGCCGCCCTCGACCATATACGTCGCCACCGTCCAAGGCGCCCCGGCAAAGCCGATCAACGCTGTCGCATCCGGCAAACCGGAGCGGACGCGGCGCACCGCCTCCGCGACCGGTACGAGCATCGTCATATCGCCACTACCGAGCGACGCGACGTCGGACACCGGTTCAAGCTTTGGACCGTCATTCTCAAAGGAAAGGCGCTGCCCAAGCGCTCGCGGCACCAGCAAAATGTCGGAAAACAGGATCGCCGCATCCATACCGAAGCGCCGGATCGGCTGCAGCGTTACCTCCGCTGCCAGCGCAGGCGTCAGACACAACGTAACGAAATCGCCCGCCTTTGCGCGCACCGCACGATATTCGGGCAGATAACGGCCGGCCTGGCGCATCAGCCACCATGGCGGCCGGTCAAGCGTTTCGCCGGTGAGCACTCGCAACAGCGGCTTGACCGCCAGCTTTCCCTCGAATGTCGTTGCCATCCGATTCCCTCCTTCTTCATTCATAAAGGACTCTTTAAAGGAGGTGGTAGTGGGGCGATGGGAACACGGGGATTAGACGTTATCCCGATTCGATTCCAGGATGTCTTTCGGTGCCGAAGAATCGCTTTGAACGGCGGAGAACCCGTATAATAAGTGGCGTGAGAGGCGGAGTTGCGTGATCGCTTATTGGGTGGAATATCGGGATAACAATCCGGGTTTTTCCGCTACCCCCGCTTTTATTCGGTCAAAAATTATGTCGTCCTCTGGGGGAGCATCCGCAGGATGAACCGGATGCCACCGGGGATGTGTCGGGGCTATGTGGTCGCCGAAGTGGATAAAACGGCAGTCATTCCCGTAACGCGGCAATCGATGCACAGCATGGGTGGGATAGGCTAAGGGAAAAGCCGAGAGAAAAGGATTGCGCGGTGCAGACGCGGTTTCATCTTCATCTCGTCTCGGATTCGACCGGCGACACGGTGCATTCCGTAGCACGCGCGTGTCTGGTGCAGTTCGATGAAGCGCAGGCGATCGAGCATGTGTGGAGCATGGTGCGCACCCAGGGCCAGCTCGATCGCGTGATTGCCGGGGTCGAAGCCAACCCTGGTATTGTCCTCTACACTTTGGTCAATGATGCGCTGCGTCAGACGCTGCAGGAGAGCTGCCGGCGGCTGCAGGTCACGACGATCCCGATCCTTGATCCCGTACTCGGGGCGATGGCCGCGTTCCTCGGGAGCAAGAGCCGTGGCATGCCTGGCAAGCAGCATCTTCTCGATAACGAATATTTTGCGCGCATCGACGCGATGACGTTTGCGATCAACCATGATGAC
>Ga0210383_10006608_pt1 | contig 10102 bp, 10 predicted proteins | sample IncBWC14OmetaG_FD_160072 | JGI IMG/M metagenome (GOLD analysis project Ga0210383, IMG submission 160072) | Forest soil microbial communities from Barre Woods Harvard Forest LTER site, Petersham, Massachusetts, United States - Inc-BW-C-14-O ...
GGAATGTGGTGAACGAGCGGACGGTCCGGGAGTTGGAGCGGGTTTGAGGGATGTAAGGTTACGGGTTGGTCTCCCAGGTCTCGAAAGGCACGAGACCTGGGGCACCCGGCTGAGTTGACGTAAGATCGTCCTTAAGTGTGTCCGTACCTGATCCTCCGGCGTTGCCTAAACCCATAATGCTAAGATCCGTGACGGTATTACCGAGCGATTCGATGTGGACCGTGTTAATCGGCGTTAGCCCGCTCCCCTCCGCCGTGTCTCCATACACGTTGAGCAACACGTTGGTCTGCGCATTTGCATTCGCGCCCACCCGGATTCCATCGTAGAAGCCAATTAGCCGAACGTCCTCGACAGTGTTGTTCGACGAGTCGAGCAGTATTCCCGCCGTGGCATCGTTCGTCTCCGATTTACAGCTCCAGTGGTGAAGTCCGCGCGTATCACTCAACCCATTGATACTAGCGCATGTGGTCGCGGAAACGCCTGAATAGGCACCCGTATCGAACGTGACGTTCGAGTACGGGCCGGAATGGCTTGCGCTGCCCGAAACCGACAGCCCGGTTCCTACGATTTGGTAAAGACTTACGTGGTCTATGTACGAGAAAGTCTGAGAATATTGGTTAACGATTCCGTTGATCGACTGACCTTGGCCGTCCAGAACAAGATTCTCGATTGAAACAGCCGTACATCCAGAAGGACAGGAGGCAGCGGTCCCGAAGTCAATCATGTCAGCGCCCGTGAACGAGCAACTGTTTATCGATTGCTTGCACGCCTGGATCGCAGTCCCAATCCCCGAGGCCGAAAAAATGCCGTCGCCCACACCAATCAAATGAGTGTTCTGCGGCAAGGCCCAGGTAGTGCGAATGACGATCGTTCCAGCTGGCAATAAAATCGTTGAAGGAACGTTGACAAAAGCGCTGCCGTTGTTCCAAGGAGTCGTCCCTGCCGCGCAGGTCATGGTCGTAGTGCTTGAGTTCAAACCTCGTGCGTCAACCACTGTGCCGAAGGACGATGGATAGCCATGCGTGAAGATGTAATAGATTACGCCGCAGACATCAGCAGCTTGGGCTTTAAACATACTCGCATCAATGAAGGCTCCTGATCCTTGGCAGCAGGCTGCCCGAGGAGCCGGACTGATAATATACCGCATTATTACCTTGGCTCTGTGCTACCGAAGGCATGGGAAAAGCTAGAAACCAGACCGCAAGAACCGCTACGATTGGGGGGACCATCCACCCGGATGCGAGCGTCGTTGTACTTTTCATTTTCCTCTCCTTAACCTTCGAAGTTCTTAGTCGGGCGGCCCCAATTGCATCGAACCGTCCCCTTGCTGGTGCAAGACCTCGAACACTGTGCCGCAGCCCGACTGGCACGATTGCTTATTGCCCCCGGCTTGCGAAGTGCTATAGAGATTGCCTGAGTTGTCGAAAATCGGGCTAGCAGCAGGAAACTCTCCGTTCGGCGGCCCTGTCAAACTGTAAAGAAGGGAGATATCCCATCCCGCTCCCTTCGGCTTCAACTCGAAAACTGTTCCACCAAAATGGGCCCCAAAGGCATTGGTCGTGCCATAGAGATTCCCATCTGAGTCGACGGTCAGCCCACCCACCGGATCTGCCCCGTACTGATTGTTGTCCCTGAATCCGTATAGAATTGTCTGCTTCCACGAGCCGGATTCCTCTGAAGGGGGCGTTAAGCAAAACGCCGTGCCATAAGCTCCTGGGCCACCGTTCAGCGTTGTGCCGCAAATGCGCCCCGTCTTGTCAATGATGACACCTGCTTGCGGGTATCCGCCATCCGACGTGTCTCGATGGAAGCGACGAAGCACCGTTTCGGTCCAGTTGCCATCCTGCTTAGTCGGCGGCGCTAATTTAAATACCGTGCCGCAGCCCTGTCCGGAATCGTGCGGACACTGGAAGCCGCCGGTGTACGTTGTCCCGTAGACCGAACCCTTACTGTCGAAGACCAGCCCGCCGTTGGGATTCGCTCCGTCCGTTCCCCCTCTGAAACCGTGCAGCACTTTTTCTGTCCATGCTCCGCCTTGTTTCTTAGGGGGACTTACCTCGAACACAGCCCCGCAGTATTGATAGTAGGGATCGCAGGTTGTCCCATATCCCCCGCCGAACATGGTTGCCCCGTACAGGTTGCCTGCCTTGTCGAAGACCAGATTCCCGTTGGGCAGATATCCCTGCTTGGCGGTTGGAAAGCTGTACAGGATGGTTTCCGTCCACTTCCCGCCTTTCTGGGCTGGCGGTGACAACTCGAATACGGTGCCGCATCCGACCTTCTCGCCCAGGAGCACACAATTGCCGGTACCGCCGTAGCCGGTTGTGCCGAAGAGGTTCCCAGAGCTGTCGATGATCACGCTGCCTACCGGGGTGTTGCCATCGCCGGAGGCGTTGCCTTTGAACACATGGAGGACGGTCTCGGTCCACGGATCTCCATTCTTCGCTGGTGGCGAAAGCTGAAACACGATGCCGCACTGGGCCGGCGGACATTCGCCTCCGCCTTGGTCGGTGGCACCATAAAGGTTGCCCGCTGCGTCGAACACCACGCCGCCCGCTGGCGAGGAGCCGTCGGTCGTCCCGCCCTGGAAACTGTACAGCACTCTCTCGTTCCACTCCGCCGAGGCGGTTGCGGCTAGCGTGAGGATGAGCAGCAGCAGGCGGGCTTTGTTAGTCATCAATGCCATCTCTTCGGATTGATTCCAGCCGCCGGGGCAGGAACGGCGCGGGTTTCGCGATAGTACATCGGATTGGGGATGGCGTCTACCGGGGTTTGGCAGGGTTGGTCCCTGCGGGGCCGGGATTGGATCTGGGGATTGATGGCACGACTGAAGTCGTGCCCTTCCCATCGAGTTTCGCGGGCGGGACGCCCGCGGCTACATTCTTATTGCAGCATTTCCAGGGTGCGGCAGGTTCGGTTTATGGTTTCGCGTTCTTCGGGGGTTAAGTCGGCGAACTCGAAGCCGTAGCGGTAGCCGGTGCAGTTGCGTACTACGCCTTTGACGCGGATCGGAGTAGTGGCGACCGGGACCGAGAATTGCAGTGCGACGGAGGTGCCGACTTCCCATCCGGCGACAAATACGCCGGCGATTCCTCCCTCGTTGATATTCAGAGAACGGCCGCGCATCTCGCGGGGCTCAACGCCGAGAATTGCCGCTTTCAGCTCGGTTTCGAGGTCGTAGCGGTGATAACGGCGGGAGTAGGCTTTGCGCTCGGGTTGTTGGGGCTGATCCATAAGCTAAGAATCCATACGCCAGAAATCATTTTCACACTTCAGTGCCAGAATAGTTGACTTACATTGGTCTTGTTCGGAAATTGGAACAAGACGAAGGGGCATGGTTGTCCGGGTGTCCCAAATCGGGTCAGCCAGGCATGGCGAGGTCGAGTGCCGAAATTCTTGTCAAGCCCCCGGGAAGGGCAAATTCTTTGCAAGCGTCTGATTTCATTCTGAAAATAAAGTTTGCAAACGTGTCATAGTTGCCCTGTGGGATGTGCTACGCTATATCTATAGATGTAAATAATGGCGCGGCCATATAGCCGCGCCTTTTCTATTTGGGCCATGGCTTAACTCGCCAAGGGCCCTAATCCTCTGAAAACATGGACGTTCGTCGGCAGGAGCACATCTTGCCGAAGCCCCACTTCTCGCACAGAACGCGAGAAATGGGGCACCCTGCCATGCGGCATCGCGTGGGACGGCGGAGGTGTGGCTGGCAGGGGCGACGGAAAGGAACAGGCGACTGGAAATGGCGATGGGACCCGGGAGCACAGGGGGGAATTTTTCGCGGCCGCGATCCACGAAGATACGGTTCGTGGTGTCGGGGCGCCGGACGTCGAAGCAAGTGGGCGAGTTTTTTGAGGCGGCGTTTCTGACCAAGGCGGCGAGTTTGGGATTTGGCGTGTCGAAGCCATGGGGAGACAGCCAGCGCTATGACTTTATTGTCGACAACGGCGAGCAGCGCTGGCGAATTCAGGTAAAAGCGACGATCACGAAACATTGCCAGAGCTACGTGTTGAACTCACGGCGTTTCCAGAAGAAGCGGCCAGTTGCTTATACAAAAAAAGACATTGACTTCCTGGTTGGGTATGTGGCGCCGCTGGATCGCTGGTATGTGATTCCGGTGGAGGCTTTAAAGGGGCAGTACTGCTTTCGGATTTTTCTCAAGGAATGCAAGCGGGCGCGGTTTGAGCAGTATCGCGAAGCGTGGCATCTGCTGCGGGCGCAGGGGTCGGGGAGGCGACGAGGCGGGCTGCGTCGTTTGCGGGCTTGAGGGCATCTAGATCGCATCATGGAGATCGTCGTTTATACCGCTTTTTGGTGTCCGGATTGCCGCGAAGCCAAGCGCTTTCTGCAACAGCACAACCTGCCTTTCAAGGAGATTGACATCGAACAAACGCCCGGAGCGGCGGAGGAAGTGGTCAAGCGGACCGGGAAGCGTGCCATCCCGCAGTTTGTGATTGACGGTGAGTGGGTGCAGCCTTATCGCGTGGGCGAAGGGTTTTTGTATGAGGAAATGGCTAAGCGATTGGGGATTGAGGAGCCTTAGGGGGGAACTTTCTGGGCCTTTCTGGTTCCAGCATTGGTACTTCATGAACCACAAAGGACACAAAGGTACACGAAGGAGAATCGCGCCCATATTGGGAATTCGTTACTTTGGACTCGAGAGTTGCGGTACTTTCTGGCCATTGGTGACGGGCGGGCTGCGATATAGCATTGTAGGCATCCATGACCCCGGAGACGACAGCACGCGGTTTGCTCGCCGGAGTCAGCGAGCGGCGTCGGGTTCCACGTTATCTGTGCAGCGGTCAGGTGCAAATCATGTGCCTTCCTTTACGCGGGACTCTGCTTCGGGGCAGGGTGCGCGACCTGGGGCTGGGGGGATGCTGCATCGAAAACATCGAAACGATTTTTCCATTCGACCTTGGAGCTCAGACCGAAATCCGGGTAGAAGTGAATTCGTGGTACTTCCGGGCTATGGGGCACGTGCGGGCGGTTCGTGAACGATCCGGAATTTCACTGGAGTTCCTGCGTATGAGTGCCGGGGGATCCAGCATGCTGGCAGACCTGATCACAGACTTGGAGAGACCGCGCAGTGTGGCGGCCCGGCAAGAACGCCTGATCGAGCATTCGCGCCAGTTGCTGCGGGGAACGTCCAACCTGGGATCGGTGCGGGATCGCGGGGTTGCGATTGTCGGGACCATCGTACCGGCGCAGTCGGTTGAGGAAGCGTCCTCCGCCGGAAAGCGCTCGGCTTGGGTTCGGGCTTCGCATCCCGGAGCGACCTCCTTGGATGTCTTCGTTTAGTGGTTGCTACGTCCATTTTCTCCGGACTGCTTCTGGCACGAAAATCTCACAGTCAACCTAGTGGACGAGCGCGCCCACTCTACACGGTAGAACTAAGTCCTTTCAGGCGAGTCCCTTGGGTGCACCCCATTTGTACATCGTCCTTCGTACCGTAGGAACTGTACAACGCGAGGAGGAGAATAGAGCCTCACAGGTAAGGCAACCGGCCCAGGATTTTCCTCCAATCGCCAGCCGGCGCAGAACCTAGAAAACCTCATGGCCGAAAGCGATTTACAAAATCGGGAAGAGCCAGTCTGTAGTGCATGGCAGTGGACGCTCGAAGTGGTGTTGGGAGTGTTCTTGCTCGCAGGCGTGGGTCTGATGGTTCGCTACTACCCGACTGCGCAGCCCATTGATCGGAAGAAGGACGAACTCCAGCGGCAAGTGCAGCTACTCTCGCGCCAAGTGGAACAACTGCAACAGGAGCAGGCCATGCCTGCCCAGGTCCTGCATCGCTATCGCGATTCCATCTGCTACGTATTCGGGATTTATCGGGTCGGATTTGCGGGCCGCGCACCTGAGTTGCGGGCGCGAATTTCCGGGACTGGTTTCGTCGTCTCTGACGGATTGCTCGCCACCAATCGTCATGTCGCCCAACCCTGGTATGAAGACCCCGAGTCGGCCTCGTTGATCCGCAAAGGTGCGACGCCGCGGCTGGAAAAGTTGCTGGCATTCTTTCCCGGGCTGTCGATGCCCGTGAACATTACCCCGGCAGTGCTCTCCGAGCAAGGGGATTTGGCGGTGCTACGCATCGAGGACTTACCCGAGGTGCATCGACTTCGGCCGTTGCCGCTGGCTACCGATGTCCCAAGTCCTGGGGAGTTGGTTGCTGTAGTTGGATATCCCATGGGCGTGCTGGGCATGGTGGCGAAATCGCCGCCCGCGGTCTACGACCGGCTGGCCTATCGCCGCGACGATCAGGGAGCGGCTAGCGAATTGGCGGCGCTCTCGTTGATCCGGCCATCATCGACCATCGGACACTTGGGAGATGTAGTCGGCGACAAACTCATTTACGATGCGCCCACTGCTCACGGCGGCAGCGGCGGTCCGGTGTTCAACTCGGAAGGAGAAGTGATCGGCGTCAACGCGGCTTATATTGACGGCTTCTCCGGGGGTACGCTTGGCGTCTCCGTGCGCGCGCTCAAACCCCTGATCGTGGCCGCGAGGCTCGCCGCAGCAAAGGCAGCGGCATTCTCTCGCGACAATAAATCACAGATGGCCGGCACATCCGTGGATCACTGACGGGAAGCACTTCCAAAACTAAAATCTCTTGATAGACGTCATCCTGAGCCCGGCTTCAGCCGGGTGAAGGATCTTGCGCGCAGTGCCTAAACTCCACGCGACAGCCAAAACACTTCTACGTCTACATAATGACAAACAATCAGCGGTTTCACGTGTTGTATACAGGCATCACCGGCGACCTGCCCCACCGCGTATTCGGGCACAAGGACAAGCTCGTTCCTGGCTTCACCAGCCGCTACGACTTCACGGCCTCGTCTATTGCGAAATGTTTTGTTACCCGCCGACGCGATTCAGCGGGAGAAGGAAATTAAAGGCTGGGCCCGCAGCAAGAAGATCAAGCTCATCGAAAGTATGAATCCCCACTGGCACGACCTGGCGGCCGACTGGGAAGACCTGTACAAGGCCTGTCGACCGCACTCCAGGCAATGCGCGAGATCCTTCGCGGCCTTGCGGCCGCTCAGGATGACGTCAAAGCTGAAACTAGAACCGCTTGATCCAGCCGGGCTCGCGCACGTGCTCTTCGTCTAAACGACGCAGGCGTGCGGCCATAATTCCGGGCCTGCCCAGATAGCCAACCACTTTCCGAGGATCCTTGCGGTCTACAACCGGCAGACGGCCGATGTTATTGCGCAGCATCTTCGCGGAGGCGTCGTGCAACATCTCGTCGGGATAGGTAACCACGACGTCGCGCGTGCCGGCGTCGAGCACGGTCGAGGCGCCGGTCGAGTCAGCATCGAGGGCTCGCATCACATCTCCTCGCGTGATCACGCCGGCCAGGTTGCCGTCAGTATCCAGGATCACCATACCCTGGTGCCGACTGATTTCGGGGTCGCGCCGCGCGATCAAGTCTGATAACTCACTCACCTTCATGTCAGCCGGAAGCTTGGGTACGTCTTGATCCATGGTCTCGGAAACCCTGACCTGTTGCAAAATATCGGCTTCGTATTCTTGATGGATATGCAAACCGCGACGCGCCAGCTTCTCGGTCATGATCGACGCTCGGGGCATAAGCCACATGGCGATACCGTCGGCGATCACGCTGACCAGCATCAGGGGCAGCACTGAGTTGTAGTCGCGAGTTATTTCGAACGCGAAAATAATGAACGAGAAAGTTGCCCGTGAGGCTGCCCCGAAAACGGCTCCCATCGCAACCAATGCGAATGCGCCCGCTGACAGATTCGCCGTAGGGAAGATTCTATCCATCCCCATGGCGAAAACCCCGCCCATGGCCGCGCTCGACATAAACATAGGCGCGAGCAGTCCGCCCGACGTCCCCGATCCCAGTGAGATCACCAGCGCTGCTGCCTTTGCAACCATGACTACCAGCAGCAACTTCCACGCGAGATTGGCATTCAGGATGTCACCGATCGTGTCATAGCCCACACCCAGAACGCGCGGCACGAAGTAACAAATGATTCCTAAACCCAGCGCTCCGATCGCCGGCCACCACAGTTCATCGATCGGCAGCTTTTCGAATTGGTCTTCGGTCCAGTAGAGTAACTTGCTGAATCCCACGGCGGCCAATCCGCAGACCAATCCCAACAACAAATAAAATGGCAACGCATGCGGGATGCCGAAGTCCATGGCCGTGACTTTGAACATCGGGCCTGCTCCCAGCAATTGCATGTGGACCGCGGTGGCGAGCGTGCTCGCAATTACAAGCGGAATGAACGAGCGTGCCTTGAACTCGAACAAGAGCAGTTCGATAGCAAGAATTACGCCTGCGATGGGAGTGTTGAAAGTCGCCGACATGCCCGCAGCCGCGCCGCAAGCCAGCAATACTTTTCGCTCTGAAGCTGTAGTGTGAAAAGCCTGCCCGACCAGCGAACCGACCGCGCCTCCGGTTTGGATGATCGGTCCTTCGGCGCCGAATGGGCCGCCGGTGCCGATTGCAATCGCGGCGGAAATGGGCTTCAGGATCGCGACCCGCGGCTCGATGCGGCTGCGGTTCACCATCACCGCTTCCATGGCTTCGGGAATGCCGTGGCCCTTGATTTTCGACGTCCCATATTTCGCCATGAAGCCGACGATGATTCCGCCAATCACCGGGATCGGAATGACCCACAGTCCAAGCTGGTTGTGCTGTGCGCTGGTAAAGTCGGCGACGAAACGGTGGTAGAAGAAAATATTAGTGAACAGCCCGATCAGCTTGTACAACACGAACGCGATCAGGCCTGCGAGGAGGCCAATCCCTACCGCAAGGAACGAGACCAGCACCATGCGAAACTGCGCCGGTTCCGCGATCCTGATGTCTCCAACCTGCGCGCCGGTGGCTCCAATCGTGGCCGGGGGCGAATTGCCGTTGCTGCCGCTTTCTGACATTCTTTATTTTTTTCTCCTGCTGGTCCTGGTTCTATTTGCGCCTTTGCCACTTTGCATGGCCCGTTTGAGAGCGCCGACCAGAGCCGGGCCGCGCGTGCTCAACTCGGCTTTGTGATGCAACGAGAGCTCACGCAATATCTTCTCGCCTTTCGGAGTCAGCGAGAGCAGCACCTCGCGCCTGTCCGCGCCGCCGCGATGGCGCCGGACGTAGCCGCCTGCAGCCAGCCGGTTTACCAGTTCGACCGTGCTGTGATGTTGAATCTGCAGCCGCTCCGCCAGTTCTCCAATCCTCGGCCGCGTTGCCGTGGGCAACCCTTTCAGGGTCAACATCAACTGATGCTGCCGGGGTTCGAGTCCCGCTTCCCGGGCAGCCTGCTCGCTGAAGTAGAGAAAACGGCGGATCTGATAGCGCAACTCCGCCAGCGATTGATAGTCGGCCAACACTAGTGACTTCTCCATGGGGCCGGATTATATCGTATCAAGAGCAATGCTTCATCATTTTATATCGTATCACGACATATACAATTGCGAAATAGTCCCGCGGCCAATTGGAGTCCAGCTCGAAGCTTCCGCCCCCGTCGCCAGAACTGGCCATCAAGGTTCAGAAGCATTTAGAATCCCTAGTCCTTCTGTTTTTGGAAACGAAAAGGGGAACCCTGTGATCTCACGCTATACCCGCCCGGACATGGGCCGCATCTGGAGCGATGAAAACCGCTTTCGCACCTGGTTAACAGTGGAAGTCGCGGCTACCGAGGTCCTAGCTGACGCTGGCATGGTCCCGAAAGATGCCGCGAAAGCGATTCGCAAGCGCGCTGACTTCGATCTGCGGCGCATCCACGAAATCGAGGCGGAAGTTCGCCACGACGTGATCGCCTTCACTACGGCGGTGGCCGAGATCGTCGGTCCCGAAGCCCGTTGGTTTCACTACGGCCTCACCTCAAACGACGTGGTCGATACCGCGCAAGCGCTGCTGATCGGCCAGGCATCTTCCATCATCGCTGCCGATCTGGAGCAGCTTTTCGAAATCCTGAAGCGCCGCGCCTGGGAGTTCAAAGACACGCCCATGGTCGGCCGCACTCACGGCATTCACGCCGAGCCAATTACGTTCGGGTTCAAACTGGCCAACTGGTACTCCGAGACGCAGCGGAATCTTGACCGCTTCCAGCGCGCCGCGGAAGACATGCGCGTGGGCAAGTTT
>Ga0210383_10006609_pt1 | contig 10101 bp, 6 predicted proteins | sample IncBWC14OmetaG_FD_160072 | JGI IMG/M metagenome (GOLD analysis project Ga0210383, IMG submission 160072) | Forest soil microbial communities from Barre Woods Harvard Forest LTER site, Petersham, Massachusetts, United States - Inc-BW-C-14-O ...
GTACTTATGGCCGGTAAAGACGGCAGAGAACTTGTCTAACAGCGGATACGGCACGGTGTCGTCGACCTGTCGAGGTTGATGGGTCAAAATCTACCGGTACGGGGAGCTCTAGTCATCCGTTACAGAGTGGTCGGAACGACGATGCGACTGGACGGCGGCGCGCTAAGCAGCAGAGGATGCACGTCGGATCAACAGGCCCGCACTCGACGCACTCTTGAGCGGCCCTCCGGGGGCGCCGATTACTTGGCCGAGCAGTCGCGCGCGATAGATTCGAAGTGTGACCGGGAGCCTAACGCCGCGAGGTGTGTAGTATCGGCATGCTCGAATTCCGAACCAGACTGATCCGTATAGCCCCTGCCCTCTTGGCCATCGGCGCCCTTGCGGCGCGCGGCCAAGGGACGCGGCGGGTGGCTGCTGACGCCGCACGGGATACGACCTATACGGTCATGGTCCGCGCCGACGAAATGATGGCCATGCTCAATCAAGTCGTCTTCACCGACAGCGGTGGAAGGTTCTACCCGTGCCGCGTCGAAGCATCGAAATGCGACAGTTGGGGGCACGACATCGCGCTCAGTCGGCCGGCGATCAAGACTGACGGCTCGCGGCTCGTGTTGTCCGTGCACATCCAGGGGACGTACCCGATGAGCCAGTTCTTTGCGCCGAGCGTGCAGGGGACGTTGGATCTGTCGTCCATCCCGACGGTGCGAGAAAACGCCATTCGCATGACGCAGACCGAGGTCGCCTCGGGCGGCGGTGACGCGGTGTTCAATGGGTTCCTGGCTGTCACCCACGATCAAATCGCGCAGTATGTCGATCAGAAAGTGAAGATCGACCTGGTGCAGCATCTCGCCGCGGCGACCGCGGACCCGAGCCTTCCACCACCACGCTTGCCCGGCCTCGCGTGTGTCGACCCGTCGCATCTCACGCTGACATCGGCAGGGACACAGCAATCGCCAGACGCCGTTGTCATTGCCGTGCACCTGCTCACGCCCGCTGGCGCACGGACCAGGTGCGCGTGACGTGAGGCCGCGGTGATTCGTCGCCAAATGAATCACCGTGACGACACCGCACACGCGTTGGCCACTCGCCGCGCTGACCGCCCTCCTTGGCGGCTGCTCCACTAGCGCGAAACCGCTCGTCCTCGGCGCAGCCGGACCCTGGAGCGAGCCGTCCATGGCGCTCACCAAGGACGGCATCGACCTCGCGGTCGAAGAGGTTAACGCGAAGGGCGGCGTCGACGGTCGACCCATCCGCATCCGCTACGTCGACGATCGTCGCTCCGGTGCGCTCGGCGCCGTCGTCGCCGAGTCCCTGGTGAGCGACCAGAGCGTGCTGGCGGTCATCGGACACGTGAACTCGCCGGCGCTCCTGGCGGCCGCGCCACTTTATGATGGGCACCTGGTCGCCGTGTCATCGGCAGCGACCGCACCTGAGCTCAGTGGCATCTCGCCGTGGATCTTCAGGCTCGTGCCATCAGACTCATTGAGCGGACGCGCGATCGGGCGGTTTGCGGCTGGGCTCAGGCCCGGGGCGCGGGCGGCCATACTATATGAGAACGACGCCTACGGACGTGGGCTGAGTCGGGCCTTCCGTGATGGGTTCGGCGGCGCCGTCGTCGCATCGGAGCCGGTCGACGAAAACCCCAGGACGTTCGAGCCGTACGTCGCGTACTTGAAGCAACTCAAGACCGACGTCGTGTTCTCGGTCACCCTGGAACGCACCGGGCTCGAGCTGCTCCAGGAGGCCAAACGACAGAACCTCAGTGCCGCGTTCGTCGGCGGTGATGCGTGGACGGGCATCGTCGCGAACGCACCGGTCGCAGAAGGGGCGTACATCGGCGTCCCGTTTACCGATGCCGATCCACGGCCGAACGTGCGGGCGTTCGTTGCCAAGTTCCGCGCTCGGTGGGGGGTCTCGCCGGCGCAAGACGGAACAATGGCGTACGATGCGACCAACTTGCTTGCGCAGGCGCTCGCATCTGGTGCTCGGACTCGTTCAAATCTGAGAGCATACGTCACCGCACTCACAGCCGAACATCCCTACCAGGGCATCACTGGGCCGATATCGTTTTCGACAGGTGGCGACCCAGGCGTGACTCCGCTCGTGGTGACGCGCGTTCATGGTGGGGCGCTTGTTCCAACATCGGGCCGGTGAGGTTTAACATGCCCCCGCGACTCAGCTCGCTTCGTCCGCCTCGTCGTTCTCCTGAAGGACTTCTCTGGGCACGGCTGATAGATCGACTGTCATGTAATCGCCTGGAGTATCCCGTCGCGCTTCGGGGAAGACCAGTTCAATTCCGACAACGTTGTCGACTGCCTCCAGCGAGCGACGCAACGCATCGCTGCGGGACATCGGTCGAGAATTCCTGCTGATTGGATAGATCGCCAGCAACCCGCGGTCCGGCAGCAGGCCGGCACGCTTCTGACGGATTTCTCCTCTCGTGAGCTCCCGCAGCTGCTCTGTTGGAACGTCGAGATCGACTGCTTCGTCGATCGCGGAAATCAGAGTCTTAATGCTCGCATACTGAAGATCGCCGCGAAGAAACCGAGCTCGGTTAATGAGAGGCACGGGGGAAGCTAAGCCAAAATCCAGTTCTCCCAACCGGGCGTCGAACGCGCGCGTCATGAGAGCAACATTCCATAACAGAAGATCCCCATCCGCATTCTGCCGGTCGATGTAGTTCATAAGCATATCCGCCGGCATCTCAAAATGCGATTTGTGGATCTGATAGGCGTCGAGAAACTTTAGGACGTACTCCACCGGGACGTTCGGAAAAATCAAGTGCGGCCGATCCCTCCGTAGCACTGGACCGCCGAATTCTTTCGCCCCGGCGATAAGACTCCGGGCTGCATCGATGTTCTGGGCAAGCCACTCTCGATTCGTATGCTCGAACAGCGTCGTTTGGAGGGTATGACCGGAGAACGACATTTCGGCGTGTACCGCGTGCTGCATCTTCAGTTTGGAGGTGATCGCCAACTGAGGATGCTGTCGTATGCGCACACCGAAATCGCGAGGCGAAACATTGCCGGTATCGTATCGCGAAATATCGACACGGATCTCCCGCTCTACGGTCGCTAGATCAAAGAAGTACCCACGCAGTTCGTCGCTCATCCAAACCCGCGGCAGATCTTCGTAGCCGCGGCGGAATCCAAACCACCGACCCATCTGCATCAACGTGTCGTACGCCGACGCGGTACGGATGAAGAAACTCACGATGAGTCCGTGAAGCGTGAGCCCGCGCGACAGTACGTTCCCTCCGATCACGATGTAAGTCTTCGGCCCGGAATTGTAGTTGATCCTGTCGGCGCTTCTCGAATTCTCGACGATGATCTCCGTCTCTTCGACGACAGCCTTCAGATGTGGAACGAGATCCTCAAAGTTGATTGGCCGAAGCCCGAACGAGATCGACGGCACCAAATCCTTCTCTTCCTGCCACTTCTTCCGCAGTTCATCCAACAACCCCTGCTCCGATTGACTCAGACGACGAAGCACCCCGTCACGACAGTTCTCGAGCGCCTTCCTGAAAGATTCGTGTACGTCGCGATACATGCTCGTATGCACGAGCATCGAGGCATGCTCGCTCGGCCGACCGCGAACGCGCAGGGCTGCGGCGGCCATCCAAAACTGCCGCACGGCTTGTTCTAGAGAGGGTGTGACCGACGCCTTAAAGTCATGCCTGGTTTTCGCCGATCCCGGTTGCAGCAGCTTCAGTTCTTTTTTCGGAACCGGCCGGATCACGTTCAGACCATCGACGGCCTGGTCATCTTGGTCCCACGAGACCGCCTCGCGGCCGAAAATTCGCTCTGGACCGAAGTAGCCGGCCGGCATAGGCAGATCAAGAATGAAATCACGAGGATACAGGTCATCCAGAGTCGAGGGATCGATGAGCAGGTTGGCGTACGGTGTGGCGGTGTATCCGACATACGCAGCTTTTGGCAGGCCGCGCAGCAGGCCGACGAGGATGCCGTTGATGGCCGTTCGTTCATCCGTCTCGGCGGCAGCGTTGGGGCTCGCCTGGTCCGCTTCGTCATCGATAATCAGAATCGGGCACTTCCGGAGTGCATCGGGACGAGCCCCGAGCAACCAACTGCGGAGGCTGCGCAGCCGATCGCCGTTTTTCTTTACGACGGCAAGGATGCGTGCCTCGGTACCCCCACCCAGGAGGAAATCAGTATTTTCTGTCCCTTCGAAGTCGGTACTCGGACCGGTCAAGCGAAACCAGTCTTCGGGATGCGAGGCAACCAATTCCTCGTCGAGCCGCCGCTGCGTCTGGTCGCGAAGGATGTTGCTGATACCTGACAAGACTATGAAAAGCCTATAGCCTGCGTCGGCGGCCTTCGCGATCAACGCCGTGAAATTGGCCGTCTTTCCGCTTTGCACATACCCAACCACTAGTCCCCGCGTCCGTATCAGTTCGCTCCCCGGATGCTGAAGGAGAGACAGCGTCTTGGTCGACGCCTGATCAAGCGCCTCCAAGTCATCATCGTACCATCCGCGGCGGATAAGGTAGTCGCGATACGCATCCCAGAATGGACTTTCTCCCGGGAGATACCAAGCAGCGGATTCTCGGTTGAATGCCCCCCCCGGCTCCGATGCATCACGGATCTTCTCCGCCTTTGCCTGGAAGCGCTTCAACGCTCGATCGACGGCGGTCGAATCTTCAATCATGCTGAGACGCCGCGCGGCTGCGGTTGGCGTGTCGCCGCCTCGTACGAGCACGGCGATGTGTTCTACCAGACCTGCTTCTGCATCCGGCGCTGTGGACGTTGCCTCCACGTCAGACGCCGGAGACCCTGCTCCCCGGGCACTCTCGTCACGTCGCGCGACGGCGAATGCACGGCCGGCCTCCACAGGGAGGTCCGGCTCCTGTTCCAATAGGTTCTTGAGACGGTCTTTGTCGGATTGCGAAAGTCGATCGCTCACGGCGTTCTCCGGAACGCCCACTTGTCGAGGAACAGCTGAGACTGCTCCGGCGTGCTTTCGAAGTAGACCATGTGACCGTACTGGCGATCTGCCTCCAGCTGAGTCATGCCACAACGCCTATAGAAGCCCTCAGCGGTTGGTATCGAGTGCAACCCGACGCGACCACTGAATCCACAGGTCTGGCTATGAAAGATCGCCTGAGTGACAAGGGAGACGCCAACTCCCTCATAGTGAGGGCTGGCACCGTCCGGGTGATCGCGATTCCAAGGCGCGGTTGCCACAAGATCGACGTAGACCAGCTGGGCGTCGCGCTGAGTCGCAATACGGCAAACGTAGTCGGGGCCGACAATCAGGTAGAGAAGACCTTCCAAGTATCCTTCCACTTCGAGCGCATATCTCGGAAATCGAATCTGATCTGTCCGTCTGTCGTACTTTTCGACCCAATTCCAATACCAACCCTGGTCTTCCCAATTCTCGAATCCCGGCAATGCGTGAGCACGCGCTCGCCGTTCCGCAACCTGGTTGCGCCAACGTGAGCCGACATCCTCGAGATTCTGGCGGCTGAGATCCGAAAATACGGTCGCCGAAGTGTAGGCGTTACTCCAACAGTCCTTCACTAGCGTCGTCAACACTGGAATCCGGGCCATAGAGCGAGTGTCGCCTTCTATTCGGACGTAAGCCGGGCCAGAATTCCTGGAACCACACCGGCGGCCAGAGCACTCGGCGGAGGTGTTGTTAGGTCAACCGCGTAGCGCAACCCGAATACACCCACCGGAAGATCGCCCGAGACGAACGAGCTCCTGCGAATGCGCGGGAAGTCTTCGAGCACCGGGAACCACCGCTCGGCCAGCACGGCAAAATGCACCTCCGCGTAGCGCGCTTCGTAATGTTCTTCATAGCCAGCCGCGTGGAGTCGCGAAGACAGCTCCATTGCATCGATGCCGAGCTGGCGAATGCGTGCAATCAGCGAGGGCACCGAGTCGCCCGCTGCATTGATGCGATCTACTGAGACGACAACGACGTACAGTTCGCCTCCTACTGGAGGTTCGAGCTGATCCACGCCGTGTATTTGTACAACGAGCCTATCAGGCGATCCGATAGTCTTGACCTCGACGGCGGTCAATCCGCGCTGGAAATCAAACCGCGATCCAGAGGGGCCCGTCCAGCTGCCGATCGCCGAAGGAGATCGCTCCGCAAGCCGCTTGAGAATCCAAAGCTCGCCAAACAGACCGGCTAGCTCGTCGATGCTCAGAAGGCCCAGCCGGTCTCGTTCCAGCAGTTCTCGCCATCGATTGAGAACCCGTTTGGCCGCCGTGACCGGACCTGCGGTCGTCGACGCTATCGACGCCAGCACGTCGTCGCAGATGTGGCTGAACAGTTCGACCAAGTGCGGTTTGAGACAGACGAGATCCGCAAAGTGCGTCGACCCCTGCTCGTCTTCGAGATCGCGAGACAGGAGCTGGACTCCAGCACTCTGCTGGTCAGGCGAAAATCGCGCGTCCGCGGCGAGAGGCAGCAGCAGATGCAGGCGATCCTCGGCATCCAACGCATAGAGAACGGGTCCGTTATGGGTCGAAGTCGACGCCGGCAGGACACGAAAGATGCCTCTTCGCGGTGCCGACTCTCCCCGAATCGACTCCCACTTTTCCGGGAGCATCATGGCGCTGTCGGCTCATCGTCTTCCGGATCGACGATATCATCCTCCTCGTAAGTATCGTCCCAGTCGAGCTGCTTGACGTTCGCGACCATGTAATCCTGCGGCGTGTTGTCGGCGGGGTCCGGGAAGACTAGGCCCAATCCTATGACGTGGTCCGCCGCATCGAGCTCGCGGCGCTTGCCCGAGTCTTTGCGCCCTGGGCGGGAGTCCCTCGCGATCGGATATAGCAGAAGCAATCCTGTGTCTGGAACTGCGTCATCTCGGAACTTGAGCCGTTTGGGACGTGAGTCCGCTTCCTCGAGGGCAGCCGAGGGCGGAACATCCATAACAATGTCGAGAGCAGACATCAGCGCACGAATGTCGGTCAAGTCATCCGCGCGCGGAGTATTGGACGCCGATCGATTGAGTAGGGGCACAGCCTGCGGGAGTCCGATATCAGTACGTCCAAGCGGCGCTCGTCGGCTCCCGACTATTGCCACGTTCCATTTCTTAAGCCGCCCGTGGGCGTTCTGGGCCCGGATATATGCCGACATCGTATGTCGATCCAATTCGGCATGTTCTTCCGCGATGGTGTACTCCTGCAGGAATTGCAGAACGATTTCGCTTCCTACGCCCTCTGCAATCAGATCGGGCCGACCGTTAATGGCGCCGAACGCGCGCCCCGACGCCACGGCACGCGAGATCAACGACTTCGCCGCGTCGTAGTTTCTGCGCAGCCAGGCGGGATCCTTCGCGCGGAACAAGATCGTCTGCGGGGCCTGTCCCGCGAATGAGACCTTGATCGTGTTGGCGAACGCGGTCTTGAGCCGGGATGTGACAGCAAGTATCGGGTGAGTGCGGATTCTGACCGCAAACTGCTTAGGCGTGAGCGCGCCGTCCTTATAGCGCTCGACCGAATAGCGAATCTCCTGCTCGACCAGAGCGAGATGCCGAAAGAACTGCTTCAGCGAATCGGTGAGCCAGATCCGAGGCAGGTCTTCGTACCCGACCCGATACCCGAACCAGCGACCCATCTGCAGCAACGTGTCATAAGCGGAAACACTCCGCACGAAGTGCGTGACAACCAGCCCTTCGAGCGTCAATCCTCGCGACACGACGTTTCCCCCGATAACGATGTAGACACCACCCGGCGGATCTTCATCGTAGGACAAACGGTTCGCTGCGCCGCCGAATTCGAGACGGATGTCAATTTTGGAGGCGACGCGTTTGAGATGTGGCGCCAGCTCGGCGAACGGCACGGGACCAAGACGGACGGTTTTCGACGGCACTTTGGCCTGCTCATCTTCCCAGAGTTTGCGCAGCTCGTTCAGGAGGGCCGAGTCGCCGTTCGCCAACCGCTGCGCCAATGCACTCGAGGCAGCCCGTAGTGGCCCCTCGAACCCACGATGCGCCGCGATATACTCGCTGCTGTGCACGAGCATAGTCGAATGCTGCTTGTCCTGACCGCGCGTCCAGCGGGCCGCAGTCGCCAGAATGAAATAGCGCAGCGCCGTTTCGAGCGACGGGGTAATCGTGGGCGCGAACGCGTGCCGATTTGCTTTCGTCGGCCGAAGCAGCGGCACCTCGTCGTCATCAGGTGTGTTCGGTATGGGACGGATCATGTCCAGACCGGCCACCGCCTCCCCCGACTCTTCTCCATCGACCGTATCGCGGCCGAAGATCCGTTCGGGTCCGAAATACGACTTGCCCTTGGGCAGATCGACAACAAAGTCACGCGGATAGAGATCGGTATCGACTTCGGTATTGATCAGCAGATTGGCGAACGGGGTCGCCGTGTATCCCACGTAGGCCACCCGAGGTAGCAGCATCAAGATGTCGATGATCAACTGATTGATAGCCGTTCGCGAGTCGCGGGTACCCGATGCGTTCGGGCTTGCCTGGTCGGCCTCGTCGTCAATGATCAGGATCGGGCAACTGGCGCGGATCTCTCGTTTGGCCGAGTTGAGCCACTCTTTGAGCTTGGTCAGCACATGCTTGTTCTTCTTGATCACGCCGACGACTCGGGCGTTCTGGTTGTCGCTCAAGTACGCGGCGACATCTGATCGTTGCCAGAAATCCTCATCCTCGTCAGTGAGCCAAAGCCAATGCTTCTCGGTCGGACTCGTGAGGTCGCGCGCTACGCGCAACTGAGTCTGCCGCCGCAATGCGCTGGTCAGGCCCGACAGCACTAAAAAGAGGCGATACCCAGCATCGGCAGCCTTCGCCATGACGCTCGTCAGATTCGCCGTCTTGCCACTCTGGACGTATCCGATGACCAGTCCGCGCGCGGAAAACTCCGGCGTGCCGGGATTCGGCAGAAGTGACAGGATTCTGGTCGACGCAGTGTCGATTGATTCGATTACGCCCGGTTGGTTCTTCTCCCATCCCTGGGCGATCAGTTGTCTTTTGAGCGCCGGCCAAAACGAGTCGTCATCCCGCGGTCCCGCGTACCACGGAGCGGGCAGGTTGCCGTCCAATACCGTGTTGGGCTCCTTCAGCTCACGAACACGGCGTGTCCGCCGCAGATATTCTTTGACGGCCGCGTCGACTGCAACTTGGTCATGGCCAAGCACGCCCAGGCGCTTCGCCGCCGCCTCCAGAGTTCGTCCGCCTCGCACGCCGTCCTCGAGAATCTCCACGAGCGCGGCATGTTGCTCGTCTGCGGCCGCGGAGGACTCAGAGCTCATGTCGGCGTGGTTGAGTCCGTCGTAGGACGATCACGGTCTGCCACGGATCGACTGCCGTGTTTGGCTCGTAAGTAATTGTTTGATAGTTAGTTATCATCGAGCCGCGACGCGTAACGTCGGTCTGATTGAACGCATCACTACAAGCGTACAGGTGTTCATCTGCACCGTACAGGGCTTTCCCGTCAAGGGGGGCGAGATAGCATGGTCCATTTCGACTTTGAATTGTGCCGCAATTAGTGCAGGACGCGGTCATCACTACTTGGACTAACTAACCAACAGCAGTGCCGGTTGAAATCGCATTGCTGACGATGGCGACGGTAACGTCAGGGCTGCCGAAAACACCAGCGATGCGCTATGCTTCCGGCGATTGTGCAAGACGCAGATCTACCGGACATGTTCGCTTGTTGATGTTACCCATCGCTATGATTAACAACGAGATACGATGAATCTACAGCATACACCGATGTTTCACTGCGCTCGGAAGGAGCAGCTGCGTCGTGGGTAGCCGATCGCTCGGAACGCTTTGGGTGATTGAAGACACCTCGAGCTATTACGAACGGGGCCTTTCGCGCTCGGAGCACGGGTCCGCCGCGCATATTGCACTTCGCCTATATCGCATTCGGCATCGACGCGCGGAGCTGCAGCTCGAATTGACATACCGCCCTCACTCGGATCGCGGGCGCGAGTTCAAAGGCACGCTTGGCGTTGAACTACTCCGTCGCGCCAAGGTGCGCACTGGAATCGTCGTGGCGAGCCAGCGAGTACTGAGAGGAACCAGCCTGCTGCGCGGTCTGACAGAGTTGAATCTCGACTTCGTTGTTGCACTTCCTCTTACGATCGAGCCTAAGGGCCAAC
>Ga0210383_10006610_pt1 | contig 10100 bp, 8 predicted proteins | sample IncBWC14OmetaG_FD_160072 | JGI IMG/M metagenome (GOLD analysis project Ga0210383, IMG submission 160072) | Forest soil microbial communities from Barre Woods Harvard Forest LTER site, Petersham, Massachusetts, United States - Inc-BW-C-14-O ...
TGCTATACGCTAGGGGGCGGTTCCGGGTTCGTCAAGGCCTGGCCGCCGGTCACCTGCTTCGTTAGCTCGTGATCGCGGCTACGTCCGGAGAGGCTGCGAAGGAGTTGCCGTGCCATACCGGGTCGTCATCGTGGGCTCATCCGTCGCAGGCGTCCGCGCCGCCCGGACTCTGCGCGCCGAGGGGTACCAGGGCGGCATCACGCTGGTGGGGGAGGAGCCCGAACTGCCCTATGACCGGCCGCCGTTGTCCAAGCAGGTGCTGACCGGCGCCTGGTCCGCGGAGCGCGCGGGCCTGCTCACCGCGCAGGCCGCGGCGGACGCCGGGATCGAGCTGCGGCTGGGGGCGTCGGCTTCGGCGCTGGACCTACAGACCCGGCTGGTGAGGCTGGCGGACGGTGAGTCGCTGCCCTATGACGACCTGGTGATCGCGACGGGTGCATCGGCGCGGCCTTCCCCGTGGCGGCCGCCCTCTGGCGTATATCTGCTGCGGACGCTGGCGGACTGCCTGGCCCTGCGGAAACGCTTCGCCGGCGGCGGCACGGTGGTGATGATCGGCGGCGGTTTCATCGGTGCCGAGGGGGCCGCGGCCGCGCGATCGGCCGGCTGCGACGTGACCCTGGTGGACCCGGTGCCGGTCCCGATGGAACGCGCGGTGGGGCCCGTGGTGGGTGCGCTCCTGGCCGACGTGCATCATCGCCACGGGGTCCGGACGCACTTCGGGGTCGGAGTGCAGGCGGTCAGCGGGCGGGCCGGTGACCTCACCGTCACGCTGACCGATGGGTCGGAACTGCGGGCCGAGACGGTGACCGTCGGAATCGGAGCCATACCGAACGATCGGTGGCTCCACGGGTCGGGACTGGTCATCGACGACGGCGTCGTATGCGATGAGTACCTCGCCGCGGTCGGCGCCGAGCACGTTTTCGCGGCGGGCGACGTGGCCCGCTGGCCGCACCCGGAGCCTGCTGCCCTGGTCCGGTCCGAGCACTGGACGAACGCCGCCGATCAGGCCCGGTGCGTGGCGCGCAACATCGCCCGCCCCGGAGCCTGGGAGACCTTCCAGCCATCGGACTACGTCTGGTCCGATCAGTACGACTGGAAGGTCCAGCTGGCCGGGCACCGGGCCCGCGCGGTAGCGGAATGGGTCATCGGCACGCCCCAGGCGGAGCGGCCTCAGGTGACGGTGCTGCACGCCGACGCGACCGGCCGGTTGTGCGCCGCGGTCTGCCTGAACTGGCCCAAGGCGTTCGTGCAGTGCCGGCGGCTGCTCGACGAGCGGGCGCCCGCGGCGCAGGCCAGGGAACTGCTGGGCGGATCGTAGGGTCAGCGGGCCCGGACGCCCCAGTCCCGCAGGATCGACTCCCGGTCGCCGTCGAGAACCGGTCCGGCGGCCACCGGCTGCTCGTAGTCGGACAGGGTAAACGGCAGGGACACCGTGCGCAGGCCGTCGCTCAGCGTGGTTAGGTAGCCGTTGGCGGCAATGTGCTCATCGTCGATGGCGTCCTCAAGATGGTGGACGGGACCGCACCAGACTCCGTGCTCGCGCAGCCTGCTCAGCCAGTACCCGGCGGACCGGGTCGCGAAGTGCTGGTCGAGCGCCACCCGCATCGCGGTGGCGTGCGCCAGCATGTCGGCGTAACTGGCGAAGCGCGGGTCCTCGAGCAGGTACCCGATCTCCGCGCCGGCCACGAAGGCATCCCACGCGCGCGCGTTGATGGCGGCGATGGCTATCCACCTGCCGTCACTGGCCTGATACTGGTTGACCAGGGCGTTCCGCGGCTCCGTCCGCGGCCGGCCGGTGGTCGACGCGCCGGCCGTGTTGGCGACCGAGCCGACGAGCAGGGTCTGCGTCCACAGCGCGGTTTGCAGCAGCGAGCCGGTTACGGTCTCGCCTCGCCCGGTCTTGGCGCGCCGCATGAGCGCGGCGAGGATCCCGCCGAACAGGTAGGTGCCCGTGATGACATCGTTCATGGCGCCAGGCGGGGCGAAAGGCTCGGACGGGTCTGGGGACAAGGTAAAGAGCATCCCGGCGTACGCCATGCCCGTCATGTCCTGCGCCAGGTCGTTGGCGCGCGGGCCCTTCGTGCCCAAACCCGAGCCGTAGGCGCACACCAGTGTGGGATTTCGCGCGTGCAGGCTGGCCTCGTCGATCCCCAGCTTGCGGATGGTGGCCGGGCTCAGGTTGCTGACGAAGACGTCGGCCGCAGCGATGAGCTGGTCAAAGACTTCGCGGTCGGCCGCGGAGCCCAGGTCGAGGACGATGGAGCGCTTATTGCGATTGCAGGTGGAGTAGGAGATGCTCGGGCCGACCGGGACGCCCGCCGTCTGGCCGGCGGTCGGCGCGGTGTGCGAGCGGGTGGGATCGCCGCCGCGGCCCTCTACCTTGACGACGTCGGCGCCAAGGTCGGCCAGCAACATCGCACTGACCGCCCCGGCCATCCAGATCGTCATGTCTACGACCCGGATGCCGGCCAGCGGGCCGGAGGGCCGATCGAGCGCAGTCTCGTCTGACAACGTGCTCCCATTCTCCGGTGAAGCCACTACCCGGCGCCTCGTTTGAAATCTGGCCGTGATCCTTGCCGGTCCAATTATTGTAGACTAAAATGCATACAAAATCGTAGATGCGGTGCGTGCGTGGTGCCGTCATCGATGGCCAGCTCTCCGACGAGGACGCGCAGTGCAATGACGATCATCAGCTTGTCCGACGTCGAACGGCGGCTACGAGACGTGCGCAGCGTCGCCCTCGGCGGCATGCTCCTGGAGAACCGGCCAAGCACCCTGGTGCGGGCGCTGCTCCGCTCCGGGGCGACCGGCCTGTTCCTGTGTTCGGCGCCAGCCGCGTCATGGGATGCCGACGTCCTGCTCGGCGCGGGCCGGGTCGCCACGGTGCGGATCCCGCACATATCGCTGGCCAGCCTCGGGCTGGCGCCTGCCACCCGGCGAGCGGCTGCCACCGGCACCGTCGTCTTCGAGGACTGCGACGAGGCCCTCCTGCTCGGCGGCTACCTCGCGGCCAGCCACAACGTCCCGCTCCAGGTCCTGCACAACCTCGGAACGAACGACCTCGTCGATGCCAACCCGCTGCTCATCCGGTCCGGCGACCTTCTCGGTGTGGGTCCACTACGGGTGGACGTGGCGCTGCTGCACGCTCCGCTGGGCGATCCAGAAGGCAACCTAGTGCACTTCGGAAGCCGCTGGGCCGACCTGCTTATGGCCCGCGCCGCGGGGCACGTGATCGCGCAGGTCGATCACCTCGTCCCTACCGACGTGGCGGCCCGGCTGGGCGTGTCGATTCCCGGCTACCTGGTCGACGAGGTGGTGGAAGCGCCGTTCGGGGCCCATCCGCTCGGCAGCGTCGGCGGCTACGTTGCGGACCTGGACCACCTCGCGGCCTACCAGGCTACGGTGAATGCCGGCGGCTTCGTCGACTATCTCGCCCGCTACTGCGACATCGATCACCCGGCCTACCTGGACCAGCTTCGCCCGGCGCGGCAGCGCGAGCTGGAACAGGCAGCTCACGCCGGCTGACCCACCGGGGAGCGGCTCCGGCCCTGCTTCCCGTCCGCAAAACGGCCAGCTCACCTGCCGGTCCCGGAACGGCCAGCTCACCGGCCGGTGAATCGCGGCGCGCGCTTCTCCCGCCGGGCGGCGAGGGCCTCGCGGGCATCGGCGGTGCGCGCCAGCCGGAGCGTGTAACTCTGTTCCACGGCGTAGCCCTCCTGCACCGGCAGCGACTCGCTCTCGTTGAGCGCCGCCTTGCCCAGCCGCAGGGCCAGCGGGCTGTGCGCGGCGATGTCCCGCGCCCTGGTCATCGCCGCGCGGCTCAGCTCGGCGTGGTCGTGGACCGAGTCCAGGAAGCCGAACCGAAGTGCCTCCTCGGCCGTCAGCGGCTGCCCGGTGAAGAACATCCGCCGGACCACGCCCTGGGGCAGGTGCCGCATCATGTGCCGGCCGCCGCCGCAGCGTCCGACCGACACCTCAGGGAGCACGAAGCTGGCCCGCGGCGAGCCCATCCGCATATCAGCGCACGAGGCGATGACCGCGCCGGCCCCGAGGGCCGGCCCGTCGACGACGGCGATGGACGGCTGGGGCAGGTCAAGCAGCTGCCCGAAGACCCGGCGGGCCAGCTCCTGGCGCCGGACGTCGGCATCGGTGGCCTCCGCCCCGGACAGTTCGGCTAGCTCGGTCACGTCCGCGCCGGCGCAGAACGCCCTGGTGCTCGCCGACATCAGCACCATGACCGAGACCCCAGAGTCGGCTCCCACCCGTTCGAAGGCGGCGCTGATCTCGGTATAGAAGCCCGATGACAGCGCGTTCACCGGCGGCCGGTCGAGCGTGACCGTGGCCACCCGGTCCGCTATTTCGACCCGCACCTGGCCGCTCACGAGCTGACCTCGGAGTCCGCCGACCGGACCACGCCCGCCTCGATGAGCGCGTCGATCTGCGCCCCGTCCAGACCGTGCTCGGCCAGGACCTCGCGGCTGTGCTGGCCGATGCGCGGGGCCGGCGTCAGCCGCGCACGAGAGGCGAACGCGCCGAACGCGGCCGGCCACTCGGCCACCCGCGGCTGGGTCTCGTCAGGTACTTCGTAGATCATGCCTCGGGCCAGGAACTGCGGGTCGCGCACCGGTTCGTGCAGGTCGTTTACCGGGGCCACCGGGACGTCATGGCGGATGAGCAGTTCGATCAGCGTCGCGCGCTCATAAGTGGCAATGCGTTCGCGCAGCGGGCGCTCGATCTGGCCGATGCGGCACCGGCGCTGCTGGTAACTCGCGAACTGCGGACCGGACAGCTCGTCTAGCTGCAGCGCTCGGACCAGTCGCAGCCAGAAATGGTCCTCGAGGGCGCCGATGCTCACGTACCGCTCGTCCGCGGTCAGGTACACGCCATAACCGGGACGAACCAGAGCATCGGCGCTGGTCGGCTCGCTCAGCGCCTCGGCTATCCGCGGCTCCATCAGCGCCAGGGTGCAATCCGCTATCGCGACGTCGAGGTGACGCCCGGCGAAGCCGGCCCCCCGGGCCAGCTTCTCGTGCAACGCCAGCACCACCGCCAGCAGCGAATACAACGACGCACCCAGGTCGGCCGCGGACAGCGTCGTCGGCACGTAGTCGGCGGCGAAGTACGGCTTCGGGGGCGGGATGGCCCCCGCGAACGACAGGTACTGGAAATCGTGCCCGGGGAGGTCCCGGTACGGACCGGTGGCACCGTACCCCGAGATGGAAAGGTAGATGATCTGGGGGTTCACCTCGAGCAACGCATCGAAGCCGAGGCCCAGGCGATCCATGACACCGGGCCGGTACGCCTCCACCAGCACGTCGGCCACGGCGATCACGCGGAGCAGCGCGGCCCGGCCGTCAGCCGACTTCAGGTCGATCGACAGATCCCGCTTGCCGCGATTTTCCGCGGCGAACATGACCGGGCGCTGGCGTAGCCGGTCACCGGCATCCGGCCGCTCGACCTTGATGACATCCGCGCCGAGGCCGGCCAGCAGCCGGGTGGCGTAGGGCCCGGGCACCTGCTCGGACAGGTCGACCACCTTGATGCCGCCCAGTACCCCGTCCGATGTCATAACGTCCTCCGCTTCCAGCCCGTCGTTCACGAGAGTATGATAACTACTAGAGTAGTTATCATAGGTCCGGATGCCTAGCACTGGATGCAGGGAACCGGATGCAGGGAACGGGAAGGGCGCGGAGGCCATCGCATGGCGACTGACTACGTCTCGGAGTGGATGACCGACGAACTGCAGGCGCTGCGCGACGTGGCGCGGCAGTTCTTCGAGCGCGAGGCCGCGCCGCAGATGGCCAAGTGGTCCGAGCAGAGGTACGTCGACCGGGAATTCTGGGTGAAGGCGGGCCGGGTCGGCCTGCTCTGCCCTACCGTCCCCGAGGAGTACGGCGGCCCAGGCGGCAACATCCTGCATCAAGTGGCCATTACCGAGGAGCAGTCCCGCGTCCTGGAGAAGGGCTGGGGCAACAACGTCCACAGCGGGGTGGTGACCGACTACATCCTCAGGTACGGCAGCAAGGAGCAGTGCGAGCGCTGGCTGCCGTCGATGGTCGAGGGCACCGTGATCGGCGCGATCGCCATGACCGAGCCGGGCGCCGGGAGCGACGTGCGGGCGATGACCGGACGCGCGCGCCGAGACGGTGACGAGTACGTCATCGACGCCGCCAAGACCTTCATCACGAACGGCCAGACCGCGGACCTGATCATCGTCGCGGTCAAGCTGGAGAACCCTCAGGACCCCGCCGCCGACCCGAGGGCGATCACGCTGATCGCGGTCGAGGCCGATCAGGCCCCGGGCTTTGTTCGCGGTGCCCCGCTGCGCAAGATCGGCCAGCACGCCGCCGACACGTCGGAGTTGTTCTTCGAAGGATGCCGGGTGCCGGTGGCGAACCGCATCGGTGCCGAAGGCGCCGGCTTCCCGGCGCTGATGAACCAGATGCCGCAGGAGCGGCTGATCCTGGCCGTCAATGCCGTGGTCCAGACGGAGAAGGCGGTGCGGTTGACGCTGGCGTACACGAAGGAGCGCAAGGTCTTCGGCAAGCCGTTGTACGACCAGCAGAACACCCGGTTCGTGCTGGCCGAGTGCGCGACCCTGGCCCGGGCGGTCCGGCTCTTCGTCGATCACTGCATCGTGGCGCACGCGCGCGGACGGCTCGACAACGAGACCGCCGCCATGGCCAAGTGGTGGCTGACCGACGTGCAGTGCCAGGTCCTTGACGAATGCGTCCAGCTGTTCGGCGGCTACGGCTACATGGAGGAGTATCCGATCGCCCGCATGTACGCCGACGCCCGGGTGCAGAAAATCTACGGCGGAGCCAACGAAATCATGAAGGAAATCATCGCGCGCGCCCTGTGATGTGACCTCCAGCACGTGACCGCGGCCCGCCCGCTTGACCCGAGAGGAACGAGATGCCCCACCAGCTGGATGGCCTTGACGGCCAGGTGGCCCTGATCACCGGCGGCGCCGGAGGGCTCGGCCGCGAGGCGGCATCGTGGCTGGCCGCGGCCGGTGCGCAGGTGGTCATAGCCGACGTCAGCGCCGCCTCGCTGGAGCGGGCCGCGGACTGGCTCGCCGGGACGCCCGCCGACGCGAAGAGCTTTCACTACGCCGTGCTCGACGTGACCGACTCCGCCGCGGTGCGTGCCCTGGTCGCGGACATCGAGAGCCGTTACGGGCGCCTGGACGTCTTGCTGACCAGCCACGGCTTCCCCCGCGACCGGCGGCTGCGGGATATGGCCGATGACGACTGGAACGAGGTCATCGGGGTCTGCCTGACCGGGACCTTCCTGTGCATCCGCGAAGCGGCGCGGCTCATGACGAGCCAGGCCTACGGCCGCATCATCACCGTGGCGTCACGCGCCTGGCAGGGCAACCCCGGCCAGGCCAACTACTCGGCGGCCAAGGCCGGCGTCGTCGGGCTCACCAAGTCCGTGGCCAAGGAGCTCGGCCGCCACGGAGTCACGGCCAACGCGATAGCTCCCGGGCTCATCGAGACCGCATCGCTCCGCGAACTGGCGACCTTCGACCAGATCGCCGAGCGCGCCATCCGTGACAACAGCATCAAGCGCATCGGCCAGCCCGACGACGTGGCCGCGGCGGTCCTCTACCTGGCCTCCCCCCAGGCCGGGTTCATCACCGGTGAGGTCATCCATGTCTCCGGGGGGCGGTTCGGTTGACCGTCGGGAGGACTGACCCGCAGGCTGGCCCGGCGCACTGGGCCGAGCTCGACCAGGACTGCGTTGGGCTGGTCCGGCGGGCCCGACGCTACCTAGACGAGATCGCGCCGCTGATCCCGGCCGCCGACCGGGACGGGACCCTTCCGGTCGAGGTCATCCCGGGGCTGCTTGACGTCGGCTTCGTGCGCGGCGCGATCGGTGTCGGTGATGGCGGCCTGGGCCTGTCGCATCTGCAGACGGCGCTGCTGATGGAGGAGGCCGGCCGCGGCTGGGCCAGCCTCCGCACCACGGCCAACATCCTGACCCTCGTCGCCGAGCTGCTGTCGGCCGCCGGGAGCGAGGAGCAGAAGCAGCGGTTCCTGCGGCCGCTGCTGGCCGGCGAGCGGATGGGATGGTTCGCCATCACCGAGCCGGAGGCGGGCTCCGACGCGGCGTCGCTGACCACGCTCGCCGACCGGCTGCCGACCGGCTCCTACCGGCTGACCGGCCGTAAGGCCTACATCACCAACGCCAGCTACGGGGACTTCGGGGTCGTGCTCGCGACCGTGGATCCCGGTCTCGGCGCCCGCGGCATCACGGCGTTCCTGGTCGAACAGGAGACGCCGGGAGTCCGCGTCGTGGCGCGGCGGCAGCTGTCGGTCCGCGCGGCCAGCTGCTGCGACGTCGTGCTCAACGGGGTGGTGATCCCGGCGGGCAACGTGCTCGGCGACGTGGGCCGCGGGCTGTCGCTGGCCATGCGGGCCGTCAACGCGGGACGGCTCAACGTGAGCGCAGGCTGTACCGGTATCGCGCAGGCGGCCCTCGAAGCCGCCAGCTCCCACGCGGTGTCCCGGACCCAGTTCGGGAAGCCGATCGCGGGCTTCCAGCTGGTGCAGCAGCTGATCGCCGATATCGCGGTGCAGACCCATGCCGCGCGCCAGGTGTACCAGGCGGCGGCGCGCCTGCTCGACCGGGGAGGCGACGCTCGCGTGGAGTGCTCCATGTCCAAGTACTTCTGCTCCGAAGCAGCCAATCAGGCGGCGACCAAAGCGGTGCAGGTTCTCGGCGCGGCGGGGCTGATGGAAGGCAACGTCGCCGAGCGGCTTTTCCGAGACGCGCGCGAGGCCACCATCCCGGAGGGAACATCACAGATGCAGGTCCTGCAGATCGGCCGGGCTCTGCTCGGCGTCTCGGCGGTGCGGTGAGCGATGCCGCCTTCATCGATCCAGCCGTCAACGGCCCAGGCAGGCCGGTACCTCCGGACGGGCATTGTCGGGTATCACGCCTACCTGCCCGGTTACCGCCTTCAGCGCAGCGAGGTCGCGGCCGCGATCGGATCCAGCGGCCGGGGGGTGCGCTGCGTGGCCGGCTACGACGAGGACAGCACGACGCTCGGCGTGGCCGCGGCGCTGCCGGCGGTGCGCGGGCGGGAGCCGGCGGTCGGCAGCGTCTGGTTCGCCACCACCGACCCGGTATACGCCGACAAGACCAACGCCACCGCGATACACGCGGCCCTGGACCTCCAGCCTGACATCATCGCGGCGGATCTGGGCGCGAGCCTGCGCTCCGGCATCGTCGCGCTGCTCGTCGCGGCCCGGGACGGCGGGCTGGCCGTGCTGGCCGACCGGCGTGGCGGCCCGGCCGGCGGCGCCGACGAGCGCGAAGGAGCCGACGCGGCGGCCGCCTTCCTGTTCGGCGAGGAGGATCCGCTCGCCCGCATCATCTGTACCGCATCGGTCACGGCCGAGTTCATCGACCGGTGGCGCGCACCCGGGGCCCCGGACGGCGCGGCCTGGGAGGAACGTTTCGGCGAGCAACGCTACACCGAGCTCGCCGACCAGCTGCTGACCAGGCTGGCCGGGTCCGGGTCCGGGTCCAGGTCCAGGTCCGGGTCCGGGTCCGGGATCGAGCTCGGTGACATCCAGCGGTTCGCCGTCGCGGGCAGCAACGCGCGTGCGGTCCGCAGCGTCGCGAGCATCGTGCAGAAAGCGACCGGGGCGCGGCTCGAAGGGGCCGGCCTCGCCGACGCCATCGGCAACGCGGGAGCCGCCCAGGCGGGCCTCGTGCTGGCCGACCTGCTCGACGCGGCCAGCGCCGGTGAGACCCTGCTGCTGATCTCGCTGGCCGATGGCGCTGACGCGCTGATCCTGCAGGCGACCGAGGCCATCGCGGCCGGCCGCGGCGAGCCGCTGCGGGCGCAGTTCGACCGCGGCGTGACCATCGGCTACCCGCAGTATCTGCTCTGGCGGGAGCGGCTCGCGGCGGAGCGGCCGCGCCGTCCCGATCCTGACCGTCCCTCAGCGCCGTTCGCCTGGCGCAACCGGCGGTACAAGCTCTCGATGACCGGAGGCCGGTGCGGCAAATGCGGGGCCGTGCAGTTCCCGCTGCCGAGGGTCTGCTACCAGTGTCACGCGGCCGATGACTTCGAGCCGGTGCCC
>Ga0210383_10006611_pt1 | contig 10100 bp, 9 predicted proteins | sample IncBWC14OmetaG_FD_160072 | JGI IMG/M metagenome (GOLD analysis project Ga0210383, IMG submission 160072) | Forest soil microbial communities from Barre Woods Harvard Forest LTER site, Petersham, Massachusetts, United States - Inc-BW-C-14-O ...
ACGAGGTCGCGCTGGCTCCGCCTTTCCAACGCGCATTCAACATGGAACTGAGCGATCCAATATCTGTTTTGGATTCGACCGCAGCTTGTTCCTTCGCTCCACTTTCCGCCGGAATTCGCCACGTGCCCTGGATTCCTTCCCCCAGTTCCACGCGCGCTTGCGCGCCCGAAATTTCCATCACGCGGCCGGAGACTACGCTGCCCACCTGGCGTTCTGCGATGTATTCCTCGATGCTGGTCGGGACCATTTGCTTGATACCGAGCTTCAGTCGCCGCTTTTCGCTATCGACTTCAAGCACCTGCGCCTTCACCGATTGACCGATTTTCAGAATGTCCTGCGGATGATTGATGCGTTTCTCAGCGCTGATGTCGCTGACGTGAATCATGCCCTCGATGCCTTCGGAAAGCTGAACGAATGCGCCAAATTTCGTGAGGCTCGTGACCGGGCCTTCAACGACCGAGCCCACCGCAAACTTTTGTGCCACGTCGGCCCAGGGGTCGCCCAAGGCTTGTTTCAGGCCCAGAGAAATGCGACGCTCGCCTGGGCTCACGCCCAGAATCACGGCTTCGACAGTGTCCCCCGGCTTAACTACGTCGCTCGGCGTTCTAACCTTCTTCGCCCAAGACATTTCTGAGATGTGGATCAGCCCCTCAATTCCAGGTTCGATTTCGACGAACGCTCCGAAATCCAGTATTCGAGTAACCGTGCCTCGGGCACGCTCGCCCGGCTTGAATTTTGCCGCTACCGAATCCCACGGATCCGGCTCAAGCTGTTTCATTCCTACCGAAATGCGCCGCTTCTCCGAATCGATTTTCAGCACCTTGACTTCGATCTCTTGTCCGACCGAGAGTACGTCGGCCGGTTTGCTGACGCGGCTTCTTGATATATCGCTGACATGCAGCAGCGCATCGACACCGCCAATGTCAACGAAAGCGCCATAATCAGTGAGGCTGCGAACTGTGCCGGTGACGATCAGGCCTTCTTTGACCTCAGAGTAACGGCGTCCTTTTTCTACGCGCTCTTCCTCTTCGAGAACGATACGGCGGTCCACGACCACGTCTTCCTCTGTCTCATCCAGCTTCGTAATGCGACAGCGGATCTCCTGCTCAACCAATTTCTGCATCTCGGCCGCATCACGCACTCCGCTGCGCGAAGCGGGCATGAATGCGCGCACGCCCACGTCCACGCTGAGGCCGCCTTTGACTACAGCGGTCACCGTGCCCACGATTGTCGTCTTTTCCGTAAACGCCTTCTGCAACGCTGCCCAGTCTTTTGGGCGCTCGATCCTGCCCAGAGTAAGTTCGTAGTAGCCTTCTGGATCGCGACCCTTGATGGAGACCACAAGTTTGTCGCCGGGCTTTACAGCACCGGCGCTTTGGAACGCCTTTAGCGGAAGAATTCCTTCGGTCTTGAATCCGATGTCGACGAGAACCGAGTCCGCGGTGACGGCGATAACCGCTCCTTCGCGGCCTTTTCCGGCTTCGGCAGGCTTGCGCGACTTGCTCTGCTCGAACTGCGAGAGAATATCTTTGAAAGACTCATCGGCTTCGCCGATAGATTGGGGTTCGGGACTACCTGGAGTGGACATGAAAGCTTACAGCCTCACAGTGGAATCGTCCCGACTAGGATAACACCGTGGCTATCCGTAAGAACGCGCCTTCCCTGAGACCGGAAGCAAAATAAAACGGCTGGCAGCCTCTGCTGCCAGCCCATTTTCGAGACTACGATCGTTATCGTTTATCGGCGCACCCCACCGTGGAAGCCTCCACCAACTGGTCCGCGCGCGTAGCCATGCGCGTAAATTCCACCCCGGTTGTAAACGTAGGCTCCGGGTCTGTAGTATCCACGACCGTAATAGCCATATCCAACGCGTCCATAGTAGCCGTATCCGGGTCTGTAGTAGCCGTGATACCACGGTCCGGCGCCGATGAAAACTCCGCCGACAAACCATCGTGGACCGTAGTACCCGTACGGAGCACAAGCATACGGATAAGATGGATAGTAGCCGTAGGCGCAGACCGGGGCGGAAGCGACGTAGCCCGGTCCGATTCCTACACCCACCGCGACCTGCGCTTGCGAGTAGGCTACCGGCAGAATCAGAATCCCCAGCAAAGCCAGATACCTTAGATATCGCATTTGTGACCTCCTTTTCGATCCGCGATCCCGGTGAAGATCGCCTGATCCGAAGGTCTTCAGGCATCCCGGTTTCGTCTGAAGTACCCAAGAATATAAACGCGGTTTGAAGGGAAAAGTTGCAGGGCATTGCGGCTCTACAAGTTGCAGGCACATTTAGCAGCTTGCGGCGATCCTCGCAGCGAGCTCTTGATATGCGGGTGGTTATCGCGGTCCGGTTTTGTATACTGCTGCGTACCTTAGCCCGGCTCCAGAATTGACTGCCTCCGCTCCATCCCGGCTTGCGTACATCGACTGGATGCGGGGCCTGGCTTGCGTGCTGATGTTCCAGACCCATTGCTATGATGCGTGGTTGGGCGGCGATGCACGCAAGAGCACTTTCTTCATGTGGTCTCAATTAGGCGGAACACTTCCTGCGCCACTATTTCTTTTTCTCGCGGGAATCTCGTTTGCTCTGGTGACAGATAAACTCTGGCGGAAAGGCAAGCCAGCGAACCAGATTGCCCGCACCACAATTCGGCGGGGCGCGGAGATTTTCTGGCTCGGCCTGCTCTTTCGACTACAGGAATTCCTGATTGCGTGGGGCTGGTCGCCATGGAGCGATTTGTTTCGCGTGGATATCCTCAACACCATCGGTCTGTCGATGATGTTGATGGGGGTTGTCTGCTGGATTGTGCTGCGATTCAATCCGGCAACGCGAGCCCGGTTCGCGCTCGGCCTCACAGCCGTCTGTGTCGGGATGAGCATTTCCCTTCTGTCGCCATTGGTGTGGACGATCTGGCGTCCACGCTGGTTGCCTTGGCCGCTTGAGTCTTACATCGACGGCGTGCATAACCTCGGTGAACCGCAGGCTTGGCTGTTTCCGATTTTTCCGTGGACAGCTTTTGCGTTCGTTGGGCTTGCGGTGGGATTTTTTCTTTTGAGCGACCGGGCACGAGCCTTAGGCGCTGCGACCTTCGGGGGGGCCGGAGTTGGTGGGGTCGGGCTGATCTATGTGGCGCGCTGGCTGGAAGCGAGTCCGCACCAACTTTACGCGACTGACGATTTCTGGCACACCAGTCCGAATTTCTTTCTGATTCGTGTAGGCATGTTGCTGGCAATTCTGTCCGCAGCTTATTTATGGTGTCGATGGGGCGCGGGACAGTGGGGCTTCAGCCCTTTAATCCAACTTGGGCAAACTTCCCTGCTGGTTTATTGGGTGCACATCGAGTTTGTGTACGGCCGGCTTTCCATCCTGCCGAAGCATGCCGTCGATATTCGTACGGCTTCTTTTGGATTGCTCGCGATTTTTCTTTCCATGGTGCTGTTGTCGGTGCTGCGCACGCGGCTCAAAGGGCGCGGCGCGGAATCACTGGCCTGGCTCCGCAGGCCAATCAAGGCGAGCTAACCCTCAATCCGAGGATAACTGTCGAATGGCATTCCCAATCAGCTGCAATCCAATCGCCCAATTTTGGCGCGATCGAGTTTCATCGTTGCCGTATCCGAAAAGATAGAAAGTGATGTAGAAGCCATCGCGAATTTCTTCTTCTCCAGGTGTTTCGTCTGGCTCGTGGTAGTAACAGCGGCGGATAAGAAACTCAGCGGCAGCGGCTATGTCTGGCGCCCTCTGCAGAAGTTGAACAAGCTGTTTTGCCAAGTGTTCGTGCTCAGAAAATAAGAAGCGTTTGGGGACATCGGAAAAGAAAAGATCGACATACGACCCAAATTTGTGCGTCGCCTCGAAGATCTCCTCTTCAGGATTAATCTCCTTACTCGCCCAAGCGTCGCACTTGGCAGTTTCAAGCGGGCTGTGAACTGAATTGGCCTTGGAGAGAAAATCGCCCAATTCTGGCGTGGCCGCGAGTTCTTCCAGATGGGGCAACAACTCCGGCTGGCGTTTGAGATCGTAATACCGTGGGCTACCGCCTTCGGCAGCCCATGGCATTTCGAGAGTTTCGCCATCCGCGCCGAGTTCGACGGCGAAGTCGGCTTGCACGCTACTGCGTGGGAGCAGGCTGCGGGGCTGCCTGCGGTGCCGTGCCGGGATTCGAGAAATTCACCTTCGGGACCTGCCGCGATTCCTCGCTAGCAGCGAAATACGCTTCGTTCGGTTTGAATCCCGCCCATCCCGCATAAATGTTGTTGGGGAAATGCTGTACGTAGGTGTTGTAATCCTGCAGTGTATCGTTGTAGCGCTTGCGTTCGACCGCGATGCGATTTTCAGTGCCCGCCAATTCATCCTGCAGCCGAAGGAAATTCTCGTTCGATTTCAATTGCGGATAGTTCTCAACGACGGCAAGCAGCCGTCCGATGGCGCCATCTAGTTGCTGATTGGCGGCGATCTTGTCCGCAGGCGCGTTGGCCGAAAGCAGTCTGGAACGGGCGGCCGCAATATCGCCAAAAACTTTTTGCTCCTGCCCTGCGATTCCCTTTACGGTTTCGACAAGATTAGGAATGAGGTCGGCACGGCGCTGCAGCACAATATCGACCTGCGACCATGCGGCCTTGACCGCTTCATTCTTGGTTACCAGAGTATTGCGGACGCCGACGTACTGTCCGAACGCGACCAGCGCGATCAACACCAAAACAACAATCACAATCAAACCTGTTTTCATCGTTTCTCTCCTGAAAGAAGGCTATCAAAGTTACGCGCTGCGCGGTCCCGTGGAGTCTAGCATTTTATCTACTGCCGCGGTGACGTGCTGAACTGCGGTCAGGTATCGAGCAAAAACGTCGGCAACATCGAACGGCTTAGCTTCTGCTTTGTGCTCGCGAATGTCGAGCAACTGCAAGAATGCGGAAGGATCAAATGGAATACGAGCGGCCAGCGCCTGCACGACATCCCGTTTTCCCTTGGGAGGCGTCTCGCCCAAGGCAATCAAGGCATGGCGGAACAGCGTTATGAAAGTGGACAACGAATGCAGCAGCAATTCCTTCAAATGTTTTTTATCGTTGGCAACCAGCAATAGCCGTTCGCGCAAGAGAATCAGTTTCTCGCGCAGCTCGTATTCCAGTTGTGCGCGATGCAGATGCATGGGAATCTTCAGACCGCTCAGTACATCCTCGCCGAATAGCACACGATGCCGCTGCTGCATGTCCAGAAGCTCGATCGAGAAGACATCTGTCGATCGCTCAAGCTCTTCGCGAGTGAGCACCAGCGGCGGATGATGCTTCTGCCGCGACCACCATTCAACTGCCGGAGCCATCGCACTGAGCGCCGCGAATGACGTCTCACGCAAGATGCAAAGCAGGTTGAGATTGGAAAACTCGGGATGAAACTCTCCGTCCGCTGCGGAGCCGTAGAGAATCACACTCTGGAGATTGTCCCCCGACGTCGTACGCAACCTGTCGACGAATTCATTGATCTGTTTTTCCGCAACCATAGAGCCTCTTCTATTTCGAACTACCAGCTTCCACTAGCGCCGCCGCCGCCCGAACTGCCCCCGCCAAAACCTCCGAACCCGCCACCCCCGCCGCCGAAGCCGCCGCCGCCACTGTATCCGCCCCCGCCGCGTCCCCCTAATAACATGCTGAACAGCAGCAACCGCCCAAAGCGCGTGGACACCAAAATCAGAAAAACAACAATGAGGAAAATGATGCCAGCCAGAGACATCCCTTTATCCGGCTCTTCCCTCGATGTTGGCGCCCGTGGCCGTGCCCCCGTCAATTGAACACCGGCGTCCTGAGCAATCACATCAGCGACTCGCATCGTCAGCAGCGTCACGGCGCCGTTGTAGTCGTTCTGCTTAAGCAACGGAACAGCCTCGCGTCCGAAGCCTCCGACTTTACCGTCGGGCAAGATCGGTTCCAGGCCGTAGCCGACTTCAACTCGGTAGCCGCGGTCTTGCGTCGCCAAGAGAATGAGCACACCATGGTCGGTAGCCTTGCTGCCTATGCCCCACTGCTTGTACAACGCGACTGCATAGCTTTCGATATCAGATCCGTCCAGCGACTTGATGGTGACGACAGCAATCTGGGCATGTGCCTTCTCGTCCACTTGCTGGCAGATGCTATTAAGTTGCGCGACCGTACTCGGATCAAGCACACCAGCAAAATCATTGACATAATTCGTCGGCTTCAGTTGCGATACGGGCTCGGCGTAGAGAAGGCACGCCAGCGAAATGATTAAAGCCGAAGTTAGCGCGATTTTTGCGCTCAATTTCATTCGAGAAGTGATTGTATAGGAGTGAAGTCGAGCTTGCGCTCAACTGGGACAGCCGAGGCGACTTCTCCACGTGATCAAAACGCTCGCAGGAATTCCATTACTTGCCGTTCCGCCCAGCGGCCGTCGTCGCCTTCAGGCTCGGCGAGAAACGAACAATGCCCGCCGTCTTCAGTCTCGACAAAGGTGATGTTGGGATTGGAAAGAATTTTCCGTCGCGTTTCCGGCAGTATGCGGATGAAGGGATCGTTCGCGGCATGCAGGATCAGCGTCGGAACGGCAATACGGTCGACGACGTTTGCTGCGGCCGATCGTTCGTAGTAATCCGACGCACCCTCAAATCCACAATAGTACGCGGTGATCTTGTCGTCGAAGTCGCGTAGGCTGGTGAGGCCACGCAAGCGCGAAGTGTCGAACACTTTGGGAAACAATCGCGCCTTCGCTCTAAGGCGGCCGCGCAGCTTCCACATGAAATGATATTCATAGAGTCGATTGCCGGGCAGATGCAGCGCGTCCGCAGACGCAGCCAGGTTCATCGCCGGACACACCGCCGCAACCGCACAGAACTGAGGAGGGCCTTGTCGTCCCCATTCTCCGGCCAGTTTAAGCACGAGATTGCCGCCCATTGAATATCCCACCAGCGCAAGACGGGAAATCCGGTCTTGTTCTAATAGGTTTTGGGCGACTGCCGCGACATCCTGCGAGCGTCCGGAGTGATAGAGCGTCGGAGACAGTCTGTCTGTGCCGCCACAATTGCGCTGGTTCATCCGCACCACATTTATACCCGCGGCGAGGCCCTTGGCAGCGATGCCCAGCATGTACTGAGAATCGCTTGAACCTTCGAGGCCGTGAACCACGATCACCGTCAACGCAGATTCCCGATCTGCCTGCCAATGGCAATGACACAACACCTGCACGCCCGGCTCAACCTCGATAAGACGCGCTTCGGCGGCGGGCAACGGAATTCGCCGCGGCAGAAAGTAGCTTGCCAGGGTTTGAATGTGTCCACCGCGCAAACCGCGTCGTGGCACAAATTCCCGCGCTACAGTTTGCGTAGTTCCCACGCTTTGATTTTAAATGGATAAAGGATCGTAAAACCGTCAGGAGTTGGCCATGCCTATCTTTGAATACGTCTGCAAGGAAGGCGAACATCAATTTGAGGCGTTGGTTTACGGCGGCAATAAAGCCGAATGTCCCAAATGCCAGAGCAAGAAATTGGCCCAGCAACTTTCGGTTTTTGCCATGTCCGCCAAGGGTTCTGCGAGCGCGGCCCCAGCGATGGGAGCTTGCGGAAGTTGTGGCGACCCGCGCGGTCCCGGGGCCTGCTCCATGCCTGACATGGATTGATTTCGAGAGAAACAACATTCAGCCGGTTTTGAAAAGTGACTTTCGGCACTCATTGGGTGACCCCGGTAAGTTTCGATCTCTATGGATATCCCGTACCTTCTAAAGAGTCGTACGCAAAGACGTCCTATGGATCGTCGCCGCAATCGACGTGTCGCCGCATTTCTCACCGTACGCGTCTGGGGCGTCGACGCTAAATCCATGCCATTCACGCAGCACGCCCAGGTCAGAAACATTAGCGATCGCGGAGCGGTGTTGCAGGGAATGATTCGTCCCGTCCGCGCGGGAGAGATCCTCCAGGTCCAGCACGATGAGGAGCAGGCCCAGTTTCGAGTGATATGGACGGGCAAGCCGGGCACGCGGAGACAAGGCGAAATCGGCATCGAGAGTCTTTCGTCAGAACCGTTCATCTGGGATGTAAATCTGCTGCAGTGCGCTCAAGTCGTCGGCAAAGGCTAGAAGCGCTTCCTCTCGGTTTCACCGACAATCATTGCGGACAGCCTGCGATTCCACTATCCTGCCCATTCCACATGGATTCTCAGGAGAACCCTCCGTGCGCGTTATCGTCTTAGTTCTAATGTTGTCTGCGGCATTTGCCTCTGCCTCTGCCTCCGAGCCGCAACCCTCAAGTCTTATGCCAATGCCGGCAAGCGTACAAATGAAAGCTGGTCAGCTTGTGGTGGATTCGTCATTTTCGGTGGGCATCGGCGGCCAATCCGATCCGCGGTTGCAGCGCACAGTCGAACGTTTTCTGGATGACGTTCGCCGTCAAACCGGCATGCCTCCATTGGACATGAAAGTTGCGGATGCGGCGCAGGCCAAACTGGTCATTCACAGTGAACATGGAAGCAAAGCCGTACAGGAACTCGGCGAGGACGAGTCTTACTCGCTCGAAATCACCCCCGCAGGCGCGACGCTCAATGCAGTCACGCCGCTGGGAGTTATGCGCGGGCTACAGACTTTTTTGCAGCTTGTGAAAACCACTTCTGATGGCTTCGCTGTGCCAGCGGTCACGATTCAGGACAAACCTCGTTTTCCCTGGCGTGGATTAATGATCGACGTGGGCCGCCATTTCATTCCGCTCGACGTCCTGAAGCGCAACCTGGATGGCATGGCGGCGGTAAAGCTGAATGTATTTCACTGGCATCTATCGGAGAATCAGGGTTTCCGCATTGAGAGCAAGAAATTTCCCAAGCTGCAGGAAATGGGCTCGGACGGCCTCTACTACACCCAGGACGAAGTGCGCGAACTGATCGCCTATGCATGGGACCGTGGCATTCGCGTTGTCCCCGAGTTCGACATGCCGGGGCACAGTACCGCGTGGTTCGTCGGTTACCCCGAACTGGCCAGCGGACCTGGGCCTTATCAGATTGAGCGAAAATGGGGCGTTTTTGATCCTGCCATGGATCCGACCGAGGAGCGAACCTACAAGTTTCTCGACGGCTTCATTGGCGAGATGGCAAAACTTTTCCCTGACCAGTATTTCCACATTGGCGGCGACGAGGTCAACGGGAAAGAGTGGAATGCCAATCCAAAGATTCAGGCTTTCATGCGGGCCCACGGGCTCAAGACTAATCAGGATCTTCAGGCCTATTTCAATACGCGAGTGCAGAAGATCGTGAGCAAGCATGGAAAGACGATGGTCGGATGGGATGAGATTCTGCGCCCGGATTTGCCGAAAGACATCGTCGTGCAATCGTGGCGTGGGCAGGACTCGCTGGCCGCAGCCGCCAAACTGGGATATCGCGGCATTCTGTCGTTTGGATATTATGTCGACCTAATGTGGCCGGCTTCGAGGCATTACGAGGTGGATCCGATCAGCGGCGCGGCGGCAAATCTGACGCCCGATGAAATGAAACTCATCCTGGGCGGCGAGGCCTGCATGTGGTCGGAATATGTATCGCCCGAAAATATTGACTCGCGAATCTGGCCTCGAACCGCCGCCATCGCCGAGCGCCTCTGGTCGCCGCAAAGTGTCACCGATGTCAATTCAATGTATCAACGTTTGCAGGAAGTCAGCCGCTGGCTGGATTGGCTCGGGCTAACGCACAACTCCGCGTATAACCCAATGCTGCGCCGTATCGCAGGCTCGGATGATATTTCGGCCCTGCGTACGTTTGCCGATGTTGTGGAACCGGTGAAGGATTACAACCGCGAAGAACTCGCCACCGTCGAGGTTACAAGCCTTTCACCGCTGAATCGCGTAATCGACGCGGCTCGTCCGGAGAGCTCGACAGCCCGAGAATTCGCGGATCTCGTCAATTCCATCGTCGCGGGGAAAGCAACCGCCGAGGAAAAACGACAAGCCCGAGCAATGCTGACACTTTGGCGTGACAATCAGAGCAGCCTGCAGACACAATCGTTTCTGTTGAAGGAGATTGTTCCGCTTTCGCAGGATCTTTCCGCAGTGTCGGCAACCGGCCTGCAGGCGCTGGACTACATTGATCGCGGAGAACGGGCGCCGGAACCGTGGGCAGCACAA
>Ga0210383_10006613_pt1 | contig 10100 bp, 8 predicted proteins | sample IncBWC14OmetaG_FD_160072 | JGI IMG/M metagenome (GOLD analysis project Ga0210383, IMG submission 160072) | Forest soil microbial communities from Barre Woods Harvard Forest LTER site, Petersham, Massachusetts, United States - Inc-BW-C-14-O ...
CATTAGCCGAACTGACGGCCTTGCAGGCCGGCGCTCCGAAAGCCACCCACCGCCGCGCGCATGAGGCCGACAACATCCTACAGACTGGAATGCTTATCGCTCGCTCCGCACTGGCCCGCGAGGAAAGCCGCGGCGCGCACTATAGGCTGGACTTTCCCCTAAAGAACGACCGCAAATTCAACAAGCACTCTGTGGTGCGAGCAGATTCCATCAGCTTCGAGTGATCCCCAGGTCCTTCGATTCACGCGTTTACTTCCGCCTTCTTCGGGAAGATCAACGAAAGCACAACTGAAACGACTAGCACTCCCGCGACCGTCCCTAGCGCGATACCGATCGGAATATGCATGTAATGCGAGACCAGCATCTTAGCGCCGATGAAAATCAGGATCACCGACAAACCGTAATGAAGCAAGTGAAAAACCTCCATCATTCCGGCGAGGGCAAAGTATAACGAGCGTAACCCTAAGATCGCGAATACGTTGGACGTGTAAACGATGAACGGTTCGCGAGTGATGGCAAGTACGGCGGGAATTGAGTCAGTCGCGAACAGCAAGTCGGTGGTCTCGATCATCACCAGCACCACGGCCAGGGGTGTGGCGTACCGGATTCCGTTTCGAAACACGAAGAACTTCTGCCCTTCGTAGTCATCCGTAACGCGAAACAGCTTGCGAAACCAGCGCAACACGATGTTGCTGCCGGGATCGATTTCCGCGTCCTGTTGCCGAAAAAGTTTAATGCCACTGTAGATGAGGATTGCGCCAAACACGTAAATCAGCCACGAGAAAGCATTCAGCAGCTTGATGCCCGCCAGAATGAATACTCCGCGCATCACCAGCGCGCCTACCACTCCCCAGAACAGTACCTCGTGCTGATACTTTCGCGGCACCGCGAAATACCGGAAGATCACCAGGAAGACGAAAAGATTGTCGACACTCAGCGACTCTTCAATCAGGTAGCCGGTCACGAACTCTAGAGACAACTCGGAATTGGGCCGAGTGTATCTTCCCGTCATGACATGTCCGAAGTGATAAATCAACACGGCGAACACGCCCGCCAGCGTTATCCATAACACTGTCCAACCGATGGCTTCGCGAAATGCGACGACATGCTTGCGCCGATGAAACACGCCCAAGTCGAGCGCCAGCATCGCCAGCACAAAAACGTTGAAGAGTATCCAAAAGATCCAGTTGGTCGGCATCGTTTCGAGTCTGAATGTTTCATTCTACTTGTCGCGACCATACTGTTCACATCGGCACGACACCCGCTGCCGAATCTGTCGCATACACCACAATTCGGGCGCAGACCATACAATAGCTAAGCGACGATACTCGTTAAAGCGCCACGCTTCAGCGGCGCGAATCTTTAGATTCTGTCATGGAAAGGAAATCACATGGCTCGACAGCCAGGTCTGTACGCCACCTTTAATACATCGGAAGGCACAATTGTTTGCCGTCTCTTTGAGCAGGAGGCGCCCGTCACGGTAAAGAATTTTGTCGATCTGGCGGAGGGCACCCGCGAGTGGACCGACCCTCGTACCCGCCAGAAGAGCACTTCGCGTCTCTACGACGGCACAATCTTACATCGGGTCATTCCCGACTTCATGATTCAGGGCGGCGATCCCGAGGGCACCGGCATGGGCGGACCTGGATACAAGTTTCAGGACGAAACCAAAGGATCACCCCACAAATTCGATAAGCACGGCAAGTTGGCGATGGCAAACGCCGGGCCAAACACCAATGGCTCGCAGTTCTTTATTACCGTCGCTCCGACTCCGTGGCTTACGGGGAACCATACGATTTTCGGCGAAGTCATCGAGGGCCAGGACGTCGCCAACAAAATTACCGCGCTGCCCCGCAACCGGCAGGATCGGCCGCTCAAGGACGTCGTGTTGAATTCAGTCCAGATCGAACGGGTGTAACTCGCCACAACTCAAAACAAAAGGCCGCAATCGCGGCCTTTTTGCTTGATTGAGTATGCATGAGACGGGGCTCAGCCGAGATCCCGAAGGGAAGACGCAAATGCTGGCGCGCGCCTAAACTTCCTTCCGGCTAGGCAACTAGTTGCTCATGCCGGACAGCGAGATATTTGCTCTCGCAATCGGTCGAACAAAAAGATGCCGCGTGGGGGTCGCTGGCGCGTTTTTCATCCCACCGGTCGAGCACGAAAATGGTATTCCTGATGTCGGTGCCCGGTTTCTCCAGCTCAAATATCAGCCGCCACCCTCGGGGCTCGCCTTCACTCTTGCCACACAACTTACAAAAGAATTCCGCCATGGGAGCCCCCTTTCTGATCTCCTCGATTGATGTCCTCATGCTAATCTCGCCTTCCAGTCGATGTCTGTGACTTAAAGGCCGAAAACTTTACCAGCCTCGCGTCGTATGCCGATGATACGTATCCGGTCGTACATCGGTTCCAAGGAAAGTTACCGTGATAGACGAAGAATTAGCGTGAAGGTCACCTGCGGCTCTCAGAGCTTCGCATCGTCGCACGTGTATTCTTGAGAATTGGAGTTCGAATGGCGTTGTGTCACAGTTGCGGACGTGAATATCCCGCCGGGCCAGTCTGTCCCTACTGCGGCGCGCAGAGCACGACGATGCCAGCCACCACGGCATCGGGGCAATTGATCACACGCCTCTCTGAACGTCCCTCAATCTCAGCGACTCACATCATTGTCGGCCTCAACGTGCTGGTGTTTGTCGCGATGGCGGTTTCAGGAGCCTCGCCGTTGAATCCAACCCGCGAGCAACTTTTACGCTGGGGAGCCAATTGGGGCCCGTTGTCGCTGGGTTCGCAGCCATGGCGCATGCTGACCTCGAATTATGTCCACATTGGCATCATTCACATCGGTTTCAACATGTGGTGCTTGTGGAACCTGGGCCAGTTAGCCGAGCGCGTGCTGGGGCGCTTGAATTACGTCGTCCTGTATACCTTCTGCGGTCTTGCGGGAAGCCTCGCGAGTTTGTGGTTACATCCGATGACCGTTGGAGCTGGTGCATCAGGCGCTATCTTCGGACTAGCGGGCGCATCCATTGCCGTTTTTTATCTCGGACATCTACCCATACCCAAGGCTGCCATCCAAGGTACCATGCGCAGCCTGCTCACCTTTGTCGGCTATAACCTGCTCTTCGGGCTAAGCCCGGGTATCGACAACTCTGCGCACATCGGCGGATTGGTGGCTGGCCTCGCCATGGGCGCGGCACTTTCCAAGCATATCCTCGTCGCTCCGGAAGAACGCCGCACGTGGACGCGCCTGACCTGGATCGTGATGGCTGTTGTGCTGCTCGCCGCCAACGGGGCCATTCGCCACTATTATCCACAACTCGCGCAGTTGGCGGACCCGCAAGTGATTGCTACTCAGCAAGTCCAGAGTGCCCGGCTCGCGTTGCGTCAGCGCCGACCTGATGAAGCCATTTCTCAACTGCAGCGGGTAATCCAGGAGCAACCCAATGCCGCCGAGCCCCGCTATCTGTTGGGCGAGGCGTACCTGATGCAGCGGCAGCCCGACCCCGCGATCGCCGCCTTCCAGGAAGCTCTACGGCTGGATCCTGAGTATGGTGAGGCCGCCGCAGGCCTTGGCACGGCCTATCTCGCCAAGGGCATGAAGACAGAAGCAGAACAGGCATTTAAGAAAGCGGCTGCGCTGGGGTACGACGGCAATTAGCGCAGCACGAGCGCCTGCTGCGGATCATTCGCAAAGCGAAAACGGAGGATCGAATTGAAGAAGTGGATTCTTGTATTTGGCATGGTACTTGGAGTTGCAGTCATTGTCCTGGGCAAATCGACCAAGTTAGTGGCTAGCTGGAAGAACCCGGAGTACTCGGGACCACGCTTTCATCGAATTCTCGTACTCGGCATGAGCGCTAATCCCGGAGTGCGCGCCGACTTCGAAGATGCGCTGTCCAAGCTGGTGGCGCGCGACGGCGTAGAGGCCATCCCCGGCAACACAATTCTCTTGCGTCCGGAAGGCACGCAACTCGATTTGAACTACCTCAAGACTCAAATCAAGGATTTCAAAATCGACGCGGTCATCGTATCGAGGCTGATAAAAGTCGAAACCAGCACGACCTACATCCCGGGCCAGGCCTGCGTAGTTCCCTACCCGTATTACCGCTCGTTTTACGGATATTACGGTGCCGTGTACCCCGTTGTGTACTCGCCCGATTATCTTCGCCAGGACAAGACCGTCCGCGTCGAGACCAACGTTTACGCCACCGCTACACCGGATGGTGAGCTGGTGTGGACGGCAGTGAGCGACACCTTCAATCCCTCCTCCGCTGACAAAGCCATCGACAGCCTCTCGAAACTGCTGGTCAAGGAACTGCAGAAGGAATCGGTACTGTAACTCGTTCCCACGGCAAACAAGAAAATCCCGCCCTCGCCGGCGGGATTCTCTCAACAAGCGTAAAAATGATTCGGAATTAGACTCCGATCACGCCCACCAGTTCCTTCACCGAGTCTGCACTCTTCTGTAGCGCGGCCTGCTCGTCGGCAGTCAACTTGATCTGAATGATCTCTTCGATGCCTGCCGAACCAAGCTTGCATGGCACGCCGACATAGAGTCCGTTGATGCCATACTCGCCTTCGAGGTACGCAGCGCAGGGCAGGATCTTCTTCTTGTCCTTTAGGATGGCTTCGACCATTTCCGTCGCTGCCGACGACGGCGCGTAGTATGCGCTTCCGGTCTTCAGGTACTTAACGATCTCTGCCCCGCCGTCACGCGTGCGCTGTACCAACTGCTCCAAACGCGCGGGCTCGATCAGTTCGGTGATCGGAATTCCAGCCACCGTCGAGTAGCGGCTCAGAGGCACCATGGTATCGCCGTGTCCGCCCAGAACGAATGCCGTCACGTTCTCCACCGACACCTTCAACTCCTGTGCGATGAATGCACGGAAACGTGCCGAATCGAGCACGCCGGCCATGCCGATCACCCGGTTGCGCGAAAATCCGCTCAGCTTGTACGCCGCCTGCGCCATCGCATCCAGCGGATTCGAGACGATGATGAGGATGCAGTTGGGTGAATACTGCACCACCTTGCCCACAACATCGCTCATGATCTTGTAATTGGTGTTCAGCAGGTCGTCGCGACTCATACCGGGCTTGCGCGGGATGCCGGCCGTGATAACCACGATGTCCGAGTTCGCCGTGTCTGCGTAATCGTTTGTACCGAAGACAAACGAATCGCGCTTCTCGATGGGCATGGCTTCCAGAAGGTCCAACCCCTTGCCCTGTGGCACGCCCTCGACGATATCAATCAAGACGACATCGCAGAGTTCTTTGGCTGCCATCCAATGTGCCGCCGTGGCGCCTACGTTTCCCGATCCCACAACCGTAACTTTCTTGCGCATAATTCCTCACTTCATAAATTATTTATTTGCAATGTTTTACAGGATTATTATAAAGCTGTTGTTTAGATAAACTTCACTCGGCAGCCAACTCCGCTATCGGCTCCATATTGTGAATCATGTGCATAGCAAATTCGCTGGTCTTCACCTTGGTCGCGCCCTCCAACATGCGTTCGAAGTCGTACGTGACTTTCTTTTGCAGGATGGTGTGCTCCATCGATCCCTCGATCAGTCGCGCCGCTTCGTGCCAACCCATGAAGTCGAACATCATGACCCCGGAGAGAATGACCGAGCCGGGATTGATGACATCCTTATCGGCATACTTCGGAGCGGTGCCATGCGTCGCCTCGAAGATTGCGTGTTGGTCGCCGATGTTCGCGCCCGGCGCAATGCCTAGTCCGCCAACCTGCGCTGCCGCGGCATCCGAAATGTAATCGCCGTTCAGGTTGGGCGTAGCCAGCACCGCATACTCGTCCGGACGGGTCACGATCTGCTGGAAAATACTATCCGCGATCCGATCGTTGACCATCAGCTTCTTCTTCCACGCGCCCTTACCATGCGTGGCGTAAATGCTGTCCATCACACCTTTAACTTCAGCCGAAAGTGCATCGCGAAAATCTTGAGGGGCAAATTCCAGACCCGGCTCGACCATCTTGGCGTTCTCTTCGATGGTGAGGCTCGGGTTCTTGTCTTTGTTGTCGATGATCCAGCTTTCGCGCTCGGTGACGACGTCGTTGCGAAATTCCTGGGTGGCAACTTCGTATCCCCACTCGCGGAAGGCTCCCTCGGTGAACTTCTGAATGTTGCCTTTGTGAACGATCGTCACTGACTTCTTGCTGTTCTCTAGGGCATACTTGATGGCCATGCGTACCAACCGCTTCGTTCCCATGATGGAAATGGGCTTGATGCCGACTCCCGAATCCTCGCGCACTCGCTTGTTCGTTCCCGCCAGCATCACGTTGTTCAGGAAGTCGATCAGCTTCTTGGTCTGAGGTGTTCCCTCTTTCCACTCGATACCGGCATACACGTCTTCCGTATTTTCGCGGAACAGCACGATGTTCATCCGTTCGGGATTCTTCACCGGCGAGGGAATGCCCTTGTAGTACTTCACCGGCCGGACGCAGGCGTACAAATCGAGAATCTGCCTTAGCGCCACGTTCAGCGAACGGATGCCGCCGCCCACCGGGGTCGTGAGAGGCCCCTTGATACCGACGCGCAGCTCGCGGAAGGCCGCAACGGTGTCATCCGGAAGCCAAGTCTTAAATCTGCTCATCGCCTTCTCGCCCGCGAAGACCTCATACCACGCCACGCGGCGCTTTCCTGCGTAGGCCTTCTCGACCGCCGCATCGAACACTCGGACGGAGGCCTTCCAGATGTCGCGGCCCGTGCCGTCACCTTCAATGAAGGGAATAATTGGGTTATCAGGAAAGACGAACTTGCCATCTTCAAATGTGATTTTGGACCCACTGGTGGGTAAAGGAATGCCATTGTACGAAGTTGCCACGAGACACCTCAGGAGTAGGGGTCGGGAATGAAGACCCGGAGTATAAGATTTCGCTGTATCGGGTCAGTCGCAGAGTCCCGTCGGTGAATGCAGAACTACTCACCCAAGCCTCACATCATGGCCTCGGCGCACGCTCACCTTCCGCACTGCCTCAGCCTGCCAAGAGAGGATAACCGGGCTTTCCCGAACCTTCTAAGTTATCACCCGCCACGGAAGCTCTTCAATCAAAAAGGGTATTTGAGGTAGATCTCCCGGGTCCGGCGGACCACCTGAGCCACCCTATCTTCCAGGGACAGCCCCTCGCCGTTCGCCCCAGCCGATACCGTCAGCTTTTCAACCCACGCACGTGCATGCGCCGCTTTCGGTATCCACTTCTCCGGTCGTCCGGTGACCAGCCTGACGTTGTGTTCCAGCAATCGCAACAATTCGGCATTTTCAGCCAATTCCTTCGCATCTCCATCATCAAGCCAGCCTCGCGATCCAGCCAGATTGGCACGCTCCGACAGATTACCGCTCTCCCATATCCCAACTTTGGCCTGCGATCTGCCCGTGAGGTAGTCGATGTCATACGTTCCTCCCGCGCCAGTTTTCAGGTTCGGATATGAGTCGGCCTCTTCTAGGCGCCGCCGCATTCCGTCCAAGTCTCGTTCAAAACCAGGACGACTCGCCATCTCCACGACGCCGTCGCGCACAGCTTCTAGGGCTTTTGCCGCTACTGCACGGTCGCCCGCGACGTATCGCAAGCGCAAGTACGTAATGGCCTCCCAAGCTCGAGCGTCGCGCGCGAAGTATCGCGCCAGTTGCGCTGGCGTCGTCACCAAATCGCCTTCACGCCCTCTCGGTCGCAGTCGCGTGTCGACCGGAAACAGTGTCCCCTCGCGCGTGTACGCGGTAAGGGCTTCCATGACGCGCTCTGCCGCCCTGCTTGCGTCCTCCCTCGCAGTTGAGTCTTCGGCTACAAACAAAAGGTCCGCATCTGAGAGCACATCAAACTCGCCGCTGCCTAACCGTCCCAAGGCCATCGCTCCGAATCCCGCTGGAGGATCGGCGAGGGCAAGCGCATACTCAATCGCCTTGTCGGCGGCGCGGCTATTTTCTGCCAGCGTCTCAAACAGGCCTCGCGGCTGATAGAGGTCACGCGCGTTGGCCACAAAGAGCGTATGGCGAAATTGCTTACGGAACAGCGAGAGGGCATCCGACCGCCCAAGCCTTGTATTCGCCAGGTACGACAGGACAGGATCGATCGCTTCGGTGTCGCTTCGGTTGGCCGCCGGAAACAATGTGTCCTGTTCGGCAGCCTGATGCTGGTTGACTCCCTCCAGTAAAACGACGTCTGCTGGATGACGCACCAGAATGCCGGTCAGGTATTCGCTGCACTCGAAAATTGCAAGTGCGCTTTCGACCGCACTAGGAACGCGGACTACAGCCGCGTAGCGTTCCGAACTGGTTGTCGCCGAGCTCAGGAAACGGTCGACATTTCGACGTGCATGTGTTGACAAATCGGCTCGAGCAACAGCTGTCAGCAACTGTGGTGAGTCGATCGCCAGCCGCTGCAGTATCTGGCTATGGGAATACTCCGCTGAAGCCGGAACTTGCGATTGCAACCACAGGTTCCCCTGAGCGTCGATAAACTCCTGGCCCTGTTCCTGGTAAACGACGCAGCGGTAGATGTCCGCCACCGCAGCCATTTTCGCCTGGAGTTGCGACTCAAATTCATTCGTCGACTGCGGTCCCGCTTCAACCCGGCTCATGCTGTTGGCCAACACTCTCAGTTCCGTCTGGTCAGTCGGAAGCTGATGGCTTTGCCGCCCTTGTCGAAGCTGCAATCGGTGTTCGAGATGCCGGAGGTATTCATACGCCTTAGTCAGGTTGTGGAAGTCTTTCCCGCTGATGTGCCGCTTGTCGTGAAGCTTTTGCAGCGCAGACAAGGTTCCGCGGGAGCGCAGCCATCGTTCCTCTCCGCCGTAGACCCGCTGCAGGCACTGCACGAGGAACTCAACATCGCGAATCCCTCCCCGGTCGAGCTTTACGCTGATCGTTCTTCTTGCAGGAAGACCCGGCTCCTGACGTCTGCCACGCTTGTCAATTCGTTCCCGCGCCTGCAGGGCCGTCTTGACCGCCGCGAAGTTCACAGTCGGACGATAAACGTAAGGCGCTACCGAACGAATGAACTCGCGAGCCAAGTTCACATCGCCTGCCGAGTGGCGCGCCTTGATCATGGCTTGCAATTCCCAGTCCTCAGCAACTTCGGAGTAGTACTGGAGCGCTCGCGGCAGCGCGACTGCCAGTTCGCCTTCGTGCCCCTGGGGACGAAGGCGCAAGTCGATGCGCATGACCTGCCCTTCCCGCGTCCGCCGGCTTAGTAGTTCTGTAATGTCTTGTGCCAGAAGAATGTGGTATTCGCGGTTCGATATGGACGCCCATGCCGGCTCAACTCCGCCGTCGTAGAGAAACAGCAGATCAACGTCCGAACTGTAATTCAGTTCGTTGCCACCTAGTTTTCCCAGCGACACCACGGAGAACCTCGAATCTCGCAACCGCCCCTCATCGTCTCTCCATTGCGGGATGCCATGGAGGTGGCGTAACTTTGCGTGTGCTGCTGACAGGGCCTCTTCGATGAGCGCATCGGCTAATGCGGAGATCTCTTCCGTAGTTTCCGCCAATTTGGCAATGCCCAACGCGTCCCTAAGCAGTATCCGCACATATTCTCGCTTTCGGAATCGCGCCAACGACATTGCCAGGTCGCTTGCCGCAGAATCGGAGTACAACCGGGAGAATTCCTGGCGAAACTCTTCCTTCGAAAAGGAGTGCTTCAAGCTGTCGTCACTGCTGAATTTTCGAAGTAAACCACTATTCTGTAAGAGCGTTTCGCCCAGCCACGTGCTGTGCCCAAAAACGGCAATTGCGTAATGCAGCAAGCTCGGCTGTCCAGCGAGCGTACTGGCCCAATCCTCCGACCCGGCCTCCAGCAGGCGTTCCAGCAAGACGACCGCAGAATCAGGGTCGGGAGACTCGGCGAGCAAGCGAGAGACCACGACCGATGTCTCGGAGGTTAGGCGTTCGTGGACCCGCGCCAAGTGGCGCACACCTGCTTTGTGGTCTCGGAATTCAATGCCATTGGCAGGTTCAACCATGTGGGCTTGTCGCCACCATAGCACGACCCGCCATCGTCGCATCGCCGGCGGATGTTCTGCCGTTGACTTCGCGACCGGCGCCAATTAGCTTCGCTGGGTGAAACTCCTGCCAGCGCCCTT
>Ga0210383_10006614_pt1 | contig 10099 bp, 2 predicted proteins | sample IncBWC14OmetaG_FD_160072 | JGI IMG/M metagenome (GOLD analysis project Ga0210383, IMG submission 160072) | Forest soil microbial communities from Barre Woods Harvard Forest LTER site, Petersham, Massachusetts, United States - Inc-BW-C-14-O ...
CTCAGCGATACGGAAGTGCTGGCTTGGATTCCTGTGCCACCGAGCGGAGCAGTTTGCTGGCCTCCGCTGGCGTTGTCATTAACAGCAAGCGTGGCGCCTCGATTGCCAGCGACGGACGGCGTGAACGTCACCGCTATGGTGCAGTAGGCGCCGGCGGCGACGACTCCACCGCAGGTATTGGTTTGGGTAAAATCTCCTGAGTTCGTTCCAAGGATACTAACGCTTGTCACCTTCAGCGAAGCGCTCCCGTTGTTGGTGAGCGTTACGGTCTGTGGCGAGCTGCTCGAATCGACAACCTGGTTGGCAAACGTCACGCTGGGAGGAGCGAGCGTGGCCACGGGAACCTGAGACAAAATGGATACACTGCCACCGCCATAGTTGGCGACAGCCATGTCCATCCTGCCATCTGCGTTGAAATCTGCCACCGCGACGGAATTGGGGCCTGTACCGACGCCAGTATTGACCGCCGTCTGGAAAGTACCGTTGCCATTCCCCAGCAGCACGCTTACGTAATTCCCGTTCGAGCTCGCAACCACCAAATCCAGCTTGCCGTCACCGTCGATGTCTGCCAACGCTACAAAATTGGGACTAGCTCCCACGCCGTAGTTCACGGAAGGCTGGAAAGTACCGTTGCCATTGCCCAGCAGAACCCCGACGGTGTTGTCGGCGTTGTTCGTTGTCATCAGATCCAATACCCCGTCGCCGTTGAAATCCGCCACAGCCACGGAATTCGGAGCGTTGCCCGCACTATAGTTGACCGCGGTCTGGAAGGTGCCATCGCCATTACCCAGCAACACGCTTACGTTGTTGCTGCCCTGGTTGGTGACCGCCAGGTCCACAATGCCATCACCATTGAAGTCCCCCAACCCGACGAAATCAGGCGTGCTGCCTACGGGGTAGTTGACCGCGGTTTGGAAGGTGCCGTCGCCGTTGCCCAGCAAGATGCTTACATCGTTGCCGCTCGCGTTTGCTACCACGAAATCCAGCGCGCCGTCCCCGTTGAGATCCGCAACCGCGACATAATTGGGCGACACGTCCGTGCTGTAGGCGATCGCAGTTTGGAAGGTGCCGTCGCCATTACCCAGTAACACGCTCACGCTGCCGCTATTTGAATTCGCCACCACCAGGTCCAGCTTGCCGTCACCGTTGAAGTCGCCCAAGGCAACCGAGACGGGAGTGCTGCCTGCGCTATAGTTGGCCGGAGCCTGGAAGGTGCCATCCCCGTTTCCTAACAGCACGCTCACATTGTTGCTACCGCTGTTTGCGATCACCAAGTCCAGTTTCCCGTCACCGTTGACGTCACCTGCGGCTACGGCCGCGGGATTCGTTCCCACAGCCAGATCGGACCGGCCAAAAGATATATTTGCGTTGGGGTTCGTGATCTCGAAGAAAACAACATTAGATGGCCCACCCCCCGGGGACGGATTGACGACAGTTACTGCCGCCGTGCCAGCGGTGGTGATATCCGAGGCAGAAATGGTCGCGGTCAGCTGCGAACTGCTGATGTAGTTGGTTGTTCTTGGGCTGCCGTTCCAGGTGATCACGGACGCCGGCACGAAGCCAGTCCCGCTTACAGCCAAGGCGAAGCCAGCGCCACCCGGGACCGCTGCCGCGGGGTTGAGCGGTTGGCTGATGAGTGGTCCCGGACTCGTGCCCTGTACTCCGGTCCCTGTCAGACTGACCACTTCTGGACTGTCTGGGGCGTTATCGGTGACCGCGATTGATCCGGCGCGATTGCCGGCCTGAGTGGGAGTGAAAGTTACATCGATCGTACAACTGGCCCCCACATTCACCATGCCCCCGGCGTAAGCGCAAGACGTAGCCGTTGAAGCTAGCGCGAAGTCCCCGCTGGACACAATGCTGGAAATCGTGAGCGTCCCTGTGCCCGTGTTAGTGAGCGTAGAGGTTTCGATGGCGCTCGTGGTAGTCACCGCCTGATTACCAAAACTGAGGCTGCCCGGAGAAAGGCTGACAGTTGGAACCTGAGGAATTACGCCGGTACCCGTCAGGCCTACGTTCTGGGGGCTGTTACTCGCGTTGTCGGTAATGGTCACCGCGCCGACGCGCCCACCGGTTGCTGCGGGTGAAAATGTGACATTGATCGTGCAATAGGCCCCGGGAACCATATACGTGCTGCAATTGTTCGTCTGCCCAAAATCACCAGTGTTGGTGCCAGTCACCGCGATGCTGCTGACCGCGAGCGGGGCGTTGCCGGTGTTAGTCAGAGTAATCGTCTGAGGAGTGCTGGTTGAACCCACGTTCTGGTTGCCGAAGACCAGGCTGGTCGGGGACGGTGTCGCGACCGGAGCCAACCCGATCAGTCCGTAAACCACCAACTGGGTCTGCGTGCCGACGTACACTTTGCCATTCGCCACCGTAGGTGTGGCCCAGTGAGCCGTAGGACTCAAAGTGTCTCTCGTCCCAGCCTGATCGCTGTCGTAAAACTCGGTGAGCAAGTTCGTCGGATCGAAAGCTCGAAGCGTAGACGTGGTGGTCGTCGAATTGCCAGTGACAAGCCAGAGGATACCGTTGGTATTTCCATTAGCCGAGATGGAGGAAGGGTTCACACGCGGGTACGACGTCTGCGTCTGCGCAACTGGAGCTGTCGAGAGCAAGCCGTTGCTGAGCGAATAGGCGATGACAGGCGAGCGGAGCTGTTCAAAGTACACCATCCCGTTCCAGTAGGTTGGCACGCCATCGCGCTGGAACGAAAAGGCGGCCGGCACCTCTTCGACGATTTGGTCTTGCGTCGGGTTGTACCCTCCCATCGCGTCGCGGTTCACCAGATAAATCGTTTCGTCCTTCCCCGACCCAATCAGCAGGTGAGGGTACGGTCCAGGCTGATCCGGCAGAAGCAGAGGTCCGACCGAAGCCAGATCAAGATCGTCCTGGTCGTCGATTGCCTGGCTCATCGGAGTGAAATAGTCGCTCAGGGAGAGTCCATTGTTTCCCATGTTCAGCTTGAGAATCGAATCGCCGAAATCCGCGCCCCCGAGATCGGCGTCGAAAAGCGCATCGGCGGTTTCGAAGTAGATGTTTCCGTTGCTGTCTGCCGCAGGCCCCGAACCCGCTTGCCATGATCCTCCATTGCTGTCATTGGGCGTGGTGTTGAACACTCCTGTCTGCTGAAGCGTCTGGGAGTCATAGGCCAACACCCACCCGTGATTGTGAACCCCTTTGCAACCATTCGCACCGAACAGGGCGTAAATCGTGTTGTTGAGCAGGAGCAGCCCCGGCCGCGACATCTGGTTCAGCGCATCGAATGTGACTGTGGAAGTGCCGTCGCCGGTTCCAGGTACCGAAGCTGAGATCACCACCGGACCGCCAAATTTTTCCTGTCCGGTGCCGATGTCCACTGCGTGCAATCTCTGCACGTAGGTCCCGTTCTCGTCAGTCTTGACGATCACATACAAAGTTCCTGAACTGGCGTCGATCACGGGCGTCCCCACTATTCCGTGCTCGGTGAATTTCGTAACGTTGGTGCAACCCGCGGCAGCCCCGCTGACCGTGGTGATACCCAATGCCGGATTAATGAAGCTGATCTGCCAGAGCGGGACCGCGTTCGGGTTGGTTGTGTCGGCGTCGAAAGCATAAAGGCTGTCGTGCAAGGTCGCGACATAGACCACGTTGTGCGAGCCTAAATTGGGGATGGAGACATTTTGCAGGTAAAGGGGCTGGGCAACGACAAATCCGTCCACACTGTAAGAGAGAAGTCTTCCAAATTGATTTTGGCTCACGTTGGCAGGGGTCAGAATGGTCTCGTTGAGGTTTTGCCCGGTACGCGAGACATCATTGTGGTAAGTCAGCACGCTCATCTGACCGTAGCTTGTTCCTGACTGGCACCACCAAAAGCAAACGACCACAGCGATTAAAGCATAGTGCGGGAGGGCAATACAGCTCTGCTGGCAGGCTTCGAGAGGGTCCTTAGGCACGCACTTGGTTCGAATCACTCTCGCAACCACCGAACAAACGCGCTGCATGAGGCAAGACGTAAAGGCACCATCCTAGAACGCAATCAATCGGAATCGTCTTCCAGTTAGGGGGATCGGCCTGTCAAGGGGGAGTCACAAATTATGTGCTCCGCAACGGGGCCTGTCAAGTGCACCTACGTTGTTGCTCGGACGGCGGGGACGGCGTTTCTGCGGGGAAGCCAGCTGGGCTCGATGTAAGATGCGGCGAACGCTTTCGCGGCTGACCACGAGGTTCTCCTCACTGTGAAGTTTTTGGCAGAGATGCGAATCGTTGAAGTCTCGATACTTGCTGCGGGCCAGTTCCAGGATGGTGCGGCGCAGGGCCGCAGGTAAAGCCCACAGACGGGAGAGTTAACGGGACGATTGCAAGGCTGCGTATTCCGTCTTCGCTTGTTTCAGGATCGGGATCTCCGGGTCCGCATCTTTCCACAGCCCGATGAAGTCCAGATAAAGGGATCGAGCGCGGTCTTTTTCGCCCTTCAAAGCAGTGGCACGCGCCAGCCCGAGGTGAGCAAGAGCTGCGATCGGTTCGTTGATGGACACTCCGGGGTTATCGAGGATCCTTTGGAATTCGGCGAGAGCGGCCGGACCGTCGTGGAGGGCCAGGTACGCCTCTCCGCGAACAAAAGCAGGATACATGTTAAGCGAGATGACCTGTGCCGGTTGACCCAGTTCGTAACGCCGAGCATCCTTCAGCAGTTCAATGGCGTGATTGGGGTTCTTGGAATTCAGCGATAACTGCGCGCGAATGACCGGCAGATAGTTGAACTGCACGAGGGTGTTCTCGGGATACTGCTTGGCGATGCTGTCCGCCAAAGCCTGCGCGCGCACACGGTCACCGGCAAATGCATACGCCATGGCTGCGGCAGCTTGCACCTCCTGACCACTGGCGGCGATCGGAACCGTCCGAAGTGCCCGTTCCGCTTCCTGGGCGTTGCCGTACAGCGCCTCATGGATGGCGCCATCGGCGCGATAAGTGGCAGCGGCTTCTTTCAGGTCTCCAGCGATTGCCGAGTTGCTGGCGCGCTTCAGGGTTTCTCTGGATTCCTTCAACTCGCCGAAATAGGCGCTCGTGCAAGCCTGAGAGTAAAACAAGATTCCTTCAAGTTCCGGTTTGCCCAGCGCCCAGGCGGCCTCACGTTCCATGGTGGGGCGATCATGTTCCAGAAAAGCAATCAGATACATGTTGTTGTGGTTGATCGGCAGATCCATGTTTTGGGTCCGGCTTTCATCCACGGTTGCTTTGGCTTCCTTCAGACGTCCCAGCACAATATAACTCGATACCAGATTCGTATATTGCACACCGCTGGGGCCTAGACGCAGGGCTTCCAGGGATTCGGCCAGAGCTTTTTCGTTTTGGCCAATTTGAATGTAGACGTAGGACAAGTTGGCATGGGGGAGTGGCGACCGCGGCCTGATCTCCCGCCAGCGCTCGTAGTCGGCTGCTGCCTTCTCCAGATCGCCCGTGGTGAAGGCGTGGTACGAAGCTGAGATCTGGATTTGCTCGAGATCCGTTCCGTGACTGCGCAATTCGTATGCTTTGGTGGCAGCTTTCGCAGCCAATGCACTTTCTCCCGCGTCGAAGTACATTCCGGAAAGACTGCTATAAGCTCGCGCAAACGAGGGATCGAGAGCGATTGCCCTTTGATAGTGTTCAATCGCGGCACTTGAGCCGGTCACGTTTCCAGCCTGCCCGCCGAGCGTGTACTCCTTCAAAGCATCCAGAGAACTTGTGGTGGCTTCGCGAAGCGGGACATCGAGTTTCTGCACGCTCGAAATCGATTCGCCGAGTGCACTCCGGAGGCGTGATGCGGCAGTCCCCAGCGCCGGAATCACATCTTCTTTTGTCTTGGCAGTGATCTGTTGTTGCGCCAGAATCTCCCCGTTCTGGCAATTCTCCGCTCTCAGGCCGACTACAAACGAGCTGCCCACAGCCGCGATCGTGCCCGCCACATACGCTTTACTGCCCGTGCGTTGACAAACCTCCTGAGCAAGTTCGTTGGTCAGAGGAGCGTCCGTGGGTTGGGTCATCAACTTTAATGTGGACCGGACCTTCCGGTCGGAAATAATGTTAAGAAATGGGGACTGGCCGAGGGCAATGTTCAGACCCTGCTTTAGCGAGCCGTCGAAGACGCTGTCCCCAGTAGAATTGGCAAAGTCGGCCAATACGATGGAATCATTCTCCGTCAGCCTGCTGGCGTGGACCGAACGACGCTGCAAGAAACCAAAGACCAGGAATGCAACCGCGACAAGGCTAGCGATCGACAGAATCCATCTCACATACTTGTGGCGCGGCCTGACAAGACCTGGGGTGGCTGCCGGAGAAATCAGTCCTTCAATCTTCGCGCCTGCTAATCGCGCCCGTTCCAGATCCTCCCGGCATTCCTGTGCACTCTGGTAGCGCAATTCGCGATCCTTTTGGAGACTCTTGTCAATGATCCTTTCCAGTTCGGCGGGGACTTCCGGAGCTACTTGCTGTGCCGGCATCGCAGGCAGATTCAGCACGCCCTCGCGAATGATCGTGGTTGTGCTTCCCGAGAAGGCACGTCGTCCGGTTGCCATCTCGTAGAGAACCAATCCCAAGGAGAACAAGTCCGTCCGCGCGTCCAGTTTTTCCCTGCGAATCTGCTCGGGCGATAGATACGAGGGAGTTCCAACGGAGGCGCCGGTACGAGTGAGATGAAGATTCGTGTCGCGGTTATCGTCTTCCGCCGAACACGAAGCGCTCTTGCTCTCGGCAAGGTCCGCCGCATCGATGAACTTGGCTACACCGAAGTCGAGGATTTTCACCTGCCCGCGAGTCGTAACAAAAATGTTCGCCGGCTTGATATCGCGATGGATAATCCCTTTCTGGTGCGCCGCGTCGAGCCCGTCCGCGATCTGGATTGCGAGATCAAACAACTCGCTCATTCGCTCGGCCGGGGCAGGGCGGACGCTCGAATCGATCCATTCCCGCAGAGTTCGTCCTTCCTGCAACTGCATGACGATGAAGGGCTGACCTTCGTGCTCCCCCAGTTGGTAAATGGAGCAGATGTTGGGATGGTCCAGACTTGAAGCCGCACGCGCCTCGCTTTGCAGGCGCTCGTAAGCTACAGGGTCGCTGGCCAGTTCGCCGGGCAGAAACTTCAACGCGACTTGGCGGCCCAGCTTCAAGTCCTCAGCCTTGTACACCACTCCCATGCCCCCGCCTCCGAGCAACTGCAGAATCCTGTAATGGGATACTTTCTTGCCTAGGAGGATGTCGCCCGCAGGAGCGGTGGCTGGACCAACCACCGGAGGCCTAGTTTCCACCACAGGCGCAATGAAACGGTAACCCCTGCCACTGACGGTCTGTACGAAACGCGGCTGTTCTGCATTGTCACGCAGCACCTGCCGGATCTTACTGATAGCGCCGTTGATGCTGTTGTCGGTATCAAGGAAGACGCCTTTCCCCCAAATCCGTTCCACGATCTGCTCGCGCGTAACGAGTTCGCCGCGCCTCTGTACCAGGAAGAGCAGCAGTTCCATGGGAATAGGCTTCAGTTTTATCGGGATTCCCACCGAACGCAACTCGTAGGCGCGCAGGTCCAGTTCGAAGTCGTCTCCGAAACGGATGCAGTTCGCCGGTGGGACCGGATTGGACACCACAGTAATCTACCCCCAAGCGTCGCCCGAAATTCTACACCGATTTTCAGTTCCCGAAACAAGTCTCTCGTTAGCAATCACTTGCGCGCTAAGGAAAATTCAAGGAGACGCTAAGTTTTCGAGTATTGCAGCCCACGCCCTCTTGCCGCAATATGCGCCTCGTGCCAAGTGCCAGCATGGTCGACGGCCGCTGGCCCGGCGCCCAAGAAACTCTAAAAAGGAGAATTTTATGTTCCGCCCAAGATTATATGTAGGTGTTTGGCTTGTGATGATTTGTTCCGTAGTTTCCCTTTCCGCTCAGCAGGCAGCTCTGGCTGCGGCGAATGCGGTCGTGCCGCCAGTAGTCAAATTCAGCGGCGTCCTAACCGACGCGACCAACAAGCCCATGACCGGCAAAGTGGGCGTAACTTTTTCTCTTTATAAGGAGTCTCAGGGCGGCGCTGCGCTTTGGGTAGAAACCCAGAACGTGACCGCCGACAAGACGGGGCATTTCTCGGCGATGCTTGGTTCGACCACGAGCCAGGGAATACCGTCCACCGTATTCGCCTCCGGCGAAGCTCACTGGCTGGGCGTGCAAGCGCAAGGAGAAGCAGAGCAGCCACGGACATTGCTGATGAGCGTTCCCTACGCTCTGAAGGCCCTGGACGCGGAGACTATCGGTGGAAAGCCCCTTTCCGCATTGCAGCTCGCAGCGCCTGATGGAGGCTCGGGTTTTTCTGGCCAGAATAAACCTCCCTTGGCTAATACCATCTCGTGCGCTTCCGGGTCGGCGTGCAAGAAGAATTTCGTTCCTCTGTTTAATAGCAACGGCGGAGCAGCGACAGTCAGAGATTCGATTATCGAGGAAAGCGGCTCGATCGTTAGTGTGGCCGGCAGCGTAAGGCTCACCGGACCGATCAGCACCTCAGCGTCCAGCAGTGGTGCTGCGGTGGTAGGGAGCGATAACACCAGTGGGGGCTCGGCTGGAGTTGTCGGTACCAGCACAAACGGCACTGGAGTATCGGCTACTGGCATCACCGGGCTGTTGGGCACCGGCGAGGGAATCGACGGGGTTGGAGTATCTGCCAGCGGCAACACTGGAGTGTACGGAAACGGCTACGCGGTAGGAGTATACGGCGCAAGCGAGGTCAGCACCGGAGTGATCGGCACGAGCACCAGCTACATTGGCGTTTATGGCGCCGGTGCCACCGGCGTGACCGGGGTCAGCAGTTCCGGCGGCAACGGAGTGTCCGGTGTGAGCACCGGCGGCCCCGGGGTATACGCGCAATCCGACACCGCTTGGGCTTTGGATGCGTACGGCACTTCGTCCGCGACCGGAGTCCTGGCTGGCAGCGCTGCTGGCTGGGCAGCGTGGTTCAACGGAAATGTGGATGTCGACGGCAATCTCTCCAAAGCCGGCGGTTCATTCAAGATCGACCATCCTCTCGATCCCTCCAACAAATATCTCTATCACTCCTTCGTCGAATCGCCCGACATGAAGAACATTTATGACGGCAACGTGACCACCAACGCGAGCGGCGAGGCTATCGTCACCCTGCCAAAATGGTTTGAGGCCCTCAACCGCGATTTTCGGTATCAACTCACCGTGATTGGCCAGTTCGCACAAGCGATGGTGGCCAGTGAAATATCCAATCACCATTTCAGCATCAAGACCGACAAACCGAACGTGAAGGTTTCCTGGCAGGTGACCGGCATCCGGCAAGACGCCTGGGCCAACGCTCACCGCATTCCCGTCGAACAGGAGAAGCCGACGCTTGAACGCGGATTCTACCTGCATCCCGAGCTCTTCGGCGCACCGGAAGAAAAGGGTGTCCTTTGGGCACGTGATCCAAAAGTCATGAAGCAATGGAAGGAAGCTCGGACCAACCCCGCAGCGAGCAGCCAGAAGATGGCTTCCCATAAGCCGTAGAAGGTCTTGGTCAGAAGTGAGCTTTCATAAAGTCTCTTCCCCGAGCAATCGGAGTAACAAGAAACAAAATGCAGTACCAACAAAACAAAATTAAGGAGAATCCTAATGTTACGGAATACGGTTCGTCTGACACTCTGCCTCTCGCTGATTTGTTGCGTACTCCGCCTTTTCGCGGAGCAACCAGCAGCCAACGGGATCGTGCCGCCAGTAGTCAAGTTCGGCGGCGTTCTGACCGAAGTCAACGGCAAGCCTTCCACCGGCACCGTTGGAGTTACTTTCTCGCTCTACAAAGACCAAGAGGGCGGCGCTCCGCTCTGGATGGAAACCCAAAACGTTCAGCTCGACAAGACTGGACACTACTCGGTAATGCTCGGCTCTGCTACTAGCCAAGGACTACCTGCCAGTGCATTCGCCTCCGGCGAAGCGCGCTGGTTGGGTGTGCAAGTGCAAGGACAAGCGGAGCAGCCGCGCACGGTGCTGATGAGCGTGCCTTATGCTCTCAAAGCAGCGGACGCGGAGACCGTCGGCGGCTTGCCACCGTCCGCTTTCCTGAAGGCAGCGGCGCCTGGATCAGCATCGGCGGCGGCCACAGCAA
>Ga0210383_10006617_pt1 | contig 10095 bp, 8 predicted proteins | sample IncBWC14OmetaG_FD_160072 | JGI IMG/M metagenome (GOLD analysis project Ga0210383, IMG submission 160072) | Forest soil microbial communities from Barre Woods Harvard Forest LTER site, Petersham, Massachusetts, United States - Inc-BW-C-14-O ...
ATGAGCCTGTTCTCGCGCGGCGGCTATGTCGGCGAGCTGGAAATGCGCTTCAAGCCCTACAACCGCCCTGGAGTACTTCGATTGGGGAGCTGGCTCACCAGCACCTTTGCCGGCTCCTACAACCAAGCCGTTGCGCTCGCCGCCCTCAACCCCAGCATGAGCCTGACCGCCAACGACACCATCGCCCAGACCCGCCAGGGCCGCATCAAGTACGGCTTCTATCTCAACCTCCAGCAGGAGCTCAGCGACGATATCGGCCTGTTCGGCCGCTTCAGCTGGAACGACGGGCGCACCGAGATCAACGCCTTCACCGACATCGACACCAGCCTCTCGCTCGGCCTGTCGATCAAGGGCACGGCCTGGAAGCGGCCGGACGACCGCATCGGCATCGCCGGCGCGCTCAACCAGATCTCGGCCGACCACAGCAATTACCTCGCGGCGGGCGGTCTCGGCATCCTGGTGGGCGACGGCGCGTTGAGCTACGCCCCCGAGAACGTGGTCGAGACCTACTACGCCTTCCAGGTCGTGAAGGGCATCGTCGTCACCGCCGACTACCAGTTCCTCAACAATCCGGGCTACAACGCCGTGCGCGGGCCGGCCCACTTCTTCAGCGGACGGCTGTCGGCCCGCTTCTGATCCGTCACTTCCGGTCGAAGTGCCAGGTGCCGTCCCAGTCCCTGGGCGTACCGTCGCGCAGGAAGGCCGCGCAGCGTTCGATGAACACGCGGCTCGGCCCGTCGTTGGGCATGAGCGAGGCGGTGGCGCGGAAGCAGGCGAGTGCCGCCTCGAAGCGACCCTCGCCATAGGCGGCGCGGCCGGCCTCCCATTGGGCCAGCAGCTCGGCGTGCCGAGAGGCGCTGTCGATCTCGCCCAACGGTTCGTGGATCTCGTGCTGCTCGGTGGTGCCCGCCGCCACGATGCGGTCGATGTGCCGCCACACGAAGCGGTCGGCGGTGGCGCCGGCAATCTCGCCGCTCGCCAGGATCTCGGTGCCGTAGGCCTTGTTGAGGCCCTCCAGCCGCGACGCCTGGTTCGCCACCGCGCCGACCAGGGTGTAGTTGATGCGCTCGCGCGCGCCGACATTGCCGACCACCGCCGGCCCGGTGTGCAGGCCGAAGCGGGTGCGAAAGCCCGGCCGTCCGCGGCTCTTCCACTTCTCGGAGAGCCGGTTGCCGGCGGCGGCGGCCTGCAGGGCGGCGCGGCAGGCATTGGCGATGTGGTCCGGGTCGGGTTCGGGCGCGTTCCAGAACGCCATGATGCTGTCGCCGATATACTTGTCGATCATGCCGCGGTTGGCCGAGATCGCCCCGCCCAGCGCATCGAAGTAGCGCGACAGCCGGTTGGTCAGAAGCTCCGGCTCCATGGTCTCGCTCAACAGCGAAAACCCCTCGATGTCGGTGAACATCACGGTGATCTCGCGGCGCGTGCCGCCGACGCCGGCGATCTCGGGCGAACGCATGATCTGATGCACGAGGTTCTTCGACACATAACGGCCGAACACCTCGAGGCCCTCGCGCATGCGTTCGACCGAGGCCGACAGCCGCGCGATCTCGGTGATCCGGCTCTCGACCGGCACGCGGTCGGAGAAATCGAGGTTACGGATGCGCTCGGTCTTGCCGGCGATGCGCGCAAGCGAGCGCGACAACAGCAGCGCGGCCAGCAGCGCGCCGCCAGCGGCGAGACCCACGGCGATCGCGGCGGCGAGCGCGGCGCGTTCCAGCAGGATATGCGAATCGGCGGACAGTTCGACGATCGGCACCGCGGCGGCGATCTGGTAGCGCCGTCCCAGGATGGGCGACATGGTGTGCACCAGCAGCCGATAGTCGCGCCCGCCGAGCACGAGATCGCGCTCGATCCGCCGATCGCCGGCGCTGGCCTGGGCAACCACGCCGCGCATCTCGGCCCGCACGGCATCTTCGCCCGGCAGGCATTGCGAATGTTCGAGCTTGCAGACCTCCGACTCCATGAAGACCACGCCCGTATCGCTGGCCAGCATGATGATGGCGTTGGGGGTGATCTTGTAGTCGCCGATCAGGCTGGAGAGCGTGGAAAGCGTGAAGTCGAAGCCGATCACGCCGTCCCCGTGCAGCGGCACGCCGGCCGACACGCCGATGACGTTCGCCTGGGCGAAATGGTAGGGCTCGGTCAATACCGCTGCGTTGGCGCGGCGGGCGTCGATGTACCACGGCCGGGTGCGCGGATCGTAGTCGAGAGGCCGCGAGCGCGGCGGGCTGCGCGTGCCGTCGGGCATTTCGAACCACCAGGTCTCGCGCCGGGCCGCGCCCGCGCCCTCGACCTTGCGCAGGATGACCGAAGACCCGTCAGGCGCATCGAACTCGAGTCGCTGGTCGATCGAGAAGGTCTCCGGCCGGCCGGCATACAGGAAGTGGCCGTCCTCGTAGCCGACGAACACGGCCGCCATCGCGGGATAGCGTCCGAGCGCCGTTGCGAGCTGCCGGAGACGCTCCTGATCGGCCCCGGGGCCGGCGTCGGCCGCGAAGCTGGGCGCCTCGGCGAGCGTCGTGCCGACCGCCACGACGACGCGCAGGCCCGAGGTCAGGAAGCCCTCGACCGCCGTTTCGAGCGACGCCATGCGCTGGCCGACGCTGCGCGTTTCGAGGTGATCGACGGCCCGCCAGCCTAGCCACAGCAGCGCCGTGGCGAGCGGAAACACGATCAGGGCCATCAGGGTCAGCAGCGTGACGCTGAAGGGAACGGAACGCCGCGCTTCGTTCATGTCACCGACCGGCGAGCGGACGGCCTATTCCTCGGCCATCGCGATGGCAGGCAACAGGGCAGCCAGGGCAGGGCAAGCGACGTGCCGGGCGACACTCTGACGGTTTCCTCCAGTGGCCGGCCGGGGCCGGCGCCGCCACTCTACCGCCGCGGCGTCTTGGCGTCAGTCGTCGCGGGCGAGCAGCTTGTAGGCCAGGCCGGCGATGGCGCCGCCGACCAGGGGCGCCAGCCAGAACAGCCAGAGCTGCTCCAGCGCCGCGCCGCCCACGAACAGCGCCGGCGCCGTGCTGCGCGCGGGATTCACCGAGGTATTGGTGACTGGAATGCTGACCAGGTGGATCAGGGTGAGGCAGAACCCGATCGCCAGCCCCGCCGCCGCCGCATGGGCGCGCCGGTCGGTGGCGGCCACGATCACCGTCACGAAGCCGAAGGTCATGACGATCTCGATGACCGCCGCCGCGAGCAGGCCGTACTTGCCCGGCGAATGCTCGCCATAGCCGTTGGTGGCGAAGCTGCCGATGTCGGCGCCGGTCTTGCCGGTGGCCACGACATAGAGGATCGCCGCCCCGGCGATGCCGCCCAGCACCTGGGCGATCACATATTGCACGACCTCGCTCCATGGGAAGCGCCGGCTACAGGCGAGACCAACCGTCACCGCGGGATTGAAATGGCCGCCCGACACCGGGCCCAGGGCATAGACCATGGTCAGCACGGTAAGGCCGAAGGCCAAGGCCACGCCCAGGAAGCCGATGCCGAGCTGGGGAAAGGCCGCGGCGAGCACCGCGCTCCCGCAGCCGCCGAGAACCAGCCAGGCGGTTCCCAAAAACTCGGCATAGAGACGGTTGGCAATCGGCATGATTGTTCCTCCCGTGGGTTTCTCGCGGCAATTTTACAGTAATTCGGCCCGAAACGCCCGTCGGCTTATCCACCGCGCCGCACAAGCGAAGCGTCATCAAATCGACACCGCGCATTCATGCGCGGCCCCTAGCGTGCCGCCCTCGCCGAGGGAGTTCGCATCATGTTCCTGCGTCGCCGCCGTCTGATCGCCGCCTCCGGCCTTGCCGTCGCCAGCGCCGCCCTGCCGCGCGTCGCCATCGGCCAGGCCGACCGCCGCCCCAGCATCACCATCGCGGTCCAGCAAATCTCCAACAGCGCCTCGCTGGAACCCCTGCGCGAGCAATCCAATGTCGGCTCGCGCACCTTCTCGTTCATCTTCGAGACGCTGATCATGCAGAACCTCATGGGCCAGCTCGAGTCGATGCCGGGCCTGGCCGAGAGCTGGAAGCGCATCGATGAACGCACCGTCGAGCTGGCGCTGCGCAAGGGCGTAAAATTCCACAATGGCGACGAGATGACGGCCGACGACGTGGTCTTCACCTTCAGCCGCGAACGCATGTTCGGCCCGGACTACGACATGACCAACACCGGGACGCTGTTCACCTCGGTGCGGGTCCGCGATTCGGTCGAGGGCAAGAAGCTGCCGCCGGAAGTGCCGGCCGTCGCCAAGCGAAGCTTTCCCGCGCTCGAGAAGGTCGAGGCGATCGACAAGTACACCGTGCGCTTCACCAACCGCACCCCCGACGTCACCTTGGAGGGCCGCATCGGTCGCCTGGGCAGCGACATCATCAGCCGCCGCGCCTACGAAGAGGCCAAGACCTGGATGGACTGGGCGCGCGCGCCGGTCGCGACCGGCCCCTACAAGGTGCGCGAGTTCGTGGTCGACCAGTCGCTGCTGCTCGACGCCCACGACGACTATTGGGGCGGCCGACCGCCGCTCAAGAGCGTGCGCCTAGTCGTCGTGCCGGAGGTGGCGAGCCGCATCAACGGGCTCTTGGCCGGCCAGTTCGACTTCATCTGCGACGTGCCGCCCGACCAGATCCCGGGCATCGAGAAAAACGCCAAGTTCGAGGTTTTGGGCAGCCCGATCGTCAATCACCGCCTCACGGTGTTCGACAGCCACCATCCCATCCTGGTCGATCCGCGGGTGCGCCAGGCCTTCAGCCACGCGATCGACCGCCAGGCGATCGTCGACAGCCTGTGGTCGGGCCGCACGCGCGTGCCGGCCGGGCTGCAATGGGAATTCTACGGCCCGATGTTCGTCGAGAACTGGACAGTGCCCGACTACGACCCCGCCAAGGCCAAGGCGCTGCTGAAGGCCGCCAACTACAAGGGCGATCCGATCCCCTACCGCCTGCTCAGCAACTACTACACCAACCAGGTGGCGACGGCGCAGGTGCTGGTCGAGATGTGGCGCCAGGCGGGGCTCAACGTGCAGATCGAGATGCGGGAGAACTGGCAGCAGATCTTCGAAGGCAACGGCCAGCGCGCCGTGCGCGACTGGTCCAACAGCGCGGGTTTCAACGACCCGATCTCCTCGATCGTCGCCCAGCACGGGCCGCAGGGCCAGCAGCAGCAGACCGGCGAATGGACCAACGCCGAGATGAACAAGCTCTCCGACGCCATGGAGATCGAGACCGACATGCAGAAGCGCAAGGCGATGTTCAAGCGCATGCTGGAAATCTGCGAGCGCGAGGATCCCGCCTACACCGTGCTGCACCAGAACGCGACCTTCACCGCCAAGCGCAAGGACATCGGCTGGAAGGCCTCGCCCTCCTTCGCCATGGAGTTCCGCTCGGTCAACTTCGCGATCAACTGAGGCGGCCGCTACTCGATGCCGAGATAGACCTTCTGAACGTCGGGATTGTGCGCCATCTCCTGGGCCGGTCCCTGCAGCACGGTGCGGCCGACCTGCAGCACGTAAGCGTGCTGGGCCGCCTCGAGCGCCAGGTCGACCGACTGCTCGGCGAGCAGGATGGTCTGGCCGTCTTTGTGCAAGGCGGCGAAGGCGTCGTACATGGCATCGACGATGGCGGGCGCCAGGCCGAGGCTGGGCTCGTCGAGCAGCAGCAGCTCGGGCTCGCTCATCAGCGCGCGGCCGACCGCCAGCATCTGGCGTTCGCCGCCCGACATGGTGCCGGCCCGCTGGACGCGCCGCTCGGCCAGCCGCGGGAACACGCCATAGACCCGCTCGAGCAGCCGCGGGATGCGCTTGCGGTCGGAAAGCGGCGTGGCGCCCAGCAGCAGATTGTTCTCGACGCTCTGTTGCGTGAACAGCCGCCAGCCCTCGGGCGAGAGCGCCAGGCCCTTGCGCACGATGGCATAGGCCGGCTGGCCCGCGATGTTCTCGCCGTGGAACTCGACCTTGCCGGCCGCGGCGGGCACGATGCCGGCGACAGCGTTCAGGGTCGTCGTCTTGCCGGCGCCGTTGGAGCCGAGCAGCGCCACGACCGAGCCCTTCGGCACTTCGAGCGAGACGTCGGCCACGCCGATCAGGTCGCCGTAACGCACTTCGAGATGCTCGATCCGGAGCAGCGGCGCGCTCACGGGCCCTCCGCGTGCCGCACCTTGCGGCGGCCGAGATAGGCCTCGATCACCTTGGGGTCGCTGGTGACCTCGCGCGGCGTGCCGCGCGAGATCTCGCGGCCCTGGTGGAACACCACGACCTTGGCGGCGAGCGAGACGATCACCTCCATGATGTGCTCGACGATGACGATGGTGATGCCGCCGCCATGGATGCGGCGCACCAGCTCGATCGCCTCGCGCACCTCGGTCGGCGTCAGGCCGGCCATCGCCTCGTCGAGCAGCAGTGCCCTGGGGTTGGGGGCGGGCGTGCCGAGGCTTCGGGCCGGCGAATCGGCCAGCCGACCGAGCCCGACCCGCTCCAGCACGGCGCGCGCCTTGGCGCGCGCGTCGCGGGCGTTGGGATGGCGCAGCAGGGCGCCGATGGTGGCGTTGTCCAGCACCGACATCGAATCGAAGGTGAGCGGCACCTGGAAGCTGCGCGCCAGCCCGAGCCGCGCCCGCGCTTCGGGCGGCAAGGCCGTCACATCGGTGCCGTTGAAGACGACGGTGCCCGACGTCACCGGCAGGTCGCCGGTCAGGCAATTGAAGAAGGTCGACTTGCCCGCGCCGTTGGGCCCGATCAGGCCCAGGATCTCGCCTTCCTCGACCGCGACCGAGGCGTTGTCGACCGCCTTGAAAGCGCCGAACGCCTTGGTGACGTCCCTGGCTTCAATCAGCATGGCCGGCCACCGGTGCGGACTTGGCGCGATCGCGGCGGGCCGGCCGGCGCTCGAACAACGACAGCAGCCCGCTCGGCAGGAAGCGGGCGATGATGACGATGATGGCGCCATAGACCACGAAGGTGAGGCCCGCCCCGCGGCCGCCCAGCAGGCTGTTGGAAAGCTCCTCCAGCGGCACCAGGATCAGCGCGCCGACCAGCGGCCCGAACAGCTGGCCGGCGCCGCCCAGGGCCGCCATCACCAGCATCTTGACCGAGATCAGGATGCCGAAGCCCGACTCCGGATCGATGAAGCCGAACATGGTGAGATAGAGCGAGCCGGCAAGGGCGGTGAAGGCGGCGCTCAGCATGTAGGCATAGAGCTTGTAGCGGCCGGCCGAGACGCCGAGCGACCGCGCGGCGCGCTCGCTGTCCTTGATGGCGCGCAGATAGAAGCCCATGCGGGCGCCCTCGATCCAGCGCGTCAGCCCGAGCAGGAACACCAGCACGGCGAGGAAGATATAGTAGTAGGGCGTGGCCGAGATGAAGGAGAGGTCGAGCACGCTGCGCGGCACCGGCGGGCCGCTCAGGCCCTGCGCGCCGCCTAAAAAATCGCTGGTCGAGCTCAGCACGCGCACCAGCTCGGCGACGGCGATGGTGGCCATGCTGAAATAGTGACCGGACAGCCGGAGCGTCGGCACGCCGATCACGGCGGCGATGCCGACGCTGATCGCCATGCCGAGCGGCGCGCCCGCGATCGGCGGCCAGCCGAGATGGGTGTAGACCACGACCGCCGAATAGGCGCCGACGCCGAAGAAGACCGCATGGCCCACCGACACCTGGCCGGCATAGCCGCCGACGATGTTCCAGGCCGAGGCGCCGATGGCGGCCAGCAGGACCAGCGCGCCCAGCCGGCCATAGACCGGCGAGTTGCCGGCGAGCAGCGGATAGACCAGCACCAGCACGACAACGCCGAGCTGGAGGATGCGGCGCGGGCTCATGCCTTGCCCATCAGGCCCTGCGGGCGGAACCACAGCACGAGCACGAACAGCACGTAGACGATCACGTCCTTGTAGACCGGGCCGATCAGATAGGCCGACAGCGATTCGACGACACCGATGATCAGGCCCGCCACCAGCGCGCCCAAGACGCTGCCGAAGCCGCCGAACGAGACGGTGACGAAGGCCACGATGGCCAGCGTCTCGCCCACGGTCGGCGAGGTATAGAAGAAGGTGGCGATCAGCGCGCCGGCGATGCCGGTCGCCGCCCCGGCCAGCGCCCAGGCGAGCGCCTGCATGCGCTGCGGGCGGATACCCATGAGCTGCGCTGCCGTGGCGTCCTCCGACACCGCCAGCATGCGGCTGCCGATCGCCGTGCGGGTCAGGATGACGTGCAACAGCAGCGTGACGCCGAGACCAACGACGCCCGCCAGCAGGCGCGAGCCCTCGAAGCGGATGCCGGCCAGCACGAAGGAATGGCCGACCAGCGTGTCGGGCAAGGTCCTGAAATTGGCGCCGAACGTCCAGAACGCGGCATAGCGCAGGAACAGCGCCAGCCCGAAGGTGCCCAGGATCTGCGCCAGCATCGGCCCCTTCATGATGTGGCGGACCAGCAGGAAGTAGCTCACGACGCCCAGGGTGGCGATCAGGATGGCGGCGACCGGCACGGAAGCCCACGGCCCGCCGCCCAGCGCCGTCCAGATCACGACGGCGGTGTACATGCCCAGCATGACGAAGTCGCCGTGCGCGAAATTGACGACGTTCATCATGCCCCAGATCAGGGTCAGGCCGGACGAGAAGAGCGCGTAGACCGCGCCCAGCAGCAGTCCGCTGACCACGACCTGCAGGAGCGTCATCGACATCGTGCGACGCCGCCTGCGCCGGGCGCGGCTTACCAGCCCTTGTAGGGAAGGATGACCTCGGCCGTCGCGCGGTCCTTCGGCCAGATCGCGAGGTATTGGCCGCCGCGCATCTGGGTGATCAGGCTGGAAGCCAGTGTGTTCTGTCCCTTGTCGTCGAACTTCACGCCGTCGTAGCCCGGCACCATCTGGTCGGCCTTGAGGTCGGTGGCCTTGAGCGCGTCGCGGATCTTGGCCGGATCGGTCGAGCCGGCGCGGTTGATGGCGTCGGCCATCACCAGGAAGCCTTCGAGGCCGCGCGCCGAGACGTCGTCGAGGTCGGCGCCGCCGCTCTTCTTCTTGTAGAGCTCGTTGAAGAGGTAGGGCACGGTGCCCGGCTTGCCGCCGGCGAAGGCCGAGCGATTGACCAGGCCCTCGACCGACGAGGCCATGGTCTTGACGAACGACGGGTCGTTGAAGCCCGCATCGTCGGCGATCATGATGCCGGGCTTCCAGTTCAGCTCCTTCATCGTCTTGGCGTAGAGGATGGCGTCGGAGGTGTAGGAGATGAAGATCAGGGCGTCGGGATTCTTCTCCTTGAGCTGCAGCACCTGCGGCTGCACGTCGGTCGAATTGGCCGAGTAGGAGATGTTCTGGGTGATCGAAAGACCGTCCTTGCCGAACACCTCGGCGATGACGCTGGCGACCGAATTGCCGTACTCGGTGTTCTCGTGCACCAGGGCGACCGAGTCGACCTTGCGGCCGGCGGCTTTCTGCTCCTTCAGGAACGCCGAATAGGCCTTGGCGAAATCGATGGCGACCGGCGTGGTGCGGAAGAACCACTTGAAGCCGCGCTCGGTCAGGTTGGCGGCGACCGACTCGGGCGTCAGGAAGGGAATGCCGTAGCGTTCGGCGATGGCGCTGGCGGTGAGCGTGATGCCCGACTGGTAGGCGCCGATCACGGCGGCGACCTTCTCCTCGGTGATGAGCCGCAGGGTCTGGTTCTGGCCGGCTGCCGGCGTGCCCTGGTTGTCGGCGAAGATGAGCTGGATCTTGGCGCCCTTCAGGCCGGGCAGGCCGCCGCCCTTGGCCAGTGGCATGATCTTGGCCAGCTCGGCGTTGCCGTTGTTGATGACGTCGACGCCGACTTCCATCGCCATTTTGGAATATTCGCCGGCGCTCGCCGAGTTGCCGCTCAACGGGTAGACGGCGCCGATCTTGACGGTCTCCTGGGCCGCCGCGCTGCCTGCCCATCCCACAGCGGCCAGAGCCGCGCCCGCAACGATCGTCCGACGAGAAGTCTTAAGCATCCGTGAATTCCCCTGAATATTGCGTATTTTTTTGCTGCCTCAAAAGAGTGGCATGCCGCGCGCCGGTCAGCAAACCCGATAGCGCTCCACGACCTCCGTATCGAGTTCGATGCCCAATCCCGGGCCGTCCGGCAGCAGCACGTGGCCGGCCT
>Ga0210383_10006620_pt1 | contig 10094 bp, 14 predicted proteins | sample IncBWC14OmetaG_FD_160072 | JGI IMG/M metagenome (GOLD analysis project Ga0210383, IMG submission 160072) | Forest soil microbial communities from Barre Woods Harvard Forest LTER site, Petersham, Massachusetts, United States - Inc-BW-C-14-O ...
TACATGACGCGATATTTGTAGAAGATGATGAGTGCTACATAGTTCTCCTTCTCTTCCAGCAGATTGTCGGCGCCATCGTGTTGCTCTATGATCCGCTCCCGGTATCTGCGCTGGAAAGATTGCTGCAAGTAAAGCAAGGCCAAGCGAAAAGAGTTCTGCAGTTACTGGGCTCCGTGATCGTGAATGACTGCGGGGTTGTCCCGGCTTTCCACCCATCATTCCATGATTTCCTTACAGATCGACTGCGTTGCTCTGATGAGCGATTCTTTGTAAATGCCACAGATCATCACCGGCGGCTCGCCCTTTCATGCCTGGAATGCATGATCTCCTCTTTCGGGCGGGGTGTATCTGTGGTCGAAGATCTTGTGAACTTCAACCCGGACAACCTCGAGGCTTGCACAAACACAAAGATATCATGGGAGCTTCATTACTCGTGCCGGTGTTGGGCACTCCATCTGTGGCATTCGTTGCCCAATGCCAGCATTCTTGTGAACCTGAGGTTGTTCTGCTTCAAGTACCTGGTACGCTGGCTTGAGGTCTTGACTTTTTTTGGTTGGGGAGGTATTGCGGTTAGTGCTCTCGAGACCGCAAAACAATGGTATGCGGTGAGTCTACTATGACAAGCGTGGGAATGGACGACTCGGAACATGGCTAACATCAGCTCAACACGTAGAGCGCTGGTATGCTTGATGAGCTCTCAACTCTTCTGGATGGCTCGCTGGCATTCACTAAGCAGTGCAGACAACTGTAATATTATCATTCAGCTTTGTGCCATGCCTATTATTCAAATTTCTTGCGAGACTCCGACAAGGAGGTAGTGGGACAAACTTATCTGACTATTCCAGACCGGACCAGGAGTTGTCCAACCGTGGATATTATAATGCTGGTATGTATGCTGAGAGTCTCAATAGCTTGATAGAAAATTAAATGCCTTGTGGAATCTTATGTTGGAAATAGTTTTCAATATTTTGGCTCAAATTATTACGGACTCTATCCATATAATACCCGTAACATGACTGTGCCATTCAAAATTTTCAGTCGAAACAAATGTAATATAATACACTGTAACTATAGCTAATCTAAGTTATAATGTTACATAATTAACTGGATTAAAACGAATTGCTCGGTCCAAGTTGATGAAGGCTCTGCCCGACCGCTAACTCCCAATCTGGTGACGCAATGCTTGGATGCCCCGCGGCTTCCCAGATGCGCGCAAGCCAACCTGCAGCACCCATATATGGTCGAATTGAATGTTCACGTCTGATCAGGACATTTACCAAGCAGCCGTTCGCCTCTGCCTTCCTTTGTAGACCTAACATCACGCTGAGCCGCGCCTGCTCCCCATTTGGTCTGCCCAACTTGTCTATGATATCCCCCCATCCCAAATTCTTTGCAATAGCCACCGCAAACTCCTGGCATCGTTTCCGACTCTTCAACTCCGAGAAAAGAGAACACCTTTCCGCTTCACTGAGCGGGTTACCAGCTCCATCCCCACGAAGAACTCTGCAACACCTGATGATCGTTTCTGTTTCTGTCGCAGTTTGAATGGGTCTGAACCAGAGGAGATCTTGAGCGAGGCTGGTTAACTGCATTTCGTCTTCAGGTGAAAGTTTTGATGTTGGCTGCATCGAAGAGTGGGCCAAAGACAAGCCAACAGACTTCACGTTCACCGACGAATATGATGTTTCATCACCTGGAGTTGAAGGTGGAATACATTGGAAGCGATGTAGAGCTGCTGTCTGAAATTCGAGCGATCGGAATGGTATGGAGTTCGGTTTTGATACCGGACAGGGCCTGAAGCACACATTTGCACTTGTATATACTCGTCCGATGTGGTCTCTCCAGTGATTGTGCCATTCACATACGTCGTGCAGGCTTCGCTTGGGAGAGGAGCAAGAAGGTCGCACTGACTTGTCTGGGCCAAAATCATGCGGGCGTTGCTGCCCACGATGCCCATGTTCGTCTACCGATGCCGGACAGGGTGCAGTGAGGTTGAATTCATTTGCATATTCCGCAAGGAGTGCATTTACAAAGAAGCCTCTCCGGACCTTGTCAGAACCTGAAACAGCTATTGATTGAACCTCTTGATCAGCTTCTGTAGCAGGAAGTAGAAACCAATGAGGGCTTTCCCATTCCCGTGAGTGGCACGCAGTGTTTATTAGCCAGATTGTGCCCTTCGTTCCACGCACACACTCCTCCAACTCTGGCTTCCTCAGTTTGCACTCCTGGTTGTCATCGCCAATTATAAACACGCCATCTCTTTCTCCATGACCGACCAAAACTAAAACCAGAATATCCTTTCTTGACAAAGTTGCTGCTCTCGTGCCGACTTCGAGGAGGTACCTGGTTCGCAGCCTAATAGGAGGTTCCTCGTAGACAGCCTCGAATGGTGGGGGTACGAAAACTATTCTGTCGCAGGCGGGGTCTCCCAGGAGAAATGAGTCTTTACGAATGGGTGTGCCACACAACCAGATACTGCGGTCTTCATGAGCGCCGATGAGTTCCCGAAGGACAACGAAGTCTGTCCCCATCCAAAAATCGCTGCCATATTTGATCCTTGTTGTGCCAAGCAATCCGCATACAACTGGATAATGACAAAAATTCGAGGGAATGAAGCGAGATAATTTAGAGCGGGAGGAAGAGCTGGATTTGGTCGACATGGAAGTAGAGAGAGAGAAAACGAATGCCTCGGATGGCTGACATTTGCCTCAATCAGTTCTTACGTCAGCAACCCCTATTTCAGAAATCATTATCAAATTCATCGGCCGCTCAGTAAAAGACCGCCAAACCGGCCAGGAAATCGCCCTCGGATGCAACTTGACCATCGGATCAGAGGCGTTCGACGCATATGTGCAGTGAGTGGTGTTCATATTACTATCCCTTGATTTCAAGCCGGCCATCGGCCAGGTCGATCGCAGCCACACCTGTATCTAAAACCGATGAATCAGCGGCGGACAGAGCACATGGAGAATGTACCTGGGCATCGAATTCCAACACAGCTAACGCCTCATCCTGCTTTGAATTAAGCCTGCAATGTGAAAAGTGCAGGGCATCGTAGTTAGTGTGCATGTCGTTGTTATTGTTGCTGTTCATTAGGCAAGAGGGCGAATTAAAGAACGTGAATTAGAGAGTGCGGCAGATGTTGTGTCATTCCATGGTCATTGCAGGACAGATAGAGGGGCAGTAGGTGGAACCTAATACAAGGCAGGTTTTGCGCTGGGCATCGTCGTTGATAACCACCAATGGGCCCCCACCACAGGCAGCGGGTCAGCTGTCCAGCGCCTTTTGAAAAAGGGCGGGAGGGGTGGTGCCGCAATCGGTTTGGTGCCCAGCACTAGCGTAACCCTGCTGGAAGTTCAAGTTTGACGCGAACGTCGTGTGACCCTTTGTTTGGCCACCGTTGATGTTGCCAAACAAGTCGTTGCCAAATCTTGCAGAATCTTGCGTACTATCTCAAGCTTGTCTCAAGCGTATCTCTTGAGTCTTTTGTACAGACTCATATACTCTGTTGCAATAGAATTCACTCCACACCTTCCCCTCCCCTCTCCAAACGAGCGGGAGGTGTCTCCGCCTGGCGCGCGCAAACACCGACTCACGAGTCGGAGGTTGTTTGGGCGACCCACATTTCATCCACTACTGTCTCTACACGACGACGACATGGCCAACAACGGAAACCTCGACGCAACGAGAACGATAAGTTCGTCATCAGAGTAGGAATGCACTTTTCGCAATTAACCAGCGAAGCGCCCATTAGCCCAAGTTGCCCTTCTAATTTCCAATTATGGCAAGTCGGCTAATAGCCAACCTTTAGGACCGCATCCTACGCGCAAATCTTATCCAATTTTTTTGAAAGAAGGATGGATACTATCCTATAGACATACTGACACTACTATCATATTTTTGAGCTATGGGCAAGGCAGCACATTCAAACCAAGACCCTGATCGGGGTCATGCGAAGTGAAATTACAGCTAGCCGAGTTCAAGTAAAACTCGTCGAAAACGTGATACACTCTATTGTCCTGACAGTACTGAGTCAGGCACAGGTTTTGGTCACTAGCAGAGACTAGTAGTTGGGATTTTAATTTAGGAAGACAATTGTGAGTGCGCTAAAAAAAAATCATCGTCATCAGAATCATGATTTTGGTTCAAGGCACAAATCTGCTTCACATAGCATCGAGATCTATATCGATCTGGCAGAGGATAAAAAGTGAGCCACATACCACATACGCTGGACTCTGGGGGTGTGGTCACCTTCACAAGAACTAGGTCGTTTTGGTATCAATGTTACCGAACGTCCGGAGTCCTTGCCCTTGTCATCCTTCAAGTCTGCACCTTGGGCCAATACTAGTAGCTGGACTCGTCTCAAGTGTATATATTTAGGTCTCGGTACGGTTCCGAGTCTTTTTTTGGATTTCCCTTGTTGAGCTCGATCGTTCCAGAATCAATGATGTAACCATTGAATCAATCCATGTCCCGAGACACGGTCACATGGTGGCAGTGCTCCCCGAACGGAACGGTCGAGCGTGGTGATTCAAACAGAGCACCCGTGGGCAGAAATGAAGACAAATGTCTTGGGATAAATTTCCGGCCTGTGGACCAACTTGAGCATGAGGGGCGGCCGTTGCTACGCAAGGCCGCAGGTCCGAGTCCAGGTCAGCCCGAGGTGGGGGTTTACCAGCACGACAACGAGGAGAGACATGATGACGGTTTTATTAGGTAAGTTCAAAAGCAAAGTTTGAAGATCCACGTTAATTGCTAGTAGGGTTTTGGGGACTGAATTCCAGTTTTGCGTTAACCATATGTGGGCAAAACATGTCTGGAAGCAACTTCAAGACGGATCTGAGACGATCGAGATTTTGTGGGTCCAAGGTTAATGATTATTATTGTTCTTTATGTCAGGGTCCGTTCCAAGGTCTTACCTTACAATGCCGATCGAGTATTTCTATTGGGGATCATGGTAGTACTAGTCCCATTCACCGCTCTACCTCTCCACAATGCTCATCATTGCAGCAGCTGCAAGCTTTGTGCTCTACATCGCATATTGTCTAATCAAATTCGACCGTGACCTCAACCTTCCGGGTATCCCCCGATTCGGCGCACCAGGTTTCACAGGATTTATCGCGACTGCCGTCCGCTTTGCTCTTGATGCCGAGGCATGCATCGACGAAGGATGGGCACAGTTCTCTGGCCACCCATTTATGATCCCTACTTTGGTACGTCTCGTCTTGCTTCCGGATTTCCTCACTAACACTGCGCCCAACACCCACAGGCAGGGCCAATCATAGTTTTGGGTCCCGAGCACGTTGAAATTCTGCGCTCAAGCAATGATACCGTTGTACGTATCTATCTCTTGGTTCACCATGAACATTCTAATAATATATTGTCTTCGTCCAGTATAATCAACCAAAAGCAGCCAGGGAGGTCAGTCTTCACCTAACTTGTTTGACTCGGACTCATCTCAGGTGAATGAACCGTCTTTAGATGATCCAAATGGAATACACCATGGACGAACATCAATATCTCAACCCATACCACATAACTGTCGTAAAAACCGACCTCACCCGCGCAATAGCTTCCTTGATTCCAGATATACTGGACGAGACTATACTAGCCGTAGCAGAGACACTCCCTGCAGATTCCAGTACACATTCACCTTCATATGTCTCCCTACTTATGGTGACTGAATAAAATTCATTATAGAATCAATCACCGTATCAGCGTTCCACACAATGACTCTCATGTCTGCGAGGATCGCCAATCGTGTAATGCTTGGAGCAGAGCTTTGCCGCAACGACAAGTACCTACACTCAATCATCGAATTTTCCCAATCGCTATTCCCATGCGCAACAATATTGCATTATCTCCCTAGGGCTGTTCGGCCGTGAGTGGCGTTTCATTGTCACTCGATACTGCGATGATAACACCCTCATGCATTGTTGTGTTAGCGTCGCGTACTTTGTCCTGTCATCTACTATATTCGGCGGTAAAAAAGAGCCCGCCAAATCCATTACGCCATACCTCAAGCGGAGCCTCCTGGAGCGCGAAGAATCGGACGAGAGGCCCGTAAGTCGGCCACTTTCCTTTACCAAGCTTTACAACTCCAATTCACTGACCAACCTGACATGCAGAACAATGTGGCTGAATTAATTTTCCGAAATTCGCCCCCTAACGAAACATTAGACAGCCTCACAATTCGCGTGATCCACCTGAATTTTGCGTCCATCCATACGACGTTCGTGAATTCCCTTTCTATTCCCCTTGGCCCTCTACAACAACCGCTCACCCATTCATTCATTCAGCTCCTCATTTCTCACCCAAGCCCTATTCGAACTTGCTTGTCTCCCGTCCTCCGATATCGACAGCATCCGCGCAGAAGTTACTCACGCGCTCGAAGAGGAAGGTGGATGGACAAAGACCGCCCTAGCCCGTTTCCACAAAATTGATAGCTTATTGAAAGAGGTGGGGAGAATGTACGGGGTGTTTGAACGTATGTCAACTTTCAACGCTCTATTCTCATCTTCGTCATGATATCCTAACCGAACAACCGAACAGTTGGCCTGAGCCGCGTAACCGTGCAACCCGCAACCCTCCCTTCCGGAGCTGTCATTCCAGTCGGATACACCGTCGCCATCTACCTCAAAGCCATCCACGAAAACCCGGATCTCTACCCGAATCCTCATGTGTTCGATCCATTCAGGTTTTCACGGTTAAGAGAGGGTAGTCATAATGAAGAGATGGATGCGAAGTGGGCATTTTCCACCGTTGATCGCAATGTGAGTGGTGTGTTTTTAGTCATTGGGTAGGCATAATTTGACATCCGTATGCAGTACCTCCCATTCGGCTCGGGTAATTTTTAGCGATATAAATTCTTCTTGGTATATGTCTCACGGAAATTTTATTGCGCAGGTCGCCACGCATGTCCTGGTCGATTTTTCGTTGCTGTAAGGTCCAGCTCTCATCGCGCTTTGCCATGCTAACCACGCTGCCTGATAGATGGAGCTCAAGGTCATACTCGCCCATATGCTGTCCAACTACGATGTCTCGTTCCCTGAAGGTGTGACCGGAAGACCGAAGAACATGGTGCTCAATAACATTGTGCTCCCGGATGGCAAGGCGAAGTTGGTGTTCACACCAAGAGTTCAAGTTGGTCAGGAAGCGTGATTAGGTTGAAGAAAACGGATGAAGTATTTTTATGTACTTAGGTCCAGCACGATATTATTTTTCCAAATTTTATTAAAGGTATATATGTATATGTAGTGAATAGAAATACTCAGTAGTTGAGTGAACGCCCTTGAATCAAGACTCGATGACTTCATCAAGTTCATGAGAAAACTCAATTTGAGATATTATGTAATACACATGGTTGCACGTGCCAATGGTACTCATTGGGTCACGTGTGTAGTCTGCTTCTTCTCTCCAATTGCATCATCGCCGGACTCGTTTAGCGTTGGTTATGGTTTAGGGGCTCTCGTGATTCCTCAGTTGTCCTCATTTAAAGCATTTACATACGTCGTTCCTCGGCCGTGAAAGTGGCTTTTGACTCTTCTACTGAGAACGAGCTCGCGAGGATTACAGACAACGTCGATTATCGGCACGATCAGCGCGTCTCTCATATACCTTGACGAGGACGCGATGAACGATAATATTGAGAAGCTACGCGAGATCGAACGCTTGATCCCTAACAGTGGAATCTCTGTGGATGCATTTGAGCACCTGTATCCCGGTGAGTGTTACATTGAGCCGTTGGAAACGAGACGACAACTGTCGCATATAGACTTTTCCGACGGTACGAGGCGACAGAGAGACGCCGACATCACGATTTCTCAAGTTTGTAATTCATTGCACTTGACAAAGGGCTCGTGTTGCTTATATCTGCACATTTCAGCTTCTCGTTTGGTATCTTGCATCGACTAAATCGGCATCTGATGCACATAGGATGGAGGTAGAGGCGCAAAAAGAGGCGCATAACAAGGAAGTAGAGGCTCATAAAAGGGAAGTAAAGGCACTCAAAGGACAGATGGAGCAAATGAACGAACGGTTAAAGGACAAAGAAGAACAAATCAAGGGGAAGGATCAGCGATTGGAGAAGGCTGAGAATGCGTCGTCCGACATTGTGACCGCCCTTGTGGACAAGGCAAAGAGGGACAGAATTGTGCCTCAGAAACGGGGTGAGTAATGCCCGCCAACCTGCCATTTGTTTTCTGCAATTACAAATCCTTGTTAGGCACCGTAACGCGATCTAATGCCTGGCACACGCTCGAAAATAGTGGACATGTCGAGAAGCGTTATAGTATCTCCAAGCAGGACTCTCCTGATGCAGAGCGGCTCTCCTCCGAATTTGCTGGAATCAAGAGGAGTGGGTGGAAGGAGGAGACCGACATGTACCCGGACATTATTGAGGCCATGAAGACGCTCTACTCTTCGCAACCATCAGTCAACGTTGTCGATACATCCTCGACTATTTCGACATAACTCACGAACGACAACCTCATAGGTTGGCTTTTACGGCGATCTTGAGACTGCCTACGTTTTCGATGTCGATTATCGGGGCGACTCTGTTACTATTTACAGGAAACCTGCCCCCAGCTTAGTGGATGCCATCATCTACGTGGACCAACTATCTCGCAAGCAATATGAACCAATCCCTCCAAAGAATCAGCTCCTTTCGTCTAATTACAGTTTCATCGACAATTCGAAGCATCACGTCCTACTATCAGTTCCTTGTCCGACTTCTAGCTCAACAGGGATGCAGACGAAATCCAGGAGGGCGGCAGAAAACGAGTCCTGGAGAGACCCTAGTAGATTCCCACGAGGTGCAAATGATTTTGTGCTGAAGATGGCACGCGGTGACCTGGACGTTGCCAATGAGATCCGAATCCTCAAGGCGATCCGGGATGGCCAGTGCGGACACCTACCCGAGCTCGTGTGGTCACCAAAACTAGACAAAGAGCTTGGGATCGTTCCTGTCGGTCATCCAATCGATTTTCAGCAACCAGCGAAAAAGTTCCGCAGAATTGTGGAAGGGATGGTGGATGGGCTGCAGTACCTACACTTACAGGGTATAATCCATCGAGATATTTGGCCTTCAAATTTGATTGTCCATCAAAACGACGTCGTGATCGTCGACTTCGAGACATCAGTTTTCGCTGATAGCACTACTAAAGTGGTCTATGAAGGGGGACATATCTGTTGGCCAAAGCGACTGCTCGAATCTAACACGAAACATTACATTCCCGAGCCGGCGGACGACCTCTTCGCGTGCATTTTAGTTGTGCTCCACCTTTTGTTCCCATCTAGGTTCGATATGTTTCACATGGACGGTATCAGCATCAAAATGCCGCGTACTCCAGAAACCACGAAACTTCTTGAGATGTGGAATGAGATTGAAAATCAAAGATATGGGCGCCGTTTGCTACGGCAGCGAAGATGGTGGAATATGACAAGTTGAAAGGTATGGTTGATGTATTCTGTTCTGTCTAGTGCTGCAATATGTGCAGGTGTTTGCATTGAGCTGGAAGTACTTATAGTAAAGCCAAGCCAATAATTGTACTAAAGGCTGGCGGTACATTGCTTGGCATGGAGTCCTCCTATCAAGTAGTCCCTCCCGGATGTCGAACAAGACAATTGATATGCGTCTATGCAAAAGGCCGCAGGAGAACGTTGGCAGTGATCCACAAATAGTTTGTTTTCCGCACCAGACCCAATGGTTACTCCTAACTCTCTACTGCAGTTCATCATGCCCCTACACGGAAATCCGAGCTTTCCCGAACTGGATAAACAATTGCAACATATTTGGGAGGCGTTTGTTAAGATACTCAGCGAGGTTAGTGGTATAGATGTGCAACCCAGCGTCCTGGAGATGAGTTGGGATATGGTGCGGAAGAATCTACAGGGCGGGATGCGGATATCAGCTTATAAGCAGTTCGCTAAGTGGTATGGCGGGGAAACGAGGAGGCTGGAATAGCGTGAGCCAGCTGTCGGTGCAAATTCAGCACGCGGATCTGATAGGACGAGGACATGGTCTGCGAAAGAGGCGAAGTAGAGGGAATAGAGCATGGGACAAGATCATTTCAGAAAGATATAAATAACAAAAT
>Ga0210383_10006621_pt1 | contig 10093 bp, 10 predicted proteins | sample IncBWC14OmetaG_FD_160072 | JGI IMG/M metagenome (GOLD analysis project Ga0210383, IMG submission 160072) | Forest soil microbial communities from Barre Woods Harvard Forest LTER site, Petersham, Massachusetts, United States - Inc-BW-C-14-O ...
CCGCATCTCTTGTTCCAAAGCTCAACGTCTCCTCCCTCTGGTGGAGGCATCGGCTTCCTTCAGCCTCTGCGCGCAGTTGTCGCAGCACACCTCAACCGTCTTGCCTCCGATCTTCACCTTGATGGGATCTCCCTCCAGCTTGCAGTCACAAGCCGCGCAAGTTTTCTCAGCCATACCTTTCTCCTCTGCTACCCGAGGTCCGGGTGAGATCAGTAGGTCATGACAATCAAGGAGCCCGCTATCAGAATCTTTAGCTATTGTGGTGGGTTCCGCCGCCAGCGACGTGAATCACAAGAAATCGACTTCGAGATGGTTTGGAGTCAGTGCCTTCAAGAAATCTCTCGCGTCGAAGATTTCGCCCGGAGCGACAGTTCCAGATACCTTCTTGCGACTTGAGAAGATTCGTTCGAGCGCCTCCACCGCTAACGGCGCGGTGATGGCGTAGATATCCTGCCCTCGTGCGGTTGTGCGGCGAGACACCTCGCCACGGCGGACGATCACATCCATCACAAACTTCTGCGCTGAGCGCCCGCTCTCGTCAACGGCGGATGGCTCGGGTGTCTTGGGATCGTGCAATTCCTCGAGTGGCGTAAGGTTCATGTACGCCCGAACCTCCAGCACCCTGAGGTGTCGCGAGATGACGATGGTTTCCGCCAAGGGGAGTTCGACGACTTCTTGGGTACCGAAAGGCGTCGGGAAATTCCATCTCGTTTTAGGCGCAGGATCAGCGAGGAATTCCAGCTTGCCATTGGAAAATACAAACCGCCGATACGTGTTCCTTTCACCTGTCCGCCGTGTCCCTCGGGTTGGTTTCCAACTATCCAGTCCCACAGCAATACGAATTTCGTCGGCTTGACTCCAGTCATCCATGGTTGCTGTCGACAGCAGATCTGCCAGACCTCCGTAAAACGCCATTGAGGGCAGGACAAGGACGCCGGCGTCTCGTGCAGCTGCGGAGAACTGCTCGAAAGCGGCCAGTGTGGCTGCTTGTTCCGCAGTGAGATCCAGATAATGGATACGCGCCCGAAGAGCAGCGCCTATGAGTGGCGCAGCGGTATCCAAGAACGGCCCCGCGCAGTTGATGACCGCCACGGCTCCCGCAAATGCTTCATCCAGTAATTTCGGATCGTCAATCGAGGCAACCCGAATCACCAGGTCTGGGCTGGCCTCAGCAAGGGATTGCAGTTTCTTTGAATCTCGACCAACCGCAACGATCTTCCACCCTCGTCGCCGTAGCTCGGAGACTACAAAACGCCCCGTGTGGCCCGATGCTCCATAGACAGCAACAACTCGAGCCAATTCAGTCGATGATCGTTCTGAATCGCGTATATCCTTCGACAGGACTCCCTCCTTCCTCGCAACCGCTCTAGGAAAGTAGGCCATACCGAACAGCAAATACGCTGTCAGAATCTTTAGCTGTTTGCTGGAGGTTGAACGGAGGGTCGATCAGCGGCGGAACGCCGACTGCTTGAACTCGGATGGTGAGCGACCGTAGATCTGTCGAAATGCTGCAGTAAAATGACTGTGACTCGAGAATCCTAGATCGAGGCCTAATGACGTGAGGCTCTCGTACTCACCAAGGAGATCGAGGGCGCGAGCAAGCCGCAGTTGCAATTGATAGCGGTATAAGGGAAGGCCTTCTACTTGCTGAAAGACCTGTGTGAGATACACAGGGGACCCGCGAACTTCAGCGGCAATGTCAGCCAAAGTCCAACGCCGCGCCAGATCACTCGCCAGCACGAGCTTTACACGATCCACGAGACGCTGCCGAGCATAAGTAGCGCCTGCGGCGCGCGTGGTACGTGGTCCGAGGGACCGCTGCACGAGCGTCAACGCCAAGGTTTCCGCCTCCAGAGGTTCGGCGGTTTTCTCGCGCAGGCTGTGGCGGAGCAGCGCCACCAGCGCTTGAGTCCGAGCGTCAACTCTGAGACGCGGCTGACGAAATGCCACTCTCGGTCCATCCTGAAGGAGAGAGGGCGGCGCGAGCTCATGCAGTTGTGACTCTTCGATGACCAAAGTTAGGCTAGCATCGCCACCGGACACAGGATGGCTGACCCGGTAATCTTCCATCGCATTAAAGAAGAGTACTTGGTTCGCTTCAGCGACGGCCTGGTTCTGTCCGACATGCCGGACGTAGACGCCGCGATAAGGAAACACAAGTTGGGTGGTAACGGTGCACTCTTCTGGGCTCTGGTGTCGACAAGTTCCTCGGCAGTACGTCTCCCGTATGGTAATGGTCGGAGAGTGCAGGAGAGAGTAAACGTCAAATTCCGACAACTCTTGATTCTCGTTGTTGACGCTCACCCGATTGCCCCCACGACCGATACCACAGCATAGCACCGAGAGCCCGACTCAATGTCTAGGGGGGATGATGGCCCGCGCTTCACCTTAAGAGGCCGTTGAGTATGGTCCCTTGGAAGAAAGCGAGAGACGCCCTTGCGATCACCCGTTGAGCCAGTTCGTGGATGGTCGGCATAGTGAAGTTGAGTGCCTGCAAACCGGTTGTCAAACAAATCTAAAGGAAGTCATCTCTAGCGACTGCCAATTTTATCGACAATTTGCTTGTAACTACAAACAGCAATACAATAGGCTTGAGATGGAATGAAATACGAATGGGACGAGGCGAAGAACCGGACGAACGTCGCCAAGCACGGCCTCAGCTTTGAGGATGCCGAGCAGGTATTTGCAGGGCCTTGCGTCACCTTCGAAGACGACCGTTTTTCTTACGGCGAAGAACGGCTCATCACTTTGGGCTTGCTGGCTGGGCGTCTGGTTGTCATAGCCCATGCGCCGCGCGATGACGGGACGCGCATCATCTCCATGAGAAAGGGAAATCGACGTGAACAGAAAATCTATCAAGAGCGACTTGGCACGGATTGACCGTATGAAGGATCGCGATATTGACTATTCGGACATTCCGCGGCTCGACAAGACCTTTTTCAAGAAGGCGACGATGGCGTGGCCCCCCGCGAAAAAGCAACTGACGATTCGCCTGGATGAGGACGTGCTCGCTTGGCTTAAGCGTCATGGTAAAGGCTACCAGACGCGCATCAACCGCATTCTGCGCGTAGTAATGGAGAGTCAGCCGCCACGGACAGCACATCGGTAAGACTTTTTCTATCGCTTTCGTTCCCGAGAAATATCCGCCTGTCCCACGTTATCTGGAATTTGTTTTTGTGTCTTTATTCTGGCTGAAAGAGTTAGTGGCACTCAGGACAACAGGGCGGGTTACAACAACCACGCGGTTCAGGATTTTCTTTGTGAGTTTGTCCGACGTTTCCGTTGGGGCTGCAAAAGTGGGGCGACCCGGTCAACGTGCCAAAACCGTCGCCACCCGGCTTAGTCCCGAAGAGCTGCAGGAGGTCCAAGCCGCCTGTATCGGTTGGAGACGTCGAAGATGGCGGATTGCGGGAAGCGCTCATAGTAAGCCTTCGTCGAAAAGGGCCAGGATTCACTACTTCACGCATCGAGCGCAGCGTCTTCGACGGAAAGTAGCAACCTCAATCGAATCAGTGTGTTTACGCGATCTCGACTGAGAGCGACATTTTGTTTACAAACGTAAACGCTGAAATTCACAAAAAAACTAAGTCGCTGATTCAGAAAGCTTTGAAGCACCTCAGAGCCCGGAGAACTTCAGGTATTCCTGCAGTTCCCGTTTGGGGGGTGACGTGTCACCCTTCAGCCGCTGCGAAGCAGCGTTTCGAACAAACTTGAGACGCCATCCGCTTGGAACGCCAGCAACCTTAATCAGCCGCCTTCGGAAACCTAAACTTGGCTTCCAAGGAACCAGCAGAATTGGTCTACGAGCTCTCGGGCAGGCGGCCCTCACTGCCTGGGCTCATTAGCATTCCATCCACAAAGACGTTATGGACGTCACCCTCTTCTGGCTCCATGACCGCGAACAAGATCGTTGCCTAGTCACATTCGGAAACGTATGCCCGGCGATCTCGCCTATCCGGCAGAAGGCAATGGCAGGTCGGCAGGTCAGTTCCCCTCCTCATGATCTCTGCAACTCGGCTCCCCGCGCCACCAGAGTAAGCACTTGGGAACTGAGGCTGGGTTCGGGTCGCTAGCACCACAAAACTCCCTCGTCTTGTAACGCTCTCCGCACAGCAACGACCTCTGGATCGTTAATCACCAGCACGGCGATCGTTACCCGTCCCATCTGTGTTCGGGCCTTCAACTCAGGCCCGTCTCAGACGAAGTGGTCCGCCCAGCTGTCGCGTCGAGGATGGAAAAGGCGGATAATCTCTCTGCTCTCAGGATCAAGCCCAGCCACGTTCGGCCCCTTAAAGCGATTGCAATGGATACAGGCGAGGGCGAGATTCTCGAGTTCAGTCTTGCCACCATGTTGTCTTGCAATGACGTGATCGATCTGGAAGGGCGCCGCATGAAAAGCTGAGGACAACTGACAGTATTCACAGCGATCCCCGGCGCGCTCCCAAACCCGGCGGATGAGATCAGCGTTCAAGATGTTCGATTACTGAGTGGCGCGCTGCAAAGCGCGGCGTCCTTTAGATTGCATGACAGCTAGCAGATTGCTCACGTGGAGGTAACTATCGAGCTCAGCTTGTTCTTCGGTGGTCAGTTTGCCTTGCCGAGCCAACTCAGACAACTCGTTCATGCGTTCAACATCGCGTTCGCCAAAGCGAACGGACAACAAATACTCGGCTGCGCCACGCGACAAGTCCCCTTCCCCGACCTGAATCACGCGGGAGAGAATCGCCGCTTCGGTATTGGGGCTTGTGATTTGCGAACTCATCTCGGTTTCACCTAGTCAATTGTGCCATCGACTTCCATTCATGTCACGCCAATGTGCCGGTAGCGAATAGATAGCGAACACGGTTTGCTTACCGTTGATAGGTGAAGGGCATGTGGTAGCGCGGCCGATCGCCTGGCTGACTGCTACTTAGTATAGTGTCCCAGTGATAACGTAATCGTAACTGGTGGCGCTCAGCCACCTGTGGGGCGGCGGTTTAGTGATTCCTAGTTTTTGTAGACCCTGGGTATACAAATCCACGTATTTTTAAACTAGCGCCTTGGTTTATGTTTATGCTAATTTGTCAACCATGGGTATACAAAACCAAGACAAGCTAAACTCGCTGCAGCGCTCGCTTCCCGAGGGGCTAATCGTCGACGCTGCGTGGCTCGAAAGGCACGGGTATTCTAGGGCCTTGCGGAAAAAGTATGTTGCCCGTGGATGGCTAGATCAGGTGATGCGGGGCGTGTACCGTCGTCCGACCCAGAAGTTGAAGGAGGATGCCGGCCAGGAGAGCCTCCGCTGGCAGGCTGTTGTTATATCACTGCAGACACTGCTCGGACGCCCATACACGGTCGGTGGGCGGACGGCGCTCGAACTGCAAGGATTCGCACATTACTTATCGGGGCGTCAGCGCGAAATACACCTCTACGGTACCGGCAAACCACCGGGCTGGCTATCGAAGCTGCACCTTGAGGACCAGTTCGTGCTTCACAACGCTGACAGGCTCTTCAAAAGCAATTCCAGACACCCGCGCGGGAGCAAGAGCGGCACCAGTACCGGAAATGATTTGCTACAGAGCGGCTACACAACGCAGCCATGGGGACAGTGGGAATGGCCGCTGACGTTGTCATCGCCGGAGCGGGCGATCTTCGAACTACTGGACGAGGTTCCGCAGCGCGAGACTTTTCACCAGGCCGATACTCTGATGGATGGGCTGCGCAATCTGAGTCCGCGGCGGCTGCATATCCTCCTGCTAGCCTGCCGCAGTGTGAAAGTGAAACGCCTCTTCCTGTGGTTTGCCGAGCGGCACGAGCACGCGTGGCTAAAGCAGCTGGATCGCAAGGATGTCGACCTCGGGCAAGGAAAGCGCATGCTTGTGAAGGGCGGGAAGCTGGACCCGAAGTTCCAGATCACAGTCCCGGAGTCGATCGATGCCGCTGGCTGAGGTCTATCGCAAGCAGGTCGCCCTATTGATCAAGGTGGTGCCGCTCGTCGCCGCGGAACCTGCCTTCGCGCTCAAAGGTGGAACCGCAATCAACCTGTTTCTGCGCGATATGCCCCGGGTTTCCGTGGATATCGATCTGACATACGTTCCCATCAAGAGTCGCGCATCGTCACTCAAAGAGATCGATGCTGCCATGAAACGGATTGCCGCTGCCATCGAACACGGTGTTCGCGGCGCAAAGGTGAACACGAGCGCACCGAAGGGGGAAAAAGGCATCACCAAGCTGATCGTCCGCGGCGACGGCGCGCAGATCAAAATCGAGGTCACACCAGTACTGCGCGGTTGTGTCTACGAACCAGAAGTCAGGTCGGTTTCGGCGCGCGTCGAGGAAGAATTCGGGTTTGCGGAAATGTCTGTCGTCAGTTTCCCAGACCTGTACGGCGGCAAAATTGTAGCTGCGCTCGATCGCCAACATCCGCGAGACCTGTTCGATGTGCGGGATTTGTTTGCCAAGGAAGGCATAGACGACAAGACGCGTAAAGCATTCATAGTCTATCTCCTCAGCCATGATCGGCCGATGGCCGAAGTTCTGTCGCCGCAGCGCCTCGATATCTCGGTGGAATACAAACGTGGTTTCGAAGGAATGGTCGATGAGCCGGTGACCCTCGATGAACTTCTCAAGGCACGTGAGGATCTCATTGCTGAAATCGTGGGCAAGATGCCGGAGCAGCACAAGCTCTTCCTGATTTCCGTGAAGCGCGGCGAACCTGACTGGGCGCTCTTCGATCTGCCCGGCGCAAAGCACTTGCCGGCAGTGCAATGGAAGCTGCAGAACCTAGCGAAGCTAAGCGCTGAAAAGCGGGCGCAACTGTTGAAGGGGCTCAATGCTGCACTCCAAATGAAGCAGTAGTCAGGAGAAAGGCGTCCAGATATTAATTGTCACGCCGAAAACGGATGTTTCTTCGGCATCCCCGATGGTCGGCATTCTTCACAGGCCTAGCCCGATTCGCTGCCCCACGGATGATGCCTGACCGATTTCCAGAGCGGAAGTTTTGGAGACATCGGCCCCCAGCTGACGAGCGAGTTTTGCCGCGTCGTCTGTAAAAAGCGTGGCCTCATGGCTAGCGCGTGAGATGGCAACGTAGCCGAAGCGGGAGTTGAGCAGGTCCGGGTGTACTTTGGTATCGGCATGCACGAGAACACGCTCGGCGGTCAGGCCCTGGGAGCTGTGGCTGGTGACGGCGTAGCCGTGGTCGAAATGGCGATGCTCGCTGGCGTTGAATTCGATCTGGCGGTTGTTGTCGAGCCGGGCGGAGAACCGACCATCGGGGTGGATCGCCTGGATGATAGCGAGGTCGCGATTGGCAACGCCGAGCGATTTGTCAGGCGCGGTGAACTGGATTCGATCCCCTACAGAGAAGTCGTGTTCGATCTCTCGGTAAACACTGACACCGGCCAGTCGGCGCGGATCATAGGTGACAAGTTCCCGGTTCGCTTTCTCAACGGTGAGCTGGTTTGCAGCTGGGTCGATTGCGACGACCGAGGCATAAGCTCCAGCTCCAATTCCAATGGCTTTGCTGCCCCGGGTGTAGCGAACTATGTCGCCAATCGCGTAGTGATTTGCCCAGGATCGTTCCGCTCCCGTCATGTCCTGACGCTGAACCAGGACACGGAAGGTATGATCCTCTGGGCCGAGGCCGCCAGTGGTCTTCAACTCCTGCCGAACCGCGAGGTTCAGGTCGTGGCGAGAGGCATTGTCGGGTGAAACGATTAGGGTGTTCTTCGGCGATTCGACATAGCTTTTCGCAACAGTGCGGATACGCTCTTCTGCGTTGGGAATTTCCTTCACTCGGCCCTGTTGCTGGAGTGAGTCGAGCGCAGCGGGGACTTGGCCGGTCGCCAACAGTTCGACCGTGGATTTTAGCGCCAAGTCCCTTTGGCGCACGATCTCATCGAGTCGAGCCGTGTGCATTCCAGCTTCCTGAAGTTGCTCAAAGGGGCGGCCGGCTTCGACGCCCTGGTGCTGGCGGATATCGCCGATCAAAAGCACGCGGTCATTCGAGCCAAGCCGCGAGAGGAATTGGCGCATCTGGTTGGTGCTGGTAAGGCTTGATTCATCAATAAAGAAAAACCGTTTCTGCTCCAGATTGCAATCTGTTTCTTGCCCCCGCGCGAGGAAGGCTTGTAGGGTCCCAGCTTCGATGCCTGCCTCTTTGAGTTGGCGCGCGGCCCGGGAGGTCGGCGCTAAGCCTTCAACCTGGTGGCCGTGCCTTTCCGAGGCGATGCGGACGGCGGTGAGCGTAGTCGTCTTTCCTGAGCCAGCGAAACCCTGGATTCCTTGGATTCGATCAGGAGAGCTGAGCACATCTTCGACGACCGCCTTCTGTGCTCGGTTGAGATGGGGCTGCCGGTCAGCAACGCTAACGGCCTGCGGTCGCGAAAGAACAGGCTCGATCTGGTTTTGTCCCTCACGAACCCTGCGGATAATTTCATGTTCCGCTTCGATGGTTTTCGCGGTGGTGAACTGGCGGCCCGGAACGCTCTGAGGTCGCCGCCGCCGGCTCGGGGGCGGTGCCCCCGAGGATCACGGCATGGTTCGTGATCGATGAATTGCGAGCCATCAAGACCGTCGCGGTTGAGCAGTGGCTCAAGACGCTTGTCACAACGAAGTTCGGCAAGCCGAAACTTCTTGCCGGGGGAACGAGAGAGAAGATTCGTGACGCAATGAGCAGTATCTTCAATCATGCGATCCGGTGGGAACTGACCGATCGGAACCCGATCACTGGCCCGACAAAGCGTTCAGGAGTGCGCGTTTCCGCAAAGAGAGAACGTACACCTGAGATTCTCGAAATCCAAGAGATGCAATTGCTTCTGGCAGCTCTTGGTATCCGGGAGAGGGCTATGCTGTTTCTCGACATGCCATCCGGGCTCCGCCGAGGCGAACTGGCTGGGCTGAAGTGGGAAGACTTCGATTTCAAGAAGCTCCATGTGAGTGTCACCCGATCACTGGTTGACCAGCATGTGGGCCCGGTAAAAACTGAAACCTCAAGAAAGCTGATGCCGATCGACGAGTTCGTGGCTCGTGAAGCGTTGGCCTGGCGCGCGGTGACACCGTACAAGAAGGCGTCCGACTATGTATGGGCCACCGATGCGAACCGTGCTGGTGCCGAGCGCGGGAAGCAACCCGTTTGGCTAAGCGCGGTGATGCGCGACTACATCCAGCCGATGGCCCGAAAGTTGGGCATCCAGAAGAAGGTGTCGTGGCATACCTTTCGACACACATTTTCCTCGATACTCAAGGGCAACGGTGAGGATGTGAAAGTAGTGCAGGAGTTGTTGCGACACTCAACGTCAAGGATGACGCTGGACACCTACACTCAAGCTCTCGGGCCCGACAAGCGGGCCGCGCAAAGCAAAGTCGTAGGTATGATCCGGCCGAAAGAGCGTGTATTCTCTGTGTATCGCGATGCAGATGGTGTTTCCGTGTAAAGCATTGATTTGATTTGGCGTCCCCGACGGGATTTGAACCCGTGTTACCGCCGTGAAAGGGCGATGTCCTAGGCCGGGCTAGACGACGGGGACGATCAATAGGGCGGGGCGCCGCCGCGGAACTCCCGCGGAACTCCTAGATCCTAAGAGCTTGATGCTAACCGTGATCTTAACAGCGATTCTGCGAGAGTGTCAAAACTCCGCCTGCATACCTTGCATACCTGCATACCCTGCATATCGTTCGCTCAGAGTCGCGATTCGTATTTCACGATGCCTCAAGCATGACGAAGCCGATCTCGCGGTAACCGTCTTTCAAACACGACTTCCACGATACGAGATCATCTCTCCGCCGCTCGCGGCTTCCATCTTCTCGCCCAGGCATTACAATGAAGTCGGCAAGTCCACTTCCGGCCCTTTTTGGGGGCCTGCGGTTGTTTCTCGCAACTTGCCCGGCTCACATTTCTGACGCGTATGTCTGACCCTTTGTACCTGAGTCTTTGGTTCCCTGATTTTTCTGGTCCGGCGATGCTGCCGCATATTCTCGCCGTGCTGCAGCAGTTTCCTTTTTCCGCGCTGCGCCCGGGGATCACCTACGCCGCCGTGCAGCCGGTTTCGTGGAGCGAAGCCACCGTGCTCGAACGCCGCTTTACACCCGGCATCGGCCCCGAAGAAGCGGT